>SAMEA3663069__coassemble_574_pt1 | contig 24343 bp, 19 predicted proteins | sample SAMEA3663069__metabat2_high_PE_005 | metagenome-assembled genome bin SAMEA3663069 (sample SAMEA3663069) | pig gut metagenome | biome: pig gut; feature: pig-associated habitat; material: faeces | place: France | collected 2012
TCTTCGGTTAACATGCCTGGTGGGCTATCCACGGACTTCCGCACCTGAGCCGAAACAATTTTACTTTTATCCTTATTGAATAAGACCTCATCCTCATAAATGAAGGTGGGTGATAAACATTCTAACTTACCTTCCCAACCTGAAAACGGATTTCCGTTTAAGCAAATTACGCTTTTAGGGATGACTATATTGGACAGAGAACGACAATGCCAAAATGCATCATTTCCAATAGCAGTCACACTATCAGGAATGGCTATATTGGACAAACTACAACCAGAAAATGCACTATTCCCAATAGCAGTCACACTTTTAGAAATGATTATATTGGTTAGAGATCTACAATTAAAAAATGCAGAATTACATATTATCCTTGTACCCTCTTTGACAGAATAGCCCCCTCTTAGTTCTTTGGGAGCTTCCAATAGTTTTCTTCCATCTTTGCTATATTTCACTCCCCATTCATCTATAAAAGCTTCTTTCAACTCATCTTCAGTTATTTCTGTTGATAAGTCTTCAATTGTTTGAGACGGGATAGGTTTTTCACCAATAAACAATCTACAAGAACATGCAGAAAGTTCCTTTCTTGCCAATGCGAGCATGAAAAGAGAGTAAAGTGTACAGAAATTCTTATCACACAGCAATTCCTGCAAGGCAGATATAGCCTTGCTATTTGAAGGATTATGATAATCGTTTTCTAAGAAGAGAAGCCTGTCTGATGCACCATAGGTATCTAATAATTTGGAATTCATGGATATAGCTTTTAATGACAAGGCGATACTTGCCAAAGCAAAGTCATCAATACTTTCATCAAAATCATCGACAGTTCTCAAAGGATGAGAAAAGTCCTTAGTACCAATTGTTGGAGACTTCTGGCCCTTCATGGCAGGAACAAACATACCATCATAATCTACCAAAGTCAGATTTCCATCAGGACGAACCATGATGTTGTCTGGCTTAATGTCACCATGAGCAAATGGTTGAGAGCGAAGCCACGCTGCCATTTTACAGAAGCGATAGCAAAGCATTGCCATAGTATAATTGTCTTGATAGTTCTCTTCAATGTAAGTCTCCATCGTTTCACCATCAATCCAATCCATAAGAAGGACAGGGAACTCGTCTTCCTCACAACTGCTATCTACGAAGATTTCTTTTTCTAAGTATTTCACGGAAGTAATATAAGAGGAATCTACGAACTCCAACTCATCTGCGATCTGGCGATAAGCCTCAGCTCTACCTTCTTGTTCTTCAGTAAAGCACTTCAATGCATAGCACTTTCCGGTCTGTTCATCTTTCATTTTGAACACGACAGCAAAGGCACCACTGCTACGATATGGTTCGCCATGATCATCTAGCACTGTTTCCAAATGGCCCAACTCATCAAGATTGTTACTTGCATCTTGTATGGCTCTAACATATTCTGATATCAAAGGATATTGCATTGACTTTTTCTGTTAATTGTTTATATGTTACATCTTTTACACCTCAAGCTTATACTATATCATAAATATACAATACAAGGAACATCAGGATTGTTTTCCTTATATTCCTTTATCACAACGTTCTGTTACTATATAAATGATATGATAATGCATTGACAACCATCAGAGTATGAACTCTGTAACAGCTTTGTTGCAAGTTAGAAAGAAGTTGCTCTGCATTTCTACGTTGAGTCACCCATCTTGCCAGCAAAGTCTTGGTCTCAATTGCATATTCCTCCAGTTGACAATACAGTTGTTTGTATTCTGATGCACTACCACAAGACTCAATCAACTCTTTGTCCTGAGTTTCGTATTTCACTGTGGCTAAAGCCTCCTGTAGCTCTTTACTCCAAACCGAAGTATCAATAACCTTCATCTTTGCAAATGACGGCTTTTGCTTATTGACGAACAAATCATAATCATCCTTCAGGCAAGCCATTCGGATATAAGCGATGTTCATAGGTGCATCTGTTTGACAGATAATCCCCATCGTACCACCAGTATAATAATACAATCTGAAATACATGGCATCAAACTTGTTGAGCGAAGCCTGCAACTTGTTCCAGCAATCAGTCTCCTGCTTAATGCAGTCTTTCAATGTTGGCTGCAATGGCAGGCTACTCAGCTTAGCAGAATAAACTGCCACATTGTTCTTGTATCGTTTCTCTTGTTGGGTACACCACATTGCCATTCCTGAAGTTGTCTCCTCTGGATTTTCTGATGAATCAAAATACAAGTCACCAAATTTCGCAATGATTTCCTTTTGATAATCATCTTCATCTGATGGCATTGTATTGACACTGGTTGGCGCATCATCATATCTTGGTCTGTCACCCCCTGCGTAAGCTACGTTTGTCATTAGAAACAACAGACTTGACACTGCAATTCTTACATGATGAGATTTTGATAAAAATGATAATATCATAGTTGTAACTTTTTAAATTAATACTTTATGAGATGGCAAAGTTAGTTCTTTTTTTGCAAACAGATGTACAAACTCGGGAAAAACTTACCTCCACAAGCCTTGTGGAGCCAAAACATTTGTAGCATCTACCACCATTTATTATTTTTGCAGCCAAAATAACAATAAAAATAATAGGAATATGGAAAGACTCTTTTTTTTCGTGATTGCCGTTGCGTTAGCATTCGGCGTTGGTTGCCTGGGAAGAAACAGAAAGATTGGTTTCGGATGGGCTTTTGGTATCTCACTCATCAATGTGGTGATTGGTCTCATTGTCGTATTATGCTCTAAGAAGAAAACGCCAAATGAGCTTGAAAAGAAAAACTAAGTTGAAGATTTGGGGATGGGTATGTATTCTGATTAGAGTAATTAGCTTTATCTGTATCATTATGCGTGGCAACCCAAACCTCGGACCGAGCGTTTGGGTTGCCATAGGAGTTTATTTGTTATACAGGAAGAATACCTAAGAAAATTCACTTCCACTCCACAAGCTTTCTATCCAATGGTATCTTCTTGGGTTCGCCACGATTGCCATCAATGAAATAACTCCCGGCTAGACTTTCATCAAACTGGAGAGTGAAGGCTTGGCGGATACGGGCACATTTCTCATTGATAGAATTAGACAATGGATTCGTCAGGGCTTCGATGCTCTGGCGAATCTTCTCTTCTGAAAGATGAGTCCCGTTGTTGTTCGATTTCTTGCAAATATCCACATAGATATCATATAGCTCTTCCCTATAATCCGACAGACATTTGAAAAGGATTCCCTCCTCATGACGCAAAAAGAGAATATACACCGCCTTTACCAATGGCTCCATCTTAATAGTCATATCATGATAGTCGGGCAGTATAATATCGTAATTCTCCGTGATGACCATTCTACTCAGGTTTTTGGGTGGAAAGAGATACTGCTTCAGCACCCAATCGCTTACCCCACCAAGACGCAAGTCCTGCACCTGCCGGTACACCTCCTTCATCTTCTGCCTGATATCATAGCTGAATGTTTCATCTGCCGGAATCGGTTTAGGATCAAATATACTGTATGGAAAATCATCAACAGAGCTGAACATCACTTTGCAATCCGGCAACTTATCATACGCAGCCTGCATCAATGGCATAAAATCCTCATCTTCCTCTATAGACAAAGAATAGGAATTGACATAATATATGCCATCCTCCTCATGGTCCAGCTGTAAGATGCTAGGATGTAATTTCCCCTTATCCTTTTCTTCTACCAATTGCGATAACAGCAAATCGGAAGGAACAGAGATGTTCAAATCCTCTTTATTCATCGCAGGATAGCTGTAGAGAGCTGTCTTCCTGATATGAGGACCCAGAAATGGAAAATAATTAAAATGGATTGACTTGCCGATAAACAAGTTGTTGATATCCACGAGATGGTTGATGATGGAAAGGTTCAACTTTTCATCATACCCATTCTCTACAAAGAAAACATCGCCACGTTGGCATGTTGGGAAGTCGCGAAACTTCAATACCTTTTTTCTTCCAATCTTTCCGGTCATTGCTTATCACTTGTTATATGGTTGATTACAGTATTGTACATGTCAGAGCTATCTTATGTATTTATCGAATAGTTAAACTCTGATCACTTCATCAATCGCTCTACCCATTCATTGAACAAAGGGCATTTCTCACGAATCTTCTCCAAACCAATGTCCATAGCAACACAAATGCCAACAACTACCTTATTATAATCAGGAATAGCAGCAATCAATCGTTTGGACGGAGCTGTCTCAGGACTATTGTTGATAAGCTCTGGTGATTGGAAAGCCTCTGCCGTGGCCTGCAACTCTGCATAATCAAACTCACTCTCCTCAAAACTGTTCAAGAATGCACTCACATCACTAAACAGCAATCCCTCAAACTCATGAAGTTGTATGTATGGAATAAAGCGAAAGCGATATTGCTCAGGAATATCCTTCGCCATTCTGTCTATCAAGAAATGAATACGCTCCGTCTTATCCACTATCTCCTTAGAATCTTCCCAACCAGGAAACCCGAACTGGTCTTTGATGCCATAGTAATCCACCAACATGCTGACATAGACATCACCTTCTTGAAGATGATTCAAGATTTGCTTTTTGATGGTAGCCCAAGGCACTATACCACCATGCGAGTGCTTGATGACAGGAGCTTCCACATAAATATCATGCTTAGCAAACTCCACTCCAAGCACTTCTGTACAAAACTCTTGTTCCGTAGGACCCTCACACACTATGATTAGTCGTTTCATCGTGGCTGACCTCCTTTCATGATATTTTGTTTCCACAAATCACCAAGTGTATAATCCTCAAGCCAATGTGCCAACTCTTCGCTATTCAGGCGATTGATGGTTGTACCATCTTCGTTCTGATTAACAGTCAAGACATCCTCTGGTTCAAAGTTACTGATTAGTTCAGCACTCTGAGTTGCAACGATAACTTGCGTGCCCTTTTGTGCCGCCATCTTAATCAAACCCGAAAGTTTTTCGATAGCCACAGGATGCAAACCAAGCTCTGGCTCATCAATGATGATAACTCGTGGTAACCATGGCTGCATAAAGAGCACGGTCAAGGCAATAAAGCGAATGGTTCCATCCGACAAGTCGGTCGGTCCGTAAATCATAGAGCTATACTTATCCTGCCATTGCAAACGCACCATATCGGCTTCGGTTGGTTGAAAATAGAAGTCCGAGAAATAGGGAGCCACACTCTGAATGACGCGGATGATGCGACGATAAGCCATCGGCTTCTCTCGCTGAATACGATAGAGGATAGCCGCCAAATTTTCACCATGCTCATACATACGATAAGCATCGTTCACGATATGGCTATCAGCCGTAAATGGAGAACGGCGACCTGTATCGTGGAAGTGAAACTTGCGGATTTGGGAGATATAATTAGATAAATCTTCCTCTTTATGGTCTTTTAAACTCGATTCGCTCTGAAACTCCGTTATAACACTTTTCCTCACTAAATCTAAAGGACAAACATCATCATAACAACCAACAACTTCTCTTTCTACAATGAGTTTACCATCAGATTCCAATAAAGCCAAGTCATATTCACTCTTAGCTATTAGCAAGTTTACAGCTATACGATCGGTAACTTTTCTGCCTTGATAGAGTAATTTATCTACTCCACCAACTTGAGCGACATACGCCCCTAATCTCTTCTCATAGATGTTTCCTAACATTTCGAAAAGAGATAAGAAGTTACTCTTACCAGCTCCATTGGCGCCAATCAAGATATTGATAGGATGCAGTTGAACTGATAACTTTTTAAAAGACTTATATCCAAATATTCTTATCGAGTCCATATTATAGTTTCATTCAAATATTGTTTGTTCAAAATCCGATACAGCTTTTATTCTAACCTCGTCTGCCTTTCTTAAAATATCTTCTTCTATTTTTCTGTATGAGTCAATAACTCTCACTATTTTATTTTGTTCTGTCAAAGTTGGGAGTGGGATAGTCAACCCCAAGATTACACTTTGCGAAATTGAAGGTTGGGCAGAAACAACTCGAAATCGTCCAATATCAATTAAAGATAATGCAATCTCTAAATATTCATAAGTCACATCGTTACTTATTTTATCTACTTTCAAAGCATTATCTGTTATCCAATATTTCCCTTCAACCAAATGTACATTGCCGCATTTTTCTCCAACACGCCCAATAACTATCCTTTTCCCTCAAAAATATATTCTTCATGCGTTGTTATTATCCCATTTCCACCATATACATTATACAGACCTTTTTTAATATTTGTCCTTGGCAGAAACTTACCACTCTGCATTTTTACAATATTTTTCAACAAAACATTTTTATACTTAGAGGACTTAATTGAAGATTTAACATTCCAATTATCCCATCTATCAATTTTAGCCCTATTAAGAAAGTGTAAAAAAGAACCTCTTTTTACACCTTCTTCTTTCATTTTCAATGGAGACTTAATTCCCAATGCTTCTTGTACATAAATATCCTTCTTATTCTCCACTTTACGAGCGTTACTCTGTAATTCATAAACCTCCTCTATACATTTATTATAAGCTTTAATTATTTTTATTTGTTCTTGCACTTTAGGAAGAGGTATTGATTGCATAAGGAACATATTTATATCTATGCGCTTACGATTAGTCGTACCACTACTGCATTTACGAGCAAACTCTACAAACTGAGGAGTTGTAGAAATCAGCACCATAAATTGAGGAAGAATCTTAGAAGAATCTACATCAAACACTGGAAAATCGTTTGTAACTATCGCCCCTTCCAAATCATCTGGAATTACACCAAACGCACCATTACGAGCATCAATTTTGGAGACAATGAATTGACCTGCATGAACTACGGTCTGTCGCTTGGTTCCTATTTCAGAGCCTCTCTTTAACTGACCATCATTTCTTGCTATCACGCCACCATTGTTTATCTTAACAGTAACCTGCTTGTATTCTGCGTCATCTTGGATTTCAATCTGATTCTTACTTTTTTTCAAGAACGAGCCAATCTTAGCCATTGGGTACTTCTTGGTAAAGCCCAATTTCTCCTCAATCACATATTGGACACTCCAATTCGGAATGTCCTTATAGTGGGCAAAATGGATATATTTAAAAGTATTTACACTCATTTCTCTTTAATATCTATAGAATGGTTCTGGTTCGCAAGCGACACCATCAATAAATCTTGTACGCAGCATGGTTCCGTCATCAGAAACATTGTATTTCGTGGCCCTTACATGCTTCTCCCAAAGTTTGTTTTCCTTTCGATATTCCGTAAACTCCTTTTCAAGCGGTTCCAATTCGTTTTCAATCTTAGCTCCAGTAGTACTGATACCAGCTTTCTGAACCTCTGCTATAGGAATCACATAGTCAAATCTTTCTTTCACTAAAGCTTTAATTTCGTTCTCTATCAAAACCGTCAACTCTTTCTTACGAGACCGAAGGCTTTTCTTTTCATCTTTTGTCAAAGCCTCCTTACCACGTTTTGCCAACTTCGCATTTATATCCGTCATTTCTTCATCATACTTAACTTCCACCTCATGTGATGCTTGAATATAGATACGATTGTATTCCTCAGCCTCATTCTCTGTGAATTTCTTGAAGAACAACAAACTGGGCTTTACTGTAGCACCTGCTGCCATAAACACATCTTGCGGAATAGACACAATCAGCAATATCTTTGCCTTGCTCTCCACAAAATCGCGCACCTTTTGAAGGTTTGTATTGTTCAATACACCTTCTGGGAGCACAATACCCATTCTGCCACCAGGCTTTAGGAGATTCAAACAACGCTCTATAAACAAGACTTCGGTAAGACCACTAAACTTTCCTATTTGAAACAGGTCAAGTATAGGTTGATCTATATGATCATTGACTTGCTTTAACGCATTGTCATAATTTTCCTTACCATATCTTTTTTCATAAGCCTTGATTTTCTCTATATCAGTAAACCTATCGGCTTCTGTAATCTTTAATTCCTTGTCAATTCTTGCCCCAAAAGGAGGATTAGTAAGGATGACGTCAAAGCGACCTTCCCAAATGCCATTGACATTCAAGAGACCATCATGATGATGAACCCCACCATGACCATCTCCGTGCATAATCATATTCATCTTGGCAGTTCGAGCCATACGAGGATTGGCATCCGTTCCATAGATACAATCGAAAGAAAGGGAGCGCAAACGCCCCATTGGATTATTGATGTCCAATTCATAGTTCATCTTGCAGAAAGCATCTATTACCTTTTGATCGATTTTCTCTTGTTCTTTCTTTGGTAGCTTTGAATAATCGTCTGTAAACAAAGACTTTTTCACATCCTCTTTTCTTACTTCCACTTCATTTTCTATATGTTCACGAACATACTCGAAAGCACGAATCAAGAATCCACCACTACCACAACAAGGATCACAAATATACTCACCTTCTTGTGGGTCAAGCACAGATACCATAAAATCAACAATAGTACGAGGCGTGAAAAATTGTCCCAACTCTCCACGGAACGTTCTTCCCAAGAATTGCTCGAAGGCAATACCTTTCACATCATCAGAAGTAGTTGACAAGTTATACACTTGTAATTCCTTCACGATTTGTTCAAAGCTATTCTCTCGTATTTTGATAGTTTCATTTTCATCAAAAAGATGGCCTTTAGCAAAATCCTCCTTTGTCTTATTAAACAAAAACTGATAATAATCAGGTGACTCTTTAGACTTTACGGCATCATACATCTTCTTTTGTTTCAAAAATTCTTCCTTTGAGAAAATTTGAGTTCCAGAATTCGTACGTTCGTATCTAATTTTGATGAACAGAATCTTGCTTATCTCATCAAAAGCTGCTTCAGGTGATAGTTTATCATTATTACGAATGATGTTATGGCACTTAAAAAGCAATCGGGAGAACTCATCACGAGTAAACGCTTTTGTCTGCAGCAGCATAGCCTTGATTTTCTTGTCATCGTTCACCATATCGGCAGAAGGAATATCAGCAATTTCCTCCAACTTTTTAGGCATAGCATCCTCTACCACCTTAAAGATACGAGTTTCCTTCAAGTTGGTTGTGACAAAAAACTTAGCACCAGCCCAAGCTGCATAATTATATCCTTGAAAATAGTCAGCTTGGCGAATAGTAACATTTTCCGCCTTACACTCCACTACAATAAGTGCATTCTTCCCTTTTCGTTTATCCTCCTCATTTCGCCAGACAACAATATCTGCACGAGCAGCACCTTGCCCGCGTTGAGAGTTTGTCACCTTTACTTCTTCTCCCATTTGTTTGATGCCATAGCCGTAGCTATCCACCAAACGACAAACATATCTTTGGCGAACTTCCTCCTCAGGCTTTAGCACAAGCCATTTATCTCTTATCGGAGAATATATCTGGTTGCTTTCTGTTTTTATTTCCATATAGGATAGCTTTTTGTTTTAACAAGGCAAAGGTACACTTTTTAAGTGTATTTACCAAATTATTTATTTAGAACTTTTGTCTTGCTCGCAAAATCAACCAAATCTTTCTATTACTAATTGAAAAACGAGGAAAATTTTCCAAAACGACAATACTCGCAACCTTCTTCGCCAAGATTCCTCAAAAGTCAAACGAAAAGGACAAAACTATCTTGTTACTACTTATGCCCATACGGATGCGGAGTAATTACTTCTACAGGGGTGCTGAGTAGTTACGAGCTATCTTACTGATGAAAGCAACGTTTTCATTCCCCAGTTTTTTGGGGAATGTTTCCACATACTTTCCTCATTTTCCACACCATCTACTTTTGACGCACAAAACATAAACACCTGACAATCAATACATATCATTTTCATTCTTCTTTTTGGCACGCAGATTGTGACTATGATTATCGGGTTCGACAATGAATCCAGAAAGAAAGTAAGTAACATTAAACAGAAGTTGGCACTCCTATCCAGCCACAGGCTACTACTGAGGAGACTACTCAGCAGGAGGCTACAGAGACTGAACAGCAAACAAATGCTGAATAAGAAATCACAAGAGAGTTCTGTAGAGTTCAATAGAATTCTATTTGCAGACGACATATTAAGAATAATAGGGAATGCGTAGAATTCCTGCACCTTGTTATGGAGCATAGAAGCATAGAGAAGAACTTCTCATTCCCTTGATACTTGGGTGACCGTTCTTCTTGTCTATGCCATGAAGGGCGATGACCGGAACCTGATAGGTCTTGCAGATCTTTTTTACTGATTCGTTGATCTCTTCCTTCAGCTCAGAATTTAGAATGAAGTAGATATCTACATTCGGATGGCGCTGACGGAGATCGGAAAGCAACTTCGCCAAAGCAGGACGGAAACAGTAAAGGTCGGCACGCTTCCAGTTGCTATACTGATAATTGCCGATAGGGACATTCGCCCAACTGTCGTTCGTTCCACCGCAAATCAAGATGATGTCCGGATTGCTCAGTTGACCGAACATCATTGCAAGAAGCTGGTTCCAGCAAGTGAAGTACTTCACATAGCGGTTATCATTTATCCTATCACCCAATCCTCTATGCTTCGCTGGTCTTCCGAAAAGTTAACAGCCACTTTCACAACCTTCCGCCCATCATCGGCAAAAGCCTTGGCATAGTCCTTGCCGCTGATTTGCGCCATGGCGATATCGGCAGACTTCTCATATTTTAACTCAAAGATAAAGATACTCTTATCCGTCTTGAGTACAAGGTCTATTCTTCCATCCGAAGTGGTATGCTCCACCTTCACATCTTCGCCAAGCATGGTGAAGATGGTGAATATCACGGCTTGATAGTGACGCTCATTATTGTTGATAATCGTATATGGGAACTTATCATAGAATGCCTTCAAGTGAGGCATAAAGGCACCCATGTCGTCATTGATGAGCACATTCTTGGAATAAGCATACACGATGGCATCATATCTGTTCATGTCTTGCGCAGAATAATACCTGACGAGACTTTCCGAGAAACCTTGTCTTACTTCTTGATTTGGGAAACAGAGATGATACAGCTTGCCTTTCTTCTCATATCCTTTAATGGTAAGGTAGCCACTTTGGAAAAGGACAGGAATAGGATCAGCAAGCCTTTCCGTAGGTGTATCAAAACGTGATGCCTGTATCCACAGATCGTCCAGATTGAGCATATCCAAATTCTTCTGCTGCATCAGTTCTATCAGGAACGTAGGCGTACCAGATGTAAACCAATAGCTATTAAACTCCTTATCGTCCAAAGCATTGATGATGCTGTAAGGATTGAAGATATCCTCGCTATTGATACTGAAATGGTAGCCATCATAATGCTGCTTGAGTTGCCCTAAGGTCTCCTCATAAGTAAGCCCATTATGCTCAGCCATCTCCTCGATTCCCTCACGGAAATACTGAGTCAATTCACTCTTGGTAATACCACAACAGCTACTGTATTCATCCTTCAACGTGAGAATCTTGAGATTGTTCAATTCACTAAAGATGCTGAGCTGACTAAACTTGGAAATGCCTGTGATGAAAACAAAGCGGATGTTTCCCTCTTGCTGCTTCAAGGGGCTGAAAAAATCTCGCATGATGTTGCGGATGGTCTTCTGCAACTCTTCGTCACCGATAGAATCATGCATCGGAGCATCATATTCATCGATGAGAACAACAACTTGCTTACCTGTCTGAGCCTTGGCAGCCAGCAAGATGTTCCAAAAGCGAGCACCATAGCCTTCACGCCCAGATTCAGGAACTTCTATTCCATATTTCTGCTCTTCAACTTTAAGAATATTGTCTAATATAATTTTAGCATTCTCTAAACTATAATACTTACCACAGCTCAGATCCAGGTGGATGACAGGATATACCGTCCACTCCTTCTCCATCTGTTCGATGGCAAGTCCCTTGAACAGTTCTTTCTTACCTTCAAAGTAGGCCTTGAGAGTAGATACAAACAAGGATTTTCCGAATCGACGTGGGCGACTCAGAAAATGAAACTTGGCATAATGAGCCAGCTGATAGACGATAGCCGTCTTGTCAGCATAGAAGTAATTCCCCTCCAGAAGTTCCTGCCATGCTCTTCAAGCGGTCCCTCGGGGATCACGTGATGGGGAGCCGGTGAACATGAGACGAGCAACCACTGCTCATGAGGTGGGCAACAAGTGCCCAAACTAAGAACCCAAATTTGGGCAACACAATGATGATTGCCAAATCAATCATCAACAAGAATAACCTTTAACCAGATTTTCCATCATAACTAAATGAGACTTCCCTGCATCAAAACAGAGAAGTCTCATTCTTTCTATCTTATTATCTGTCAAGTCTTTAAGCCGATATTTTCAACAGAAAATGAGACTATGAGACTTTTCTACATAATCTTTTCACGTAAGCGAAAACTATTGTCCCTTTCAACGGAAATGCTTATCCATTAGATTGCATAAAGGAAGGTGCGGATGAACCAGTAGCAAACGATACCTGCGATGTAACCTACGAAAGCAATCCAGGAGATGTGCTTCATATACCATCCGAAGGTAATCTTCTCCAAACCCATTACTACCACACCAGCGGCACTACCGATAATCAGCATTGAACCTCCTACACCGGCACAGTAGGCCAGCAACTGCCAGAAGACACCATCCACAGCCATATCGCCAGCGGCAGCCACAGGATACATTCCCATACATCCGGCTACCAGAGGCACATTATCAACAATACTTGAAAGCACACCGATGATACCAGTTACGAGGTAGTGGTTGCCATCAAATACGATGTTCAAGCCCTGACCCAAAGCAGTCAAAACGCCAATCTCAGCCAGGCAGGATACTGCCATCAGGATACCGAGGAAGAAGAGGATGGTACTCATATCTACACGAGAAAGCAACTTGGTAACACGCTTCTGAGTTCCTTCTGCATCCTGTCCGCGATGCAAACCGCGATAGAAAATTTCGGTAGCAGTCCAGAGAACGCCCAATACCAGGAGGATTCCTACGAATGGAGGCAGGTGGGTGATACTCTTGAAGATAGGAACGAAGATCAAACCGCCTACTCCCAACCAGAACACAGCCTTGCGCTGACCTTCGGTGAAATCGCTGACCGATGCATTCTGCTGGTCAGAAACCTCAGGCATCATGAGTTCGCCCTTCAACATGGTTTGAAGGATGAGGGCAGGAATCACCATGGAAACCACAGACGGGATGAAGATTTCGGCGATAACGCCGGCTGCAGTAATCAATCCCTTGTTCCAGAGCATGATGGTGGTAACGTCGCCGATTGGTGAAAAGGCACCACCCGAATTGGCAGCGATGATGACGAGGGATGCATAAACCATGCGATCCTTGTGGTCGGTGACGAGCTTGCGGAGAATCATGATCATCACGATACTGGTGGTCAGATTGTCGAGGATAGCCGAGAGGATGAAGGTAAGGACAGCGATACGCCAGAGGAGCGCACGCTTCGACTTGGTCTTCATCACCTTGCGAACCCAGTTAAATCCGCCGTTCTGGTCAACTATTTCCACGATGGTCATCGCACCCATCAGGAAGAAGAGTGTTGTGGCGGTATCGCCCAGATGCTCCTGGATGATTCCGGTCACCTTCTCTACCATACCTGCAGCGCCACCTGTATAATCAGGGTGCATCAACTGGAGATACTGCATCGGATCCACCATGTAGAGGGTCCAACAACCTACCAACATCAACAGGGCAATCGCTGCCTTGTTTACCTTTGTCAAGCTTTCGGTTGCTATGAGCGCATAGCCGAGCACGAAAACGACAATAATAGAAATTGTAAGTGTAGCCATTATTTTTTATTTATTATTAGATATTAACTGTTATTCAAAATGAATTTTCTTTCCTTCATGATTTGGTAAGTATTTTTGCCAAACGAATGCAAAGGTACAAAAAGAAAAGCAATAACCGCCCTTTTCTGTATTATAATTATATGAAATCGTTTACTTATTTACAGTTTTAACCTAATAATAACAGATTTTCTTTGCGCATCTAACTGATCATTCTTACTTTTGCACATCATTAAGTAGTTTTTTAAAGCATCATCAATATGAAATATCTGTTTGTGCTTCTCCTTTTCCTCCCAACTTGCCTCATGGCGCAGAACAAGGAAGAGAAGATGCCTGGACATATTACCAAAATACAGAAACTGGAGGATGTGAACGTAACAGGGAACCGTCCTCACTTCATCAGACTCAAGGGATATTATCGCAGTTACCAGACCAACGACTCTGTAATGAAATACTTCAACGACGGCATCGTGGAGTATTACATCAACCTGAAAAATGGAAAGACGGATCTCAATGCCTATTCCAAAAGAAATCTTCACAATAGCCGACTCGTTTCCGAAGACAAAAAGCGAGTATTCATGGTCAGCGACAAAGGAACCTTCCGACCTTGGCCGGAAGAGAAGACACTTATTGAGCAATATCGAAAGAAATATCAGCTGAAAGATTCTCTGGGTACTCAACTCATTCAGCTTAATCAGCAGACAATAGGCAGTATTCAAACGGACAGTACCCGGAACATCTGTCAGATAGAAATCAACCAGCTTCCTACCTACAAGAATCTGACACACCAGCTTTTTGGATATACCCAGACAGATATCTACGACCATGTGGTGGAAACCTACCAGATAAGTCCTGAAGATTACTATTCCTTCAAGGATCTGCTTTTCCAAAAATCAGACAACAGCTATCTCTTCTCTCATAAGAAAGACAAGCAGCAGCAACTCATCCATGTGATTACCGAGCTATATATCACGGAAAAGGAGTATGTAGAAAAGAAGCAATCCATCAAACCGGATTCTTCTACACCCAAAGAATCAGCTGCCGCCATCACCGATTTCTGCATCAGAAACAAGATACCTTCCTTGCCTGAAGCAACAGAGCAGGAGATGCAGCAGTTGACACCCTATAATCCTGCAAATATGAAAGAGATAAAGGAGTAAGGGGCTAAAAATATTGCCTGATGAAATCGCTTACTTACGGATTTCTTCCAAAACCCGTTCTATTTTGCGTATCCAGTGCTCATCGATTTCCACTTTTTCGGCATAAGACTTGAAATTCATCACCACGTCTTCCACTTCTTCAATGATATTAGAAGCATTTCTGATATCCTGTCTTTGTGCAAAAAGCATCAAATCCTGTTTCGTTATATTCTTTCGCTTGCCAAGAACCGTAAGTTCATGGTTACGATAGAAATGCGAATCAGGATCGGCGGAAAACACGATGTCGTAAGCTGGCGATATATGCCATTCTCCGTTGGGATACATCACAAATGAGAAGTTCTTGGTATGGTCATCTACATTTTCTGCAAGTACATTAAACACCATTCTCCTATATTGCTGACTCTGCTCTTCTGCCGACAAATTCAGTTTTCTGCCCACAACAAACAAATCTTCGTAAGTATCAGCCAAGGAACTCATGGCAGCCAAAGTCTGGGTATATATTTTTCTGCCCTCCAACCTATCAAAGCGCTGGGTAAGGAAATTCTGGGTTCCTTCAATCTCAACCAAACGAGAAGGCATCATGTTGATACCGGCATCCTTGGCCATCAGATAATAAGCCATTTCTACCCTGGTAAAAGGAAGTTCATTTTTCCTGCCTGTATCAAACTTCAATATATAGTGCTTAAAGTTAGCTGGCAAGTCGGCTTGGCCAGAACGAATAATACCTGTAGCCTCATCCATACCGATAATAGCTTTAGGGCGCTGACCGCCAGCGGAAGTTCCCACCTTGTACAGATCTTCAAGAATAAGACTGTTACTCATATCAATGTTCACATCCTGCCTGTCCAGAAATATCTTATTAGCAAGTTCATAAAGTGAAGCCAACTCGATATTTACAGATGCATCCTCCTGGATATGAGCAGGTTGAAATTCCAAGGCACCCATTGCTCTCTTACCGATAAAAGACAGTCTATCCACTGCATTTACCATTTTGGATTGCAGATGGTTGGCTTCCATCCATTTCTGGAAGACCACATTTCCCCAATGGTCAGGCAGAGAATCTGCTATGAACTCAGGCAAACCGGCATATAGTTTTTCTCTGTTTCCTGACATAGGGAAAGTTCTTTGTACATAAACAGAATCCAACGGCGCAACCAATGGTGCAATATTCCATCCATACTGCATAAAATCCTGGTCGAATTGAAAGACAGAGCAGCTGCGCTTGTCATCCCAAGACAACAAGCCCACATTCTTATCCCACAAATTTACCTGCACAACATTATCTTTCATGTCTTACCCTTTCCTTCTTTTCATTCATTTTCTTCACTTGGCTAGGCAACATTGGCAGCGGCGGCAAGAGTTTTTCTGCTTCCTGCAGGAATCCAATGCTCCTCAACAGAGAAAGAATAGTGCCAAAGCCTATGTTCTTAGCTTCGCCTTTTTCAAACTGGCTAATGGTGAAAATGCTCACACCAGCCTTTACAGCCACCTCTTTCTGAGTGAGATTGCTGAACAGACGATATTGCTTGAATCGTCCTCCCAATTCTGATATAATCTCAGAATTAGACTTTGCCTCTATACCATATTCCGTAATCATGCTGCAAATATAGTTATTTCTTTATTTATATCAAAATATCGGGTTAAATATTTAAATATCTTTAGTTATTGCAATAGAAAATGTTACTGAAGATGCTTTGCAGATATACCATAAAGAGAAACGCCCAAGGTTACTGGCAAATTCTTTTTCCTATCTGTACACAGATTTCTTACGCAGCCCTTCTTGAAATAAGCAGGAAAAATCCCGACAGGCAACAACATACCTATCGGGATTTGCTTATTATCTGCAATTGATGAGAATCCTACTTTACAGTATATTTCTTGCCACCCCGGATATAGATACCATCATGTTTCACCGGGAGCGATACCTTTCGGCCATTGATATCATAAACATCGGAACTGCAAGGCTTAGTAACACCGACAACAGGAGTTAATCCCGAAGTCAAATCATAATCTATTTCACCATCATCAGGGCAATGAATAACCACCATTTCCTGATACCACTGATACTCCTCATCAACGGAGACACCATTATCCGTATACTCCAGAGGAAGGAGGCTCAAGTCGAAATAGCCATCACCTAAACCACCATACCCCCAATTCACACCTACGTTTCCATCAGCATCATAACCATCCAGCACAAAAGCATGTGAAGATGTCTTGTCGTTTCCCTGCTTATTGGATGTACCGGCATACAGAATAGGATGCCCGGCGCTCAATTCCCGGTAAATAACCTTTTTCCAGGCTGCATCATCATAGTTATTGGTCTGGGGATAATCCTTATAGCCATAATACTGGGTAAGATAGCCGAAATGCTTCTTCATACCAGCCGCCGCATCTGGCAAAGATGCGCCACTGCCATCAAGAGAATAATTCATACCAGCCACACAACCGCAATGAAACATCAACTTGGCTACTGCGGCAGCCTGTTCCGAACTGTAGTTATCACCCGAATAAGCAGGCAACATCTCCGTCCACTTATACGCTCCCATACTCAGCATAGCAGTACGTTTCTCATCGCCAACGCTATAAGAAGCGACACCCTTGCCACGGGATGGATACTGATATACAGACATAATCTGTGCCATAGCCGTAGCCACGCAACCCACCCAGCAGTTTTTGCCATTCACTTGTGGGCACTGACTATTGAAAGGAGCATCCTGCCCCCATTTTACGGCAATAAGATGCTCAACACTTGACTTGCAACCTGCAGGGATAACCTGATAACCCGTAGAAGCAGCACGAAGTGAAGCGTCATTAATTCTATCCAAGAACCAGCCCAAGGCAGGATTATCACCAAAAGTACCCTCGTCAGAATAACCTATCACAGCCTTGAACGCATCATCATTGGCGAGAACTACAAATCCGTTCCGGTTGCGTCCTACAACCGTATAAGCATCCGTCTGGCGCATAACCCGAAGGTTCTCACCTACTCCTCCACGAGAAGTATTCCCTCCACCAAAAGGCAAACGCTCCCCCAGCACCTCACTGGCTATCTCCAATTTCTGCTGAAGGCTCCTTTCCTTTGCCTCAGAGCAAAGGAAAGAAGCCAACATCAGAGAAAATATAAAAATCTTCTTCATAAGTCCAAAATCTTTAGGAAATCATTCGATATTTCTACCAAACGCCATACACATTTACAGACTGCTGCTCAACACTGGAATTTATATATCCATTCAGATAGATGTATTTCTGTGTGAAGTCTATATAAGAATAGGTACTATAGCCATATCCACCATACCACATGAAAGAGTTGATATTTACATCTCCTACCGTCCAGTTCCACAAATAGTCACCTGTAGAAGAATCAACACCAGCTACGATATAGTTTTCCTTATAGGTCTGATAGTCATATATGGCAGCACCCTTTCCTTCCTCAGGAACCAGTTCTCCGGAGCAATCAGCCAGATTATCGGCTTTGAAAGTGCCATTAATCTTGAAATAAAGATCAGCACCTGAACCCAACATATTGGTGATATAAAACTGATTGACACCTTCCAGCTGGTAGATATCAGAATAGGTAACAGGCAGATCTGTGAAACCTGCGTAATAGAACTGCACATTCTCCAGTACTTTCGTCCACTGAGAAACCAGCACCGACGACTGCAGCACCGTACTTCCATCCTGCTTGGTATAAGGATCGGCATAGGCTTCATCGACATCTATCTTGAATCCAAATTTCTTTTTAGGTGTCAAGCCCTTTACAGAAATGGTCAGCGTAGCCTCCTTCTCGCCCTGGGCAAACTCCACCGTGGCAGGCACCTGAATGGCAGTTGTATCAGTATACTCTACCTTGACAGGAACACTCGCAGCCTCAGCGGCTACCTTACGGCAAACCTTCACATCAACGGTTTCCTGGTCTGGAGTAAGAATAAACTCTGCCGCATTGCCGGCATCAAAATACACTCCCATGCAATTGTCTGGGGCAGGATTGCCTGGCGCATAATCATCGTCATCGCTGCAGGAAGAGAATCCCAACAGGAGACCAGCCGAGATGGCAAGCCCCAAATATCTAAAAAACTTTATATTCTTCATTGTCAATTCCATTTTAAAGATTGAAAAATCTCCTCATTTACTCACTCTTTGCCTCTACCACACTTGTAGGATCTGGATTCAGTACCACAGCCGGATTAGAACTCTTCTCATATTCAGGGATATAACAATCCATCCATGGAGCCACGAAACCATACTTGGAATTCAAGCGGTGACTCTCCAGGAAGTTGGTACCCGTATAGGTGCGGACAACAGCTATCTTAAGACGCTTATAATCAAAATACAGCAGTCCCTCTCCCCAGAGTTCGATACGTTTCTGAAGCAGCACGGCATCTTCAAGTGATTCGATGTCTGTAGCCTGACACTCATAAGAGCCATCTGTATAGCGATAAGCATTCATGAAATCATTCAATACGGTCTTGGCAGCATCCACTCCTTCTGTATGGGCAATGGCCTCAATATAGATGAGATACATCTCTTCTACACGCATCAATGGAATATCACACAAACAGCCCACATAGAGGTCAGACAAGTTACCTGAACCCGGATGATATTTCAGGTTGGTGTAAGCAGGCAGTTTTGCCCATCCTGCTCCATCCAGCAAGGTAGAATAGCCTGCCGGAACCTCAGCCTTGCCAGCATCCTCAGGGGCAACCCAAGTCTTCTTTCTCCAGTCGGCATCAGGTATCTGATTATAGAGCGAAGCACCTATCATACGGTAAGCCTTGCCATAACCACCCATGGAGAATGCGGTAGATTCAGAAGATACCGTACCCATCCAGGAATAGAACCAGCTGCCCAATTGCTCCTTTGTTCCCAGCGAAGCCTTCCATATCCAGGAAGAATTAGCAGTATTGAAACCGGTCTTCTTATTATACCATTCGCTCTGAGACATTGGCTGGCAACCGGAATTGTCGATGGCAGCCTGTGCGTATGAGGCAGCCTTGGCAAAACAGTCATTAACCGCCGTAATGCCCAAGGCATCATAGCCGTCAGCATCATTCTCATGAGCCAACTGGACTGTCAGATCATCTGCCGAATCATAAAAACGAGAACCCAGTTCCAACCAGAAGCGTGCCTTCAAACCATCTACCACGCTCTCATCCGGCTGCTCCTTGCCCGTACGCTTATAACCCTTCAAGTATGCCTCAGCCTTATTCAGGTCGTGCAGGATAAAGCGATACATGGTATAATAAGGCACACGAGGATTGTTCTTACCCTCCTCGCCTGTAGTCTTCTCGGTCACGATAGGCACGGTAAGTCCCATTATCTTGGCTGCTTTGGCATCAAAGTCAGAGAATCCGGTCTTCTTGAATTCAAACATTCTTGCCATATCCAGGTATGCCAAAGCACGGTAAGCATAAGCTACACCGGCAGACGCCTTTGCTGATTCAGATGCTCCTTCCACATCGAGCGACGAGATGATACTGTTGGCATTGTTCACTAAACCATAATAGTAGAAATAGGTGTAATTGAATGGGCTACGGAGTCCCTTACCATTCTCTATATATGAGAAATAGTCGTAATCTGCATTGTAAACCGGAAAATCCTCTGTCATCACATCACGGATAATCATCTGGCTGGGATAACCGTTGTCGTAAGCCGAACCGTCGCCATACACACCACTCTTTACCATATAGGCACTCAAGCCGGTCAGCAAGCCCTGCTGAGCCGTCTCAGACCCCTGCACCTGACTGCCTGTTGCATAATCCTTTGGCAGTTCCTCCTCCAGACAGCTCTGCATCATCAAGCATGAAGAGAGCACTACTGTGAACAGAGAAACCTTGCGAAATATATTGTTCATCATATAAAATTCTCCTTATCTATATAAAAATCTCCTTATCTAACAGTTTAAAATTGAAGTGTAATACCACCAGAGATGGTACGAACAAACGCATACTGCTCGTTGCTAGGTGAGCCGGTGAAACTTGTACGAGGGTCGAATCCCTTTCGCTTGCTCCACAAATAGACATTGTCTGCCGCACCATAGACACGAACCTTAGTCAAGCCCAAACGACGTGTCAGGCTCTTTGGCAAGGTATAACCGATATTGATGCTCTGCAGGTTGAGATAACTTCCATTAATCAGGAAGCGATCAGAAGATGAGCTTGCATCCGTATCATTATACTGGAGGCGAGGGATGTTGGATTCTCTGTTACTTGGAGACCAGGCATCCAGCATATCCTTATGGAAATTAAAACCTGTCCAGCTATCATAAGGAACACTCATCAGACTCTGATAACCTGAATCGTAAGACTTGCCGCCGATGGAATAAGTGAAGTTCACTCCGACATCAATACCTTTAAACGACAACGATGTGCCAAAGCCACCATAAAGATCCGGAGTCGGGTCGCCACAGGCAAAGTAAGAGCCTTCCGACCATTTTGCAGACTTGCCCAGCGAACCATCTTCGTTCTCAACATACCATGTGGATTCTCCTTTCTCATTTACGCCCGCATATTTCTTCAATCTCCAGGTGTAGATAGGCAATCCTTCACCATAATAATAAGAACCGTTATGATAACCGGCATATCCGCTCAGCATCTCGTTCTTGTTCTCTTCAAAAAGCTTCGTTATCTCATTGGTATAGTGGGTGGCATTAAGATTGATGTTCCACGCAAAATCCTTGGTGCGGATTACATCTCCTGCAAGATTCAGTTCTACACCACGGTTCACCATGTTACCCACATTAGAGTAATAGCCTGCATAACCCATTGACATAGGCACGCTGATGAAACAGAGCATGTCTGTGGTCTTGCGGTAGAAATACTCCACATCACCGGTCAGACGACCCTTGAAGAGTTCGAATTCAAGACCTGCGTTGATATTGGTATTGGTCTCCCAGGTAATCTTATCATTACCCTTTGAAGCAAAGGTCAGCGCCATGTCGCCATTCATGCTACCGATGCCGTATGTATCCAGATAACGGTTGTTACCGATGGCATCGTTACCCTGCTGACCGAAAGAGATTTTCACCTTCAGCATGTCGAGCCAAGACTTGGTGCCTGCCATCCAATCTTCCTTGGTCAGTATCCAGGCACCACCGAAAGAATAGAAATCGCCCCAGCGATGGGCTGGAGAGAAGCGGGATGAACCGTCACGGCGATAAGATACCTGACCGAAATACTTGCCATCATAATCATACATGCCACGGAAGAAGAAACCTTCGGTGTTGTAATTGGTCTGATTAGAATATGTCGGCTCATTGGTGATAGCACCTGCCAACTCATGGTTTCCCTTGAAAGAGAACATGTTGGAACGACCGCCATATACGTATTCATAAGTCTGCTTATAGTTCTCATGACCCAACAACAATGTCATGTTGTGCAGACCAAAAGAACGGGCATAGTTTACCAACTGCTGGAAGTTGACTGTATAATAACGGTAATGTCCTACAGTTACCTCACCATTAGGATAAGTCGTTGCACCAAATCCATAATAAGGCTGCTGGGTACTCTGATAGCGATATTCATAGTCATCCACCGTACCGTTCAAGGTAATCTTCAGTCCCTTGACAAATGTTGGAGTAATCTCAGCAAAACCATTGATACCGAAAGTATTTCCTACAGAATGGGATGCCTGAAGCTGGTCATCCTTCAACAGGTTGAGCTGAGAGAGTACAGGTCGATTCAAGCCTGCATTCATTCCGTTACCATAATCATATATCTTACCATTATCATCGGTCATGATATTGCCATTGCCATCTCTGAGATACAGCGGATAGATAGGAGCGATGGTATTGACCATGTAGAAGGTATTGGTAGAACTGTTGTTTCCATTAGAATCTACCTCTGTGGCATAATCTGTAACGGTATGGGCATAGTTTACGTTACCACCCACCTTCAGCCATTCATTTGCCTTATAGGTAGCCTTCAGGCGTGCAGTATATCGCTTAAACTGAGATCCGTATGCGATACCTGGGTTATCCAGATAGCCCAATGAAGCATAGAACTGGGAACAGTCGTTTCCACCATTCACATTCATATTATACTCCTGTCGGAGGGTGTTTCGGTAAGCCGCCTTGAGCCAGTCGTCCGGACTAATCGTATAGTCCTTTCCGTTATAAGAGATTTTATTGCCCAATGTGGCATTAGGATTCAGCTTTCCATTATCGCCAATGAGATACTGTCCCTCAGGCACATTGTAGCAGATATAACCCAATCCGCCCTTTTCTGAAGAACCACCAATTGCGTTATTGGCAGCCACATGAGCCGCATAAGCTGACATACCCTTGCCATTGGTATAGTAATTATATAATGACTTATAATGTGCCTCATAATATTGACCGGGATCTGAAATCATATCATAAGTCTGAGAGCCACGGCTATTGCTGCCCCATTTGGCATCAACAGTGATGACGGTCTTGCTCACCTGCGGATTCTTGGTGGTAATCATAATGACACCATTGGCACCACGGGCTCCGTAGAGTGCATTACTTGCCGCATCTTTCAATACGGTAACAGAAGCCACATCCGCTGGGTTGATGTCACTCCAGGAACCATAATAAGGTGCACCATCTACCACGATCAACGGATCCTGACCTGCATTGATGGAGCTGATACCGCGCACACGGATGATAGGGGTAGAAGACGGATCGCCAGATGTATTTATCATCTGCACACCAGCTACCTGACCATTGAGGGCATCTACCACATTGGTTACCTGACGCACGGCTATTTTATCTGCATCCACTACGCCCGCAGAACCCGTGAAGGATGATTTCTTCTGCTCGCCGTAGGCCACAACGATTACTTCGTCGAGCTCACGGTCTTGCGAATGCATGTTCACCTTCATGCCCGGAGCTGCCTTCACAGTCTGGGAATCCATACCGAGATAACTGATCACGATTGCCTCGCCCTGTTTTACACTTGGCAGAATGAACTTACCATCAATGTCGGTCACGGTTCCGGTTTTAGAACCTTTCACCATGATCTGTGCACCCACTACAGGGTCTCCATTTTCATCGAAGACCTGTCCCCCAACCTGTCCGGAAGACTGTGCCAGCACTTGCCCTGAAGCTGCCAGCAACAGGGAAGCAAATAAAACCTTCATTCTCATATTATCTATCTCTTCTTATATTTATTATCCTCACATAATCTTAAAACACATCAATATATACACCATTTGATATACCATAATATATATAAAGTTATATAAGCTTTCTTATATATTCACTTAGCCTGTTTTATAATATGCTACGTTTATATGTCATGCTGCATTATTTTATAAAAGATTTCATAAAATATGTATTTAGATGCAAAGGTATAACAATTCCAGCAAAAAACCAAGCAATATTTCTTATTTTTGCGGTTTTTCATATCAGAAAGATATTTTTTACGACAAAATAACGTCCAAATGCAATATTCTGTTTAGAAATATCACAAAATGAGCTCACAAATCTCTTCTAAAAACACAGTCATTTGCCTGACCGTCATAGATACCTCATCGACGATGCTGTCTA
>SAMEA3663069__coassemble_583_pt1 | contig 23368 bp, 19 predicted proteins | sample SAMEA3663069__metabat2_high_PE_005 | metagenome-assembled genome bin SAMEA3663069 (sample SAMEA3663069) | pig gut metagenome | biome: pig gut; feature: pig-associated habitat; material: faeces | place: France | collected 2012
CTACGTCTGCTACCCTCTGTCTATGACTCGAAATTAATTCAGCAGACCCTAATTAAATTCGTTTTACCTGCTTTATTTAATTCTTACCACCTGCAAATATACAAAAAGTTACCCAAAGGTAACTTACCTTAGGGTAACTTTTTGTGATTATTAACCTATACTAATGGTTAATCAGGTCATTAAGGTCAAGGTAAGAGGTCCACAAATCGTAGCTGACAGCAAGGAAGAATAAGGCAAATTGAGTAAATATGCTATCAAACTCATGCTTTTAACATCATTTGCCTTAAAAAACTTGGAAGTTATAGAAATAAAACGTATCTTTGCGTAATCTACCAGTTAGAATATATTCTACTGATAGTGAGTGAATTAACTAATAGTATTAACATCAAAAACAAAAGCATTATGAAAAAATATGTATGTGATGTTTGTGGCTGGGTTTATGACCCAGAAGTAGGTGACCCAGAGGGCGGTATCGCTCCAGGTACAGCATTTGAAGATATTCCAGATGATTGGGTTTGCCCACTTTGCGGAGTAGGAAAAGACGAGTTTAGTCCTGTTGAGGAATAAACCAGAATATCCAGACCGGGCAGAATCCTATCATCCTGTCCCGGTTAGCTTTTTATCATTCAATTTGGTCATCAATTAATATTAAGGAGGAATCATTATGACTAAGATTAGAGAAATCTACCGCTGCCAGATTTGCGGCAACGTGGTAGAAGTAGTAAACCCAGGAGCCGTGCTCAGTTGCTGCGGCGAGCCAATGAAGCTCATGAAGGAAAATACCAGTGATGGTGCCAAGGAGAAACATGTGCCTGTGATAGAACCTATCGAGGGCGGATATCGTGTAACGGTAGGAAGCGTAGAACATCCGATGCTTCCAGAGCATTACATCCAGTGGATAGAGTTGCTCACCCCTACAGATGTGCTTCGTCACGAGTTGAAGCCAGGCGAAAAGCCTGAAGCTATCTTCCTGACCAACGCAGAAGCCAAGGATGTTGTGGCTCGCGAATACTGCAACCTTCATGGTCTGTGGAAAGGGGAAATCTAAAGAATATTATTATCCGGGAGGGTGTGTCTCTATACTTTAGACACACCCTCCTGCTTTTTTATCCATTTCATCAAGCAACTTTTCTCTAAAAACCTTGGAACATATTGAAATAATTCGTATATTTGCATCTGGTAATGCCAAAAACCTAATTTTAAATCATAAAAATGCGTTTAAACAGAAAACGTATTAAGCATACAATTTTAATTATTAACACTTTAAATTACATCAATTAGGAGAAGAACAATCTTTACCCTTATCATGCTTTGTATCGCAACCCTAACCCTGTAGGCACAAGATGTCTGGACTGCAGCAGGTTCCAGTACACTCTTCGGTTCTCATTGGGACGCAACGGATACTAACAATGACCTGAGCGATAAAGGGAATGGTATCTGGGAACTCACCAAAACCGACTGCATTCTTGAACAAAATGTGAAATACGAACTTAAAGTCCTGAAAGATCATTCGTGGGCTGAAGCGTACCCTCAAACCAACTATGTCTTTATGGTAAAAGAGACTGGTACTTATAACGTGACTATCCAATTTAATGCAAACAATTTCACAATCAATGTCAAAACTACTAAGACTGGTGATGCTGTCATCGGCGAAAAGACATGGACTGTAGCAGGATTTGGCGCAATTCTCGGAAAAGAATGGGATCCGGAAGCAACAGAAAACGATATGATCAAACAGGAAGATAACGTCACCTATATTCTGACCAAGACCAATCTGACCATTGCTCAAGGCGGTTATAAATATAAGATCTGTGCTAACCACAGTTGGGCTGAGAACTATGGTGATGATAATGACCCAGAAGGTAATGCCTCCATTTATATCGCAGCAGACGGAATCTACGACGTTACCTTCACCTTCAATTCAGTAACTAAGGAAGTATCAGCTACAGCTGTACGCACCGATACAGATGGCATTAGCCAGATTGCCGGTGACGTCAAAGCTAAGAGCGTAGTCTTCAACCTTCAGGGACATCGTGTTTCAACTCCTAAACAGGGAGTTTATATCATCAACGGTAAAAAAGTGGTCGTAAAATAATAAAAACTGCTCAAAGTAATCATCAGAAAGGCATTCACCAGCATCGTGAATGCCTTTTTTAGTTTATTTACCACGAATTATTTTGTATTTTATTCGATTTAACGTATCTTTGCACCCAAATATTTAAACGTTTAAAAATAAAATGGCATTAAAATGTGGTATTGTAGGTCTTCCTAACGTGGGAAAATCTACATTGTTCAACTGTCTGTCTAGTGCAAAAGCACAGGCAGCTAACTTCCCTTTCTGTACTATCGAACCAAACTTGGGCGTCATCACCGTACCAGATGAGCGACTCAACAAGTTGGCAGAGATTGTTCACCCAGGACGCATCGTCCCAGCTACTTGCGAAATCGTGGATATCGCAGGTCTTGTTAAGGGTGCCAGCAAGGGCGAAGGTCTTGGAAATAAATTCTTGGGGAATATTCGTGAGTGCGATGCAATCATCCACGTAATCCGTTGCTTCGACGATGACAATATCGTACGTGAGGGTGGCGCTAAAGTTGACCCATTGGAGGACAAGAGCGTTATCGATACAGAGTTGCAGCTCAAGGACTTGGAGACTATCGAATCCCAGCTCGCCAAGCAGCAGAAGACAGCTGCTGCAGGCAACAAGGACGCTAAAGTGATGGTTACCGTTCTGGAGGCTTACAAAGCAGAGTTGGAGCAAGGAAAGAACGCACGTGGCGTTACTTTCGAAAGCAAAGAAGAGCAGAAGGTGGCTCACGATCTCTTCCTCCTCACTACGAAACCAGTACTCTACGTAGCCAACGTAGATGAAGCTTCTGCCAAGAGCGGAAATGAATACAGCAAGAAGGTAGAGGAAATCGCTAAGGAAGAAGGTGCTGAGTGCATGGTTATCGCTGCGAAGACAGAGGAAGACATTGCATCTCTCGAAACCTACGAAGACAAGCAGATGTTCCTCGAAGAACTCGGATTGGAGGAAAGTGGTGTTAACCGCCTCATCAAGAAGGCATACGCTCTCCTGAACCTTGAGACATTCATCACTGCTGGTGAGATGGAGGTAAAGGCATGGACTTACCACAAGGGCTGGAAGGCTCCTCAGTGTGCTGGTGTCATCCATACCGACTTCGAGAAGGGATTCATCCGTGCAGAGGTTATCAAGTATGATGACTATATCAAGTATGGCTCTGAAGCTGCTGTACGTGAGGCTGGTAAGCTCGGTATCGAGGGTAAGGAGTACATCGTACAGGATGGCGACATCATGCACTTCCGTTTTAATGTTTAATTATGACAAACCTGCTTAATTATATCGTTTGGGATCCAGATCCTATTCTTGCGCATCTGGGTCCTTTGACCATCCGATATTACTCCACTTGCTGGCTTATCGGTTTACTTTTGGGCTATCTGCTCATGCAGCGACTCTACAAGCAGCAGAAGTTGGGCGATGACAAGTTTGAGCCTCTCTTCCTTTATATCTTCTTCGGTATTCTGGTAGGTGCACGTCTCGGTCATTGCCTCTTCTACCAGCCTGAGTATTTCCTTACGCAATGGGATCACTTCATCGAGATGCTGATACCTATGCACCACATGCCGGATGGCAGTTGGAAACTTACAGGATATGAAGGACTGGCCAGTCATGGTGGTGTATTCGGAATGTTTGTTGCCATCTGGCTCTACTGCCGCAACATGAAGGTAAAGGGCTGGGTAGTGCTCGACAATATGGGTATTGTCTCCGGTATTGCAGCCATGTTTATCCGTCTGGGTAATCTGATGAATTCAGAGATTATCGGCAAGGTGACTGATGTGCCTTGGGCATTCATCTTTGTTCGTGAAGATCAATACCCTCGCCATCCAGGACAGCTCTATGAAGCCATCGCCTACCTCATCATCTTCTTACTCATTCTCTTCATCTATAAGAAGAAAGGTCCTAAGAGTGTGGGTACTGGCCTATATTTCGGTCTCTGTCTCACCCTCATCTTCGCCTTCCGTTTCTTCATCGAATATACGAAGGAGATTCAGGTGGCATTCGAGGCTGGACTTCCTATGGATATGGGACAGATATTGAGTATTCCACTCATTCTTCTGGGAGTTTGGAGCATCGCCTCCAGCTTTAAGAGAGCAAAGGCTCAGGAAGAAAAACAAGAGAAATAGGACTTGTTTGGGTCTTGTTATGTCATCGCGGATAGTAGTATTTACTTTGCCGAGGCAGTAATACTTACTTTGTCAATGCAGTAGCATATAGGAACCATTTTCAATTTTAACCATACAGTTAGAACTGTTTTTCTATAAAAAAAGAAACTCTCCCTTGCAGGAATCCAATCCTGAACAAGGGAGAGTTTTTATTTTCAATTCATCATTATCTACTTCTTATCTTCCCATCAAAATCTTCTTGATTTCGTTGAGTTTATTCAAAGCCTCTACCGGTGTGAGATTATTGATGTCCAAACCCAATATCTCATCGCGTATCTGACTCAAAACCGGATCATCAAGCTGGAAGAAACTGAGTTGTACTCCATCCTTCGGTTCATCCAGATGCTGCATATTAGGTTTGCCGGCAGCACCCACACCCGCATTGTCATCCTCCAGTTGTTTCAGTATAACATTGGCACGATTTACTATGCTACGAGGCATACCGGCTATTTCAGCCACATGAATACCAAAAGAGTGCTCACTTCCACCCGGTTCCAACTTACGCAGGAAGATAACCTTGCCATCCACCTCCTTCACGCTTACATTGAAATTCTTGATGCGAGGAAAGTTCTTTTCCATCTCATTCAGTTCGTGATAGTGGGTAGCAAAGAGCGTACGTGCTTGCGCCTTCTTGTGCTGATGCAAGTATTCCACGATAGCCCAAGCTATTGAGATTCCATCATAAGTAGAAGTACCACGTCCTAACTCATCAAAGAGAACCAGGGAACGAGGAGAAACATTATTCAGGATATTCGCAGCCTCGGTCATCTCTACCATAAAAGTAGATTCACCAAGCGAGATATTATCACTGGCACCCACACGGGTGAATATCTTATCCACCAGACCTACTCTTGCACTCTCGGCTGGTACGAAACAGCCTACCTGTGCCAGCAGAACTATCAAGGCCGTCTGCCTTAAAAGCGCAGATTTACCGGCCATATTAGGACCCGTAATCATCATAATCTGCTGCTTTTCAGTATCGAGCAACACATCGTTTGGCACATATCGCTCACCTAAAGGCAACTGAGTTTCTATCACAGGATGGCGTCCCTGCTTGATGTCGAGCACCTCAGAATCGTCGATGACAGGACGCACATAGTGGTTTTCTTCCGATGCCTTCGAGAAGGAAAGAAGACAGTCCATACGGGCAATGAGGTTGGCATTGATTTGTATCTGAGGAATATACTCTTGCATCGAAGCTATCAGTTCATTGAAGAGTTGGGCTTCGAGAATCAAAATTTTCTCATCGGCACCGAGAATCTTCTCTTCATATTCCTTCAGTTCCTGGGTAATATATCGCTCTGCCTGAGCAAGCGTCTGCTTGCGAATCCAGTCTTCAGGCACCTTGTCCTTGAAGGTATTGCGCACCTCTAAATAATAGCCAAATACATTATTATAACCCACTTTCAGGCTGGAAATACCTGTTTTCTCTATCTCACGCTCCTGTATTTTGAGCAGATAGTCCTTACCATGCCGGCTGATGGAACGCAGATCGTCCAATTCTGCATTGTAGCCATCAGCGATAACATCGCCCTTATTGATAAGCTGCGGAGGATCCGGCTGGATTTCCTTTGCTATCCGTTCTTTCAGCGTTTCACAGAGATTGAGTTGCTCACCCACTCGCTGCAAGGCTTCATTCTTGGCATGTTGACAAGCCACCTTAATTGGCTGGATAGCCTCCAAGGCATGTTGCAATTGCACAACTTCACGAGGCGAAACTCTACCCACAGCCACTTTGGAAATAATACGTTCCAGGTCACCGATACGATGCAGTTGATCATCCATCAACTGCTTGAACTCCGGTTCCTTGAAGAAATATTCCACGATGTCGAGTCGTTCATTGATTGGACGCACATCTTTCAGCGGAAAGACAAGCCAGCGACGGAGCATACGGCCTCCCATTGCCGTTACGGTGCGGTCGATGACATTCAGAAGCGACGAACCATCGTCCTGCATCGGGGCCACCAGTTCGAGACTACGGATAGTAAAGCGGTCCATACGCACGAACTTATCCTCCTCAATACGGGAAAGTGCTGTAATATGATTGATTTGGGTATGCTGGGTAATCTCCAGATACTGCATGATGGCTCCGCTGGCAATGATACCGTTCTTCAGATGTTCTACACCAAAACCCTTCAAGGATTTGGTCTTGAAATGACCGAGAAGTTTCTGTCGGGCAGTCTGTTCGGTAAAAACCCAGTCGTCCAATTCGTATGTACAGTATTTAGTTCCGAAACACTGTTCGAATTTCTGTTTCATGGCACGATCATAAAGCACTTCTTTCGGCTGGAAGTTGCCCATCAGCTTCTCCACATAGTCGGGAGTACCTTCCCCTGTAAGGAATTCGCCCGTAGAGATGTCGAGGAAGCTTACACCACAAGAAGCTTTTCCGAAATGGACAGCAGCAAGGAAATTGTTCTCCTTGTAGTTCAAGACATTATCGCCCATCGCCACACCCGGAGTCACCAGTTCCGTAATGCCTCGCTTCACCATCTTATCCATCTGGCTAAGCCCCTTCTTACCCTTGATTTCCAAGCGTTTCTTCTTTGGATCTTCCAGCTGATCGCACACGGCAACACGCTTGCCGGCACGTATCAACTTAGGCAGATAAGTATCGAGTGCATGATGAGGGAAACCAGCCATCTCAGCACCACCTGCCGAACCGCCATTATTACGACGAGTCAGGGTAATACCGAGCACCTTGGAAGCCTCTATAGCATCCTCGCAATAAGTTTCATAGAAGTCACCACATCGGAAAAGCAACAGTGCCTCGGGATGTTTCGCTTTCATCTCAAAAAACTGCCGCATCATCGGCGTAAGACCTTTATTATCGTTTGCCATTATATAATTTATTCCTTTCGTTATTTTTAAGTTTATCTTTGGAGGATATTCTCTCCCAATTTTTGTAATGCAAGAATTGCAAAAATAGGAAAAAAGAAAGAGAATACAAAAGAACCACTTCTTTTTTAATGTTTTTTTGAACTACACCTTCTTATCCAACCATAAAATCAAGAGAGGGTCAGCTATGTTATATACCTTTTCATTTCTCGTCAGGATATCGTCCTCCAAGAGTTTTTGGGCAGCCGACTGGGTGGCACTTGGCGACTTCAAACGATGTTTTTTGGTAAAAGCTGCAGAGACTATGCTCTTGGCTTGCCCCTCTTCATGTATGGCGTAAAGCACTTCTTTCTGAGGCTCAGAAATATAAGCCAAAAGTTCTCGAATGCGGTAATCATTTTCCGTCACAAAACTATCTATCAAACTATCCACTAAAGCCATATCACAAGTTACACCCACTGGAGTCATGGCGTATGCGTCTTTCATAATGCGCTGCATATAGAGGGTAACACCCCGGAATGTCGTATATACTTTTTCTATAGCTTCGGGCATGATTTTCTTTTCTCCCTCCTGAAAATGCTTAATAACAAACGCTTGATAAATAGGCAAGGCTATAGCTTCCAACTGTATCAACTTGGCACTTTGGAAAAAAGGACGGCGAGAAGAAAGGAACATTTCTTCTAATATGGTACGCTGACTGCCTGCGAAAACAAAATTAGCATTACTCAGTTTTTGGATATAAGAGCGAAGTATCGCTTCAATGTTCTTCTCCGGATACTTGGTTATTTGCTGGAACTCATCTATCACCACCAAACAACGCTTATCTGCATGCTCGATAAATTCGAAAATTTCCTTGATAGTATATTCTGGCATATTGATGTCACCCAACTTCACATCAAAAGTCGGAGTATTCTGTATCGGATCATATCCAAAGGAAGCTGAAAGAGAGCGCAAAGTCATCATAAAGAGCCTACGCATCTTATCACTCTTGGAAGCCACTTTCTCATAAACAGCAGTACCCAATACATAAATAAACTCCTTGAAACAAGTGGTATGCAGAATATCTACACTAATCGTGAAGAAATCCTTCTGTACATCCTCCTTATCAAAAACAAAATCGACCAAAGAAGTCTTTCCCATCCTTCGTGGTGATGTTATCACTACGTTCATTTGGTTGAGCAATGCCATGCTCAACACTTTAGTTTCCTCTACTCGATCACAGAAATAAGGAGCAGGTATCTTTCCTGTCACAACAAACGGGTTGATATTTACAGTCATAGCTTTACTTCTTCTTTTGTTTTGTGGCACAAAGATAAGACTTTTCAACGAATTATCCAAAACAAATTATCTTTTTTTGATAATTTGCAAATAACTTCTCATTTCAGAGCCATATTAAACTAATGTATAACACTTTTCTCCAACTTAAAGAAGTTTTAAGCTAAAAAACTTGCTTACAAAAGAAATTATGAGTAACTTTGCAACCGATAGGCTTAGTATAGCCTTAAGAGTTTATTCACAAAAAAATCGATATAGGAAGCATAAAACAGGAAAAATATGACTTCTATAGAAGACATATTTTAGTTAAAAAATGCTATATTCACAATTTGCAGATATAAATGTTACCCAAAGATAACATTTATATATTTTTAAATGATAAACTAAGGGTTATCCGACAAGAAATGCGTACTTTTGCTTACATGAAAAGAAAACAGATATATATTGCTATCATATCTCTCGTTTGCTGCGCTCTCATCGCAATCGGGGTCACCCTTCATCTGCGCAATCAGAAGGAGCCTCAGCCTACCGCTGTCAAGGCACCAGATACCCGCAAGAAGAAAACCGTGGCAAAAGATACCATCAAGAAGATAAAACCTGTCATCAAGCAGGACTTCAATATCATAGGTACCCTGAGAGATACTGACGGAAAAGGTGTGGCGAACGTCATCGTAAGCGATGGATATAACTGCGTGAAGACTGATTCGCTCGGAAGATACAAGATGAAACGGGACAGTCTTGCCCGCTTCATCTACTACTGCGTGCCCGCCGACTGTGAGATTCCTACCCATTCTGCTACAGATCGCACGGCTTGCTTCTACCAGCCAGTATCCAAGAAAAAGAAAATATATGATTTCATCCTGAAAAGACTACCTGGCGGAAAGGAAATCAGTTATAAGATGATTGTCATCGGCGACCCGCAGGTTACCAATGCCTACAGTCCTTATTATACCTCGCCCACCGACAACCCCATCAAGAAGAGCGACGTAGAGCGATTTACCACCCAGACGATGGCAGATATCAAGCAGACCATCAGGAGTCTGCCTGCCGGGACTCCTGTCTATGGACTCAGCATGGGCGATGACGTACAGTATTACGGAGGCTATAATGCCCACCTGGAGAGGCAGATACGCCAAGCCTTGGGCTCATCAGAGATGCGCCTCTTCTCCGTCATCGGCAATCACGACCAGGACGGAAAGGCACTCTACAGACGTAAGTGGGAGGAAAACTTCGGACCTACAGACTACTCTTTCGACCGTGGTGATGAGCACTTTGTATGCATCAACAACTGCTTCTTCTATCGTGGGAAGGCCTATTATTCACCAGGCGAACTGCGAGAGCGGCAGATGCGCTGGCTCAAGCAGGATCTCGCCCTCACGCCCAAAGACAAAAAGGTAGTACTCTGTTACCATATTCCTTTCACCTTCGGAAATGCACCTTTCGGCAAAGCCAAACCTCTTGGCATAGAGAATGAGAAGGGACATTATTCCTCCTCTCGCCTATCCCAACTTCTGGCACTTCTGCATCAGTTTGAGGGAGGATACGAACTGTTTTGCGGTCACACCCATTTCGCCTGCAACCATGAAATCCGGTATGAGGGCGAGGATGTGATGGAGCATTGTCATGCAGCAGCATGTGGTAATATCTGGCAATCCAACATAAATATCTGCGGTACACCAAACGGCTATTATGTCTATCAGTTCATTGGCACCCGCCTTACCGATTGCTATTATAAGGGCACATTCTGGGATAAGAACAAACAGATGACCATCTTCAGAGCACAGACCGACTTCAATGGAGAATCGTATGCTGCGGACTGGGGACTTTCCAAAGATAAAGATAAGAATATACTGGTAGCCAATGTCTTTAACGCCGACTCCCACTGGCGGGTTGTGGCAATAGAAGATGGCAAGGAATACCGGATGCACCGCATCAGCAGCAAAGGTCAGGATGCCTTTGCCGCTGGCTATCATCATAAATACAGCGAATCAGTATCCTATCGTTTTGTGAGCAAGGGCAACAGTTATCTGCTCATGAACCATCTGTATTATTATGTCCCAAAGAATCCGAATGCCAGAATAACAATCAAGGCTTCAGACCCTTATGGTCATACATTTACCGCAGAGAGTACCGAAGCGGTCAGTGAGCCTTTCTTCAATTACGCTCACTACTATGAGCAGGAGAATCAGGAATACAAGAAGGCAAGAAACTCCCTCTTGCGGGATTCGACCATAAATAGGCAGAAAGATTCGACACAAAGCAATAATCACACAAAGCATTAAGCATAAAATAACATAAAGCATAAGACAATGGAAAAGAACAATACCCCAAAAGCTGGCAAGACTGAAAAGAATGCCAAGAATACAGCAACGAGTACAAAGAAAACCACAAAGAAAAAGAAAAAAGTCAAGGTTTCTCATATCGTTAAACCAGCAGAAATGACTCTGGAAGAATGGCAAATCAAACTTCGCAAACAAGTGACAGAAACAGAACACTTCAATATCAGTTGTGTAGATGATGAACTTTGCCCTGGCGAATATATCGTTCGCAATCCAGAGAAAAATAACGAGTACAAGGTAGTGTATCGTGGAGCCAACAGCGAATGGAATTATTGTTCTTGTATGGATTTCAAAACTTCAAAACTTGGCACATGTAAGCATCTCGAAGCCGTGAAGAAATGGTTCAGTGGAAAACGAGGCTTACATGTACATCGTGAGCTTCCTCCTTACACCTCTGTCTATCTATCTTACAGAGACGAACGATGCGTGAAGATTCGCATCGGAAGCGAAAACAAGGAAGCATACGAAAAACTTGCCAAAGATTATTTTGACGAAAAACATGTTCTAAAGAAAGCTGCCTATGCCCATATCGGATCTTTCTTAAAGCAAGCCCGCCAAATTAGCGATACATTCAGATGCTATAAAGATGCCATTGACTTTATCATCGACAAACGAGAGAAATCTACAAGAGAGAAGATTGTCAAGACGTACGATGATAAGAAACTCGATAATCTTCTGAAAGTTAAACTCTATCCTTACCAAAAGGAGGGTATCCGCTTTGCAGCCAAGGCAGGAAAAGCTATCATTGCCGACGAAATGGGTCTCGGCAAGACAATCCAAGCCATTGGAACAGCCGAACTTCTAAGAAAAGAAGGACTCATCGGCTCTGTACTCATCCTCTGCCCTACCTCCTTGAAATACCAGTGGCGCAGTGAAATCAAAAAGTTCACTGATGCCGAGGTTTTTGTTATAGAGGGAAATCATCTCAAGAGAAAGGATGCCTACAATCGTCCAGAACCTTACAAGATTATCTCCTATAATAGTGCCGCCAACGACATTAAGATACTCGGCAGTCTGCAAACCGACATGCTCATCATGGATGAGGTGCAACGCCTCAAAAATTGGAATACCCAAATTTCCCGTGCAGCAAGAAAGATAGAATCCGATTACTCCGTGATTCTATCGGGTACACCTTTAGAGAATAAACTTGACGAACTATACTCCATCGTGGAACTTGTCGATAATTTCCGTCTTGCCCCATACTATATCTTCAAGGAAAACCATATCATCACCGACGAAACTGGCAAAGTATTGGGATACAAGAACTTGAACAAGATAGGCGAAAAACTCAACGACATCCTCATCCGCCGTCGCAAGAAAGACGTGAAACTCCAAATGCCCAAGCGAATGGACAAAAATCTCTTCGTACCTATGACAAAGGAGCAGATGGGAATGCATGCAGAATGGCAATTCCAAGTAAGCTTCCTTGTGAAAAGATGGCGCACCCACCATTTTCTTTCAGACAAAGACAGAAAGCGTTTACTCCTGTTGTTATCACAGATGCGCATGGTATGCGATAGCAGTTATATCCTCGACCAAAAAACGAGATTCGACACCAAGGTGGATGAATGTATCAATATTATCAGCGACATCATCAGCGAAGAAGGTGAAAAGGTTGTAGTATTCAGCCAATGGGAACGCATGACTCGCCTCATCTCCAAAGAATTGGAAGCAAAAGAGATTGGCTTCGAATACTTGCATGGTGGCGTGCCATCCGAGAAGCGCAAGAACTTAGTGGATAATTTTATGAACGAGCCATCGAGCCGAGTATTCCTTTCAACAGATGCAGGTAGCACAGGTTTGAACCTACAAGCTGCAGCCACCATCATCAACATAGACCTGCCTTGGAACCCTGCCGTTCTCGAACAGCGCATAGGGCGCATCTATCGCCTTGGTCAACAGAATAATATTCAAGTTATTAATCTCGTGACTCCCCACTCTATTGAAGAAGAAATGCTTGGAAAATTACGTTTCAAGACCTCTATGTTTGAGGGTGTACTCGATGATGGCGAGGACTCTATATTCATCAGTGACGATAAGTTCACCAAGATGATGGAGACTGTGAGTGGTATCGTGGAAGAAGTGGAGGAAGCTTCAAATTCTGCCGATGCAGATGCAGAGACTTCTGCTTCCACTATATCCATCGAAGAGGAAGAACAACCAAAGGTTTCTCCTAACGAAGAAAACAAGGAAACAAAGGATGAGAATTCTGTAAATTCCGAGGATATTTCTACAAATACAACTGAGGCAGACATTCCAAAGCCTACTGCTGATACTGAAAAATTGAGACCAACAGAAGCCAAGACTCCAGAAGGAAAAACTGGCTATACAAACAGCAACTCTCAGCAAACACAAGGCGCTGGCACTTCTCATCGCCCATCCCAACCTAAGGAATTGGTAGCCCAAGGCGTTTCCTTCCTCTCTGGTTTGGCTGAAACCTTGAAGTCGCCAGAAGCCACAGCACAACTAGTAGATTCCATCGTAGAGAAAGACGAGCAGACTGGCGAGACATCCATCAAGATTCCAGTGGAGAGCAAGGAGACTGTCTCTAACCTCTTAAATCTCATCGGAAAGCTGTTTGCTAAATAAAAACATGTAAAGTATGATAGAATTAACCAAAACCTCAGAAGAAAATCGCTCGCAAGCTCATTAGTTTGGGCTTGCAGCGAGTTCTTCTTAAAATAAGATAGTATTTCCGCCAAATTACCGAATAAAACTCAGCCAAATTACCGAATAAAACTCAGCCAAATTACCGAACGGCACATTAAAAGTACTTAAAATGTTTGTGAGTTTCAGATATTTATGCTATTTTTGCCAACAAATTGAAAAATGGTATGAAACAATACAAACATAGAATCGTCGATTATATCCTCGAAAGAAAACTCAAAGGCATGGGAGCAGTACTTATCGAAGGCCCTAAATGGTGTGGAAAGACTACTACCGCAGAGGAAAAAGCCAAAAGTATCCTCTATATGAATGACCCGAAGAAGAGCGGCATGTATATGCAACTTGCCAAGATGAGTCCTCAAAGTCTATTGGAAGGAGAGGCTCCAAGACTTATAGATGAATGGCAACTAGCACCAAGCCTATGGGATACCATTCGTTTCGAGGTTGACCATCGAGACGGAGAAGGACAATTCATCTTGACTGGTTCTGCAGTACCTGCCAAAACCGATGAAATATGGCATAGCGGCACTGGTCGCATTGCCAGAATCAAGATGCGCCCTATGAGTCTGTGGGAATCGGAAGATTCACAAGGCACTATCAGCCTCAACGATCTTTTCTTAGGTAAAGCTAAAGTCGCCATGTGTGAGGAAAAAAGCATCGATGACATCGCCTATCTTGTATGTAGAGGTGGATGGCCCAAAGCCACCTTGCAAGACAAAGACATTGCCTTGGAACGTGTTTTCGACTATTATGATGCCGTCGTAAACATTGACATATCAAGAGTTGACGATGTTTCCAGAGATGCTGAGCGCACCAAGCGATTAATGCGTTCGTACGCTCGTTTCCAAGGTTCACAAACTTCCATCAGCAAGATAAAGGAAGATGTGAAGGCCAATGATGCAATGAGCGTGGATGACGACACAATAGGCTCATATATCAAGGCTTTGGAAAAGATATTCGTTATAGAGGATATGCCAGCATGGAATCCCAACTTACGTTCCAAGACTGCCATCCGCACATCTTTTACCCGATACTTCGTTGACCCATCTATTGCAGTTGCTGCTCTAGGTATAGGTCCCAAAGACCTCATTAATGAGCTTGAGACATTTGGCTTATTATTTGAAACCATGTGCATAAGAGACTTGCGAGTTTATGCGGATGCCATCGGAGGTAACGTATATCACTATCGGGACAAAAATGGATTGGAATGTGATGCTGTAGTACATCTTCGGAATGGAGATTATGGGCTTGTTGAAATCAAATTAGGTGGTGATAATCTAATAGAAGAAGGTGCTTCCTCGCTAAAGGAACTTGCCACCAAGATTGACACCACCAAGATGAAGACCCCTTCATTCATGATGGTACTGATAGGCATTGGTTCATACGCTTACCAACGAGAAGACGGTGTATGGGTCGTTCCTATAAGTTGCCTAAAAGACTAAACTACAAACTAAATCGACTTTTTCTCAATTCATTTTACTTTCGACTATAAAATGGGTAGTATTGTCAGCCAAAGGCTGCAAAAAAGACTATAGTAAACTCACCCATCCTCTCTATTCTACAAAAGAGAATGGGTGAAGTTTGAAGGCTTATTTAACCAAGATTTTACGCACTGTACCATCGCTATATTTTACGATATTAAGTCCTTTTCTTGGATGGTCTAAACGTTGACCATCAAGGGCATACCTCGAAACTTCCGTAATTTTCTTCGCCATGTTCATATTCTCTACACCCGTAGGTTCAAACTCTACAATATTCTTAAAGTCTCTCCAATCAACAGCTTTCGAATAAGCAGAGAACGAACCTTTAGGAATATAAAGAATAGCATTGTCCCTCACACCATTCATAATACTATTACTTCCAAATTCAAAAGGATAATAGAGGTCGGGATAACGAGTATCATAATATATAGGAGGAACATTCATACACGCATAAATTGTTGCAAGCTTTGTACATCCATAAAAATCTCTATCCCCCATTCCTGTCAAACTAGAAGGCAGCACTATTGACGTTAGATTTTCACATCCCCAGTATCTATTATTAGTTGATTATCAATGTTATACGCTCTAAACGGTAGAGAAGTGACTGTATGGATTCTGATTAGATACGAAAAGGTGAATATTTAACGTATTTAACTTCCGATTACATCAGGAATCACGAAATAAGGGTTGAGAGGGGCGCTTTTAACCGATCCCATAATGTGGTGAATGGAAGTTATAGAACGAAATTCATAAAGGGATACGGTTGAAATGACTTCCCTTAAAGGATGTGATTGCCAATCATCCCCTTTTATTCTATAAGAACCAATAGAAATGTAGTCTATCATACTGTTTTCCTACATTTTTTGTAAGTAGAAAAGCAGATTTCAACCCAAGGTGAGTACATGGAGACTCTATCTGAAAGGTCTGATATTGTCCTTTACAGATGCGAGGGACTTCTAAACATTATAGAAAAAGAATGAGTTCTGGCTTTTTCTTTGAATAACAGGTATAAGAAATCCGATGAATGCTTCAAGATTATTGGCAAGACATTGGACTCGATCTGTATAAAACTGAATGTGCAAACAAATATAGGTGTAAAGCAGCCACCTATGCCAAAGTCATTGAAAGATGTGCCGTCATTTCTGCTGCGTACTATTCCGTGGTATTGGATAAGGCGTATTTGGTATTCTCGTCATGTCAGACTGTTTGCCTTTATACTCATGCTGTGCTCTTGGGCTTTATCAATAGGATTGACATTATTCTTGGCAAGGGATAATGCAAATATGCATGAAGAAAGGTATTTTATGGTTAGTAAGCAAAAGGTGGAAGTGCGAAATTGACGCCACTTCCACCTTATAATTTAGAGTCTTCCTGTACCATTGCATCTGCTACACCAACCATTGGTGCAATTTGGGCAAGCCACTCTTTTGTTTGTAAGTGGGTTTATGTATGTTCTATTACCTCCACAAGTCCAACACTTTTTAGTTCCATGACAAATATGGCACGTTTTTCCTCCCGACGAAGTATTTGTATTCGTAGAATTACTACGACCATAATTTGTATTATTAGAATTTACAACAGTAGATTTGCCACTATTCATGTTTTGAATAGCTTGCCCTTTCAAAGCTCGCCATTCACTTTTTGTATAGTTTGAGCCATCAGATTTTTTATTGTACTTGCAAAAGGTTTGGTACTCTTGTTCTTCCTCACTAAGAACTTGATTGACGCTTTGCTGGGCTATACTGTTAAACACTTGATTATATTGCTGTTGCTGAGCCATTGTTTGGGCTACAGCATAGTTAGGGTCAAGCAAGTAATTCATATTGCCACCACTTGAGGGTGTTATATAGCTATTCCCACCATAACCATATCCTCCCATATTGCCAAGTCCTGCCAGTAAACCTTCACCGAAACTACCACACGAGACGAGTACTGGTACAAACAACGCTAACATCAAATACTTAAACTTCTTCATAAGTTTTACTTTTTATTTGCAGTAATATTCAATGTGTAAATCTCACCATCAATATTTACTTTCGGATGAATATACGTCAGATGTCCAGCACTATCTATCGTAATAAAAGCGTCAGAAATTCCATCCAAGGATAAAACGTAAGTATTCTTTCCTTTTTTCTTGACTTGATATTTTGTTTTTGTACTAAAGTAAGATTCCCCATTTTCAATCACATCTATATTTACAGAACTGTTGTCTATGCGCAACACTACAACTTTCATTGTTGAGTATTCTTCTATAACTTTTCCTTTTTGAGCCAAATAGCCACTTCCTGAATATGTTCCCGAAACTAATTTTGCATAATCATTTTGTGTACGTTTTGACGCTGGCGCTTTTCTCTTTGCAATCGTAGTTGAAGTTCCCTCAACCCTTAATCTGTTAGAAGCTTGCATCCCGGTTTCATTGTTATCAGTGTGTAAAGATTTACGATACCCTACATCTGTTATTTTTGCGAAACGAAAATCTTGATTTGTATTTTGGACAGATAAATACTTGTATTTATGTTCATATTGTGTTTGATTAGAACGTGCATCTGCAGGCATTCCTATCGCAGCTCCCAGCAACGCAGCTCCTCCACCAGCAGCCAATAACGGACCACCAACTTCATCACCATCACCGCCAATACAAGCGGCTCCTCCAGCACCAGCTAAAACAGCCCCCATTCCTGTTATCCAATAACCAGTCCATTTCAAAACGTGGGTTCCAACGTAACTATGATTCTTATAATCTAATGCAAATGGAACCAATTCGTTTGAACCAGCATTTTTAGACATCAAATAAGAAAAATAGTCATCACTTGATATTTTAAATGAGACCTGAGCATTTGAACCAATAACTCCAAGTTTGTTCATCGTTGGAGAATATATTTCTGTGCCAGGAACTCCCTGTACAGTTACTTTCTGAGATGTAGAACAAGAATGTAGCAAAATCATGCAAAATGCTACCAAAAGAAATATTATTGTTTTCTTCATAATTACCACTATTTATAATCATACAATATGCCTTGCACTCTCTTGTTATAACCTGCTGAGATGTTATAGTTGAAGTTGAGCAGCCACCAATATTCGTTTATAGCATCCTGTTTAGATTGGTAAACCTGTCTTAAAGCATCATTCACTCTTCCTTTTTGAGTTACAGGAACTACGACTTTTGAATTAGCGTAAAAGTCCGTTACAATTTTATCAAAAGTTTGACCTCCATCTATTGAGTACGAGATGCAAACGCTGAAACGACAATAAGACTGTTCCTTTGTTAATGAAGGCTGGTTTACTGCACTACCACTCAATGCCGACGCTCCAATTCCGGCAATGTGAAAGGTTTTAGACATTGCACCATTGCTATGTGGCGCAAGAGATACCTGTGGCAAATCCGCAACATAAGTTGTTGAAGTCTCTGCCGTTCCGTTTGTTCCAGAACCACCAAGATTTATACCATTGGCAATTTGTCCAATAGTTCCACCGATGCCCAAAACTCCTGCTATAGCACCAAGATTAACAGAACCTCCTTTTGTTACAGATGACATATCTGTAACAGATGTTGTTCTTACAGTAGGGTCATAATAAGACACAGATTTTCCATCTGAATTGACAAAGAAAGACTTTGTTTGATCTATAGTCATAATTTCAGACGTGCGATTATATACAACAGCAGTTAAAGCACCATCTCCACCTATAGTATATGCCACTGCTATTTTTGCATCTTCAGGAATAGGTGATGTAGGAGAAGGTTGTGCATGTGTTGTTCTTACAGACTGATAACCAACACTACTTGTTGAAAGTTGTGTTGAGCCGCAAGATACCAAAAAAGGTACTAATAAAAAGGCAAGTTTTTTATATTTCATACAAAAAAGTAAAAGGCGTGCAACCGTTCTTATGCTTGTCTTCTTTTTAGGTTACCGCCAAGTGACCTGCACACACAACAAGCACAGAACAGTCCACGCCTTATGAGCGTGAACCTTCTGCCTTCTTGTCCTCGTGTGTTGAAAATTGGCGGTATTCAAAAAGAAGAGAACAAGAGCATTAAAGCTCAATATCTAAAAGTATAGAACGGAAACGCTTTGGTTAAAAATTGAGGTTCACCACCTCGTTTTAAGTCTCTATAGAGGAAAGGCAATTCTTGGAATGGCTCAATCCTTTTGCGTTTCATTCTTGTGTAATGTCTGTTTCTTATTTACTCTTTTTTAGTTCGACAATCAGTTTACTTGCAACTCTAATAATGAATTTGAATCAATACATTATACATCGCCTTGCAAAGGTAGCAAAAAGTCCTGTTATTTAAGTAAGTACTCGAATAATTCTACGCAAAACCAACGTAAAAAGAAGATTCGTGAGCAAAAATCAACATTTTGTTAGTCTTTTACCTACAATATTTGTCTTTGCATTCTCATTTTGGGAACATTTCAAGTAACCTCAAAACAACACGTGTTGGGTATCAATGCAATAGCATAACACTTATACAATCCTACCAAGATTACACAATCTAACCGTCATCTTACCACAACGCAATCTTGCCTGCAATACCCAAATCAAGAGTGGCTGTTGCGATACCCAAAGCTTGGAATACACGACTCATTGTTGGCAATGTGATAACACTTGTACCTTTCTCCAACTTTGATATCTGAGCACGCTGCACACCGATACGCTCACCAAGCTGTTCTTGTGTGAGGTTTTGTGCCAATCGAGCCTTGCGTATGGCTTCGCCTACAATATAGGCGTTCACATCTTCTTTGAGCTTGGCTTCCATGGCTTCGCGCTCTGGTGTACCTCTTTTACCCCAAAGTTTATCTTTCATATTGTCTGCTGGTATCAATTTCATCTGTGCCATAATGCTATTTCTTTTTATTGTTAAAATACTCTTTTCTTATCTCTTCTGCTTTGGCAATCTCCTTTAAAGGTGTTTTTTGAGTTTTCTTGACTATGCCATGTGTGGCAATAACCAAAGTCTCTTCCTCAGTATCCCAAAAGGAGAAAAGCCTGTAGCATATACCATTGTAGAGAGTTCGAAACTCCCATATCTCAGTATTCTCTAGTTTCTTGAAGATGTCAACTTTCATCACTCCTTCCTCAACCTTGAAGATGTTGTAGTATATCTTCTGCTGAGCTTTGAATGGCTGCGCATCCAAAAAGGCTTGTGCTTCTTCTGTCAACACCACTTTTAGCTTGTTGATGCCCATTTTGTTTTGAATTATGGTACAAAGATAACGATTTGTTTCCAAACGACGATACAAAACTCGGTTTTTCATCAAATCAGATCTTATTTTTAACACTCTCATGACTTGATAGTATCATATACGCAATTTATTCACTCTTTTATTTCCCTAAATTTTAAATTCAAAAATAGGGAAGAAAAATATGGCTATGAAAAGTTGCGGAGAATACGAACAACATCCGTAATATCTTGCATTTTTGAGTTGGCCACTATTAAAATGCGTTCACCGTCATTCGTTCATAAACTTGTCTTTATACCAATCATGTATTGATTATTAAGTACCAAAACCCAGTCTTGTGTTATTCAGAAGAAATTAATGCGTTTATGCCTCCTTGATTAACAATCATAAGAACATGCTTTGTCTAATTTCAAACAAAGCAAGTTCTTATATTCATTATTTTAACTTATAGCGAGAAACCTCTTGGCTTTTTTCTTAGAACCGCACCCAATCCCACTTTTTTTGTTCCGTCCCAATTCGTAAGTTGGTCAGCGCACCCATTAGAACCACCAAGCGAAACGTATGTGTCTGCACTACATGACATATGGTCAACAAAAGCGAGAAAGTTGTCAATGGCGTTGTCTGTGAATTGAACTTCATTCGTGGCGAAGAGTTTTGTCCAACTGGTGATACATTCTTGCTTGAAGTCTGTAAAACCATGCCACGACATGCCAGATAAGAACCTTTTTGCTGCCGATTCTATACAGGCTTTAGAGTCCAATCCAATATTATGCTTTACAGCAGATGCCATAATGCCATAGTATATGGAAGCCGATTCTTTCTCGTTAAAGTTGACTCTATCTGTTTTTGCAAAGGATGATAAAGCTTCATGTCCCTCATGGATGAACTTGTCAAGCACTCCTATGTATCTATTTTGCCGAGCCATGCTTTCACGTTTGGCTTCGGCTTCTTGCCGAGCCCTTTATGAAGCGGGAATTGCAGGCACAGCGTCCTCCAGCCAACATCATAAATGTTTTGAAATAAACTTAATATAAGGAAGAAAAATAGCCAGAAACATTTGTTTATCAAAAGATAATTCGTACTTTTGCAAAAGATATTTTTAAAAAAAAGAAGAATATGGACTTAAAAGGAATCTATACTGCAGATGCCAACCGATACACAGACTCGGAGGCACTCTATAAAAGATGTGGCAAGAGCGGAGTTCTCTTACCAAAAATAAGTCTTGGTTTCTGGCATAACTTCGGAGGAGTAGATCCTTACGAGCGCAGCAGGGCCATTACTCATTATGCTTTCGATCATGGCATTACCCACTTCGACCTGGCCAACAACTATGGTCCTCCTTATGGTAGTGCCGAAGAAACGATGGGCAGACTCATGCAAGATGATTTCCACCCATATCGTGATGAACTTTTCATTGCCACCAAGGCTGGATATGATATGTGGGAAGGTCCTTATGGCAACTGGGGTTCCCGTAAGTATCTGATGGCCAGTCTCGACCAGAGTCTCAAGCGCATGAACCTCGACTATGTAGATCTTTTCTACAGTCATCGCTACGACCCTAACACACCGCTCGAAGAAACACTTCAGTCGATGGTAGATATCGTGAAGCAAGGCAAGGCGCTCTATCTCGGCATCAGCCGATGGCCACTGGAAGCCCTGAAGTTCGCTGACAAATATCTCAAGGAGCGCAACTGTCCACTGCTCATCTTCCAGGACAGACTCAACATGCTCGACCGTGCACCACAGGAGAATGGAACCCTCGACTATTGCCACGAGAATGGCATCGGTTTCATCTCCTTCTCACCTTTAGCACAAGGTCTCCTCACCGACCGCTATCTCAACGGAATCCCATCGGATAGCCGTATGGCAAAGGAACATTTCCTCAAGCACAGTACCTTGACACCGGAGTTGATGGAGCAGTTGAAGCAATGGAATGCCGAAGCAGGCGAACGTGGAGAAACACTCGCAGAAATGGCTCTCGCCTGGATTCTCCAGCAGAAAGGCGTTACCAGCGTATTGGTAGGTGCCAGTTCACCAGAGCAACTTGCCAAAAACATAAATGGAATCATGAAATAAAACTTATGATTCTTAAAAAATAATATTATTTATTTTGTAGTATGCCAAAATAAATGTAATTTTGCACCTTGAATAGAGTTATACCTTATTATATATAAGATTATATGAGGCAGAAAACCTATCAAAACGGAAAATTACAAAGAATAAGAAACAAAATAAATAAGATAACAACAATGGAATACAACTTCAGAGAAATCGAGAAGAAATGGCACCAGAAATGGGTCGAGAACAAGACCTATAAGGTGACAGAGGATGAAAACAAGAAGAAATTCTATGTGCTCAACATGTTCCCTTATCCATCAGGAGCTGGTCTGCACGTAGGTCACCCACTTGGTTATATCGCTAGCGATATCTATGCACGCTACAAGCGTTTGAACGGATTTAACGTACTGAACCCTATGGGTTACGATGCTTACGGATTGCCTGCTGAGCAGTACGCTATCCAGACAGGTCAGCACCCAGAGGTAACTACCGTAGCCAACATCAACCGCTACCGCGAGCAGCTCGACAAGATTGGCTTCTCTTTCGACTGGGACCGCGAGGTTCGCACCTGCGATCCTAAGTATTACCATTGGACTCAGTGGGCTTTCCTGAAGATGTTCAACTCTTTCTTCTGCAACGGCTGTCAGAAAGCTCAGCCTATCGAGAAGCTCATCAAGCGTTTCGAGGAAAAAGGTTCAGAGGGCTTGAACGTGGCTCAGAACGAGCAGATTGACTTCACAGCTGAGGAGTGGAACAGCTACGACGACGTGAAGAAGCAGCAGATTCTGATGAACTACCGCATCGCTTACCTCGGCGAAACGATGGTAAACTGGTGCCCAGGCTTGGGTACTGTGCTTGCCAACGACGAGGTAGTAAACGGCGTAAGTGAGCGTGGCGGTTATCCTGTCATCCAGAAGAAGATGCAGCAGTGGTGCTTGAGAACATCTGCTTACTCTCAGCGTCTGCTCGACGGTTTGGAGACCATCCAGTGGAGCGACAGTATCAAGGAAACCCAGAAGAACTGGATTGGCCGTTCTGAGGGTACAGAGGTTGTTTTCTCTGTAAAGGACAGCGACGTGAAGTTCACCATCTTCACTACCCGTGCCGATACCATGTTTGGCGTAACCTTCATGGTTCTGGCTCCAGAGAGCGAGTATGTCCAGCAGGTAACTACTGCCGAGCAGAAGGAAGAAGTAGAGAAATATCTCGACTATGTGAAGAAGCGTACTGAGTTGGACCGTATGGCTAACCACAGCGTAACCGGTGTATTCTCAGGAAGCTACG
>SAMEA3663069__coassemble_596_pt1 | contig 21937 bp, 16 predicted proteins | sample SAMEA3663069__metabat2_high_PE_005 | metagenome-assembled genome bin SAMEA3663069 (sample SAMEA3663069) | pig gut metagenome | biome: pig gut; feature: pig-associated habitat; material: faeces | place: France | collected 2012
TGATCTTTTGGTTAACATGTCTGGTGGGCTATCCACGGACTTCCGCACCTGAGCCTAATTTCTTTGGAAAAAGCATTAGAACCATTATTTTTTAAATCGAGAAGAATTTTGTAGTCACATTCTCTTATGTTTCTTGCATAAAGAGCATGATTAAGGATTTTCTTTTCTAGTTTTTTTAAATCATCCAATACAGCACGTCCGGCCATATTAATCTGTGAAGAAACGACTTTTCCTCCTTCTTCAAAAGTAGCATATACCAAATCTTTCCGTTTGAGTAATTGTACTGCAATACAGAACTGAGCATCAGTTAATCCTTTTGGAGCTTTATCGTGTTGCTCACCATCTGACAACGTTCGCAAAACGCGAAATTCATTAAAGCTTATATACATAATTGTTATCTTAAAAAAATTTCTTCAAAGTTACTACATTTTCTTGATAACAAAAAAGAAAATAACATTTTTTTACTATAAAAAAGAGCAAAAATCTACACTTTTAAAGCTTTATTAGACTATTTATAGGTTCTGGAGAAGATAATAAAGGGTGGAAGAGATTGAAAAACAACTTTCTCGAAAACTTTTTCAGAGAAACTTACAATAATCTCAATTATTCTTTGTACCTTTGCCGATAGATTAGGCGGAAGCCTTTTCCAAGACATCGTTGATAAAAAAAAAGCATTCGCTATTATTTCGCGTTTAGCCAAGAGCGTCGGAAACTCATTTGGAATAACAAGCACGGAAATAATATGTGATAGGTGGCTCGTATATATATGTTTCGTATGAAGCCCCTTATCTACCAGATAAAGCAATGCAAGCACGCTATAGGCGTGATGCATTCTTATGGTAGATCTGGGGCTCCATCCGACGCCGCCCCGTGCTAAACGCGATAAGAGGCATCACGCCGCTTTTGCGTCTTAGCGGATTGATAGTTGTTTGCAGATGTCTTGTCTTATAACTATCAATCAAAAGTATATGGCAAACAAAAATCTGAATGCCGCTAAGGTGGCAAAAAAGGATGAGTTCTACACTCAACTTTCTGACATAGAGCGAGAATTGCAGCATTATTGGCAGCACTTCCGTGGGAAGGTGGTACTCTGCAACTGTGATGATCCTTACGAAAGCAATTTCTTTAAGTATTTTGCGCTACGCTTCAACCAGTTGGGTTTGAAAAAACTTATCTGTACCTGTTATAATGGTTCTCCTGTAACGGGTAATGAACTCATGCTCCATTTTGAAGGCTTTGGCGATGAAGAACCAAAGAAAATTGCCTACAAGGTGGAGATTACGGAAGTAAAAGATGAAAACGGAGATGGGGCTGTTGACCTGTCGGATGTACGTTATCTTTTAGAGAACGACAAGAATGTAATGTCGATATTGCAGACTGGTGACTTCCGTTCAAACGAATGCATAGAACTCCTAAAAGAAGCAGATATTGTAGTAACAAATCCTCCATTCTCTTTGTTCCGAGAATATATTGGGCAGTTGATGGAATATGATAAGAAGTTCCTGATAATTGGTCCTCAGAATGCGATTCATTACAAAGAAGTTTTTCCTTTAATTAAAAACAATCAACTTTGGTTAGGTTATGGCTTCAAAGGTTGTGCAGCTCATTTTTATTCTCCATATGAGGACATCGCAACAGCTGCCAATCATCGGGAAAATATGATTCGTGTTTCAGGCGTTACCTGGTTTACTAATCTCGAAATTTCTAAACGTCATGAAATGTTAGTAATGGTTTGTCGTTATTCAAAAGATGATTATCCTAAATACGACAATTTCGATGCTATAGATGTCAGCAAAACTATTGATATTCCCTGTGATTATGATGGGATTATGGGAGTACCCGACACCATGCTTTACGCATTTAATCCTGAACAATTTGAAATTATCGGTCTCGGTAATGGAGATTTAGCTAAGGAAATAGGAATTACAAAAAATTATAGAGGACGAACAGATTTGGCCTATACAAAAGAAGGTAAACACAAATGTCCTTATAGTAGAATATTGATCCGTAACAAACATCCACAAATATTATGATGACAATTAAACAACTGGAAGTAACCGTTGGCGAGATAACCAAAGGTTACATCAACAATGAAGAACAAGGAGTACGTGGCTATAATGGTCTTCTGGATATCCGTCCACCTTATCAGCGAGAGTTCATCTACAACGAAGCTGAACAACGTGCCGTCATCAACACCGTGCTTAATGAATATCCGCTCAATGTAATGTATTGGGTGAAGAGAAGTGATGATGCAGAATGTCCTTATGAGGTAATGGACGGACAGCAACGCACTCTTTCACTATGTCAGTACGTAGCAGGAAAATTTGCAGTTGATTTTAAATATTTCGATAATCAACCAGCCGATGATCAGAAGAAAATTCTCGACTATAAGCTGACAGTATATGTTTGTGAAGGTAAGGAGTCAGAAAAACTGGAATGGTTCAAGACCATCAATATTGCCGGCAAGCCATTGAATGAGCAGGAAATCCGCAATGCAGTTTATGCAGGGCCTTTCGTTAGTGATGCAAAACACCATTTCTCCAAAAGCAATTGCGGGGCTTATCGCCTAGGTAAGGATTTGGTAAATGGTTCACCTATCCGCCAAGACTTTTTCAAAAAGGCTTTAGAGTGGATGGCGGAACATGAAACCCGCAATGGGAAGCTACAAAGTGCCGTTGGCTATATGGCGATTCATCAGCACGACAAGAATGCCATTCCTCTTTGGACTTATTTTCAAAACGTACTGAATTGGGCCATTTCTACTTTCAACATGAAGAAATTCAAAATCATCATGAAGGGTGTGGATTGGGCTTTATTTTATGACAAATATCATGAACAGCCATTGGATATCAAGGTGATGGAGGATAGAATCTCAGATCTTATCGGTGATGATGAGATTCAGAAGCCAAATGGTATTATTCCTTACGTGTTAACTGGCGATGAGCGTTATCTGGATCTTCGAACTTTCAAGGATAAGGTTAAGAAGGCAATATGGGAAAAACAGAACCATAAATGCGCCATCTGTGGTAAAGAGTTTGACTTTGAATTTATGGAGGGCGATCACATCAAGCCTTGGCGAGAAGGTGGAAGAACCGACATCAAAAATTGCCAAATGCTTTGCCGACAATGCAATCGTAGTAAGGGAAGCAAATAAAAACAAACGTAACCACTCTGCCATTTTTTATCTGATTATCTGACGATTTATCAATATGACAGAATGGTTACTTTTATCTATATCTAATAACTATTATCTATAGTCAATATCATAACGTACCATTAATAGAGAAAGGAAACAAGAAATAGATTCCTAATCTCTCAAGCACCCTATCGGCACAACATATACGCCGTCCTGCGGACGCTGGTAGGCATATTTACCGACACCGGTCAGCACCATTTTGAAAGATGGGGACTTCATCTTATCGGTATCGATTTTACTTTCCAATGTCACCAGGTTTCCTGCGCCCTCCTCTATGAGCTTGTCGCCACCCAGCTTCACCTCTATCAATCCATACTTACCATTACGAAGATGAACCACAGCATCACACTCCAGACCATTTTTATCACGAAAATGATAAACGGAGCCGCCTAATGCATCGGCATAAACTCTCAAATCACGCACACACAAGGTTTCAAAGAATAAGCCAAACGTACTCAAATCATTGATCAAGTCATCTGGTCCCATTCCCAAAGCTGCCGTTGCTATCGAAGGGTCGGTAAAATATCTGGTATCAGAAGTACGTATCGCCGACTTGCTTCTCATATTCGGGTTCCAGGCAGAAGAATCCTCTATCACAAATATCTTCTTCAAAGCCTTGATGTAGGAATAGATGGTATTCTCGCTAACCTCAGTACTCTCATTGTTGGCTATATCTGCCAAAATGGTACCTGCAGTAGCCTGACTTCCCTGATTTCTCGCATACGAACGCATAATCCTCCGTGCTAATTCACTATCACGGTTGACTCCATCTACACGGGATACATCGAATCTGGTTACTGCCTCAAAATACTCAATGGCCTGCTGTAAAGCTGCCTGCTTGCTTTTCTTATCCAAGGCTTTCGGCCAGCCACCCCGACAAGTCAAATATGCCAGATGCTCCAAGTCGATTGGGTTGATTCCTTCTACGAAGTAATCCGTCCTGTCGGCTGCAAACAATTTGGCAAGGCTCACCTCTCCTGTAGAATCTTCTGATTCCCACAAACTCATTGTTCGTAGTTTGAGCCAGGCAAAACGCCCCGTTCCCGTATGAAAGATTTCATCATAACTAGGTGGCACAGCAGACCCGGTTAGTATGAACTGCCCATCATCATCACGCTTATCCACTTCATTTCTCACGGCATCCCAGAACTTTGGTGCTATTTGCCATTCATCTATCAATCGTGGCGTTTCACCCCGAAGCAACAGTTTGATATTGGTATTAGCCATAGCTATGTTCTGCTCCATGGTATCCGGATCAGACATAGACAGGATACTTTTAGCCTGTTGGCTGGCTAGAGTAGTCTTACCGCAATACTTAGGACCTTCTATCAAAACAGCTCCCATCGCATCCAGTTTTTCTGCCAATATTTTATCTGCAATTCTTGCTTTATATTCTTTCATAAAATCTTATTTTTAATTTCTGATGCAAAAATAATATATTTCATTGAATATCAAGCAAATAAAATAGTTAAACCTTGTTATTCTCCTATTCTATTGTGGAAGTTGGCGCTTTTTCGTTGTGACAGTTGGCGCTTTTTCGTTGTGGCAGTTGGCGCTTTTTCGTTGTGGCAGTTGGCGGAATTATTTCTTCTGATACACCCTTACATAATCGATGAAATACTTCACCGGTACTCCGACACAGATTACCCAATAAAAAAGCCTGGCTTCTAATTCTCCCTAAGAAGAGAAAAAGAAGCCAGGCTTTCCTATATTCAACTTATTTAATCTTTATCTCGCCAAATCATGCAAGGTCTTGTTGGCAGCATCATTGATTGCATCATGAACTTTCTGGTGAGCCTCATTCACCTTGTTGGCAGCCTTCTGGTTGACAAAGGGGAACAAGGAGAACCCGCAGGTCCTGAGTTTCTACTCAGGACAAACGAATTTATCTCCAGTCTGCTTAATCAGTTCACGAGCATATTTCTCTGGATATCCCGGACGAACTGGGCGTGCACCGAGACCCTCCTTCGTTCGCTCGAAAGTTCCATTCTTGGTGGTTGGCTTGATGATCATATCATTATACTTCACCACGAGATAAGTATGGAGCTGCTTCCAGCAACCGAGCATCTGCTGCGCCTTCTCTACACCATAATCGTTGAGGTACTTCACTGCCTGCTGAGGATTCTGGGCATAGAGTTCGAGCGCCTTGTCCTCCACCTGCTTCTGGGCAGCAAAATAACTGTTGTCGAGACTGTCGCGAACCTCCTTCAAACTTGGGAACAGCTGGTTGTAACGTGGATAAACCATGTTGCTCACCATATTGCAAACCCAGTAAGCATTCTTGTCGCTGAAGGTCACGGCATCTGCGCCAGGCGTATTGTAGCACTCTGGACGCACGGTAGAACTGCAGTAGATAGGTGTGAAAGCCACCATGTTGGCATCATCATTGCCAAACCAGAGCACACCACCGATCTCGCGTGGCAACCAGGAACGCATCTGGCTCACATATACGAAACCACTCTGCTGTGTGCTGACAGGGCGCTCGTTGAAGCACTGCTTGCCATCCACCTTGAATGTCAGAGGAGTTGGACGGTAAGGCATCTGCCAGATACCGCCACCGATATCATCGCCATCAGCCACAGAGAGCGGAGTACCCTCATAATGGTCTCTCATGCAAGCCTCTACATCCTTTACGCTCACCTTCTTGTCAGGAATCACCCAGAGTGGCATATCCTCAGCATTCGGATCCTTGCCGAGTGCCCAAGGCAGATAACGGCTCATATCCTTGAAGTGGTTGAGCAAAGCCCAAGCACGGGCATCGCAGAAGCGGCGACCCGAGAAATCCGGTTTGGCATAAGCCATCTTCCAGGAGAAGTCAGCATCCTTGCCGCTGAACCAGCCCTTGCTGCGTGCAAAGGCTACCACGTCCTTGGCAAACATGACATTCTTCTTGTCCTTCATATTAAACTTGCCGATGCGACTCTGGTTGGCATGGGCACAGATAGCCTCGTCAGGTATGCGCTGAGCCACCCAGACCACGCCCTTGCTGCCCGGTCCCTTGCCCATCATCTCCATGATCCAAGCCTCGTTAGGATCGCAGATGGTAAAGGTCTCACCTTCTGAATTATAACCGTAGGTCTGCGCCAGTGTAGTCATCACCTTGATAGCCTCGCGAGCGGTCTTACTGCGCTGCAAAGCCACATAGATGAGTGAACCATAGTCTAAGATACCGGTAGAATCCACCATTTCCTCGCGACCACCATAGGTAGTCTCGCCGATGGTCACCTGATATTCGTTAATATTACCGATAACACTGTAGGTCTCGGCAGCCTCAGGAATCTCTCCATGATAAACATTGGTATCCCAGTCAAAAATCTTGCGCATCTCGCCCTTGGCATGCTTGCCCGCAGGATAATGGGCGAGATTCTGGAACATACCATAGTCGTCGGCACTGTAAGAGCACATCACCGAACCATCTACAGACGCTTTCTTGCCCACGATGAAATTGGTGCAGGCATCCGCCTCAGATACACTGCCCATCATAGCCACAGCCATCAAGGCTGAAGCAAAAATCTTATTCATAAAATATACCTTTATTAATATACACCTAAATGCAATGTGGAGTTAGAAAAGTCTCCTAACTCCACAAAATTATTTCAGAAGAACAAAGAGAAAAGCATTTGAATTCTTCATTCTTCCCTCTTCACTTAAATCACTCTTAATCACAAGCCTTGAAACTCATGTCCAAGCCCTTCACGCTATGTGTCAAGGCACCTACAGAGATGAAATCCACACCCTGCTCGGCATAGTCGCGGATGGTATCGTAGGTGATACCGCCAGAAGACTCAGTCTCATACTTGCCAGCGATGATATCCACCGCCTTCTTGGTATCAGGCACAGAGAAATTGTCAAGCATGATACGGTTTACACCACCGTGCTTCAAAACCTGGTCGAGTTCCTCGAAGCTGCGCACCTCGATTTCAATCTTCAGGTTGAGCCCCTTCTCCTTGAGGTAAGCATGGCAACGGTCGATAGCATTGTCGATACCACCAGCGAAGTCGATATGGTTGTCCTTGAGCAGGATCATATCGAAGAGACCGATGCGATGGTTCATACCGCCGCCGATCTTCACAGCCTGCTTCTCCAGCATTCGGAGACCTGGAGTAGTCTTGCGGGTGTCCAGGATATGAGTCTTGGTACCCTCAAGGCGCTTCACGTACTTAGCGGTCATGGTAGCGATACCGCTCATACGCTGCATGATGTTGAGCATCAGGCGCTCAGTCTGGAGGAGTGAACGGGTCTTTCCTGTCACGATCATCGCGATGTCGCCCTTCTTCACAGGAGTACCATCCTGAATGAGAACCTCCACCTTCATGGTAGGATCAAAGCGAGCAAACACCTTCTTGGCCATCTCTACACCAGCCAACACACCATCTTCCTTGATAAGCAGATGACTCTTGCCCATCGCATCGTCAGGGATGCAACAAAGGGTTGTGTGGTCACCATCACCGATATCCTCAGCAAATGCCAAGTCAATCAACTTGTCTTCTAATTGATCTACGCTTAACATAAATATCCTTTTTAAAAATTAATGATTCTTGTTTTTATTCTTTAAAGCCTTAGCTCTGCATCTGAAGCCTTAGTTCCTTTTTTAAAGCCTTGGCTCTGCATCTGAAGTTTCGACCTCAGTTTTATTCTAAAATTCTTCCATTCCAGTAGGCTCTCCGGATTCCTTCCTCATCGCATTTCACCTCGATGAGTCCGCCCAACCATTCCGTCATGGGAAGTTCATCCCGAAACTCGAAATAGTTGACCACCCTTCCTTCCATCAGTTCCACCACAGCCTGCTGCAGACAGTCACCTCCCGGAAGTCGAACCTCATGAGCGCCGCACCTTCTGATTTCTTCCATTCCCATTTCCTCCTCTTATCTTCTTTCATCCTCCTTTATCATTAATTCCCTCTAAAATCCCCTTATTTTTTAGGGGGACTTTTCTCTTCTTTTTAAAAGCCCCTTAAGAGAGAGTTTCTCTTTTTACTATTTAGAAGGAATCTTTTCCTAAATTCTCTTTCCTTCAATCTTTCCAATCCTTATCTTTTCACTTCAATATTCCGAAGTCTGTCTGGCGGAACGGCTGAACCGCCAGGACCAGATAATTGAGGACGAGGAGGAAGTGAACGGCCTGATACAGGAGAAACAGATGAACCTGATGGAGAACCAGCAGATGAGCCTGAAACCGAACCAGGAGTTGATCCAGAACCTGGATTCCCCGGAGCATTAGGTCCCCCATTTCGAGCATTGGCAGAATCCCCTGCTACATTCTGATTTCCGATCGGCTGCGGTTTCATGCGAAGCTTCACGAGCTTGATATGATGCACGAACATCAGCTTCATGGTAGTATAAGATGCTGCACCACTGAAATCGCCCACGTTCAGGAGGAAATATCCCTTCACACTCTTGATGCCCAAACTGTCGCGGTCTTCCACCTGAATAGAATAACTCTGCGAACTGGACATACGGGAATTGCTGTAAGCCACACTGTCGTTCTTGAAGGTGACGGCAAGCATCGCCACACCATCGCGCATACCCTCCTGGAAGAGGAACTGCGCCTGGAAATTGAGCATCAACTTATCGCCCTTATGGAACGAAGTATCCACCGGCACCTCAAAACTATAATAGTTGTAAGGCTTGTAAGTACTGAGCACCATCGCAGAAGGACCATTCCAGATATTGGCAGTATCGCTGGAAACCATATTGCCCAGACTGTTCAAATCACTGACGTCAGCACCCATCGCCTGCGCCTCAGCAGTAAGCCGGTCGCCCAAATTCACATAGATGTCGTGGAGCAGTTTCGTATGGCGCATATAATAGACCATCGACGAATCAAACTCAGCAGCCGTAATGCCATGTTTCTTGAAAACAGCCTCTCGATAAGTAATCATCGCTGCATCTCCATCCTGGCGGGAATTATCGTTGGCCATCGCCTCAGCAATATGAAAGTCGTAGAGCACATTCTCCATCTCCTTCTCGGAAAGATACTCTCCCGGCACCGAAGGCTTACAAGAAGCAATGCTTGCCAAGAAGCTGATACCCAAGAATATACCCCAAAATGCTTTATTCAATGATTTCATTCTTATTCCTTTTCTTGTTCATTTTCCTTCTTTCCTCCTCCCAACTGTTCCAGTTCCTTACGACAGAAAAGTAGGAGCGAGATGACACCTACAGAAACGCAGGAATCAGCGAAATTGAATACCGGGTCGAAGAAAGTACCATGCTGCCCTCCGAAGAAAGGTACCCAGTCTGGCCACGTATAAGTGAAGAATGGGAAGCGGAACATATCCACCACCTTGCCCATCAGCACACCAGCATAACCCGTTCCGAAAGGCACCATATAGGAAACATATTCGGTGGATGAAGCCGTGAAGATGAGACCGTAGAAGATGGAGTCCAGCATATTGCCGATGGCACCCGTCAGTACCAATGCCACGAGATAGATGTACAGTTTGCGGTGGGTTCCGCGCTGAATGATGCGGCGCAGATACCAGAACAGCACACAGATGGCAACAAGCCTCAACAGACTGAGCCAGAACTTGCCGATGAACGACATGCCCCATGCCATACCATTATTCTCGACGAACTCAATATAAAACCAATCTGTAACACGAACCGACTCGCCAAGGCAAAAATGGGTTTTGATATAGAGCTTGATAATCTGGTCGATAATCAAGAGAATCACTACCATTGCCGTGACGAGCCAGCCTGTCTTTACCTTTTTATTTTCTTTCATTTATTTACGATTTCTTGCCTCCTTGGAAGCTACACTCAATGTGGCATGAGGAACAGCACGAAGACGCTCTTTAGGAATCAGCTCACCAGTTTCACGGTCGATACCATAAGTCTTGTTTTCGATACGGATCAGCGCTGCCTCCAAACCCTTGATGAATTTCTGCTGGCGCTGTGCCATCTGTATGATCTCTTCCTTACTCTGGGCCTCACTACCCTCTTCGAGAGCCTTGTAGGTAGGTGATGTATCTACTATATCATTACTGTCGGAATGATTCAGCTGAGCCATCAACTCCTTGTAGTTCAAACGAGCCACTTTCAATTTCTCTTCAATAATAGCGCGGAACTCCTCGAGCTCCTCATCGCTATAACGTAGTTTTTCGTTAGCCATAGACATTTATTGTTATGCAGTTATTAATCTTGTTTATTTAGTTATTTTTGTTTCCGGATAAACAGCAGAAGTTAGAAGCAAACAGTTGGGGAAACTCCTTCTTGAGGGGAATTCCGGCTCCACTCGGGAGGGACTCCGTCTCTGCTTTTCGGGGATATTCCAGACTCCTTACTTCTAACTCCTTACATGATTTAATTCTTCTCTACGAGAATGTTCAACTTAAAGTCATCAAATTCGGTCTCAACACCTGCGTTGTCACCGATTTCGATGCTGTCTGCCAATACCTGACCCTTGATGTAGTCGCCGAATGCCTCGATGGCTGCGTTGGTCTCCTCATTGGAAGCCACTGTCACTTTGATGCGGTCGGTAATCTCCAAGCCGGTCTCCTTGCGGAGGTTCTGGATACGGTTGATCAACTCACGTGCCATACCCTCCTTCTTCAATTCTGGAGTCAACTCTACCTCAAGTGCCACGGTCAGATTGCCCTCGTTAGAAACGAGCCATCCTGGAATATCCTCAGAGATAATCTCCACGTCGGCTACCTCTACTACGGCTTCCTGTCCGTCGATATTCAATGTGATGTTGCCTGCCTTCTCGAAGGCTGCAATCTGATCCTGATCGAGCGCTGACATCTGGGCAGCAACACCCTTCATCAGCTTGCCGAACTTCTTACCCATCACTCTGAAGTTACACTTCACCTTCTTCACGAGAATGCCCTGACCCTCAATGAAGTTAACCTCCTTCACGTTCACCTCGTTCTTCAACAGACCAGCTACAGCCTCGATGTGTGCCTTCTGTACATCATCTACGGCAGGAATCATGATCTGCTGGAGTGGCTGGCGCACCTTGATGTTCACCTTGCGGCGCAATGCCAATACCATAGAAGTAATCTTCTGGGCGATGGCCATACGTTCCTCCAAGTCTGCATCGATAGCAACTTCATCAGCTACTGGGAACTTATCCAGGTGTACGCTCTCCAACTCGCCGCCCAAGTCGTGATACAACTCGTCAGCATAGAATGGAGCGAATGGAGCCAACAACTTAGCCACTGTCATCAGACAAGTATAGAGAGTCTGGTAAGCGCTCAGCTTATCCTCGCTCATCTCCTTACCCCAGAAACGTTTACGGTTCAGACGAACGTACCAGTTAGAGAGGTCATCGTTGACGAAAGCGTCGATGAGACGGCCTGCGCGGGTTGGATCGTAGCCAGCCAACTCTCTGTCAACGCCCTTGATGAGGGTATTGAGTGAAGAGAGAATCCAGCGGTCGATCTCTGGGCGCTTCTCGAATGGCACCTGAGCAGCCTCAGCATCGAAACCATCTACGTTAGCATAGAGGGCGAAGAAGCTGTATGTATTATATAAAGTACCGAAGAACTTACGACGGGTCTCATCTACACCGTTAGGGTCGAACTTGAGGTTGTCCCAAGGCTCACTGTTGGTCATCATATAGAAGCGAACAGGGTCGGCACCATACTTATCGATCATCTCGAATGGGTTGGTCACATTGCCCACGTGCTTACTCATCTTGTTACCCTTGGCATCGAGCACGAGACCAGAAGAGATGACGTTCTTGAAGGCTACGCTGTCGAATACCATGGTAGCGATAGCATGCAGGGTGAAGAACCATCCACGGGTCTGATCCACGCCCTCGTTGATGAAGTCGGCTGGATAGAACTTAGGAGGAATAGCATATCCCTCGTAGGTGCTGTGGATGAGTGCATCGCGGTCTGCCTCTGTGCCACGGGCCATCTCTCCCTCGAATGGGTAGTGGAGCTGGGCGTAAGGCATTGAACCTGAATCGAACCAAACGTCGATGAGGTCGCTCTCACGATACATTGGCTTGCCCTCCTCGTTGACCAATACGATCTTGTCAACGTATGGACGGTGGAGGTCAATCTTATCATAGTTCTCCTGACTGTAGTCGCCAGGAACGAAACCATTCTCCTTCAATGGGTTGCTCTGCATGATGCCAGCAGCCACAGACTTCTCGATTTCAGCATAGAGTTCCTCCAGACTGCCGATGCACTTCTCGCCACGGTTCTCATCACGCCAGATTGGCAATGGAGTACCCCAGAAGCGGGAACGTGAAAGGTTCCAGTCGTTCAGGTTCTCAAGCCAGTTGCCGAAACGGCCTGTACCGGTGCTCTCAGGCTGCCAGTTGATGGTCTTGTTGAGTTCTACCATGCGCTCCTTGCGAGCGGTATCCTTGATGAACCAGCTATCCAATGGGTAATAGAGGATAGGCTTGTCGGTACGCCAGCAGTGAGGATAGTTGTGCACGTGCTTCTCACTCTTGAAAGCCTTGCCCTCCTGCTTCAACTCGTAGCAGAGTACGATGTTCAGGTCTTCAGCCTTATCAGAAGCCTTCTTATCCCAAACACCATCCACATTAAACTGTGGATCGTAGGCATTCTTCACGTAGTCGCCTGCGTGATGAGCGTATGCCTCCTTGTTGACGCAAGCGCTTACGAAGTTGGCATCGAGGTCTTCGATGAGATAGAACTTACCCTGGAGGTCAACCATAGGGCGGGTCTCGCCCTTCTTATTAATAAGGCAGAGCGCAGGGATGTTGGCATCCTTGGCTACCTTGGCGTCATCAGCACCGAATGTAGGAGCGATATGAACGATACCGGTACCGTCATCGGTAGTAACATAGTCGCCGAGGATGACGCGGAAAGCCTCGCTGTCCATCTCAACAAACTTATCGCGACCATCCTCAGAAGCAAATACCTTCTCAGGATGAGCAGCAGCATATTCTGTAACGAACTGAGGCGCAAAGGCATCTACCTTCTCGCATGGCTTTACCCATGGCAGGAGCTGCTCGTAGTGCATGCCTTCGAGGTCGGTACCCTTCATGTGGTCGATAATGCGCCATGGGCACTGCTTCTTCTCCTTGTCGAATGGCAGGAGATCGCCTTCCTTGCACTCCTGGTCAGCCTTCAGATAAGAACCTACCAAAGCCTCAGCCATCACGAGTGTCATAGGCTCGCCATTGTAGAGGTTGTAGGTCTCGATGGCTACATAGTCAATCTTAGGACCCACACAGAGAGCCACATTTGATGGCAAAGTCCAAGGTGTAGTAGTCCATGCGATGAAATATGGTTTACCCCACTTGGTCCACTCTGCCTTAGGATCCTTGATGAGGAACTGGGCTGTGGTAGTGAGGTCCTTCACGTCGCGGTAGCAGCCAGGCTGGTTCAACTCGTGAGAGCTCAAACCGGTACCTGCACCTGGAGAGTATGGCTGGATGGTGTAACCCTTGTAGAGCAAGCCCTTGTTGTAGAGCTGCTTGAGGAGCCACCAGAGAGTCTCGATGTACTTGTTATCGTATGTGATATAAGGATGATCGAGATCTACGAAGTAACCCATCTTCTCGGTCAATTCGCGCCACTCAGCGGTGAACTTCATCACGTTCTCGCGGCACTTGTGGTTGTAGTCCTCTGTAGAGATATACTTCTCAGAAGCCTTGTTGTCAATATCCTTCTTGGTAATGCCGAGTTCCTTCTCGACACCGAGTTCAACAGGAAGTCCGTGAGTATCCCATCCCGCCTTGCGGTGTACCTGGAAACCCTTCATAGTCTTGTATCTGTTGAATGTATCCTTGATACTACGTGCCAACACGTGGTGAATACCCGGGTGGCCGTTAGCTGATGGAGGTCCCTCGAAGAAGATAAACTGAGGGCAGCCTTCACGCTCGTCAATAGACTTGTGGAAGATGTCGTTCTTCTCCCACTCTGCTAAAACGTCATTGTTGGTCTTTGTCAAATTCAGACCATTGTGCTCGGCAAATTTCTTAGCCATATTATCTGTATATTTATTATTATTTTTACTTTTGGGCGCAAAGTTACGAAAAAAATATCTTTCCACCGAATAATCGCTTTTAAATTTCTATAATTTTTCCATTAAAAATCCCGATTTAAACATCAGAATCGCTCTTGATGCTTAAATCGGGAAACAATATCATGTAGGGCTGGCAGCGGAAACCATCAGCCCAAATGCTAAAATCTAAAACGATTTTGGGGTTGAAAATCAGTCCAGACTATCCAACCACTTCTGACCCCACTTACTTTTCAGCCAAAGTAACATAATAGATGCTATTAATGCAATAATGCCATAAATAATAGTCATTCCTTCAGCGAATCCCATCAAAACTATAGTTAATGCAAAATCCATAACTTTATTTCTTATTAATTATCATAAATCCTAAGCAAGCAAAAAAAGTTGTAAGCAGAAGACCTAATACCAACATACTGAAAAGCCATTGCGGACTCCCATTCTCGGTTATTAAACCCATACCACTTCCCAGCACTGTAGTACCAAAAGTTACAGCTGCTAAGTTATAGAAGAATTTTCCTAATTCCTCTCTACTCGTTCTCGCTCTTTGTTTATCTTCTCTTTGCGTCATCGCTCAGTTTCTTATCATAATTCTGTTTGATTCTGCAAATATAAGAAAATATCTCGCAAAGTATGCTGCACTGGCTATTTTTTAACAGTTTTTACACCGAGAACAGGTTTGCAACAGGACGACAGACTTTACACCAGGAACCATTTCCAACCGAGACTACAGGCTTTCTGCTTCCTGCAACCAGATGGTAGAAGTGGCATCCGAAGGCATTCGCCAGTCACCACGAGGACTCAGACTCACGCTACCCACTTTCGGACCATCAGGCAAGCAACTGCGCTTGAACTGCTGATTGAAGAAACGACGCACGAATGTCTTGAGCCATTTCTTGATGGTTTCTTCATCATAACTATCTGGGTCATTATCACTTATCTTCACTCGTTCACCTTGTGATTCAAGGAAGGCTTTCTTTGCCAAAAGATAGATTTTGGAAAGACGGAAGCCGAAGCGAAGGAAGTAATAGAGGAAGAAATCGTGCAACTCGTATGGTCCCACCAGGTCTTCCGTTTTCTGCTTGATATTGCCGTTTTCGTCGGCTGGTATCAGCTCCGGACTGATAGGTGTGTCGATGATATCCTGCAAAGTGATGCGGCTCTGCTCGTCCACCCCACTCTCTGCCACGTAGTTCACCAGGTGGCGAATCAAGGTCTTAGGGATGCTGGCATTCACGCCATACATACTCATGTGGTCGCCATTATAGGTAGCCCAACCGAGCGCCAACTCAGAGAGGTCACCCGTACCGATTACCATACCGCCACACTGGTTGGCAAGATCCATCAGTATTTGTGTACGCTCGCGCGCCTGCGAATTTTCATAGGTCACATCATGCACCTCCATATCATGGCCGATGTCCTCGAAATGCTGGGTTACCGCCTTGGCGATGCTGATTTCACGGATGGTGATGCCGAGACTCTCCATCAGCGTGATGGCATTGTTGTAGGTGCGGTCGGTGGTTCCGAATCCTGGCATGGTGACACCGATGATGCCCTTGCGGTTCATGCCCAATTTATCGAATGTTTTCACGCAAACCAACAAAGCCAACGTAGAGTCGAGTCCTCCGCTGATGCCCACTACCACGGTCTTGGCATGGGTATGTACGATGCGCTTCGCCAAACCCATCACCTGGATATTGAAGATCTCCTCGCAGGAAGCCTTCATGTCGGCAGTAGCTGGGATAAAAGGATGCGGATTCACCTCTCGCTCCAATACAAAATCACGGACATTCTCGGCAGGATGTATATCTATCACGGAGATACCAAACTGCTTATTGAGCACGGAATATTTGATATTTCGCTGGGCATTCACGTAGGTAGAATTGGTGCGGCGCTCAGAACGGAGCTTCTCCACATCTATCTGAGCCACAACCATTTGGTCCTCTAAACTGAAACGTTCACTTTCACCTAAAAGTGCACCGTTTTCATAGATCAGGGCATTGCCTCCATAGACCACATCCTGAGTGCTCTCACCAAATCCGCAGGAACTGTAAACATAGCCTGTTATCGTGCGGGCACTCTGCTGGGAGAGCAGACTCTTCAGATAACTGTTCTTGCCTATCAGCTCATCTGTAGCCGAGAGGTTGAAGATGATGTCAGCACCCGCCAAAGCCAACTTGTTGCTTGGAGGCGCTGGAGCCCAAACGTCCTCACAGATTTCCACACCAAACTGGAATCCGTCGAAGGTACGGAAGAGCTGCACGTCAGGAGTCAGTTTCACCTTATGTCCGGCTAAACGGATTTCCTGTTCACGGAGGTCCTGAGCCGATGCAAACCATCGCTTCTCATAGAACTCACTGTAGTTAGGCAGGTAAGTTTTCGGCACGATGCCCAATATCTGTCCCTGCTGAATGACGATTGCACAGTTGAGCAACAGATCGCCAGCCACGACAGGAGCGCCCACGATGGCGATGATATCGAGTTTGCGGGTGAAATCGAGCAGCATCATCACGCTCTGTTCCGTTGCCTCCAACAGGATTTGCTGGCGGAAAAGGTCCTGACAGGTATATCCCGTGAGCGAAAGTTCAGGGAAAGTAATCACCTCCACACCCTTGCCCTCAGCCAAGATAATCTGTTCTTCTATCTTCTGAGTATTGAAAATGACATCTCCCACACGTACTGCTGGGATTGCACTTGCCACCTTCATAAAGCCATATTTCATATTCATAATTCTTCACTCTTCGTTCTTCACTTAATCGTAACCTGAGTTGCTCCATAACCATACTCCTGGAAGGAAGCGTCCTGATAAGAGCAGGACTTATAGCGGTAGTTCAACTCATGCACGATTGCCTGACGGAGCACGCCCTCACCCTTGCCATGGATGAAGATGATCTTCTGTCCTTTCTTATTCTTGTACTCCGCCATCGTCTTCTTGAACACATCCATCTGATAATGCAGGATGTCGGCGGAGTTCATGCCTGCAGTCGTCTCCAGCACCTCGTCGGCATGTAGATCGATAACCACCGTGCCATCGTCCTTCTTCTGCTTCTTCTTGCTCTCGTTGGCGACGATCTTCTCGTCCTTATACATCTGCTCCTTCAGTCTCTTAGAGTCGATGACCAAAGGTCTTGCCACCTCATCATTCTCCACGATGGTGAAGAGCAAGGCAGGAGTCTCGAAGAAATCATTCTCCTCGAAGAGATGCAGCTTGTAGAACTTCACAGGATCCAGGCGGAACTGCACGTCGGTAGCAGGCTTGAGGAGGAAAGGCTTATCCTTCTTGTAGGCCACCATCTGGATGGCGATATGTCCCATCTCATTAAGCACGTCACGACCGAATTCCTCAATGAAGAGCTTCGTGTTAGGCTCTACCTCTCCACATCCCTTCAGTGTCCAGGCATTACCCTCAGCCACGAGATAGGTGTATTGGATAAAATAGTTGCTGTCGTTGACGAAGTAAGTCTCGAAACGGGTATTCGTGATTTCCTTGATATCCACCGGGACGAAAGCGAGATAAGCGCTGAGCTTGTTGCCGCCGTCACGCTCACGGGCTGGCGCCTGGAAGGTAATCTCACGGTCGGCAGCATCATACTCGTCCACATTCATATCCACCTCCACATCATGCTGGTTGAGGATAGACTTGATGCTTCGGCTGTCGTTCTTCAGTTCCGTGTTGGCACGTTCCTCAGCAGCCTTCTTGGCATCCATCTTGGCAGAAATCATCTTACCCATGGCATAGTCGTCCTGCTCCACCACTACCACGTCGTGGATGGAAGTAGGAATCTCGAAGCCATCCTCGTCCATCACCATCACGATATCTTTACCCTGGAAGCCGGAGATTTTACCGCCTCCCACTTCACTCAGGAATCTTACTTTATCACCTATTTTCATCTTTGTTTTCTATTTGTTTGGTGCAAAGATACAAAAGATATTGTAAATGACGAAAAGATTTATCTTTTTTATCACAAATCGTGCGGATTTCGATGAATTTGACGAAAAACAATTCAGAGGAGGAAAACAAACGAAACAAAAAACCGGTCAAGCTCTACCAAAGAGCCCGACCGGAAAACTTATTACTTTGATTAATTAAATATTGATATATTAGTATCTCACAGAGAGAGAGAACGTATATCCTTAAGTATTTAAAGAGAGTGTGCAATGCTTACTTGATGACATACTTCTTGCCACCGCAAACATAGACACCTGGAGCGAGGATGTACTCAGCATCTGCCATGCTACCTACCTCAGCTACCTTCTGACCGTTGATAGAGTAAATCTTCAACTTAGCAGGAGCCTTCTTGCTACCTACCTGGTTGATACCTGTTGAGACAGACTCATTGGTCTTACCGTCAATGTTATAAACTGCACCGTTTTCGAAAACCAAATCCTTTGTCTGCTTACCACCGCCGTTGTTGAAGATGATATTGGTAGGAGCAGTTGTCAAATCGCCATCATACTTCCATATCCAGACATCCAAATCATTCTTCTTCACACCGATCTTGGTACATGCTACACCAGGCCAACCACCAGCATATTCCACTGGACCATCACTCCAAGCGTAAGCATGAATATTACTCCAGTCTGCAGGAGCGAGGAAGTAAGCATAGATACCTGTTGGAGTAGGAATAACTACTTCCTTCTTCTTGTTGAAAGTAGCAGAACCTGTCTTGGTTTCGTTATCTGCATTGGTTGCGCTCCAAGTTACAGTCTGGCTCTCGCCTTCCATCATGTCAGCACCGAGTGTGAATGTAGCAGCCTTACCAGGGGTAAGAGCCACCTGCTCGCCATCACCAATCTTATACCAACCGCTCTTGGCATTGTTGCTCAATGTGGCTGTTACGGAGATAGTCTTCTGGAAGTCACCACCGTTAGGACTCAAAGTAACCTTGGCTGCTGTATTGACAGGAGCGTCAATCTTCTTGGCACTTGTACCACCATCATACTCCAAGTAAATATCACCTGTAATACCTGAGATTTCACCAGACTGAGCACCGCTACCATTATTCAAGATGACATTGAAGTTATCTACGCCATCGAAAGAGTAAGACCAGTATTTAGCACCATCAATCTCCTCAGGACCTTTCATTACCTTACCAGGCCATGCACCAGTCAAGTTTTTGCCGCCAGTTATCCAAGCGTGGATGTAAGGAGCCTTGTCTGCCTTTACTGTTACCGTAATAGAAGCATTAGGATCTACCTTGGTATAAGTAACCTTACCTGTCTTCTCCTTGCCTTCAGAGCTTGTAGCACTCCAAGTCACAGTCTTGGTCTGCTTGAAGTCCATGTCTTCACCGATAGTGAAGGTGGTAGCCTCACCAGGTGTCAAATTTACCTTGTCCTGTCCCTCTATCTGGTACCAACCAGACACTGCGTCTTCTGAGAGTGTAGCGGTAACTGTTACCGTGTTGGTACGGAAAGAGCCTCCAGCAGGAGAAAGACTAACGCTTGCAGGCTGAATAGGAGCCTCCTCAATCCAAGTCGTACCAGCCTCTTCCTGACCGTCATAAGTCTGATCACCCTGGTGCTGGGCTGCAGAAGCGTAGATGAAAGCACCATCCTCAATGAGCTTGCCGCCCTTCCAGTCTTTCACGAGTACGCGAACCTGACCCTGATTATGAGGAGCATCAACAGTGATAGTAGGACCTGTGTAAGTCTTGCCTGTTACCAAGTCTGTATAAGTACCAGCTGGGCAATCTGTGAAAGTAGCACCACCATTGAGGGCTACGAGTGCATAGCTGTCCTTGTAAGCACGCTTGAAAGCGATACCACCATTGGCAGTACAACCATCTGTAGTCCACTGACCCTTGCGGAGAGCAGGAACAGCCTGACGAATCTTGTTCAGACGGATGAGGTGCTGAGCCACATCGTGATTCAAAGTAGCTGCCACGTTACCTGAAGCTTGATATTCACCGAAGTCTGATGCTTCTACATCACCTGTGATATAACCACCGAAGTAAGCACGACCGGTGTTAGAAAGAGGACCATTAGGACCTTTATCAATTACAACACCACGACGGAAACCTACCTCAGAACCATAGTAGATACATGGAATACCACGGAAGGTAAACAAGAGAGAGAGGTTCTCAGCCCACTGAGCATCTGTACCACCGAAACGATTTGCGTCGTTTGGACCTGGACTATAGTCATGGCTATCTACATATACTACATTGTAAGTAGCGTCATTATAGCACTCGTCGCCGCTTGCCATGCTGAAAGCCTGATTGGCAGTGTTGTAGCTGTAGTGCATTGGGAAGTCAATGACGCTAAATCCACTGTTCTGTGAGTAATCTGGTTCATGCCATGCACCATTGAGCATCTTGGCATTGTTGCTCTTTGGAGAAGTAGTCTCCTCCAAGCAAAGCAGTTGTGGGCCTACAGGCTCAGACCCCTCAGGAATCACCTGATTATCCCAGTAACTTTTGCTTCCATCCCATTTGTTGAGCAAGGCCTCGTCCGACTTCCAGGTATAGAAGTAGCAAGAAAGATTGGCCTGACCTCTATAGGTTACATCGTTCATACGTGTACAAACCTCACCATACATAAAGAAAGGTGCCTTGTTCAATCGCTTGTCCTCGTACTTCTTACCGAGAGCTACAAATTCAGGAATGAACTCCTTGTTGAATGTCAAGCGGGAGATGTGACCGGATGTATCAATACGGAAACCATCGACACCCATCTTGATAAACTGTCCATAGCAATCTACGAGATACTTAGCCACGTAGTCGTTCTCTGTGTTGAGATCCACACAGTCACCAGCAATCTGACCCATCCAACGGCTTGGGAAGTCCCAGTTCCAGTTGTTGGCTGTATGATGCCAATAGTTGTGGATATCGTGGTTATTGCCATCGGTATTCTTCATCAGGGCAAGACGACGCTGATACTGTAAAGCAGGCTTAAGACTTGGATAGTCACTACCTAATGTTTCGGGATTAGGAATCATACAAGCATTGATGTCTGCCTGGTTACGAAGACGTGTATCACGGTCGAACTCCTTGCAGAGCTTCTCCTCACCGAAGTTACCGGAGTGGTTGAGCACGATATCGAGGATAATCTTGATACCCTTGGCGTGAGCCTTGTCGATGAGTTCCTGGAACATCACGTCACCGCTTTTTTTGCCGTCACCGCTCTGATAACGGCAATCTACCTTGGAGAAATCCGAAGCATGATAGCCGTGGTAGTCATAACCGGACGCATTCTGTACGACAGGAGTAATCCAGATGGCAGTGAAACCTAACGCCTTGATGTAGTCGAGCTTGTCGATCACACCCTGGAAGTCACCACGCCAGCAAGGGTCCTTGGTACTCTTCTGCGCTTCCTGGTTGTCCCAGCAGAGCACATTGTTAGCAGGATCACCATCGTAGAAACGTGTGGTAATCATGAAATAGATACTTTCGTCTCGGAAGTCTGTACGATTAGATGTGAAGACATCCGTCGCCATCGACTGCATTGAGACCAGAAGGAACAGCAATGCCGTCCAAAGCTTCTTTGTAAACCTTCTCATAAATTGTGTTGTTAAGTTAAGATATTTAGTTATTGTTCGCAAATATAATAACAAAAGGTGTAAACAGCAAATAAACAAGCACTTAACTCACTTTTTTTATATGCAATCGATTGCACCAGAACGTAAAATATGATTGCGCAATCGATTGCATAGAATCTTTCAAAGATTTCCGCTCAAAAGTTTGCATAATTAAAAACCTCTCTTAGACCATGAAGTAATGGTTTAAGAGAGGTGTAGTATTTAGTGTTTACTGAATAATTTATAACTCTCTGATATTTAAGTTTATATAAC
>SAMEA3663069__coassemble_607_pt1 | contig 20775 bp, 13 predicted proteins | sample SAMEA3663069__metabat2_high_PE_005 | metagenome-assembled genome bin SAMEA3663069 (sample SAMEA3663069) | pig gut metagenome | biome: pig gut; feature: pig-associated habitat; material: faeces | place: France | collected 2012
CCTCAAAACAGTGATAAACAGCAGAAAATCAAGGTTTTCGGACGGTCTGGGGGGGCGGTTTCACTTATTTGTATCTTTCCCTAATGCTCCTGTGCTTCTGTGCCATAGGAGCCAAGGCTGCAGATATTAATGGGAGTGTAAAATTCAATTCTGGCGTCCGCTATTCGCAGTGGGCGATTAATTCACGTGTGCATGATTTCTATGCCAATACTACTTCTTTTGGCTTAGCAACCTACAATGCAGACGGAACAATAAACAAGCAAAGAAAAGATACCAAGAACAAGCTCGACTATGTTTCTGGTCTTGTTGCTAAATCTATGATTGAAGCTGCAGATTATTATCAAGGCTTCGATTGGTCAATGCCTTGGTTCTTGAGTGTAAAGGAGTATGGTGACGCATACTACCAAAATGTTCCAAAAACAGGCGGCAGCCTTGATGATCTCAATGCTGTAAAGCTCTATATTGGTCTGTATAACAATGCAAATGCAACAGATGCAAATAAGATCAACTACAAGAATGCTATTGGCTTAGCACAGGAAGGACTCAAAGCTCATAACAATAGTTATTCTATACAGTCAGGTACTCTTGCAGGTGATGCCGTTGTAGGCGGCTGGTTCCATAAAACAGCTTACAACAACCAGATGTGGCTTGACGGTGCCTATATGGGTAGCGCACTCTTGGCTCAGATTGTCAACTTCAATGGCACAGGAAGTAATGTATTCGGAAGCACAACTGCAGACTGGGATATGGTAACCAAACAGTTAAACATTGTTTGGAATATGTGCTGGAACGCTAACGACAAACTGATGTATCATGCTTTCGAGGCAAATGCAGGAACAGGCAAATCAGACTCTCATGCAGACACTTGGGCTGGCTTGAATGGAACAACTAAGCCTTATACATTCCACTCTGCAGCCTACTGGGGCAGAGCCAATGCATGGTATCTCATGGCTTTGGTAGATGTATTGGAAGCCATGCAAAAAGCTGGTCAAGAGAATACAACCAATTATACTACTTTGAAGCAACATCTCGCAGACCTTGCAGCTGGTATCGCTAAATGCCAGGATTCAAAGACTGGTGGTTGGTATCAGGTGATGGACAAAGATGCTTCCTTCACTGCTACATCTTACAATAGCAACTGGATTGGCAAACCTGCAAGCGTAACAAACTATATTGAAACTTCAGCAACAGCCATCTTTGCAGCAGCTTATTTCAAGGCTGTACGTCTTGGAGTTCTCTCAAGTACCACTCAATATGATTATAAAACGATTGCCAAGAATGCTTTCGAGGGTTTGGTAAACAACTACACCTATCTGGATGCTAATGGCGATATGCAGATTTGGGGCAGTTGTCGTTCTGCTGGTTTAGGTGGTGGCACTGGTACTGACTATGCTGCTAAAGGAAAGAAATATCGTGATGGCTCCAATGAGTACTACTTGTTAGGCTATGATGTTCCTATGGTTAAACAGTCTGATAAGATTACCGAGGGCAAGGTTCTCGGTGGCTTCATTATGGCTGCTACTGAGTACGAGCGTGCTTACCAGAACCAAGACAGCAAGCAGATTCTGTTTGCCAAGGACTTGGCTCCAAACTATGACTTCTCTACTACTGCAGGAACCCTCGATGCAACTGCATACGGCAACGGTATCGGTATCGTTTCTTATCAGTGGTATAAGAGCGATGGAACAAATGAAACAAAAATCGCAGGTGCCACATCTGCTACTTATACTCCAACAGAAAGTGGAAGTTATTATTGCGAAGCTACTGCTAATGGTAAAACTATTAAGACAAACACCGCCGATGTAACCGCCAATTCGTCACCTTCTCCAACGACTAAATATACCGTCAATGCAACAGCTGGCGAAGGTGGTACTGTATCTATCAAGAACGGTAACGAAGACATCACCTCAGGTTCTACTGTTGTTGCAGGATCAACTATTACGTTTACTGCAAATCCTGCAAGCGGTTACAAGTTCAAGAATTGGACTGTAAATAATACTACAAATAATGAGACAAGCACTACACTCACAATCTCAAAAATTGCCGCCAACACTATTGTTGTTGCAAACTTTGAAAAAGACTCTTCAACAGAAACTTCTTCTGTTATTTTTGACTATACTGTTCCAACTACTACAGACATTAAAGTAGAATCTTCCTATGAAGCTACTGGGGGCACCGTTAATTTCCAAAAGGCAACAAAAGCTGATGCGGATGGATATAAATTAGACAGCGATACAAAATATATTCGTTTAAATCTAAACAAAACTTTAGCTGTAGGAGATGTTATCACCATACAAGCGTTTGCTACATCTAATAATGGAGGAATCATAGCGTCAGCTTCAACATCAACGGCAACTAATCAAGTTATAGGAACACTTGCTGAGAAAAACAAAAAGTTAGAGTTGACATACACCGTAAAAGAACAAGACATTTTAAACGGCAAAAAAACTATATATCTTTTTAGAAATTCAGTTTCAACATATATACAAGCCATCAATATCACCCGTGCCAACACACAGGTAGCTCTTACAGCATCCTTCTCTCCTGCAACAATATCTGCAACAGAAGGTGATGCAGCGCAAGATATTCCTACTCTTACTGTCAAGGCTGGCGAGAACACTTTGACTGCAAGCAGCGACTATACCGTAACCTATGCTTCTGACAATGATGCAGTAGCAAAGGTAGAGAATGGTAAGGTAAGCTTTGTTAGTGAAGGTGAAACTAACATCGTTGCCACCATCAAGCCTACAGATACAAACAAGTATAAAGATGCTTCAGCCACATTCACAGTCAATGTACAGAAGAAGCAAACTCCAGTTACCCCAACCGAAGATGTTATCTACAACTGGAATACCATCGGTAGCCAGAAAGAGAATATCGCTGTTACAGAAGGAACAAAGAATATAAATGGAACTTCTGTACCATGTATAAACTTCGGTAGTAACTATGATGTCAGAAGATATACCTATATGTCTATCAAGGACAAGTATAATGGTGGTTTTAAGGTAGGTGATATTATCACTATCACGGGTCTTTATACTGGTAACAAAACAACAGGTATTGGTATGGAAATCCATACTACGAGAGATGGCAAGGCAGTCTTTAGCACACCTTATTATGATAAGGAACTTAAGACTTATACCTATACTCTTACTGAAGACTGTGACTCACTCTTCTTCGGTCGCTATGGTGGAGCTACTCCTAATGTAACCGAACTGAAGGTGGTTCGTCCTGCAGCTTCGGCAAAGCAGCGTCTTTCTGCCAACTTCGATACCAATAATATCAAGGTGGTAACAGGTACTCAGTCCATTACACTTCCTAACCTCACCGTTAAGGCAGGTTCTACAGAACTTACTGCAACAAGCGATTACTCTGTAAGCTATGAGTCTGATGCAAACGAGATAGCAATCTTGAATGGTACTCAGGTGAACTTCGTATCAGGAAAGACCGGACTGGTTACTATTACGGCAAAGGTAACTCCTAATGATGCAACAAAATACGAGGGAACCGAAGCTTACTATCAGATTCTCATCCAAGATCCAACTCCTCTGAACATTTCAGTAACTGATATTGATATGAATGCCACAGATGCTGAGATCAAAGAGCCTGTTGTGAAAGTTTATGGCGAAAATGATCAGCTGTTGAAGTTGGGTACTGATTATATTTTGTCATATAAGTCTAATGGTGCCCCTGTATCATTCCCTGACGGAAAACTGACTGTAGCAGGAAGTAGCTACAACTGGACAGAGGGAACCTCTACCATTACCGTGACAGCCACTCCTACTGCAAACATGGGAAATGCCTATAAGGCAGGAAGTGTCGACTTCGTCTATGCTGTGCGCAAAGGTTTGATTACGCCTAAGTTCCTGGATACCTTCAATAATATAATAGTGAAATTGGCTACTAAGACAGGTTCTAAGGACAACACCAACACCTTTACCGTGCCTCTGATTTTCAATGGAGAAGATGTAAGCAGCTACTTCGACTATACTTACACCATCAGTCCATCTACCAACACACAGAGCGTAAGCGGTAATGTGTTGACCTACACTCCTAAGACTGCAGGAACCTACACTGTAACGGTAAGTGCTAAGCCTAAGACTAATGATATAGATCCAAGTCAGGACTACACCGATGTGTATAATGCTCCCGCAAACATCTCGTTCACACTTGATGTCAAAGATGACTATATCCGCCCTGTAGTGAAAGTCAACCCTGTCAGCATCGATATGTACACAGGTACCAGAGTAAGTTCTCCTGATGTCACAGTGACCAACTATAACGGTGGTGCTGTTATCGACGAAACATCCTATACCATATCTTGGACAACCTTTACACCTGGTATCTGTAAGGTGGATGACAACGGCAACATCGAAGCAGTGAGCGAAGGTGATGGTAAGATTCGTGTCACCATTAAGGGTGACAAGATGGAGAGTACTACAGCCTTCTTGAAAGTCTTGGTTGATGATCCTGCTATGTATCGTGTAAAAAGCGGTGAAACTTATGGTAACCAGAAAAGAATGTGGAACCAAGACGGGACCTTGTCTGTAACACTCGGTGGATGGATGTTCCCTAACGATGGAAAACCAGACACAAATATTCTCGATCAGACCAAGAAAAATCCTGAAAAGCTATCCAACAGCTATCAGTGGGATACAACATCAGCTAAAGCCAAGTGGAAGTTGACAGGTTTCGACTACTATGTGACTTGCAACAATAACAAGAACGCTCGTCAGGAGAATGGCTCCAATGCCATGCCTGAGACAACTACCATCGGAAGTGCTGACTTCAAGACATACACAAACAAGGTAGTGGATCCAATGTTCAACGTTCCTTGCTCTGGTTCGTTCTTGGTATTCAATCCTAAGACCAACGGTAAGGTAACTGCACACATCTTCCAGAATGGTGCATTCGATGCTAAGACAGAAAAAGATGGTACAAAAACATATCAGTACAGACCTCAGCGCCGTGTATTCATAATGGATGAAGCTGGCAACTTCGTAACTTCGACTGCTCACATCGAATCTACCAATGGTAAGCCTACTGGCGGAACATACGATTTGACTGCATACGGGTGGGACTTAAACGGAGGCAACGCCCCAACGGTAGCAGACGTAATCAGCCATTTTGATGGCCTTAAAAGCTTCGAGATGACAAAGGATGGTTTTAAGAACAACGTTTATCCAAGTGCTCTATCAACCAAGATCATGCCTAACAAGGCTATCGAAAACCATCCAGGTGACAAGAGTGCTCATGGATGGTGCGTATTGGCTGACTCACCTGTTACCTATACCTTTAATGTAAAGGCTGGTAAGACCTACTATCTCTACAACTTCGGTTCGAAGATTGGCTTCTATGGCTTCTCATTCGATGAGGGTGACACAAAGCCAACGGAGGTTACTTTCAACGACGACCAGACCAATAATATCAAGACAACAGATATGGCAAAGGTAACTGTCAATCGCAGCATGAAGAAGGATGTTTGGACAACTTGTGTTCTTCCTTTCAGTCTCAACAAGCATCAGGTAGATGCCATCTTTGGTAATACATACAGCATTGACAATGAGAATGGTACTCAGATTCTCTACTTCGACCATGTAGAAGGCAATAAGGTTTACTTTGTGCGTCATGCTTATAATACGATTGTGGCAGGTAAGCCATTCCTTATCAAGCCAACTAAGGATGTGACAAGCATCAATACTGCAGAGGTAACTGATTATCCATACGTAACCATCGAGAACACCGAGCCTGCAGAATGGTGTACTGGCAATGGCTATACATGGGCTTCAAGCTACAGCAACGATATGACCGTACAGGTAGGCGATGGCTTCATCAGTAATAATGATGGTTCGTTCAAGAACTTCGTAGGACCAAGCGGTACCTTGAAAGGCTTCCGTGGTTATCTGAAGCATCTCGGCACCCAAACTGGTGCTAAACCAATGATGCTGAAGGTGGTAAGCAGCAGCAACGTAGATGGCGACAATGGTGAGACTACAGGTATCGAGGATTTGATTATCGATGCTGACGGACAGTTGATGCCAGCCAATGGAAAGGTTTACAACATCAACGGACAGTTGGTTAGCGAAGATGCCAACAGTTTCCAGTCGCTGCCAAGTGGCATCTATATTATTAATGGTAAGAAGTATATCAAATAAAAACATTTGAAGCAATGAATAAAAAAGTATATAAACAGCCACAGATATTTTACATTCCGTTACAAACAGAAAGTTTGCTGCAAACCCTTTCAAAGCCTCAGACTACTGACAAGACTGGTGGAGGAGAAACAGGCCCTGGAGGCGGAGGTTTTGACGGAGCAGGAGGTTTGAATAGTAAGGAGCACTGGGGTAGTATTGACTCCTGGGATTCCTGGGAATAACCCCCTAATCCCTCTATAAATAATTAATCGCCCTGAAAAGGCTGAGCATTCATCGCTATTTAGAAATGAAATGCTTGAGCCTTTTCAGGGCGATTTCTTTTATTCTCCTTTGATTTCCCAATCCTCAATATTACCCTTCGAAGAATCCAAGTTGATACCTACTTTCATTTTTCTTACCATAGCCTGATCCTTTCTTCTTCTAAGTATTTATACCCTGCAAAAAAATACGAAGTTTTTGGGGGAACACTTTTAAAAATGGTGGAAAAATTTGGAGGTTACGTAAAAACATCGTATATTTGCATATAAATAGTTTGAATAATGAGCAAATATAATTTTAATATAGACAATTATCATGCTATAGGGCATGCTGATATCGAAATAGAGGGTATCACAGTTATCGCAGGTAGCAATGGCTGTGGAAAAAGCACTATGTCCCGTTGGTTGTATTATATCGTCAATACGTTGTCAGTATTAGACAGTTTCTTTTTCTCTGATTTCAGAGATATGGTTATCAAATCATTAGAGAAATATTCTAATGCGCTGGATGATATCTCAAATGATCTGGATGATGATAAAAAAAGATTGTTTGACCATACCTTATCATTAATGACAATGGCAACATTGAGTAATGGTGGTATGGAGAAGTTCGATGTTTATTATAAAAGAGCGATCGGCTTACTTGATGACATGCTGGTAAACTTTCTTCAGAAAGAGCAGAATCCTCAGCAGGTGTGTAGAGTGCTTAATCTTTTTGGGGTTACTGATCATAATCATGTTCATGAAGATATAGAAAGAAATTCCATTCAGTTGTTTTCTGAATATCTTCAGAAATATGAAAACAGCAAAAAAAATCGCCCCATCAGTTACTTGAAAGAGAAAATCGCTTCTGTATATAGGGAAAAGGATGGCTTTCCTGCCAGCATAAGCTTCAAGGAAGATGAAGTGGAATTGCTTGTTGATAGACTTGGAAAGATATATAGTTTAAATAATGCTATATATATAGGAACGCCAGCTGCTATTTCTCTTCGTCAATCAGATAGGATTCTGATGACTTCCTTAGCTAATAAAGTGGTTCACGTAAATGAAAAAGGAAGTAATTATTCTGGTAGGCAGGAATTGCTCAATTCCATTAATAGAATGATAGATGGTTCTATCGTAGAAAAGGAAAATTTCGATACTGTAGATTTGGTTTATCGCAGCAGAAATGGTAAGGATATTAGACTCGAAGATCTTGCATCGGGATTCAAACCGCTGGTTTATATGCTTCGTCTGATAGAAAACGGGTGGCTGACAGAAAACACTTTGTTGGAGATTGATGAGCCTGAAACAAATCTTCATCCACAATGGGTGGTAGAGTTGGCGCATCTTCTTGTTTGTATCAATAAAACTTTCGGAACCAAGATATTTATTACAAGCCATAATCCTGATATGGTTTCTGCCATCAGATATATATCTGAGAAAGTGGGAGTATTGAATACTACTCGTTTCTATCTGGCAGAACAGCGTGAAAGTTCTGACATGTTTGACTACAAAGATTTGGGCAGTGATATAGAACCGGTATTTGGGTCATTCAACAAATCTTTTGATACGCTTCAGAAATACGTAGAGAACTATGGCGAAATTTAAGATAGGCAATTATCAGGGAATCAAGATTGATTGTTGGACTGCAAAAGATTTAGTCGGCTTGCATCATTTGATGAAGCAGGAGGGATGCCCAAATTCTGAAAACCTTTTCTCTGACACAGATAAGGCAATAGAACTTGATGATGTTCAGAGACGAATTTCTCAAAAGCATCATGCTGATAAGAAATCTTCTGCAGATATGCTATTGCATGTGAATGATAAGAGATTACTTTTGGCCGATGCAAAATTCCGACTAAGCAATACCAGAAATTTAGATTCAAAGGAGATAGCAAAAAAAGTCTGTGAATCAAAGGCGATGGTTACTTCTGACTATTCTTTTGATAATAGTTTCTATATTTTGCTGACTAAGAAAGCTGCATCTCCTTCCAATTTAAATAGGCTTAGAAGAAATGTAGGAAATAATCCAAATTATCAATTTATGGATGCCGTTGAATTTCATAAACTGTTTGAGGATTAATATTCTGCTGAAAAATAAAAATAGATATTAAATAGACAGGCCAATGGGAACTTTCCGATCTATAGATGAACTGATCAGAACGCTTGAGCGAGAAAAGATTTTGCTGAAGGAAATGTTTGCGAAGCGACATTCCCTTCAGTTTCGTTATGACTATGCTCTGGAAATGACTGAATACAAGGAGGAACGAATCCGATTTCTGATAGAGAATGGGGTGATTCGTGATACGGGCGACTGTCTGGAGATGGAGGACGTGTATCAGAAATTCTTTGAGGATGTACTGGAAGTGAATGAGGAAATCAATGTTTCTTCGGTGCGTGATTATATCTCTGTCTTGAAGGAGAATATCGACTATTATCTCAAGGAAAATAATGAAACTCGCAAATATAAGTATCTCAAGGAAGTGCGCCGATGTCTGAAGACGATAGCTTTGGCTACTGTTCGCAATGTCTTGGACCTGAAGCGTAATATGGATAATACTTATAAGAATGAGCCTAATTACGAAATCAAGAAATCGAAACTCCAGCGACTGGGCGAGAAAATGAAGAACATATCACAACTCATCACCGAGAGTGAACGGGTGATAGATACCGAACATGTCTTCTTCTCTATGGCGATGGATGTGCAGATGAAAAACGTAGTGAATGATGTGCGTTTGCAACTCAACGAGTCTTATCACAATCTCCTGGAGATAGAACGCCAAATCATCCAATACCTCAATATGATAGATTATCAGAATCGCATCTTCGAAAAGGTGAAGAAACTGAAATATCTGAAAGATCAGTTTAGGTGGGAGGAAGCCACGGATGTAAGACAGGTCGTTGCTGGTCGAAATGCAGTCTGGATGGAACCGCAACCTAAGTATTACATCAAGTTGTCGATAGATAATCTTCGTACATCCGATGAGGCTTTGCAATGTATCAATATTCTTTCTGAAAAGCTAAAAAAGAGAAAGGGACGACGGCTGGATCATCTTGCAGAACCTATCCCGGATGATTATCTTAAAGGTAACAAACAGAAGTTGGAGGCTGTGAATCTGCAGGAAATCTATAATGCCTTTTCGGCATCGAGTACCCATCTCTTCGCCTTCGTGATGAATTATCAATATGATAAAAAACAAAGCAGGGAGGATAAACTTGTATATTTCTGCCAGATAGCTTCGCAATATGTGGATAAGTTGAAATTTACAGGCAATTATGCAGAGGCTGACGGAGTGGAATATCCTGTGATACTTCCGAGATAAAAATACGATTCTTTCTACGATAAAAGAAGACAGGACAATGAATAAATTGAACTATACAGAAGAAATCTTTAATATTCTGAGCAGAGGCGGATTTATTTCCAACAATAGTGTTCAGACGAAAATTAAGCGATATTATGATGCCATAGAAGAGCAACAGACTGAATATGATGAATATTACAATGGTATCGGTTTTCATCTGGAAGCGGGTGATGGTTATTTCTTTTTTACTCGCAAGGAAACGAAGGTGGATTTGCTGCGCAAGTTGGAAGCGGTGAGCAAGTGGATAGATTATCTCACCTTTCTGAAGACTTATAATTCTGCCTTCGGATCTGGTTTGGTATTCTCTGCGGCAGATATCGTGGTGAGAATCAATTGCGATATGGAACTGAAAGAATTGGCAGGAAAACTCTTCAGCGAGAAAAAATCATATGATGAGATAGTGGAAAAACTGATTAGCGAATTGGAGAGAATGGGATTCGTTGAGCAGCAGGATGAAGTGGAGAAAACCTGGAAGGTATTGGCTTCATTCCATTATATCGAGGAGTTGATAGATTGCATATCTATTACCGATGATACTGAAGAAAAAGAAGAGGAGGAATAGCCATGAGATATCTGAATAAAATCATTTTTCTGAATAGTGCCCATATCCCATACGCTGAGGTGAAACTCGATGGAAATGTCCATTTCATCGGTACTCAGGGTGTGGGCAAGAGTACCTTGCTCCGTGCGCTGCTGTTCTTCTATAATGCAGATAAGTTGCGCCTGGGCATTCCGAAGGAGAAAAAATCGTTTGATGCCTTTTATTTTCCTTATCCCAATTCATATATCGTTTATGAGGTGATGCGTGAGAATGGGGCTTATTGTGTTCTTGCCTTGAAGAATCAGGGACGAGTGATGTTCCGTTTCATCGATGCCCCGTTTGATAGCAAATGGTTTATTGATGAGCGTAAGCAAGTGTATGGCGAGTGGACTAAGATACGTGAGCAGGTGGGTAAGAAACATGATGTATCTTCGCTCGTAAGCAGTTATGAGATGTATCGTGACATCATCTTTGGCAACAATCGTCGCCTGGAACTTCAGCCTTTCCGCAAGTATGCCATCGTGGAGAGTGCAAAGTACCAGAATATCCCTCGCACTATCCAGAATGTCTTCCTCAATACCAAGTTGGATGCCGATTTCATCAAGAATACCATCATCCGCTCGATGAGTGATGAGGATAACTGCATTGATCTCAACTTTTATCGTGAACAGATTAAGGAGTTTGAACAGGAATATAAGGATGTAAGTCTTTGGACAAAGAAGGAGAAGAATGGCGAGGTGCTGGTTCGCAGAATGGCTGATAAGGTGATAGATGCGTATCGCACCTTGCTGAACAATCGCCGCTTGATTGGCGAGGGGCGCAGGGAACTCAATTATGCAGAGCGTGTGGCCCAGGAACTCCTGCCGCAATATCGTCTTGATATCCAGGAAAGTGAAGCGGAATGCAACCGGGTAAGTCGCCTGATAGGTGAGGAACAGGAAAAATATGGAAAGGAGCGTGATAAACTCTCTCGTGAATTGGGCGTACTCGATGCGCAGCTAAAGAAAACTGCCGCCAAGCGCAAGCATTATGAGGAAATTCATATAGAAGATATCTTGCAGCGAGTAGAGCAGGAAACCATCATAGAAGATGAGCGCAGGCGACAGGAAGCGATGAAGGCAGAACTGGAGAAGTCCTATCAGAACGTGGTGGATAAGTATAAGGCTTTGCTCGAACAGCTGGATATGGATTTGCGTGCTTTCAGAAACAGCAAGACCACCTTGCTCAATGAACATCAGGCAGCCTTGATGACCCAGAAGGAAGTCCTGATGCAGGAATGGAGAAAGGCTGAAACGGAAACCCGAGAGGTGTTCAGGGAAAAAACTTCGTCTGTGGACGAGATGATTGCGCAACTGGTGCATGAGGAAACTGCCTTGAAGATTCAGAAGGCAAAGGTGGCTCACGAGAATCCTTTTGCCCGTGAGATGGAGACAAACGAAAAGGAGTTTGCCGAATTTACAGCCAGAAGATTTCTGGTTGAAACCGAGATTAAGGAAGTGGAACTGCGCATTGAAACCTTGCGCCAGGAAGCCGAGAAGGAATTGGAGATAGCAGATTTGAAATACCAGGCGTCGCTCGATGAACCCAAGAAGCAGAAAGCTGATGTTGAGGCTGAAATCCGGAAAATTCAGAATCTTCTGGACAAGAGCAAAGGTTCGTTTTCTGAATGGCTCGATCAAAACAGGAAGGGATGGCAGGAGAATATCGGAAAAGTGGTGGATGAAGAAACGATACTATATAATGATGTATTGAATCCGCAATTGGTTGCTGATTCATCAGCATTGTCATCATCTTCATCAGCGGCTTCTCTCTATGGCGTAAATATCAATCTGACTGCCGTAGAGCGAAAATTCAGAACTCCCAAGGAATTGAAGGAGCAACTCGCTGAAAAGGAACAGCTTCGTGCTGACATCATCAAGCAGCTGAATGATTTGCTGAACCAGCATGAGGAGAATCATAAAACCTTGAAGGGAAAATATCTGCTTCAGATAAGAAAGCTGAATGAATCGCTTCATGCTAAAAAGGCTGAAATGCAACTGCTGCCTCAGACGGAAAAAAAACTCAAAACGCAAGCGCTGGAGTTGGAAAAACGTTTGGAAAAATGGCGCAGCCAACAGATGGCTGAATTGGAAGATAAGCAGAATGCGCTGGTTGCCGATAAGGTGAAGAAGGAAGAGAATAAACACCAACTGGAGATGGATTTGCAGCGCAGGCTAAAAGCTCTCCAAACGGAATACGACAGACAGGTTAAGGTGGAGACTCAGAAATATGAAGTCTTTGCCCAGGATATTCAGGCGCAGATAGAAGAGAAGCAGAACCAGGTGGATGCTCGCAAGCAAGAACTCCTGAAAGCCCAGCGCGATGAACTGCATGGCAAGGGTATGGATACCCAGGCTTTGGACGCTTACAACAAGCGCATAGCAGAACTGGATGCTGAATTGAAATATATCAGAAAGAATCGTGATGTGGTGGCGGTTTACAGGAATGAAAAGATAGAACTTTTTGACCAAGAACCTGCCGTAAGACAGAATCGAAAAAACAAGGCTGAGGATAAGACTATGCTCGAGGATAAATTCAGGCAGCGCAGTGAACGCCTTCAATTGCAATTATCTGAGGCACAGAGTCAACTGACTAAGCTGCAGACTGCTTTGAAAAAGCTGGATGCAGGATTGAATGCAGTGAGGAGTTTTAGACGTGACGAAACCTTGTGCCCATTGGAAAGTAATGAAATAGAGGAGAAGATCACTACCAAAGATTGTCTGACTATCGTGGAAGAATTGAAGCGCCAAATCTATGAGGATGGTCGTTCGCTCGACAACTTCAAGAAGCAATCTCAGCAATTCTTAGGTATGTTCTCTGCTCACAACACCTTCCACTTCAATGTAAGTCCGGTAACGGAAGAGGAGTTCATCGCTTTCGCATCCAATCTCTGCGAGTTTGTGGAGAATGATAAAATCTCGGAATATCAGAAGCGCATCAGTGGAAGATATACCGATATCATCTTCCGAATCTCCAAGGAAGTGGGCGATCTGACCCGTCGGGAAGGCGATATCGGCAAGACCATCAACGATATCAACCACGATTTCGAGGAGCGGAATTTCGCAGGTGTTATCAGGGAAATCGCCTTGCGCCCGTTGAAGACCAATGACCAGTTGATGCTTCTCCTCTTGCGTATCAGAGACTTTGCAGAAGAAAATCAATTCAATATGGGAGAGATGGATCTCTTTGCCACTGAGTCACGACAGGATGTGAATGCCAAGGCGGTGAAATATCTGCTTGCCTTTATGAAGGGACTTCTGGATGAGCCTAACCGCAAGCAGTTGCAGGTGGCTGACACCTTCAAGTTGGAGTTCCGCATCAAAGAAAATGACAATGATACGGGATGGGTAGAGAAGATAGCGAATGTGGGTTCTGATGGCACCGACATTTTGGTAAAGGCGATGGTTAATATCATGCTCATCAACGTGTTTAAGGAGAAGGCATCGAAAAAATCGGGCGATTTCAAGATTCATTGCATGATGGACGAGATAGGCAAGTTGCATCCTAACAACGTGAAGGGAATCCTCGACTTTGCCAATCGCCGCAACATCCTGCTGGTGAACAGTTCGCCAACTACCTATAATGTGGAGGATTACAAATACACCTATCTGCTCAGCAAAGACAATAGGGCAAACACTAAGGTTACTCAATTGATTAAGAGATTATAAAACCTCTTGCGTGTAGAAATATCGGATGATATGAAACATTTGATGATATGAAATACTTGATGATATGGAAAAGTTAGGATTGGGCGATGCCCGACAGATATTAGCGATGTTGAAGGGTGAGGAGATTGCTTCGTCGAAGCTGTCTCCTCGCATGACGGCTTTGCTGAGGCAGGAAGGATTGTTGATGTTAAAGAGCAATGGGAGTAGATGCAAATATCGTATTGTCGAGGCCATGCGAGAAAGTTGCCGTACCTTGCTATCGCAGGAGTTTGGCTTGAAATGTTCTTTAGAAGAATGGATTTCCGCTTCTTCCTCTATGCAGACGAGGGCAGATATGGTTAGGATGGTAGGTGATTCAAAGGCTAAGAAGGTGAATACATTTCGTGGCTTTCTAGTAGATTGCTATGTTCGGATAGATGCTATGCTGAATGGAAAGCCATTCAGACTTCAGCCGATGGAGGGCAGCTCTGTTTTCATCAATCAGCCGGATCATTTCGAGATACAGGAAGATGTGATAGTTGTGGGTATGGAGAATGCTGAGAATTTCATGCAGATTCGGTCGCAGCGTTGGCTTTTCGATGCCCTGTTTCCTGATAAGCAACTCTTGTTTGTCTGCCGTTATCCACAGGAAAACCTGGAGAATCTCAGGTCATGGCTTCTCCACATCCCCAATCGTTACGTTCATTTTGGCGATTTCGATCTGGCAGGAGTTCATATCTATCTTTCAGAAATTTATGCCCATCTGGGTAATCGGTCTTCCTTCCTGTTGCCATCTGATATTGAGGAAAGATTGGCCGAAGGCAATGCTGCGCTTTACAATCAGCAATATGCCAGATTCAAGAATATGGCAGTAACGGATATCCGCCTTCAGCCGTTGGTCAATATGATTCATCATTATCGCAGGGGATATGAGCAGGAGGGGTATATAAGATAATAGAGATGTGATTACTGATGGAGATTATTTCTGATAATAATTATAGGAAATATTCTCCTCTTTCCACTTATCCTTTGCTGCAGGCCGATGGAGCCGCCATGCCGGCACGCAGCATCATTTCCACCTTCTCCGGCTCTACAGGCATGTCTGTATAGCTTCTCACCGATGTACGGTTCATAATATTTTCAAAAATCTGATTCTTTTCCATCATTGCTTTTCTATGTGAGTCTTATTTTTTAGGTGAATCATAGCATTCCATAAGCCAGTCGAGCACATATTCTTGCTTGATTCCATCATGAAACTGGACGGGGTCGTTGTCCAGGGTGAGCAGATATTTTGGAAAATTGTCGGAGATGGACTTCAGGGGTGCCAATTCTCTCTGCATCGTGGTCTCATCCCTTACGCTGAGCGATACCTGATAGTATGCCTTGTGTTCACCAATGATTACCACGAAGTCTATTTCTGCATCACCGGCTTTGCCTACATAGATTTCTCCGCCTCGTCGTGCTAGTTCCAGATACACGATGTTCTCCAGTACGTGCCCCAAGTCGCCACCTTTGGTGCCATTGATGACTTGGCGCAGACCTACGTCGGCAAGATAAAGTTTCTGTCCAGTCTTCAATAGCTGCTTACCCTTGGCATCATATCTCTGCACAGGGTAGAAGATATAGCTGTCGGTGAGGGCAGAGACGTAGTTTTCTATCGTATGAGATGTAGTCTTTCTGCCCAGCGAGGTCATGGTATCGCTGATGCGCTTGATTACGGATATGTTGCCTATATTGTCAGCAAGGAATCTTACCACACTTTGCAACATCATCACATCGGTTATCTTTTTGCGGCTCACCACATCTTTCAGTACGATGGTGTTGTAGAGACCTGACAGGTATTCACGCACCATCTCTCGGTCTTGGCTGATTTGGGGAATGTATGGGAAGGAACCCAGTTCGATGTATTGGCGATAGGCAAGCTCTCGGGAAGTATGGGCAGGCTGCGTCTGCATGAATTCTCGGAAGGAGAAAGGGAAGAGCTTGATTTCGATGTATCTTCCGGTGAGCAGGGTGGCTATTTCGCCAGAGAGCAGGTAGGCATTGCTGCCAGTAACGTAAATGTCTACGTTATCTAGCAGGAACAGGCTGTCTATCACTTTCTGGAAATTTTCCACCATCTGTATCTCGTCAAAGAAGAGATAGTTCATCTTGTCTGGGCACAGGTTCTGCTTTACGTGCGCGTACAAAATTTTATAGTCGAGGAACGGTTCGTTGTCGAGATCCTCGAAGTTGAGGTTCTGTACTTGTTCTTCGGATACTCCGTCCGAGAGAAGTTTCTCCCTAAACATCCTCAGCAGCGATGACTTGCCACAGCGTCGTATGCCTGTTACTACCTTGATGGCCTTCTTGTCTCTCCATTTCTCCAGGAGATTCATGTATTCTTTACGCTCTATCATATTCTCTTTATGTTCTATTTATTCACTTTGCTATTCCTTTTGCATTCTATCTTGATTGCTAAAAATGAAATGCGCTGCAAATATACGAAAGTTTTTTTGGAAATTTGCAGTGCATTGCAAATTTCTTGTATTTCTTGGTGAAATTTGCAGTGCATTGCAAATTTCTTTCTGTAGAACTGATAACACTTTCTGTAAAACTGATAACCTTTCTATAATCTGTATATCCGAGAATTTGTATTTATTTGGTTTTATTGCCCGATACATCCTGTAGTTTTTATCGCCCGATACATCCTATAGTATGCGTATATATAAGTCGATGTTGTGGTTATCATACTGATGAGATTCATGCAGGTGAAGGCTGCCTGCTGGGTGTTACCTGCCAGATAAAACACTGCTACAGGGAGTAGATTCGAGCATATCAGCCATACCATGAAAACCAGGATAAGGGCTAAGCCCAGTTTGCGCATGTTACCTCTGTACTTGCTGTACAGATGGTAGCCGGCTATCAGGGAGGCGATGACGGAAATCAATCCCATAGAGCTTTGTATCCAGGTAAGAATAGTTGCCGTGGGGGTTATCTGTCCGTCCTGCATCATTGTTACAAAGTTGAACTTGAAGCATTGGCCCAGGATGAATGAGAGTATATAGTAAAGCACCATCACCTCTGTGCAGCGCCGTAGCAATTTTACGCCTGCTGGTAGCGTGAAGCGGAATATTCCCCATAAAGCTATTGGGGTAAGCTGCAAGACCAGTTGCTTGATGGTAACCAGGATGGGACTTATTGGAATCAGGATGGGACTTGTTCTGAAGGATAAGCCCGCTTGTCCGCAAACAGAAAATGCCAGCGAAAACAATGCGAAAATGCAATATGCATACATGGCATATTGTGCAATGCGATTTATATCTATAGAATAACTTTTTCTTTCCATAATTCTACGTTTGATGATTTTATAAACAGCTTATCTTGCATAAAACCATTGCAAAGATACGAAGTTTTTGGGAAATTTTAGCAAAATAGGTGGAAAATGTTTGGCTATGATATATTCTTATTAAAAGAATGGCAGAATGAATAATAAAAACTCTAAAAAGTTATAACGTATCTTCTTGAATATCAGTATTTGTTGCTATCTTTGCACGGTATATACTAATTGAAATATAGGTTTAATCATACAATGAATAAAATGAAGAAGATATTTTTAGGATTGGCAGCTGCACTGATGTTGACTGCCTGCAACGAGAACAGACAGCCGGAGGCAATGACCAGCGTTGACTCTGCAAGTGTGGTAACCGATTTGATGATGAGTCGCAGAAGCATCCGTGCTTACAAGGATTCCGCTATCAGCCGCGATACCCTGAACGAGATTCTGAAATGCGGCATCAACGCGCCAAACGGGCAGAACCTGCAGTCGTACGAAATCAGAGTGATAGATTCTCCTGCACTCATCGATTCGATAACCCAGGCCGTGGTAAAGGATAATCCTAAGATAGCAGAGCGCAAGGGCTTCAAGAACATCTTCGTGAATGCTCCATGCGTGGTTTGCATCGCCTACGATACGACTTATGATATGGCACAGATAGATTGCGGTTTGCTTGGCGAGAACATCATTCTTGCAGCATGGTCAAGGGGCATCGGCTCCTGCTGCCTGGGCAGTTCTGCCCGTTGGATACTGGATTCGCCGTCAGCCAAGCCTTATCTCGACCGCATGGCATTCTCCAAGAATTACAAGCTACTCTACTGCATCGCCTTAGGTTATCCTGACGAATCGCCAGAGGCAAAGCCAAGACGCCAGGATATGATCAAGTTCATGGATTAAAACAAATGAATGTTGATGTCCTGTTTCAGGACATCAACGTCTGAAGATAGATATGCATCTTTTTGAAGCATGTAGGCAAAATATGAAATATCTTCTTCAATTTCTTTTTTGTTTTGGGAAAAATGAGATAAATATCTTCCCGAGAGTTATTATTGAAAATGATAACCCAATATTTCTTCTTTTTTAATAGAGTTTCCAAAAAAACTTCGTATCTTTGCAGTGGCTTTATGCAAGATAAGCAGTTGTAATATCATCAAGCGTAGAATTATGGCAAGAAAAAGATATCCTATAGGAATACAAACCTTCGATAAGATACGCACGGAAGACCGGCTCTATATCGACAAGACAGAATATGTTTACCGCATGACACATTCTGACAGCAACTATATATTTCTAGGACGACCACGCCGTTTCGGAAAGTCTTTGCTTGTATCTACTTTACAGAGTTATTTCGAAGGAAAGAAAGAACTCTTTAAGGGACTTGCCATTGAAAAGCTGGAGCAGGATTGGACAGAATATCCTGTGCTCCATTTTAGTATGGCTATGGGCAAGCACATGGAGAAGGAGCAACTGGAAAGATACCTGCTCTATATCATCGGCTTGAATGAAAAGAAGTTTGGTATAGAAAATGATGCTGTTGATCCGAATGTGAGATTGGCAAACCTGATTATGAATGTGTACAGACGAACGGGAAAGAAGGTGGTCGTGCTCATCGATGAATACGATGCTCCTCTTCTTGATGTAGCACACGAGGATGACAATCTCAAGGATCTTCGCAATATCATGCGTAATTTCTATAGCCCATTGAAGGATTGCGATCCATATCTCCGCTTTGTCTTCCTCACCGGCATCACCAAGTTTTCGCAACTCAGCATCTTCAGCGAACTGAATAATATCACCAATATTTCGATGAACAGGGAATTTTCGGGAATATGTGGAATCACCAAGGAGGAGCTGCTCACCCAGATGTCGGACGACATTGATGAATTGGCAAAATCGCTAGGCTCCACAAGAGAAACTGCCATCGAAGAACTGAAAATGAACTATGATGGTTATCATTTCTCTGCCCAGTCGTCAGATATATTCAATCCGTTCAGTCTGCTCAACTGCTTTGCCAATCAGGATTTCGGTTCATACTGGTTCGCTTCCGGCACTCCAACCTACCTGATTAACATGATGCGGAAGTTTCATGTCTTGCCGGCAACTCTTGGAAAGATGTATGCCAAATCATCAGCCTTTGATGCCCCGACAGAGAACATGACGGCCATAACCCCTTTGCTATACCAAAGTGGCTATCTTACCATCAAAGATTATGACAAGACCAGCAAGCTCTATACTCTTGATTTGCCGAACAAGGAAATCAAAGTAGGATTGTTCGAGAGTCTTCTTCCTAACTATCTGGAAGGAATGTTTGCCCAGAATGGAGATGTCACCATCGCTCAGATGTCTGTGCTTATCCGTCAGGATGATATGGACGGAGCATTACAGCTGCTCCAGACCTTTCTGGGAACTGTGCCATATTGCAATGTCACCAACCATGAAGGTCATTACCAGCAGATGCTGTTTATCATCTTCTCGCTTTTGACTGGCTATGTGGTAGATGTAGAAGTGCACACTCCCAATGGAAGGGTAGATATCGTGCTGTTGACCGACATCCGTCTCTATATCATAGAGCTGAAGCTGAACAGGGATGCCCAGACGGCTTTGCTGCAAATCAACCTCAAGAACTATGCCCAGCGCTTTGCGCTTTGCGGGAAACCTATAGTGAAAGTAGGTATCAACTTTGATTCTACCCAGGGAAATATTGAGGATTGGATAATTGAAGAGGAATGATAAAGATAGCTAGCCTCTTGTACAAAGAGGCTAGCTAACTATAGTCTTGTTACTGAATATAATCAATGTCAATACAGATAGTTTTGCTTTCATTGATTAACAAAGTGCACAGTTCGAAACATCTTAGTATAGTCTTCAAAAGAGCTAATTGAAGTTGTCAGAAGAGTTACAATCTGTTTTTAGAAGATATAGCTCCTAAGACCGCACATCAGCTGTTGTGCGGTTGCACATCAACTGTTGTGCACATGTCGCCCAGCTGTTATGCATGCGTGTTTCAGCTGATGTGCGGAAATAAATATCCTATAAAGCCTATGATAAAAAGATTCTTCGTCTACTGGTATTACCATATTTTGAAAGTTTAAATGTTCTTTTCTGCAAATTTACGACTAATATTTTAAGATACCAAACTTTTGATGATTATTTTGTTTTTGTTCTGTTTTTAAGTTTTTAGCTGCCCTTGCTGATAGAAAGGTGGTAGTTCAATCCTTCATTTTGCCAGTCACTACCATACATCGTGTTTTACGATACAAGGGTAGAGACACCTTTCCTGGCATTATTCTCTGATGCAGCTATGGGAGGTATTCTTGGACATCATGAATTGGAGTAGATTTAGGCGATGATGCTGTGCCAAAATCATAATATGTGTAGAAAATATCGCATTTTTCGAAAAAAGTCAGCCAAATATTTGGAGATCCTCAAATCCGCAACCGCCCTCATAAGATGACACAGAGGTCAAAAAGGTAGCG
>SAMEA3663069__coassemble_614_pt1 | contig 20492 bp, 13 predicted proteins | sample SAMEA3663069__metabat2_high_PE_005 | metagenome-assembled genome bin SAMEA3663069 (sample SAMEA3663069) | pig gut metagenome | biome: pig gut; feature: pig-associated habitat; material: faeces | place: France | collected 2012
TTAAAACCGAAATCGGTAAGCAAGCTAATATATCGTTCTTCTATCCGTTTCATATTCATCTCCTTTTAAAACGTTTAACTGATTTGTGATGCAAAAATAAGCTATTTTATCGAAAATACCAAAAAAAACAGCAAGAATCCTTCAAGTTATCAGCAAATTACTCAGAAAACAGTTTCTCCCATATTCAATGAGTTATGACGTTTATGAATTATAGAAATCTGCCCCATCACCCCCTCACCAACAACCTGCTAAACGAAAAACGAGGATTGCATCCCTGCAACCCTCGCCTAACTTTAGTAAAAGATGATTAATAAAAGTTTGTTATATAAACTCTGTATATTTTTGTTTCAAACTCATTTCATCTGAATTTTCACTTAATCCCAGAGCGACTTGCTCTTGAAATTAGATTCAGTATCTTCCTCCTCATCGAAATCGTAATCCCAAGAAGAGAAGCCGTTGTTCCTTTTGGCACCGAAATCACTTGTTTGATACCCCTCTGTCGATTGTGTTTGAAGAACACTATCGTTAGTTAGAGCCACAACACTAGTGACAGGTTTTATATATAAATTTTTCATTATAAATACAATTTAAATGTTACTTAACAATGACTTTCTTACCCTGATGGATATAGATTCCCTTAACTGGCTTTGCAACCTTCACTCCCTGAAGAGTATAATAAGCTGCATCAGTATTTGAAACATGGTTCTTCAACTCTGAAATACCTGTTGTTTCATTATCCATTGGAGCATCGATACCCTCAAACCAGACCATACTCTTAGAGAAGAGTTTTGTATCATTGTCTTGACTCTGATCCAAAATCTGACCATTACCTACCATAATAGTTCGTGGCAACATCAAGTAAGAGTAACTTGCCTTTACTGTACCAGCAGCACGGAAGAAGCTGAAATAATCATGCTTTTTAGGATCAGAATCAGTTGTATTATCTTCTATTACACCGTTTTTGCGTCCTGTCTCAGTTTTTGAATAACGAGTAAACGAGAAGATACGTCCAGTCCAGGCGTTGTTCTCATCATAATAGAACTGAGTAACCTCAGTATCTGTCAAAACTGGCATCAAGTAGTTGTTCCACTTTTCCGAAGTATGGTCATTAACCCAAATACTCTCCTTTTCTTGAGAATCAGCCCAACCTTGAACATAATCAAAATGATCACTGCTATATCTCAAAACAGTTGCAGAGTAAGCAGGAACAAGTTCCATCTTTGTCGGTGTCTTATCAGAAAGAGGTGAATTAGGTGCAAACAGTATAACACCCTGATTAGCAGGAATATACTTCAAACGATAAAGTTTCACAGTACCTGTCTCATCACCAGAGCCAGTATTGTTCACGTTATTCTTTGTATATGATTGAGCTGCATAAATCAGAACTTCTTTATCTACAGGAACTACATCTACCGCACTGGTATAAGTACGAAGCAACTTACCCATGTGAGCTGTTACAGGTATATAGATCTTTGAAGCACCAGTAATGGTATAATAGAAAACTGCATTATCGCCAGTCTGACTCTTATCAATATAGAATCTTACAGTCCATAAACCAGCACCGCGGTTCCAAAGGATATCATTCGCATGTTTTATATTTTCTTCTGTACAATCTTTAGTATAATTTACATAGTTAGGATCTGCAACTGTAGCATCAGAAAATCCTCCCTGAGTTGTTGGATATTGAATGTTAGCTTTAGTTTGATCCTCATACCAGCTCTGTGTAATAGCATGATCACCAACAAAGCGGAATGTCTTACCAACCATATCATCGGTTGTATTCAAGACTAACTTATAACAACGATCATTTTCATCATAAGTCATGTCACCTGCAGTTGATGCCCAATTCCAAGTAGTTTTATCACCAACAGTTGTTGTTGTACTTGCAATAGCAGGACCAACCATTGAAATTGCATCAGGATAATCAGGTGTACCAGTACCCGTAAGAATTTCAACATTAATACCATAATGATCGTTTTCAATAGCTATTTCACGATTTCCTTGTGAAGGATTTATGCGCACAAAATAAGTACCTTTTAAAGAAAATTTTATAGCATTTTCATTAGGAGATAACTTGTTATAGTTGTTCGCAGTAGAGTATTCTTCTCCCCCATTACCTAACAAGAATAATTTACTATGTGTCGGTCTACTATCATGATTCTTTAACACATGAACACTGTTATCAATTTTTTGAGCCACATACATTGGTTGTGGATTCTGTTCTGTTCCATAATCATCACGAGAATATACAACATTACTTATAGCATAATACTGAGAGTTACCATCAAAATGCACATATTCTTTAGTTTCGTCTGTGAAGCTAGAAGTTAACACATCTGCTCCTCGTTTATTATAAAGAGGCTGAGCAGAAGCGCCCTCTGCACAACTAATCAAATATGATACACGTTTAAAAGCATTATGAGTGATTGTCCAATTTGTAGGAACACCATTAGATTCAGTGAAACTTATAGTATACATACCATCATCATCATGAGTTCCATCATTACGTGTAGTTAAACTCCAATAATTTGCACCTTTACTTAAATCACTGGATTTCAACAAGGTTGTTCCAGTCAAAGATGTATTAGTATTCAATGTAGCCGCAGAAACAGCCTTTATTTCACCTGGACCATATACAACTTTTACATTATTATCATCTACACTTAATATTTGCATATACGCAGAAATAGATGCAGGGATATCCATCGAATAGGTATGAACATGATCAACTATACCATTATCCTTAAACTTAAAGTACAAACGAGAATAATTAATCTCGTCTTCAGGATCACCACCATCAATATTATGCTTTGAGAAGAAATTACCTACCAAATAGAAACCAGCTTCATATACTGCTGCATAAGGATTAACCTTCTCCTCTGCAACAACAGTCATCTTTCCAACCTCTGTTACAGACAGAGAATAGATAAAACCTTTAGTCAAAGTCAAAGCAGCATTTGCATTTGCAACAAAATCTACATTAGTAGTACCAGCTGCAGAAATAGTTTTAGCAGTAGCCAAACCATATTTTTCACCACCAATAGTAAGAGTAATATTAGCATCAGAAGAAGTTTCGCCACTCAAATCAAGAGTGTACCTTCCATTAGAACCTTTCAGCTCAGAAGTACCATTCAACAATTTAATTACCTTAGTAACAACAGCCTCTTCTGGAACAACAGAGAGTTTACGAGTATATGAATTATCTGTTGAATTATACTGCTCTGTTAAAGTAAATGTATATTTCTTTCCATTAGTAACACTACAAAACCAATAATTATCCTTCCTCGAATTACCAAATTGATCAGTGTATGCTACATCTTCAGGAGTTGAAGTAAGCTCTTTTCTCTTTATGGTACCATCAACATTTGGACACAAAGCTGCTCCAGATGTATAACTAGTATTTACTCTAAAACGAAATTCACCAGTTTGAGTTGCAGTGAAAGTATAAGTGTACTTACCATCACCAACAAATTGGAAATTGGCAGATTCCAAGCTCCAGTCGCCTCCTTCTCCATATCCACCTTTCAATGTATATGTGAATGCGCTATTCTTCACAAATTCATTCGGATTTCCACCTTCGCCACCATACGCATACGCATGCACAGGAGTAGTCCAACCATCCGGACATTGGAAATAGACAGTAACATCGGCTGCCTTTACCATTTGCGATATGGACAATAAAGCCCAAACCGCCATTAAAAACGTAAAAAATCTTTTCATCTTTTTCTTATGTTAAGTTATTATTTATAAGTTATTATTTATATGTTGTTCTAAGCTTCTATGAGCAGGTAGATGACCTTAATACTATTCAGTTAGGAATCATCACTTCTTTTAGGAACTTATACGTCATTTTTAACTTTGTCTAATTTTTTTAAGATGAACATGCTTTTAGCAATATCCATTACTTAGTCAGAAACTTTTATTATACTTACTTTATTGCGGCAAAATAAACTTTTTTTTCCGAAACCTGCAAATTTTCCCTTTAATTTCTACATATATTACTGTGCAAACGTTTACACAATCGGCATTTTTTAGCCAATTCCCTTTGTCATTTCGAATAAAATGATTAGCTTTGCAAAAGCAAATAGGCTGATAAGGTATTATCACCAGAAACTTAAAAGAACAAACCATGGCAGAATTGAAATTATATCCAGTTGGAATCCAGACTTTCGAGGAAATCATCACCCGAAATCTGCTGTACGTTGATAAGACGGAATATGTCTATCGCATGACTCATAGCGGTGGTAAACATTTCTTCTTAAGCCGTCCACGCCGTTTCGGAAAGTCACTATTGGTTTCTACCTTTAAGAGTTATTTTCTGGGAAAGAAGGAACTCTTCAAAGGACTCGCTATTGAAAAGTTGGAAAAGGACTGGACGGAATATCCTGTCCTGCATTTCAGCATGGCTGGCGGTAAACACATGGAGAAGGACCAGCTGGAAAGATATTTGGATTTCGAATTGAATAAACTGGAGAAACTTTTTGGTATTGATACTCCACGTCAGGATCCTAATACCCGTTTGGCAGATTTAATTATTAAAGCTTATCAGCAAACTGGCAAGCAGGTGGTTGTACTCATTGACGAGTATGATGCTCCCCTACTTGATGTTGTGCATGAAGATTCTCATTTGAAAGATTTGCGCAATGTGATGCGTAATTTCTATAGTCCTTTGAAGGATTGCGAACCTATGCTCCGCTTTGTTTTCCTGACTGGCATCACTAAATTTTCGCAGATGAGCATCTTCAGTGAACTCAATAATATTACCAATATAAGTATGCGCAATGATTACGCAGGAATCTGCGGAATTACCAAGGAGGAATTGGAGACTCAGATGTCAGCAGATGTTGATGCATTGGCAGTTAAGATGAATCTAACCCGAATTCAGACTCTTGTTGCATTGCGAGAATTTTATGATGGTTATCACTTTGCTGCCCAGTCCCCCGACATCTTCAATCCATATAGTCTATTGAATGCTATGGCTGCAGGCTGTCTGGATTATTATTGGTTTACTTCTGGCACACCTACCTATCTGATAGAAATGCTTAAGAAATTTCAGGTAATGCCTTCTGATATAGGACGTTGTGAGGCAGACAAATCAGACTTTGACGCACCGACCGAAATGATGGTGTCCATCATGCCTTTACTGTATCAAAGTGGTTATATAACTATAAAAGGATACGACCCTGAAACTGAGCTTTTCACGCTTGATATCCCAAACAAAGAAATCCGTGTTGGATTATATCGTAGTCTCTTACCTAATTATATAGGTATGACTACGCCTAAGGGAGCAACCACCATCGCAAAGATGTCGGCTCTTATTCGCCGTAATGATATGAATGGGGCTTTGCAGATGCTTCAAGCTTTTCTTGCCACGGTTCCGTATTGCAACAATACGGATTCTGAGGGACATTATCAGCAGATGATGTATGTGATATTCTCTATTCTTGATAATTACGTGGATGTAGAAGTTCGCACTCCGTCAGGAAGAGTGGATATGGTACTGAGAACTGCTACGCATCTCTATCTCTTTGAGTTGAAACTCAATAAGGATGCAGCTGCAGCGATGAAGCAGATTGACCTCAAGGAATATCCTAAACGTTTTGCTCTATGTGGCTTGCCAATCGTAAAGGTAGGCGTCAACTTTGATGTCGCTACACATAATATTACAGATTGGAAAATAGAAGACGTGATGTAAGCCTAAATATTCCGACAAAAACACCTGAGCAGCGAAATGATGCTCAGGTGTTTTTTATATTTGATTATTTTAATCACAGCTGCTCCATATACTGCGCACACATTTCGGCACAGCGCTCTCCATCCACGCCTGCGGAAACGATGCCACCGGCATAGCCGGCTCCCTCACCACAAGGGAAGAGACCCTGGATGCGGACATGCTGCAAGGTTTCACGGTCGCGAACGATGCGGACTGGAGAAGAGGTGCGAGTCTCCGTCGCTATCAGTATCGCCTCATTGGTCAGGAAACCATGCGCATTCTTGCCGAATGTCTTGAATCCTTCCTGCAGACGCTTGCTCACAAATGACGGCATCCAGAAATGAAGCGGACTGGATACCAGACCCGGCGCATAACTGCTCTTAGGCAGGTCGTAACTCAAACGGTTGTTCACGAAGTCGGTCATGCGCTGAGATGGCGCCGTCTGCTTCATGTTGCCCTGCTGCCAGCACTGTTTCTCCAATATCTCCTGGAAATACATCATTTGGAGGGAAGAGTGAGGAGTGAAGAGTGAAGAATCCTCCTGTCTGCGAAGTTCGATTTCCTCCAACACAGCCTGATGATCCTTCACAAATGGCGCTACATCTTCTGGATGCGTCTCCACCACCATGCCCGAATTGCTCCATGCCGTACCACGGTTGCTCGGACTCATACCGTTGACCACAAGCTGTTCCGGACCCGTAGCTGCAGGAATCACAAAACCGCCCGGACACATACAGAAACTATATACGCCCCTGCCATCCACCTGGGTTACAAAACTGTATTCGGCTGCAGGCAGATACTTGCCACGACCGTTCTTGTTGTGATACTGTATCTGGTCGATGATCTGGGAAGGATGCTCCAGACGGACACCCACCGCAATGCCCTTCGCCTCAATCTCTATCTTGGAAGAAGCGAGATAACGATACACGTCACGGGCACTATGACCAGTAGCCAAGATTACAGGTCCACGATAGTTTTCCTCCGCCCCCGTCTGCAGGTTGACAGCCTCCACACCTATCACCTTGTCGCCCTCCAAGACGAGGCGGGTCATCTTGGTCTGGAAATGCACCTCACCGCCACACTGGAGAATGGTATTGCGCATATTCTCGATGACACGCGGCAACTTGTCGGTACCGATATGCGGATGGGCATCAGCCAGGATATTCGTATTGGCACCATGCTGACAGAACACATTCAGTATCTTATCCACGCTACCACGTTTCTTGCTGCGGGTATAGAGTTTGCCGTCGCTATAGGCACCTGCGCCACCCTCACCAAAACAGTAGTTGCTCTCGCCATCCACCTTCTGGGTTTTGGTGATATTACTGAGGTCTTTCTTGCGCTCACGCACATCCTTGCCACGCTCCAAAACCACCGGTCTGTAACCCAATTCGATGAGTTTGAGGGAAGCAAAGAGACCGCCAGGTCCCTCTCCCACCACGATGACACAAGGCTTACTGCTCACGTCGGGATATTCCGTATGGACATACTGGTCGTCCTGCGGAAACTCATTGATATAGGCACGCACCTTGAGATTGACAAAGATGGTGCGCTGGCGGGCATCGATGCTTCTCTTGAGTACTCTCACCTGGTTGAGTGTTCTCACATCCAACCCCTTTTCCTTGGCGAGATAGCGCTTGATGCCTTCCTCGCTCGCTGCCTGTTCTGGCAGAATTCTGATTTGATATTCCTCGATCATATTATTAGGATTTTCCTTTTTTGATTACACCTCCATGGTAGCCATGACTTCCCATGTATCCAAATTGTACATGGTGAACTTGCCGTCCTCCAAGGTGGCGATGGTAGGAGAATTGCCGCCCTTAGGGAAGGTGATGCTGCCCGTATTGCAGATGGCACGGTCGGAATGCGACAGTTCCCAGAGATGAGAATGACCGTAGATGATGGCATCATAAGGTCCCTTAGGCATGTTCTCCTTATTATATATATGTCCGTGGGTCAGCAGGTATCGCTTGCCGTCATCCACGAGCAGGGCGTAGGTTTCCATGATAGGGAAATCGAGCAGCATCTGATCTACTTCTGCATCACAGTTGCCACGTACGGCGATTATATGGTCTGCCAGACCATTGAGGCGCTCCACGATGCCCTTAGGGTCGATGCCCTCCGGAATGCGGTTGCGGGGACCGTAGTTGATGATGTCGCCCATGATGCACATCATATCACACTTCTGAGCCTCATAGAAGTCGAGTGCCCGTTCTAATGCTGGCAAACAGCCATGTATATCCGAAAATAAGAGGTATTTCATATTTCTTCTTTCCTTTTGATTTCTATTATTTTGATGCGATTCTGTCACTGTTGATCCATTGTGACGGATAACGTGATGCAAAATTAGGAAAAAAACGACAAACAGCCAAGATTTCAAGCCAAGAAGTCTGTTAACAATACAAAAAACCGTTGGGCATCATGAGGCAACTCATGAGCGCAACGGCTTTTATTTTATCATCTTTATCCGAAGTTATCGTACATGATGCTCTCAGGATCAACTCCCAGAGAATCCAGATAATCGGTTACGGTCTTGATCAGCATTGGAGGTCCGCAGAGATAGTACTCGCAATCCTCTGGTGCCTCGTGATCCTTCAAGTAGGTATCACGGATGCAGTTAACAGCAAAGCCCTCGTAGTACTTCACGCCCTGAGCATCTGCCACTGGGTCCTTGCGGTCCAATGAAAGATGGAAGTGGAAGTTAGGGAATTCCTTCTCAAGCTCCCAGAAGTCTTCCAGGAAGAAGGCCTCACCCAACGCACGAGCACCATAGAAGAAGTGCAACTCACGGTCGGTAGTATGCAATGTCTTGGTCATGTGCATAATCTGCGCACGCAATGGAGCCATACCAGCACCACCACCAATCCAGATCATCTCCTTGCCTGAAGTGAAGTTAGGATGGAAGTCACCGTAAGGACCACTCATCATTACCTTGTCGCCTGGCTTCAATGAGAAGATGTAAGAAGAAGCGATACCTGTTGGTACGTTCTGGAATCCTACCTGCGGACGTGGCAAGAATGGAGTTGTGGCGATACGTACGGTCAGGGTGATGATATCACCCTCGTCAGGATAGTTGGCCATAGAGTAAGCACGAATAGTAGGCTCTGGATTGTGAGCCTTGAGAGAGAAGATGTTGAACTTCTTCCATGCTCCGATGTACTCCTCGCCAATGAGATCCTTGTCGAAGTCCTTGTCGTAATCGATGCAGTCGTATGCAGGAATCTTGATCTGGGCGTAAGAACCCGGAACGAAGTCCATGTGCTCGCCTGGAGGCAAAGCCACCTTGAACTCCTTGATGAATGATGAAACGTTCTTGTTGGAGATCACCTCGCACTCCCACTCTTTCACGCCCATCACACTCTCAGGCACCTTGATTTTCAGGTCGCCCTTCACCTTGCACTGGCATCCCAGGCGCCAGTGGTCCTTGATCTGCTTGCGGGTGAAGTGAGGTTTCTCTGAATCGAGAATCTCGCCGCCGCCCTCGAGCACCTGAACCTTACACTGGCCACAACTTGCCTTACCGCCGCAGGCAGAAGGCAGGAAGATGCCGTTCTCATTCAGCGTAGTCATCAAACTGCTGCCCTGAGGCACGTTGATGGTCTTGTCGCCATTGATTTCGATATTTACATTTCCGCTTGGGCTCAGATACTTTTTAGCCACGAGCAGGATGATAACCAGCAGGAGAATCACTACAAGGAAAACTCCGATACTAGCCAATATAAATGATGTATTACCCATATTTTTAATATTAAAAGTGAAGAGTGCAGAACGAAGAGTGAAGAATTCTATAGTCTTGCAACTACAGCTTCACCAATTCACGTCTTCATCAAACAAAGCATTAGAATTCTTCGTTCTTCACTCCTCGTTCTTCACTATATTTTCAAGCCTGAGAAGCAAAGCATAGCCATTGCCATGAGGCCTACTGTGATAAATGTGATGCCGAGTCCCTGCAATGGCTTTGGCACGTCGCAATACTGCATCTTCTCGCGGATGGCACCCATCAGCACGATGGCGAGTGTCCAACCGAGACCAGAACCTACTGCATATACAATGCTATCCCATACTGAGGTGATAGCCTGAGTATTGGTAGGCTCCATCAGGATGCGCTGCTGCATGAAGAGTGATGCACCCATGATGGCACAGTTGACGGCAATCAATGGCAGGAAGATACCCAAAGCAGCATAGAGCGATGGTGAGAACTTCTCTACAATCATCTCGACCAACTGCACAATACCGGCGATGACGGCGATGAAAAGGATGAAGCTCAGGTAAGTGAGGTCAACACCCAGAATACCATCGGCGCTGAGCACCTTGGTCTGCAACAGGTAATCTACAGGCACGGTGATGAGCAACACGAAGGTTACTGCCAAACCCAAGCCCAAAGAGGTCTTCACGTTCTTGGATACTGCCAAGTATGAACACATACCCAGGAAGTAGGCGAAGATCATGTTATCGACGAAAATCGAACGGAAAAACAAACTAATTGCGTGCTCCATCTTACTTCTCCTCCTTATAAATATAGGCACGATGTACCCAGATTACACATCCAACGAGAATCAATGCCATGGCTGGCATGGTCATCATACCGTTGTTAACATATCCGAAATCGTAAGCTCCCTCTGGAATCAGCTGGAAACCGAGCAAAGAGCCGCGGCCCAGGAGCTCACGAACAGCACCCACAATCACGAGGATGAGGGCGTAACCCAAACCATTACCTACACCATCGAGGAATGAAGGCCAAGGCTTGTTCATCATGGCGAATGCCTCCAAGCGACCCATCAGGATACAGTTGGTGATGATCAGACCCACATACACAGAGAGCTGCACGCTCACGTCGTAGGCGAAAGCCTTCAATACCTGGCTCACGATGGTAACCAGGGCAGCAACTACCACCAGCTGAACGATGATACGGATGCGCTGAGGGATGGTGTTGCGGATGATGGAAATAATCACATTAGAGAATGCCGTGATGATCGTAACGGCAAGTCCCATCACAATGGCTGGCTTCAACTGTGAAGTAACAGCCAAGGCACTACAGATACCAAGCACCTGGACGAGGACAGGGTTGTCACCGTTCAATGGCTTGATGAATGCCTCCTTATTTTGTTTACTAAATAACATAATGATATTTTTTAGTGAAGAGTGAAGAACGAAGAGTGAAGAATTCTATAGTCTTACAACTACAGCTTCACCTATTCGCATCTTCATCAAACAAAGCATTTGAATTCTTCGTTCTTCACTCTTCGTTCTTCACTTACTTAATGAATTTAGCAAGACCTTCCTTGAGCATAGCATCCACACCGTCGGATGTCAATGTAGCACCTGTCACGGCATCCACATTATTTGGGTCGCCTGCTGGAGCGTCTTTCTCAACGCCGAGTGCGATGCCCGGTACACCATCCTTGTGAATCTTCTTGCCCTGGAACTTCTGCTGCCACTTCAGGTTGTCCTTGATTTCAGCACCGAGTCCGGCTGTCTCGCCTTCGTGGTTGAAATATACGCCATAGATGGTGTTGTTGTCGGCATCTACGGCAATGAAGCCTGAAATACCGCCCCAAAGACCCATACCCTTTACGGAGTAAACGGTCTTCTTCTGACCATCAATCTCGCACTCGTAATACTTCATGCCGTCCTTCTCCTTCTCAGCCTTTACCACCTCTTTATATTTAGCAGCCGCAGTTGCATTGTCGAGGTCGCGGAGGTTGAGTGAGTTCAGAATCTGCTTCTGAGTATCCAGTGCCACGTTAGCATCCTGTGTTGCCTTCAATGAAGAAGACACGAATGCGAGCAGGAATGCTACGATTACCACGATGATAACCGAATAGATAATAGTATAGCTATTTGAATTTGTCTTCATATCTACATTCCTCCTACATTATTTAATTGCACGTTTAGCACGGCGAGAGATGTTGCTCTGTACTACACAGTAGTCGATGAGTGGAGCAAACATATTGCCGAAGAAGATAGCGAGCATCATACCCTCTGGATAACCTGGGTTCATCACACGTACGATAACGGCGATGGCACCGATGAAGAATCCGTAGAAGTACTTACCCTTTTCTGTACGGGCAGAGGTTACAGGGTCGGTAGCCATGAATACAGCACCGAAGCAGAAACCACCCAGCACGATGTGCTCATACCAGGCGATAGGTGTCATGCCGAGCGCCTGGAAGATAAGCGCCATCACGATACCACCAGCAAATACAGAGCCCATGGTCTTCCAAGATGCGATACCTGTCCAGAGAAGGATAATGGCACCGATGGCAATGGCGATGACAGATGTCTCACCAATACAGCCCGGGATGAAACCTGTGATGGCATCGCAGAGATTAGCGGTAGGCGTAATGTTCTGAGCCAACTGTCCGAGCGGAGTAGCCGCTGTGAATCCGTCTGGCAAGGTGTTGCCGAGACCGAAGATGGCATCCTTGGCAATCCAAACCTTATCACCACTCATAGCCAATGGATATGAGAAGAAGAGGAACATACGGGCACCCACAGCCACATTGAAGATGTTCATACCTGTACCACCGAAGATTTCCTTGCAGAAGATAACTGCGAAGGCGCAAGCCAAGGCAAGCATCCAGAGCGGTGTAGTGATAGGAATGATCAATGGGATGATGATACCGCTGACGAGATAACCCTCCTGGATTTCCTCGTGCTTCCACTGAGCCCAGGCAAACTCGATGCCGAGACCCACGATGTAGCTAACCAGCAACTTAGGGAGGACAGCTAAGAATCCGAAGCCGAAGACCTCGATGAAGCTGGCAGTATCCAATGTACCGGCAGCCTTGAAATTCTGGTATCCCACATTATACATACCGAAGAGCAATGCAGGAATCAGGGCGATTACCACAAAGCTCATGATGCGCTTCGAGTCGATAGAGTCGTGAATGCTGGCTCCGCTCTTCGCTGTCGTGTTAGGCACGTACAGGAAACTCTCGAAACCATCGAAGACACTCTCGAAGGCATGAAGCTTACCTCCCTCCTGGAAGTTAGGCTTTATCTTATTGAGATAATTTCTTAATGCACTCATTTTTTATTATTCATTAAATTAAGCATTCTCCTTACGCAGGGTGTTCAAACCGTCACGTACGATCTTCTGGAGTTCGAGCTTGGAACTATCTACAAACTCAGCTACAGCAAAGTCTTCTGGGCTCACCTCGTAGATACCGAGCTGCTCCTGCTTGTCGATATCGCCTGTGATGATGGCCTTGATGAGATACTCACCATAGATGTCCATTGGCAATACACTGTCGTACTCGCCGCTCATGATCATGTGGCGCTCACCACCCTTCACACGTGCATCCAGCGCATATTCCTTCTTCTTGCCGAAAAGCCATGAGAAATAGCTGCGGGATGTAGAGAACTGATCGGTGCGTGGAAGTATCCAGCCCAGCATCTCATCCTTGTCGTCACCCTCTGGAATAGCGGTGATCTCTGAGGTGTGTCCACCTACATAAGAGGCAAGTGATGCCTGAGTACCTGTCAGAGGATTGCCATTGATAACTCGCACGTGCTCAGTAGTTTTCAACTGGTCGGCTACAAAAGCACTCAAAGGGGTACCTACCAATACTTCAGCATAACCTGGAGTCTTGATTTCGCTACCGGCTACTGCTACCCTCTTGCGGAGATCTACCTTACCAGTAAGGAAGAGGCGACCGAAGAAGATAACGGCTGCAGGATCTACAGTCCATACCACCTCACCCTTGTTGACAGGGTCGATATGGTTGACCTGTACACCCACATTACCAGCAGGACAAGGACCGTCGAAGACATTCAATTCAACCTCCTTGCTTGCCATCAATGCCACATTTGGCTGGTTGACACCTGCACCGAGGTAAGTCTTGGCGATCTTGCTCAATGCGGTAAGACCTGTCTTGAATGCCTGCTCGTTGCCGAGAAGCTCCACCTCAAAGTCGGCTGCCAACGGCATATCACGAAGTGTGGAAACAAAAATTGCCTTAGGCGTTGTGTCTGGAGTTGTGGACACAGCGTAAGGCAACTGGTTGATGTATCCGAAAAGTCCCGCCTCAAGCAAAGCCTGCTTGATAGCGTCGCCATTCATCTCATCCACAATCTTCTTACCGAAATCCGTTGAGGTCTGCTCAGCATCGGCCTTTACCCTGATGCAGAGCACCTTGCGGCGGTCACCCCTCTCTATGGCGGTCACTACACCACTCACAGGTGAGGCAAACTTCACCTCTGGGCATGCCTTATTGACAAACAAGGCATCACCGGCATTGACATGGTCACCCTCGCGCACTACGACCTTAGGAGTAACACCTACAAAAGCCTCAGGAACGAGTGCATACTCGTCAGTCTCTGACACTTGCAGCGCAACATCCTTGGAAGCCTTACCCTTCAGGTTAATGTCCAAGCCTTTACGTAACTTAATTACATTTGCCATAACTACATATTAAATATTTATATAAACTGATTTTCTTTTCATGCAGCATCTTCGCCTGCGAAGATAGATCTGTGTAAATCTGCGTAATCTGTGGGACTTTTTCCCTTCGTCTCATTCCCGTTGACTCACAAGTCAAAATGCCGGCTAAACAGAGACTTTATACATTAAAAACTGCAAACATTGCTGCAAAATTAGCAAAAAAAAGTAAGATTGGAAAGAAAAAAGGGCGAATTATTCGGTATTGTAATAAAAAAGCAGTATTTTTGCCAAAAAAATTAATAAATATTCAGCGGCTCGAAACATTTTGGCAAATACACTTTGCAAAATTCACATCGATTCTGCTGCTAATCACATAAATAGTAAAGCTCTGAAAAAGTTAAAACATATATTCAACGGCATCATCTGGACACTGGTAGGTGTCTATGTTCTGCTCACTGTATTGGTACACCTCTCTCCAGTACAGCACTTCTTGGGTTCTCAGGTTTCTCATGCCCTCGCCGATAAATTCGATACGAAAGTGACGGTGGGAAGCGTGAATTTGGGTTTCTTCAACCGTATCATCATTGATGACGTGATGATGTACGACCAGAAAGGCGACAGCATGATCTATGCGTCCAGAATCTCGGCGAAGGTCAGTCTGCTGCCCCTACTCAATCAGAAGATTTCCATCGCTTCGGCACAGCTGTTCGGTCTGAAAGCCAACCTGTATCAGCAGACGCCACAGAGCAAGCACAACTTCCAGTTTGTGCTCGACTCGTTGGCTTCCAAGGATACTACCAAGCATACGCCACTCGATCTGCACATCGGAAGTCTGATTATCCGACATGGTGCGGTGAAGTATGACAAACGGTATATCGCCTCTAAATCCGGAGTATTCTCGCCTGCTCATATCAGCATCAGCGACCTCTCGACCCACATCATTGCCAATCACATCACTGATGATGATATCAATCTGCATATCAAGAAATTAGCGTTCCACGATAAATCAGGGCTTCAACTGAATTCTCTCAGTTTTAAGTTGGATGCCAACAAGCGTGAAGCCTCGCTGAAAGAGTTTGAACTGCAGTTACCACATTCCGATATTACCTTAGGCGACATACATGCCACTTACAGATTTGATAACGGGAAGTTGGTGATGCCAAGTCTGCAATATTCGGGCAGTATCGAACAGTCGAAAATCACCCTGTCAGACATCGCCTGCCTGCTCCCTATCTTCCGCCATTTCGAAGATGCCGTGTTCTTCGAAACACAGTTTACAGGCACCTCTACCTCTCTGAGATGCCAGAAAATCAACTTCAAGACGGGAAGCGGCAGCATCAATCTGCAGGCAAAAGGAAGAATCAGCGACTGGAACAGCCGTCCGGCATGGGATGTGGATATCGCCAATCTCAACCTGACCGAAGAGAGCATCAGCTTCATCTCTCATAACTTAGGTAAGAAAATCAATGTTCCTAAAGAAGTGACCCGTCTCGGCGGCATCCACTATGTTGGTCACCTCAGCGGACACGGCGACAGACTCAGTTCGAAGGGACGACTTGAAATGGGCGTTGGAAATGCTGACATCCAACTTGCCAAAAACGGCAAAAATATTCAGGCTAAAATAGCTACCCAGGGAATCGCCCTCGACCGTATTCTTGCCAACAAGGCCTTCGGACAGGTGGCTACTGCCATCGAGGTGAAAGGCAATAAGGACAATCTGGTGGCGAAAGGTGAAATCAGCCGATTCGACTACAACAAATACAGTTTCCGCAATATCAGTCTGGACGGACAGTACAATCATGGACTCATGAAAGGGCTCGCCTCCATCGACGATCCGAACATCCGCGTGAACATTGAGGGAAACTATGCCATCAAGGGCAACAAATACGACATCAACACGCATATCGACCATCTGCAGCCTTCCATTCTCGGAGTGAAAATGGCAGACAGAGACTTTTGTCTCGACAATATCAACCTGAGTGCCAACAACCAGAGCAGCGACAGTTATCTCGATCTGGAGGCTCCTTTCATGAGCCTGCATGCCAGGGGACAATACAATCTCTCCACATTGGCATCGAGCATACAGAACATGATAAACGAGAAGTTGCCTACACTGCCAGGCATCAAGAAGACAAAGGCTAAGGGAGACAACGACTTCACCCTGCAGGGCAACATCTACTCTACCGAGGTGCTCAACAAGATGTTGGGTATTCCGTTGACTATCAGTTCGCCTATCCACATCAACGGAAACATGTCGGAACAGAGCAATGAGCTGAACCTCTATCTCAGTGCCCCACTCTTCAGCTACAACGGAAAACCGTTCCACAACGGCAACGTGGAACTCACCACCCAGGCCAATGCGCTCAATCTGGAAGCACGCATCACGCTGGGAATGCCTTACGAGAAGGCTCCGGAAATCAAACTAAAAGCGGCAGCGGCAGACAATGTGCTCTCCACATTATTTAATTATAACAACCATTCATCCAAACTGCCTGTAAGCGGTTTGCTGAATGCTGACACCCGATTCTCAAAGAATGAACAGGGACAGATGACCATACAGACCAACGTGAAACCTTCCAGTCTGATGTTAGGAAATACGCAATGGGACGTGAAGGCATCCACCGTGGAATATCACAAAAACCACCTCACCGTGGATAATTTCGTAGTGAAACACGGCAAGCAGCACGTCATCATCAACGGTATGGCAACCCCTAACAGGGAGGATTCCATTGTGGCTGACCTCAAGGACGTAGATGTGGCATACATCCTCAACCTCGTCAACTTCCACTCGGTGGATTTCACAGGAAAAGCGACAGGAAAGGCTGTCGTGAAATCTATCTTCCAGGATCCGGATGCCTACGCCAAGTTGGACATCCAGGACTTCACCTTCGAGAACGGACCGATGGGCATACTCCACGCCTTCGTAAACTACAACAAGGAAGACGAGCAGATAGACATCAGGGCTACTGCTGATGAAGGACCTGGACGACAGACCAACATCAACGGTTATGTATCTCCGAAGCGCAACTATATCGACCTCGGTATTGAGGCTGCCGGAACCAACATGAAATTCATGGAGAACTTCTGTGGCAGTTTTATGGACAATCTTGAGGCACAGGGGCACGGAAAGGTGAACGTAGTGGGCGACCTGAAGAAAATCAACCTCGTGGGAGACGTGGAAGTAAGCGGTAAGATGCACATGAAGCAGTTGGGCACCGAATATCACTTTGACAGACTCCGTGCTCATGCCATCCCTGACGACATCCTGCTGATAAACGATACCATCTACGACTGCAACAACAACATAGCTGTAGTAAACGGTGGCATCCACCATAAGCATCTCACCAAGTTGAGCTACGACCTCGACCTGAAGGCAAAGAACTTCTTGGGATATGACATCCGGGAATTTGGCGATAACACCTTCTACGGCACGGTATATGCTACGGGAGATGTGGGCATACACGGCAAGAGCGGTGAGACCGTCATCGACATCGATGCCGTACCGGAGCAAGGTTCTATCTTCGTTTATAACGTGGCAAGTCCGGATGCCATCAGCGACAAGAGTTTCATCCACTGGAATGATGCTACACCTGAGTGGGAAAAGCCATTCTCATTCACCAAGAACACCCAAAAGGATGATGACGATGACGATATGGAATCGGATATGCGCATCAACTTCCTGGTGAACACCAACCAGAACCTGACGCTCAAATTGCTCATGGACCCACAGAGCGGTGACTACATCACGCTCAACGGAAACGGCGTAATCAGAGCCAACTACTTCAACAAGGGCTCATTTGATATGTTTGGCAACTATGTGGTGGATCATGGTATTTATAAGTTGACTATCCAGAACATTATCAAGAAGGACTTCGAGTTCTTGCCGGGAGGAACCATCAACTTCGGTGGAAATCCATATAAAGCGGCTCTCAACCTTCAGGCTAAATACGCGGTGAACGGAGTGCCACTGAGCGACTTGAACATCGGTCGCTCGTTCTCCAGCAACAATATCCGCGTAGATTGTCTCATGAATATCAAGGGCACGCCAAATGCACCGAGCGTTGATTTCTCGATGGATCTGCCTACGATAAACAGCGATGCGAAACAGATGATCTATTCGCTCATCAACTCGCAGGAGGAGATGAACCAGCAGGTGCTCTATCTGCTCGGTATCGGAAGATTCTATGCGCAGACAAAGAACAACCAGGCTACTGAGGATGCTGCACAACAGAGTCAGACTTCACTCGCCATGCAGAGCCTTCTGAGTGGTACCATCTCGCAGCAGATCAACACCGTACTCTCCAGTCTGGTGAACAGCAACAAATGGAATTTCGGTGCCAACATCTCTACGGGAGACGAGGGTTTCAACAATGCGGAATATGAGGGTATTCTGAGCGGTCGCCTGTTCAACAACCGTCTGCTCTTCAACGGACAGTTCGGCTACAGGGATAATGCCAATGCCACCCAGAGCTTTATCGGTGACTTCGACCTGCGTTATCTCATCTTCCCTAACGGTAATCTCGCCGTGAGAATGTACAACCAGACCAACGACCGATACTTCACCAAGAACAGTCTGAACACCCAGGGCTTCGGCCTTATCATGAAGAAGGACTTCAACGGTCTGAAGGATCTGTTCGGCATCAAAAAGAAAAAGAAGAAAAACAAAAATAAGGGCAAGACTATAGGCAAATAAAAATCTGTGTCTATCTGTGAAATCTGTGGGACAAAATTTTCATCGGATTTCACGGATGAATCAGAGGCAGTCTTGCTTATCGGATTACTCACGGATTTGCGCGGATATTTGGCCGCTGGTCAATGGCTCGCGCCCGATATGTGCTGCTATTTTTTTGTCACGCAGATTTCGCAGATGACGCAGATTTTTCTTCGTGGGAGGGTTTTGTCCCACAGATTTCACAGATATACACAGATTTTTTATAGAATCTCAGGCGAATCGCTTTGTCTAATCTCAGGGGATATCTGCAACGACCGAACAGGTCACATCGGCGAAAATCTGTGAGTAATCGTCTCTGCAGGAAACCTCCGAATAACTTCCGTGTCATCCGATGAAAAGAAATCTGCGTCATCTGCGAAATCTGTGGGACAAGAAACAATATAACGGAACCACAATCTTCCTATTTCGTCTGACCGGCATCATCAAATGTCTGGTCATAATCAGACTTCAAGAGGTCGGTATTTTCGAAGGTAAATTCGAAGGCACTACCAGAAGTAAACAGAGGACCGGTATAAGTGGTAACGTGATTCTGCTGGAGTGTCACCTGATCAAAATGAAGCGCCTTAATAACCTCATTATCAGTATTATATATATTCAAATCAGCCTGAATGGTTTCCTTCTCAGATGAGAGAAATACGTACATAGAAATTGTCATCGCCTTTCCTGGTTTCAAATTTGCAAGGCTCCAACTCCTATTTTGCGTATTGGCACCAGCACCTTTGACACCATATCCAGTAGTTGGATTGAATACCCTGCTGATATTTCCCGCCAAAGAAGCTTCAATCTTGGATATACCAGAAGGTAGTTCATCGGATGAATGGAATTTCAGAAGGGAGATGGCTCTTTCCAACTGGCAATTAAAAATGTTGCTTCCACTCTTTACCTCAATATCCTTGCAGACATAAGCCATATCGTCCAGGACCTCATTTTCCGGGAAAGTAACTTCCTCTGCAGACACAATATTCACCTCTCCCTTCATCGCACTGGCAATAGCCACCATCTTGTACTTGCCAATAGGCAAACGCAAAGTAGCAGAACCGAAATCACTCTGAGTGGCATCAGACTGATGGACATACTGAATATTCTGACTGGAATTGGCTGGAATAATGGCAATGTCGAGACGGGTAAATCTCTTTTTCCATGTAGTAGCCGTGTTATCATCAGTTCGGGTCTGGACATCGCCCGTAAGGAGACTATCACCTGCCCGGGTAATAGATCCCCCATTTGCTTCCATCGCACCATTCGAAAGATTTGCCTCTCCAAATTTCTCTACGGTCGAATCAAAGAAACTGAAGCTAACACTGGAGGTTTCAACCTGTGAAGACTGCTGCAAGGCATCCTCACCTGAACATGCGCACATACCTGTAAACGCAACGGCTGCAAAGAGCCATTTCATCAATTTGTTCATAATTATAAGATTTTAAATAAATAAGTCCGTTAGTCAACTACAGAGGGAAAAATCCTAACATAGTTTTCGCCATATCGCCTGCAAATATAAAGAAATAACCCGAATCAACCAAACTATTTTTAGAAAAAATATATTTTTATTAAAAAAAACAAGTAAAGCCTTGGGGGTTTCAATTTAATTTATTATCTTTGCAAACGTTATCCTGAATACAATCTTTTTACCTTAAAGAAAACTAATACCTATTGAATGTAGA
>SAMEA3663069__coassemble_630_pt1 | contig 19507 bp, 15 predicted proteins | sample SAMEA3663069__metabat2_high_PE_005 | metagenome-assembled genome bin SAMEA3663069 (sample SAMEA3663069) | pig gut metagenome | biome: pig gut; feature: pig-associated habitat; material: faeces | place: France | collected 2012
ATCTGGATATTGGAAATCAGGGAGTTACATGACGGGTGACTGCAATGTGGGTTAATATTTCTTCTACCTTTTGCTTTTCGCTTTCAAAATTGAATTGCTGATAGATGATAATGGCATTCTGCAAATCTACTATGCGGGGAGCCATCATGCTGAGGACTTTCATCTTGCTGTCGTCAAAAGAGAAAATCTTCATGATGCGAACGACCTGAGTACAGGAATAATAGCATCCGAGACTTGCTACTTCTATCAAGTCGAACTTGGTGTCATCAAAGCTTGCATTCTTCACCTTATTATATAGTTTGGAGAAGGAAGCATCATCGAGACTATAGCTGTAATCCATTCTGCCATCTGGATCACATCTTCCATCGTAGAGGGGTGGAGTAGGATGTTGTGGCTGCTGTACATTCGACGTCTGGCTGTTGGATTCTATGATTCTCGTGTTGTATTCCACCACTTTTCCTGATCTGTCGAAGAATACCGTGATGTACTTGGAGTCTCCAAACAGATTGTTGTTTTTGGCGTATTCCCATTTGTCTCCATAGATATTGAAACTGGTGAGTTTCGGCTCTCCCAAGATGGAAATCACTTCTTGTTTGGTCATTCCGCGCTCTACGTTTCTCTTTCCTTTAGCCGATGCTGACATACATACGGCAAACATCAATATCGTTGTGGCAATCAGTGCCATCAGTTCATTTCTTTTCATAATCGTTACTGTTTTTGAGGGTTCCTAATCATTTACTGAAACATTCTTGTTGTTTTGTTTCGCTTGCAAAAGTATGCTTTTCTCGTGAGATGGTGTGGAATAAATCCCTAAACTTGAAAGGAAAATCCCTATCGTGTGGGATTCATACACTTGGGAGTTGCTAAATCCTTCGGGGATGCCATGTTCCTTCAGAATTTGCGGGTTTCAACATAAAATAATAAATCAGAAAAGTCCATGAACAGGAGTGAATGCTCATGGACTTTATTCCTTAAATGAATGGTATCATGTAAAAAGGAAGCAACAATGTGTTGCCGTCTTTTTGTAAATCCTTGGTGTAAATCAAATAGCGTTGCGCAACAATCTTCGAGTATTTCTCGTAGAAGTTATCAAGTGAGACATGGGTTTTGTAGCCAGAAGATTTTACTTCAATTGGACACAGTTTGGTGCCGTTCGAGATAAGGAAGTCAATTTCGTAGTAATGCTTTTCGTCTTTTTTCCATGTGTGGTAAAAAAGTCTGTTTCCAGAGGCGGTAAGCATTTGTGCTGCAAGATTCTCATATACGTATCCTAAGTTAGCTGCAAGTTTGTCACTTAGCAGCTTAGAATAGATAATATTTTCAGTGAAAGATTTGTCCCAGAAAGCTAAGGTTACAAACAAACCAGTATCTGCAACAAACATCTTGAATTTTTCGAAATTGGTGCTCAGTGGCATTCCTACATTGGGGTCATCAACGTGGTAAGCCATATTGGTAATCTTGCTATCTTCCAATGTCTTGAGAAGTTCCAGCATTTTCTCCTCATTTGTTTCTCCTATTATTGATGATGGAACATAACGTGAAGCGTTACGCGAAAGGGCTGCTGGTATGGATAGAAACATTTTAGATGCACGTCCAGAGGTGTCTATCTTTAGCAAATCATCTTCATAGAGCTTAATGATTTTACGTTTAGTCTCATCTACCTTGCTCAGATTATTGGTTTCAATATAGGTGTTGATGGCTTGTGGCATACCTCCAACCAACATATAGAGGCGTAAGTTTCTTATTGCTTCTCGATGAGCTGCTCCCAAAGGGAGTTTCTTCTCCCAGAACTTGGCGAGAATGTTGATGGATGTTTGGTCACCTATAGCCCATCTGAATTCCTCGTAATCCAAAGGGTGCATTTCTATTCTGTCTTCTTCGCTTGGAATGGTAATGTCTTTGGTGTTCTTTTTCACGCTAATCAGTGAACCTGTCTCAATATAGTCGTAACGACCATCTTGTACAAGGTATTTGATGGCTTGGCGAGCAAGTGGGCATTGCTGCACTTCATCGAAAACAATGACTGAATTTCGGTCAACCAGTTCTACGTGATAAGTTTGCTGTAATTTGAGGAATAGCAAGTCCATGTCCATCAAGTCTTCAAAAAGATCTTTTACTTCTTTTCTTGCTTTATTGAAGTCGATGATGATACATGATTGATATTCCTTTCGAGCAAATTCTTCCACGACAGTTGATTTCCCTACACGTCGTGCTCCTTCTATCAAAAGTGCTGTTTTCCCTTGATTCTCTTCTTTCCATTTGAGAATCTTATCGTATATTTTGCGTCTGAATATTCTTTGTATCATATTATTTTTTCTTTATTCTGCTGCAAAGATACGGAAAATATCTGAAAATGAACAAGATAAGTGAAGAAAATCCGATTCCCCCGAAATCTTTTATGGCGAAATATCCGATTCCCCCGAATTTTTTTATGGCGAAATATCCGATTCCCCCGAAATTTGGTGATTGATAAAAAGCACTAATTCGAAAATATTTTCTTTTTTATTTGTAGATTTGTTTTTTTTTGTTTATCTTTACCACCGAATAGCTAAATGGATTAGAAGATGGTGTTTTCCTTTACCTATTTATATAATAAGAAAAAGAAATGAAGACTGCAAAGGAATTATTTGACGAACTGAATAGCTGGGATGAGAACAGGCGGATAGAAGCCAAATCTGCATCGGCTGTTGGTAAGAGTATGATGGAGACAGTTTGTGCTTTTGCCAATGAGCCTGGACTGCGTGGTGGCTATCTTCTCCTTGGCGCCAAGCGTATAGGGATGACAGAAGACGGCAAACCAGTCTATGAGCCTGAGAATATAGAGAATACTGACAAGATTCAATCGGATTTTGTCGCTATGTGCAATTCTATGTTCAATGTCCGTATTCGCCCGATTATTAATGTGGAAGAATATTTGGGTAAGACTGTTATTGTTGTCAAAATCGAAGAGTTACCTGAGAGTCAGAAGCCTGCGTATTTTGCCAAGCGTGGTTTGCCTGAGGGGGCGTTTCGTCGTATAGGTCCTTCTGATGAAAAATGCTCAGAAGAGGATATGTATCTTTTCTATCAATCTGCTGATACCTATGATAGTTGTATTGTAGATGATGCTGACCTTGATGATATAGATGAGAATGCACTCAATTTCTATCGTAAACTTCGCAAGGAAGTGAATCCTGATGCGGAAGAACTGACGCTGAATGATGTAGATTTGTTGAGGGCATTAGGAGCTATTAAGAAGAATAAGCAAGGTGGATATGATTTGACTTATACGGGGCTCTTGGTTTTTGGAAAACAAATGTCGCTTCGTCGTTTGGTTCCTTCTTTCAGAGTTGATTACATTAGAATTTCTGGCAATCAATGGTTAGCTGATGGTGATAATCGCTTTGAGCAAACTATCGATATGCGCGGACCATTAATCCTCATGGTAAACAAGGCATGTAGTGCTGTGATGGATGACCTGCCAAAAGGCTTTGAACTGAAGAAAGATTCCATGCAGGCATCTACACCAGCGATTCTTCCCAATAAGGTATTACGTGAGGCGATAGTCAATTCGTATATTCATCGTTCTAATCGAGTGAATCAGCCGATTCAGATTATCCGCTATTCCAATCGTATTGAGATTCACAACCCAGGCTATTCTCTGAAACCTCAGGATGATTGGGGAGAGCCAGGCTCTATGCTTCGCAATCCAAGAATCAGCGAGATTTTCCATGATACGAATCTTGCTGAGACTAAGGGGACTGGTATTGGTGCGATGCGCAGATTGATGAAGGAGGCAGGCTTGATGCCGCCGACTTTTGAGTCGAACCATGAAGCGAATAAGTTTACGGCAAGACTTCTGCTCCATCATTTCCTCAGCAAGGAGAATGTGGAGTGGTTAGCGCAATATGCCGAGTTTGGTTTGGTGAATGAGCAGAAATTGGCTCTTGTCTTTGTTAGAGAGGTAGGGGCGATTGATAATGCTACGTATCGCCAGCTGGATTCTTCGATTACTCATGCCCGTGCACGTCTGGAGATTCATAAGCTCTGCGATCTTGGATTCCTAGAGAAGAAAGGGCAGGGTCGTAACACTTACTATATAAGAACCTCCAAGGTGGTATCCTTAGAAGAAAGGTTACGACCTCAAGGCGAAAGGTTACTACCTCAAGATGAAAATATACCACCTCAGCATGGTACATTGGGAGAAAAGATACCACCTCAAGGCGAAATGTACCATGGTAAGCATGGTACATTTGATGAAATGTACCATGGTAAGCATGGTACATTTGGGGAAAGGTACCAAGGTGAGAACGAAAGGTACCAAGGTAAGCTTGGTACCTTTGAAGAACCAACTCCAGCTCTTAATCGAGATACGTTGTTGGAGGAGTTGCCTGATGAATTAAAGATAAAGATAGAAAAAGTAGGTAAGAGGATCTTAAAAGAGGATTTGAACCAAATCATAATTGCTCTTTGCTCTATGCGTCCTTATAATATTGAGGAGTTAACTTTATTGTTAGGAAGAAATCCGAAGTCTTTCAAGAACTTCAATATAAAAAATCTTCTTGAGACAAAACGTCTGTTCTATTGGATTCCTGAGATGATTAGGCATCCGCAGCAAAAATATGTGGCAGACCCAACAATGACTCGAAGTAATACAAAGAAGAAAAAATAAAGAAAAGTCCGTAGGAATTTGTTTCCCCACGGACTTTTTTATTGTATAGTTAAAGATTCTTATGCCTTGAAGCTCTCCAAATCTTCTGCCTTGAAGTTCTGGATGTATGCTGAATGGCCGAGAACTTCCTCCTCTGCCATGCGAACATATACATTTGCACTCTTGGCAAACAGCTCTGGTGCCTTGGTTGCATCGTCGAGGATGAGGAGAGACATTACGATGTCGCCAGTCATGTTGTAGAGACGGCGAGCCAGGAAGTCGTGAACTGCCTGATCGTTAGCTTCCTTCACCTTGTTGATGGCAGCCTCGTAAAGTTCTACGAGCTTGGCCACACGCTCCTTTAATGCCTTCAAATCATCAGAAACCTCGCTCTCCAACATCTCCTTGATGATGCTGAGATAAGTACCGTTGGTGATGTAGCGGATGGCTGCAACAACCTGCAACTGGGTTGTTCCCTCATAGATAGAGAAGATGCGGGCATCACGGAACAGGCGCTGGCACTTGTACTCCATGATGAAACCAGAACCACCGTGGATGCTGATGGCATCGTATGCATTCTGGTTGGCATACTCTGAGTTCATACCCTTAGCCAATGGTGTGAATGCATCAGCCAAGCGGGTGTATTTCTTCATCTCCTGACGCTCCTCTGGAGTGAGCTTAGTGTCGCGGGCGATGTCTTCCAAAGCCTTGTAGATATCTACGTAGCGAGCGCAGCAGTAGAGGAGTGAACGGCCTGCATCCAACTTAGCCTTCATTCTTGAAAGCATGTCATAAACGGCTGGGAAATTGATGATCTTCTCACCAAACTGAGCACGCTCCTTGGCATAAGCCAGTCCCTCGTTGTAAGCCTCCTGCTCAACACCTACACTCTGAGCTGCAATACCCAGACGGGCACCGTTCATCAAAGCCATCACGTACTTAATCAATCCGAGACGGGTGTTACCGCAAAGTTCTGCCTTGGCATTCTTATAAACCAACTCGCAGGTTGGAGAACCGTGAATACCCAACTTGTGCTCGATGTGACGAACAGTTACGCCACCATCACGCTTGTCGTAGATGAACATAGAAAGGCCACGACCATCCTTGGTTCCTTCTTCAGAACGAGCCAGAACCAAGTGGATGTCTGAGTCACCATTGGTGATGAAACGCTTCACACCATTCAGACGCCATGTGCCGTCCTCATCCTGTGTAGCCTTCAGCATCACGCGCTGCAAGTCAGAACCTGCATCAGGCTCAGTCAAGTCCATACTCATGGTCTCGCCAGCGCAGATGCGAGGAATGTACTTTTGGCGCTGCTCCTCAGAACCGAACTCATAGAGTGTATCGATACAGCTCTGGAGAGACCAGATGTTCTGGAAACCTGCATCAGCAGCTGCGATAATCTCAGAAGCCATAGAGAAGATGGCGTTAGGCAGGTTCAAGCCGCCATAACGACGAGGCATTGACAAGCCCCAGAGGCCAGCCTTGCGGGTAGCATCGAGGTTCTCGAATGTCTTGCTGGCATAAATCATGCGGCCGTTCTCCAAGTGTGGACCTTCGAGGTCAACATCCTCAGAGTTTGGTTCGATGATGTTAGCAGCTACATCGCCAGTAATATCCAGCAATCGCTTGTAGTTCTCGATAGCATCCTCGTAGTTTACTGGAGCATCTTCAAACTGGTCTTTTTCTACATAATTTCTTTCCTTCAAGTCCACAACACGCTTCATGAGCGGATGATTCAAGTGGAACTCTATTTCAGGATGGTCTGTATAATAATTAGCCATTTTTACTTTTCTTATTTAAATAAAATATGTAATGCGCTACGAAGTTTTATGAAATAGGCTTCAAAGGCAACTGAAGCCTGTTTCAAATGCTATCGAAGCCTGTTTCATTTGCCTGTGAAGCTTACTTTGAATTCTGCTTGTAGTACTTGATGAGCTTAGGAACTACATCCTCAACATTACCATTGATAACGTAGTCGGCAATCTTGTTGATTGGAGCATCTGGGTCGTTGTTCACAGAGATGATGATGCCTGAATCCTGCATACCGGCGATGTGCTGGATCTGACCAGAGATTCCGCAAGCAATATAAACCTTTGGATGAACAGTAACACCTGTCTGACCAATCTGACGGTCGTGATCTACCCAACCTGCATCTACGGCAGCACGGGAAGCACCAACCTCACCATGCAAGAGATGAGCCAACTCGAAGAGCTGGTCGAAACCTTCCTTACTTCCTACGCCATAACCACCAGCTACAACGATGGCAGAACCCTTCAGGTTGTGCTTGGCAGCCTCTACGTGGTGGTCGAGTACCTTCACTACGAAGTCCTCAGCTGGAACATACTTGCTTACCTCTGGGTAAACCACTTCCTTCTTGCACTCACCCTCGTAGATGCTCTTCTGCATCACGCCAGAGCGGACCGTAGCCATCTGTGGACGATGATCAGGATTGACGATAGTAGCTACGATGTTTCCACCGAAAGCAGGACGGATCTGATAGAGCAGACCCTCATAGTGCTTGCCGCTCTTCTTGTCGTCGTAATCACCAATCTCAAGTTCTGTACAGTCGGCAGTCAGACCACTGGTGAGGGAAGAAGAAACACGAGGACCGAGGTCGCGACCGATAACGGTAGCACCCATCAGTGCAATCTGAGGTTTCTCCTCCTTGAAGAGGTTGACGAGAATGTCTGTATGAGGAGCTGAAGTGTATGGGAATAAACCCTCAGCATCGAAAACAAATAATTTATCTACACCATAAGGGAGAATCTGATTCTCTACCTGACCCTTGATGCCAGTACCTGCCACGATGGCATGGAGCTCCACACCCTGTTGGTTAGCGAGCTTACGACCCTTGGTGAGCAATTCCTGAGATACTTCGGCAACGGTTGTGCCTTCTACCTCGCAATATACAAATACGTTGTTCATTGTCTTTTCTAATTTTTGAGGAGTTAAAGGAGTTATCGCTCCTTGCGGTCGCTGAGGAGTTAAGACAACAGTTTTGTTGCTTGAGCCAAAGAGAATGACATATAGCCCTAAAGCTGTTGTCTTAACTCCTTAACTCCTTAACTCCTTAACTCCTTTTACTCCTCTTAAAATACTATCCGATAATACTTTCGTTCAACAATTCCTTCATCAAGCTGTCGATGTCCTCATCGCTGCTGGTCAAGGTCTTGCTTTCCTTAGCCTGGAACACGATGTTCTTTACAGCCTTCACCTTGGTAGGTGAACCGCTCAAACCGCACTGTGCAGGGTCGCCGTCAACATCGGCCACGCTCCACTGGTTCAGAGTCAGGTAAGGGCGCTCCTCATAGAGATTAGCCCAAGGCTCATCACCCTTGCGCTCCATAGGGCAAGTAGCGTATTTATATTTCATTACGAGCTTCACATTGCATGGGCGACATGGAGCTGCACTACCATTCACGGTAATAACCAATGGCAATGGAGCTTCTACTGTCTCTACACCACCATCAATGAGGCGGCGGATAGTAGCCTTGCCATCTTCTACCTTCAGAATCTCCTCTGCATAGGTAACCTGGTTCAATCCCAACTTCTGAGCCACCTGTGGACCTACCTGAGCTGTATCACCATCGATAGCCTGGCGACCACCAATCACGATGTCAACGTCACCAATCTTCTGGATACCAGTAGCAAGGGCATAGGATGTAGCCAATGTGTCAGCACCGGCAAAGAGACGGTCGGTAAGCAACCAACCCGTATCTGCACCACGATAAAGACCCTGACGGATGATTTCGCCAGCACGTGGAGGACCCATTGTCAAAATACCAACTGTAGAACCAGGATTCTGCTCCTTCAAACGAAGAGCCTGCTCCAATGCGTTCAAATCCTCAGGATTGAAGATTGCAGGAAGGGCTGCACGATTTACGGTGCCTTCGGCAGTCATCGCGTCCTTACCCACATTTCTTGTGTCAGGTACTTGCTTGGCAAGTACTACAATTTTTAAACTCATATTAATAAATGGTTATTGTTATAATATTCTAAGTTTGTTAGTGTTCGGTACTCAAGTTGTCCGTTTTCGAGTTCGCTTTTCGGACTGTCCAATGTCAATTTGGGACAAAACACAGCCGCAAAAGTACCATTTTTTTATCTTTTACCAAAATATTTCGTTATAAAAATGCACAATTTTGCTTTCTTTGTGCGCAAAATAGAATATTTGTGCATGTTTTTCTTGGAGTTATGGAAGAAATATTGTAGTTTTGTAGGCGAATGAGAAGGGGTGTTTTTCTTCTTATACGTCTCATATATAAGAAACTACAGCAAAACAATAAAAGGAATCAACAATATATGAAAAAGGTTTTTGTAAGTGGTTGTTATGATCTGTTGCACAGTGGTCATGTTGAGTTCTTCCGCCAGGCTTCACAGTTTGGTGAACTCTATGTGGGTATTGGGTCTGATCAGACCATCCTCGGTTATAAGCATCATAAGACGTTCTATCCGGAACAGGAACGCCTTTTTATGGTGAAGTCTATCCGATATGTAAAGGATGCTTTCATCAATAAGGGTGACGGCATCATGGACTTTATTCCTACGGTAGATATGGTGAAGCCGGATGTCTTTGTTGTCAATGTGGATGGTGGAAGTGAAACCAAGCGCAAGTTCTGCGAGGAGCGTGGTATTGAGTATGTAGAACTGCAGCGTACGCCTGCTGAGGGATTGACAGCCCGTTCCAGTACTGATATCAAGGATTCTACCTGTCAGCTTCCTACTCGTCTTGACCTGGCGGGTACCTGGATTGATCAGCCTTACGTAAGCTGCTATGCACCAGGATGGGCTATCACCATGTCGCTGGTGCCAACTTTCGAAGTGCGTGAGCGTTGTGGACTCTCTACTTCTACCCGCAATATGATCAAGAAAATCTGGCCGATGAAGTTGCCAGACATGAATCCTGAGATTCTTGCCAAACTCGTTTTCTGTTTTGAAAATGATCCTGAGCGTAGTGATGGCATCATCAGCGGTGCGCAGGATTCTATCGGTATCTGTATGCCGGGACTGGTCAGACATTATTACAATAACCGTTTTTGGCCGGAGAAATTTGAGACTTGCAGCGATGAGGCGGTGCTAACTTGGTTGGAGAGTCATATCTGTATGATTCCGATGGATCCGCGCCGCCCAGGTTGTTCGGTGGTGGAAGGTAAGGATATTACAGAGGTGAAGGTGAAGGCTCTTGCCAAGGCAGCTGATGACTGTTGGAATGCGATTCTTTCTAGAGATTTTCCTGCGTTTGCAGCAGCATTCAAGGCTTCGTTTGATGCACAGGTAGCCATGTTCCCTGCCATGATTCAAGGTTGTGTGCAGGGCTTTATCGACCAGTATTCTGTTTTGCCGGAAGTGCATGCTTGGAAGATGCCTGGTGCGGGTGGCGGAGGCTATCTCGTACTCGTGGTCGATGATGTGAAGGAGTTTGCAGGAAAGCATCCTGAGGCTATTGCATTAACAATTAGAAGAAAATAGGAAATTGCTACGATGAGTAAATTGGTAGATAAGAAATATCTTTTTCCCTTTGCCCTTGTGGCATCCTTGTTCTTCTTCTGGGGATTTGCCCATAGCATCCTTGATATTCTTAACAAGCATTTTCAGGATGCGCTTGTTATCTCTAAGTGGCGCTCGGCTTTGGTGCAGGCGATGGTGTATGGCGGCTATTTCATCATGGCGCTTCCTGCCGGTTGTATTATCCGTAAATGGGGCTATAAGGTAGGAGTCATCACGGGTCTGATACTCTATGGTATAGGTGCTTTGCTCTTTATTCCGGGTGAACGTCTGATGTCTTTTGAGTTTTTCCTGATGTGTCTTTTTATCATCGGTTGTGGACTGACTTGTCTGGAAACAGCTGCGAATCCCTATGTCACTGTGTTGGGTGATGCAAAATCGGCTCCTTCTCGCCTCAATCTTGCCCAATCGCTCAATGGATTTGGATGGATTGTCGGTCCTTTGGTAGGAGGATTGGTCGTGTTCTGCGGTGAGGATGGCAATAGTGGTTCTGTAGCTTTGCCGTATGCGGTGATAGGTGTGATCGTTCTGATTGTGGCATTTGTCTTCAGTCGAATCCAACTGCCTGAAATTGTTGACGCTCAGGTGGAATCTGGGGATGATAAAAAGGCTTCGGCGTGTTGCAAGGAGGCTTCAGAGGGAAATATGGAGATTTCAGAGAGAAATACTGAGTTTGCAGAGAGAAATTCAGAGTTTTCTGAGAGTCCTATATATAATAAGGTGGAAAATGGTCTGATGGGGGAGAATAAGAGGGATTGTCATTGCGAAGTTTCGCTTTGGCAGTCTTCCGTCTTCGTATTCGGCCTGATAGCTTTGTTTTTTTATGTAGCCTGTCAGACGGGCATCAACAGTTTCTTTATCAATTATGTGACGGAGAAGGTTCCTTCGATTTCTTCTCGTGTGGCAGCATTGATCTTGTCTTTTGGAGGTATGGGCTTGTTCTTCGTGGGAAGATTGTCGGGTAGCTGGTTGATGAATCGTATGGCTGCGGCAAAGGTGCTGCTGTATTGTGCTATTGGCGGTATTGTCTGTATGATATTTGTGATAGTCGGTTCGGGTGTTCCTGCTCTGGTGGCATTGATTCTCACCTATCTCTGTGAGGCTACGATGTTTCCTACTATTTTTGCCTTATCCCTCAAAGGTCTCAGTGTCAGCAACACCAAACGCGGTTCGTCTTATCTCATTATGAGTATTGTAGGCGGTGCGATTGCTCCGTTGTTGATGGGCATGATAGGAGAAAATAATATGGCGATAGGCTTCTTTGTTCCGCTTGTCTGCTTTATCGTAGTGGCTGCTTTTGCGGTAAAAGTTATCCGAAAATAGTGGGTCTTTTGCAAGAAAAAGATAGCTTTTCAAATCAGAGAGGACTCTGTAAATTGATAAAAGGACTAAAGACGTTCAAGATAAAAATCGGTCAAGATAAAAGAAAAAACAGGAAAGTTTAACCGGAACGGATAGACTTTCCTGTCTTTTTCTTTGTTTATTTTCACCCATCCACAAGTTCCTGCTATGCTCTTTAAGCGGTCCCTCGGGGATCACGTGATGGGGAACCGATGAACATGAGACGAGCAACCATTGCTCACGAGGTGGGCAATAAGTGCCCAAACTAAGGGTTGCAATTTGGGCAACGCAAAATTGACTTTTCCTGATTTCTCTGACTTTTTACTCTTCTTGTTCGTGTAGTACAAAAATCAGTTTTATTCAAAGCTTTTGAGTCGGGCGATGTATTTGCCTAAGATGTCGAACTCGATATTTACGACAGTTCCCACTTCGATATTGCAGAAGTTGGTGTTTTCACGAGTGTAAGGGATGATGGCTACAGTGAAGGTGTTGTCTGTAGGTTCGCAAACGGTGAGCGATACGCCATTGACCGTTACGCTGCCTTTGTCAACAGTGAAATATCCCTTGCGTGCCATTTCCTTATTGAGTTCATATTCGAAGGTGAAATAGGTGGAACCATCTGCATCTTTTGTGGCGATACATTTAGCGGTTTCGTCCACGTGTCCCTGTACAATATGTCCATCCAGTCGCCCGTTCATAATCATCGAACGTTCCACGTTCACCTTATCTCCCACTTTGAGGATTCCTAAGTTGCTGCGGTCGAGTGTTTCTTTCATAGCCGTAACCGTATAAGTTCCGTCTTTGATTTCTACTACGGTAAGACAAACTCCATTGTGAGCTATGCTCTGGTCGATGCTGAGTTCATCCACAAAAGAACAAGACAAAGTAAAGTCTATATTCTCCTGATCATGCTTGATAGCCACAACGGTGGCCATTTCTTCTACGATTCCACTAAACATATTTTTCTATTGTTATTATATGATGATTAATATTTTGCTGAGATGCAGCTTAACTTCTGCAAAGATACGACAAAAAGTCGAGAATCAGGAATAATTAAAGCAAAATAGTTGAAAATGACTGAATTATGTCAAAATGATTTCATGTTAATGAAAAGCTTATGGCAACTATATCAATAACTTGGATTCTGTTTTAATTTCTTGTTTAAATCCAGACATCTTTGTGGTATTGGGAAAACCGTTGTAAACCCGGTAGTCTCCTTTTCTAATGGAGTTCTTTGATCATATGCCTTGGTATATTTGCCAAAACGGATGAGATCTTGACGTCTCCAACCTTCCCAAACCAATTCCAGCAGACGCTCCTTTAGAATGTTGTCCAAATTGGCTTCCACATGAGGCATTCCTACTCGGTCTCTTATAGCGTTCAGTTCTATTGAACCATCCTCGCCATTGCGAACTTTCGCCTCGGCTTCCATCAACAGCGCGTCACCATATCTGAAAAGGACGATATCGTTGTCAACCTGCCGTCCGTCCGAATAGGCGGTTCGATCAACCTCGTATTTGCCTACACGAGCGCCTGCCGTCTGTTTATATGGGCTGTCGCTGAGGTTCAGTTTCAGTTCAAGCGGCATGTACACCAACGGCTTCCCGTTGTCCAGATATATCTTCTTTCCGTCAACAAGCACGGTATCTGCATAGAAGTTTATCTTGAATCTATTGTCAACATGATCAGTTCCGTAACCGAAAGCCTTGACAGTTGAAACAGTTGCACATGTGCCGTTTTCGGAAGAACCACCATAAGCCCCGCCATGTTTGTAGTGGCGTGAGCGGAAAAGATAGTGGTATTCGTTCAAATATAAGTTCTTGTCCAATGGGATTGTGAAGATGTTCTCCTTGGAATTTTCATTATGAACCGCAAAGTTCGATGCATAGTCGCTCTCCAACTCATAGCCTTCTTGCCGCAGTTGCTCGCAATACCAGATGCAGGTTTCCCAGGCGTTCTTTTTCTCACCATTCACATTGAAGTAAATGCTTTTCCCGTCCTGACGCTTGCCGTCGGTCCAGTTATCATCCGTATATATTTCCGCATTCAAGGCAAGCTTTGCAAGCAGGAAGTTTGCGACCGGGCGTGTCACACGTCCGTAATAGTTCCCTTCCTTGTTGGAATGCTCATCGGCGAGCTGTGGGGCAACATCCTGCAACTCGTCAACAATAAACTTGAATACCTCACTTCTTTCGCTTTGCGTTACCTGCTCCAATTTCACGTCGTATGATGTCACGATAGGAACACGCCCGAACATATCCATCGCATAATAGTAGAACAAGGCTCGTACAGCTCTTACCTCTGCCGTGAAATCTCTTGTCTGTTCTGCAGAAAGCAGACTCTTATGGCTGTCAATGATAGAAAGCGACTGGTTAGATATAACAATTACCTTGAAGAGGTATTTCCATACATTATATAAATTAATATCATTGGCATTCCATTTGTGCTGATACATGTTCTCCCACAAACCGCCATCATACCAGTCTCCACCACGGATAGGATTCATTGCCTCGTCAGTAGTCAAGGTATTGTAGTCGTAAATACCCCGGCAAGTTCCTTGAAGCCCTTCCGACTCCTGGTTGCTCCCTATGTAGTTGTACAGGGAAGCTACTGCGTTTTTGTATATATTATCAGCATTGTTGTAGATTGCCTCCTGATCCAGCTGGTCTTTGGGATGCTCATCCAGACAGCTACTGAAGCATAGCGTTAACGGTATTGCTAATATGTATTTAATAATAGTCTTCATAACTCTTTTCGTTTTAAAATTGTACACTCAGTCCCAATGAGTAAGTACGGTATAATGGATAGTTGCGCTTGTCGTCAATACCCATCGTACTGTTGACAACATAGCTATTTATCATTGGTGTCAAACCTTTATATCCGGTGATTGTTCCAATGTTGCTAATGTTGCATGATACACGCAAGGAACGAATAAGCTTGCTCCTCAAAGGCACATTGTAGCCTATTGTCAGATGCTCGAAGTTCAGGTAGTCACCTTTTTCAAGCCAGTAGTCAGAGACTCTCTGGTCTATGATGTTCTTCTTTGGAGCATCCTTAAAGACATTGTAGTCTGGGAAGCAAGCCATGCTAGTGTAAGCCAGTCCTGTTCCGTTGAAAATCTTGTGCCCGAATGCTCCATTCATCTGTATGGAGACATAGTAATTCTTGTATCTGAAACTGATGTTTGAGCCAAGGATCACCTTTGGTGTGGCTTGTCCTGCAATGTATCGGTCGCCTCCGTCGCTCAAATCCACCTTGCCATTATGATCAAGGTCCTCTATGTCATAAAAATAGCTGCCGTTCTCGTTCTTGACAAGCCCCTTACAATGTGGCAAGTAGAAAACGCCAAGCGGTTGTCCGACAATCTGATAGACCACGTTGTTGTCGCCGCCGTTTTGCCCAGCACCATCCAATGTTCCAATAGCAGTGATGTTCGCTGCCGACATGCTCATTCCATTGTAATCTCCACTTAGCGAGATGAGTTTGTTGCTTTGAAACGACAGATTCATATTGATGTTAAGATCCATGTCCTTCTTGCTAATTGGCTGCACGGACAAGCCCAGCTCAAATCCGCGGTTTGACATTGAACCGATGTTTGCCAGCAATGTATTGTATGCGAATGGTGGAACCGGAACCTCATAGGCGTAGAGCATGTCGGTGGTCTTGGAATAGTAATACTCCGCTGTAAGCATCAGCCTGTTGGCAAAGAGACCAATGTCCGCACCGAGGTTAAACGTTGTCTTCGTTTCCCACTTCAAATCAGGATTGTTGTTTTTTACCATACCAAGGGTTACTGTTGGAGAACTCTTGACCGGAACAATGCCTGTCTGCCTTACAGTGTTCATGGTTGTGTAGGCTGTGATACCGCCAAGATTGCCGGCCTGTCCCAGACCCGTGCGGAGTTTGAGCATTGACAGCGGTTTGATGTTGGCAAGGAAGTTTTCCTTCTTCATGTCCCAAGTGAATGATACGGATGGGAAGAATCCCCATGTGTTGTTGTCACCAACCATTGACGATCCGTCACCGCGTGCATTTACTGCTAAGGTATATCTGTCAAGCAGATTATAAGTGATGCTTCCCATTACAGAAGCCAGAGACTGGTCTTCGTAAGTGCTTTCTGTTCCACCGTATGGACGGGCTGCTGTAGCACCCAGATTGTCGTAATGAAAATCGTTTGTAGGTATTCCCTTGGCATACACCCAGAAAGCAGTTTTTCTCAGTTTTCTGTATTCACTGCTTACTCCAGCAGAGACCTTATGTATGCCGAACTCTTTGTTGAAATCAAGAGATACATTGCCGAGCCATTCCTCTTTCTTGAACTCTCCACGGTACACGTTGCCTTGTGCCCATACCCATGTCGGACAGAATTGTCCGTTCTCGGTAGAGCCATACAGGTAAGAGCCGAAGGTGGATACACGCCAGTTCTTATTGAAATCGTAGCTCAGCTTTATGTGTGCGTCAAAGTTCAAATCCTTGGAGTCGTTTTTCTCTTCAAGCAATATGCCGGGTGGGTTGACATGCGTTGCCGATTCGTTTTTCAGCCAGTTTCCATGCTCGTCAGTACCAGCAGGGAAAGTTGGGTTCTGGCATGCTGCGGAATAGAACAGCATCTGCGTATCAAAGATGTCATGGTTTTTGAATGACGAGCCGAAAACTCCGAATTCTCCGGTTAGTCTGTCATTGAAGGCTTTCTGGGTTACATCAACTTTGGCAACAAAAACGTTATAGTCCATCTTCTTGATGATGGTGTTGTGGTCCATTACTCCGAAAGATGCACGATAGTTTGACTGTGGCGTACCTCCGCTGAATGCAAGGTAATGATTGTTCACCATACCCGTGCGTGTTATCACCTTGTAGTTATCGGTATTGAAACCTCCGTTGTTGCAATAGATACCCAATGCCTTTGCCGTTGCAACATATTCAGCAGCATTGAGCATCTCCAGGTGTTTGTACATCTGCTCAAAACCCACATTACCCTCATACGAGATCTGGAATCCTCGTCCTGTGCCTTTCTTGGTTTTCACCTCTATAACACCAGACGCTCCACGTGAACCATACATGGCGGTCTCCGCAGCATTCTTTAATATACGAAAACTCTCGATGTCTGCAGGATAGATGGTTGATAGGGTAAGTACGTCAGAAGTGACACCATCAATCAGCACTAAAGGGTCATTGCCTCCGATGATGGAGGTTGTACCACGTACTCGCACACTATTGAGCATAGCCATACGATCCAGACCGTTAGATGTCACATTGACACCAGCAGCCTGACCACTCAACACGTCGAGGGCGTTATTTGCCGCACCCTTGTTGGAATGATTTCCAACTATCTTTATTATATTACTTCCATTGTCAATGGAATCTTTCCGTTCTGCAGGAACTTGCTTTTGTGCATGAGCCAAAGAACTGCAAAAGAGCGCAATGAGAAGTAATGTAAAGTCTTTTTTGCTCTTTGCCATTTTCTGTTTCTATTACTTTGGTTATGGATGATTTCCGATAAGCAAAGATAAGGTGCAATACATTAAAAAACGTATACAACTCCCAATATTTATGCATTATTAACGATAAAGAAGTAAGTGCGTAGAGTATTACTCCATAACAGTTGCACCTGCCAATGAATGTAACGGTTTACGGAGTTTTTGAGGATGTAAAATATTTGTGATTTTTCATTGTTACATCACAGATCAGTAACCATTTTATATCTTAAATTTATCGCATTCAAGAATAATGGTAAAAGTTATGCATTTTTTTTCAAACGCAGTAAAAATGGCTACGGATATTTTTGGCGTTCTCTCATAAATAGTATAATTTTGCATTTATACGGAAGCTGTCTGAAATAGCTATCGATGAATGCCTTTATGACTTTGAGGGTATAACCAATGTAAAAAGGAAACTGTGACGACATCATCATCGTCAAACATGGGCTTTTAACGGATACCTCATTCACGAACCTTGCCATATTTGATGGCAAACATTGGGTGACTCCCAGACATCCCTTATTGCCAGGCACAAAAAGAGCTGCACTATTGGACAAGGGAATGATACAAAAAGCAGATCTTACATTGGAAGATTTGCGAAATGCCAACAAGGTAAGTCTTTTTAATGCGATGATTGACTTTGGTGAAATAGAAATAGCAATAGAGAATGTCCACTTTTGAACATTCTCTATTTCTTCTGATATACAAGATATTTTATGGTTGTAGCGAATATGGCTACTAAAATATTTGGTGTTATCAAATAAATACCATATCTTTGCAACCAAAGTGTAAAGATACACTTAAAAAGATTCAACTGAGACTTAAACATTTACAATCAATCATATAAAACTAACAATAAAATGAAGAAAAAGTTATCAACAATCATGATGTTATTGGCCTCTTTATTGCCGATGAATGCACAAAATCTACAAAAGGGTGATTATGGTTATCTCTATTGTCACATGAGTGATAAGGGAGAATATACTGCTTTTGCCGTTTCTCGTGATGGATACAACTATCAGGATATCAATGAAGGAAAAGCTATTTTCAATTCTAAAGAACATGCTCGTATTGAGGGTGGTACACGTGATGCTTACATAACTCGTACACATGATGGTAAGGGCTATCTGATGGTTACTACCGACATGTGTGTGGCTAAGAGTCATAAATGGGATAATTATGGTATTGATTTGCTCAAAAGTGACGACCTGATTCATTGGACAAGTGTTACTTTCGATTATCGTAAGGGTATGCAGAATTTCTGTGATGCGGCAACTGCTCAGTCTCCTTATAAGGATTGGAGTACTATCAACCGTGTCTGGGCTCCTCAGATATTCTGGGATCCAAATTATGTTTGGGAAAATGGTGAGCGAGGTGGTTACATGATTTATTATTCAATGCTGAATCGCCCGGAGGAAAAGTATGATCGTATGTATTACAGCTATGCTGATAAGAGTTTCACGAAATTGACTACTCCGAGAATTCTCTTTGATTGGGGGTATGCAACTATTGATGCTGATATTAATTTCCTCAAGAGCGATGGACTTTATCACATGCTTATCAAGAAAGAGGGTGGACATCGTGGCATCTTTACCGCTACAAGTAAGTATCTTACTCATAGTTGGGGCGCACCAGTAGAGGATGATTTCGTTAGTTTCGAGGGAAACAAAATGTGTGAAGGCAGCAGTGCATTCCAGTTGATTGGTGATGATACATGGCGCGTGGCTTATATTCAGTATAGCGACCATCCTAAGCATTATCGTATTTGCAAGGCCGATAAATATCTCCGTAATTTCTCTGATCCGGTGGATATTAAGGGTGTAACTGCTCCTCAGCATGGTAGTTTTATGAGATTGACCAAGAAAGAATACAAGCGACTCTTGGCATGGGATAAAAAACTGAGAGGAGAAAATAATAAGTAATCCGGAATATTAGCCATACAGGCTTTCTATAACTTACCCACATAGAGTAATGTATATCATTCATATTGATAAATTGATATGCAGACCTATGTGGGTAATATATTTATGAATATCTTTAATTCTGTATACGTGTGCCTGTATATGTGCATATCTATGTGTATGTATGCCCGCACGCTCGGTGTATGTATGCCCGCACGCTCGTGTGTGAGTGCGCATGTATATTATAATGAGTTTCCTTTCAGTTTTAATACTAAATTGTAACCAAATGTTAAAATCATACTGTTTTTGAAACTTTTTTTCTCGAAATATTTGGTGGAATGAAAAATAGTTAGTACTTTTGCACTCGCTTTTGAGAAATCAAGCATTACTCAAAGCAATAAAGAAAGAGTTCTTTGAAAGATTTTACATAAACAGACAAGTAGTACAAGAAGCGGTTGACTTCTTAGAAATAAGGAAGTTGACTGGGTAAAAGAAACGAACCGTCAAGAAATTGACAAATCAGGTTTACTAAGCTTCAATAAACGAAAGAGGATATTCGTCCTAAGTACAGACAACAAACACCGATTGTTCCAGCAATGGAATAAGAAGTAAAAATGATATTTTACAATGGAGAGTTTGATCCTGGCTCA
>SAMEA3663069__coassemble_648_pt1 | contig 18500 bp, 16 predicted proteins | sample SAMEA3663069__metabat2_high_PE_005 | metagenome-assembled genome bin SAMEA3663069 (sample SAMEA3663069) | pig gut metagenome | biome: pig gut; feature: pig-associated habitat; material: faeces | place: France | collected 2012
ATGATACCGCGATTATCGAGATTGCGCAGACCGCAGGACTGGCTCTGATTGAGCCTGAACAGCGCAACCCGATGAAGGCTACTTCCTGGGGCGTGGGCGAGATGATAATGAATGCTTATCGCCGGGGCGTGCGCCACTTTATCGTAGGATTGGGCGGAAGTGCTACATCTGATTGTGGCATCGGAATGCTTAAGGCAATGGGCGACGATTGGAAGAAACTCCGACAGGAATGCAGCTTTGTGCTGGCTTCGGATGTTACCAATCCGCTCTGTGGCGAAAACGGGGCGGCTCATGTCTTTGCCCCTCAGAAGGGGGCTGATGCAGAGATAGTGGAAATGCTGGATGCTCGGGCAAGGAAGTTTGCTGAGGTGAGTGCCAAGCATTTTGGTTATGATAGGAGTGAGGTGCCTGGTGCTGGTGCTGCCGGTGGTTTGGGCTATGCTTTCCTGCAATATTTTGGTGCAGAGGTTTCTGCTGGAGCCGAACTTCTGTTGCGAGAAATCGGCTTTGATGAGATGATTCGGGATGCTGATCTCGTGATAACGGGTGAAGGACATAGCGACAGACAGACCTTGATGGGAAAGTTGCCACAGCGGATTTTGGAACATGTCTTGAAAAATAAAGCCACGACAGACCAGCAAATCTGGTTAGTATCTGGAGGAGTCAGCGAAAAGCAGGCGCTTCTTGACGCAGGCTTTGATCAGGTTCTTGCCGTATCTCCTCAGAATATGGATTTAGAGGAAGCGATGAAACCTGAAATTGCCAAAAGAAATATTGCGAATGCTATCAGAGTTTTCTTTGGAAATGATTAGACCTCTTTTAGAGAATAATCCATGTTTTTGGGCCAGGCCAATGATCAGGACTTTCTTAGCCATTCTTCGGTTCTTTCTTTTAAGGATCATAAATTTTTCTTTGGATTGATTCCTGATTGAGAAAAAGCGAAATCGTATATTTTTAGGTACCATAAGCTTAAAAATATACGATTTTACATATTTATTTTCTGTTTTTACATGTTATTTGAACGATTGATGGTTGTTTTGAACGTTTTGAAGGAAAAAACGACCATCCGTATGGCTGGTGATTCAGTTTCTCAGTGTGGTTTTTCAGTTGTGAATTTCCATAAATACAAACATTTTTTTCTCATTTTGCAATTTCAAAAATGAGGAATTTCATACTTTTGTACCCAGTTATGATTTAACAAAACAGTAACTTGATGTCCTATCACATTTTGTTGCCTATATGATAATTACTTATTTATTGAACTTTAAATTTTGAAAGATGAAAATGTTTTTACTATCATTTAATGCTTTTAAGCATCGCTCCATCTTTGCCGTTTTCTTGGCTATATTCTTGCTTTTCGGAGCAGTCAAGGGAACCAAGGCACAAGAAAGTAATGGTTCTGCTTTTGATGGTTTGGAAAATCTTGTTGGTATTTCTGAAAGTGATATGAAGAAATATGCAAGTGAAGGTAAGCATGGTGAATTTCCAACAACGCATAAGAACAAAATCTTTTTCCTGTATAATGTAAAGACCGGTCTGCTGCTCAATGTAGGAGGCTATTGGGGAACCCATGTGTCTCTTCAGGAATATGGAATGCCTCTTTGGGTTTATGCAGACGGCGACGGCTGGATTCATTTCCAGCAGGATATTGATAAGCAGGGTGTTGCATCAGGAAATCAGGAAGGCTGTTCGTTGGAATACTTCTATGGAGAAGGTTATGCCTCTACAAGTATAGGTGTCTTTGTAGATCGCGATATCTATAATTCAAGTGAAGATAAGACCGTGATTCAGCGTGGTTGGAGGATTGAACCTATTAAGGAAGATGCAAAAAATACCTTCAGAATATACACTTATCGCCGCAGTACATCGGGATATACAGGTGATAACTATGATCAATACTACCTCTCTGCAGCCGCTTCTCAGGGTGATGTGGATAAAAATTGTGGTGCTTTCAAAACGGATGATAAACCTAACTATAGTGATGACGGCTCTCAGTGGCGTATTTTCTCTTATGAGCAGCTTTATAATTTGCAAACGAATTCTATCGGCTTTAAGAGTTCATTAGATTTGTCATTCAAATTAGAGTGCCCTGGATTCAACCGTGATAATGGTAAGCTTGATAATTGGACGACTGCTGTTTATAAGGAGGGAGCTACCGGATCATTCCGATTTGGTTTGGAGAAACATTACAAAACAGACCCGCAACATAAATCATACGACTATACAGGTGATACTTTCAATGGAACCACATATGAAAATTTAAATGATTACCAGACTCATCTCGGCAAATATTATTGCGCAGATATCAAAAATACCCGTGGCGCAGTCTATCAGGTGGTACACGTAGATCATGGCGGTTCTTATGTTATCGAATGCAAGGCTTATTCTAATACAAATAAGGCTAAGCTATTTGCTGTTCTTTTGAAAGACACACAAGAAGGGACAACAAATTATGAAGAAATAGTAGATGGGTCCCTCCGCGAAACTGTAGTCATGCAGACGGCAAACATGTCTCAGACAGAACAGACCAATTTGCATATCAGCGAGCAGAACATGGATTATGCTGGTAAGGAATTCTATGGCAGCCATAAGTACTTCAATAGTGTCCTCGTGCAGGTTCCAGAAGGTGGTGGTAACATCTGCTTCGGTGTACGTGTAGGTTCTGTTGCTGAAAATGTTGCTGATGATGGTGAGTGGACTGTATTTGATGATTTCCGTCTTCTCTATGCAGGTTCTAACACCTCTCGCGACTTGATATTGGATGAAGACAAGGATAATCTGAACTATCTTCTTGAGTGTACAGAGACTTATGACGATGTGGTTCTCCATCTCAACAAGAAATCTTTCAATAAGAATATCAATAAATGGAACACCATCGTGCTGCCAGTTGACTTGAAAAAAGACCAGTTCACTCAGGCATTCGGAGCCAATGCCCGATTGGCAGTACTGACCAAGCTTACTCGAAATCAGATCCAGTTTGAGACGGTGAAGATTGCAGAAAAGGAAAATAATGACGTAGTTCTTGAGGCTTACGTACCTTATATCATCTATCCTACAAAGAACTTGGCAAATGAGAGAACATCTGCCTATACGGCAACCCTTCATAAGACGGGTGCTGGCACAGAAGGTGGTGAGCATAAGGTAACTATCGCAGCAAACCATATTGATATTCCGAATGTAAGTCTTAAGAGAAAAACCAGCAATGAGAATGATCTCTTTGGACTCATCAAGGAAACTTGGTCACTGGATTTGAATCATGTGAAAGTTGCCGAGAACACAGAACAGAGCGAAATCGTGACAGATGGAACTTTAGCCGTATACGGTACTTTTGCAAGAACATACGGAAGTAAAATAGCTGATACTGATACAACCTTTACCGTAGATAAGAAAAATCCGATTATTAAGGATAGAGATGATTTGAAAGGTTGTTATTTCTTCCATGAAGGAAAAATGGTCTATGCTGGCGACAAAGTACGTGGCTTGCGTGGTTTCAGCGTATGGTTCAAACCTGTAGAGACTCCTGCTTCTGGTACAGCCACTTCCAAGTTTATCCTGGATGGCATTGACTATACTACAGATGTAGAGCGAATCATGGCTACAGAAGACAGCAGTATCGATTCCAAGTTTGCGAAACTCGGTGTGTTCAATCTCAATGGTCAGCTCGTTCGCAGCGGTAGTACCGATGTTTCAGGCTTACCTTCCGGTATCTATATCGTGAATGGCAAGAAAGTGTTTGTTAAGTAAAGACCAACTTATTGAAGATAAGAAAGGATGATTGTGATGAAAACTCAATATATTAAACCGGAAATACAAATGGTTCTCTTGGAGAATATGCTGATGGCAAACTACACAAGTTGGACAGTCGATAACGCAAATAACGTTAATGACCCAGGTGGTAATGATCACGGTCATATCTTTGGTCCTGACACTAATTGGGGTAAGGATCCTAATTGGGGTGGTTCCTCTGATCCATTTGACAGCGACAACTGGTAATCAGAAGTATATGTAGCGTACTATTAAATAGTAAAATATGTTGAAAATGTGTTATCTTGGCAGAAATTCTGCTGGGATAACACATTTTTTTGCTTAAATAATTTGGAGATAACTTATCTTTTTGTACTTTTGCAAACAGGGTAGTTGAAAAACTATGCCTATAAACATCATATAGACTCAACAAAAGTGATAAAAAACTGACAACGATCTTCAATATACTCAAGATCTAAGGACTTTTAGTAGATTATGTACGTCTAATAATACTCTCTGTTCGTATGGCAAGTCAGATTGCTATGTGAATCAAAGTGTGCTAAAAGTAAGTGATGATAATTTATTGATTTGATAAAAGCTGTTTATTATGGAGTTACTGGAAAAATATTTCGCAGAACTGATTCAGTGTATCGATGCAAGTTATCTGGTGATAGGCATTATCCTGGTGTTCCTGAGTGTACCGGATACTGCAGACTATGCCCCTTATCGTAAGGCAAAATATTTCTTGGCATCAGCATTTTTTGTTATGTTCATCGACCTGTATCTTTGGTTGGAAATCTTTTCCTCGCAAGATTGGGAGGTGCTCAATTCCCTCAATGCCTGTATGGACATCAGCCTGTTTTTCCTGACAGGTATATGCTTTGCTTATTCGTTTGCCTCCCTGTTGGATTCACAATATATCAATAAAAAGAGGATATTGAAGGATTTCGGGTGTTGGATATTGACGGTTTCCTTTTCCTGGATTACCCTTTTGGAGCCTTTTGCACCTTATGCCAATTATCTGTATATCATTTCCACCCTGATTTTCTGTAGCATCGTGGTAAGATACATGTTCCATTTCCAGTTTATCTATAGGAAGAAAATGGAGCAGTTGGATAATTACTTCTCCGATGATAATATGCAGCGCTTCATGTTCTGGACGAAGAAAAGCCTCTTCTTCCTGTGTCTCTTGGGTGTTTTTGCCTATCTCACTCTCTTCTTCGGAATCTATTTCAATTATGCTTACCTGGTGTATTTCGTCAGTGTCAATCTTTATATCGTCATCTCTTTCATCAATTACCGCCCATATTATGGCACGCTCAATTTAGCGTCAGTGATGAATGATGAAATAGAAAACGATTCCAGCCAGAAACAGGAAACTTCCAAGTTGGAGAATTATGAGAATCTATTCGGAGCACGATTGCAACAGTGGGTGGATGATAAGAAGTATCTCTCATCCCAGTTGACCATCGACAGTCTGGCTTCCGAAATGGGTACCAATAAGGTTTATCTTTCCCGTTATATCAATGGGAAATATGCCGTCAATTTCAGTACCTGGATTACCACCTTGCGCATCAAGGAGGCACAGGCCTATATGTTGGCTCATCCCGGTGCCACATTGGAAGAAGTAGCTTATCATGTCGGTTTCACTTCTGCTTCCTATTTCTCCCGAGTCTTCTCCCGCATCGTCAAGACGAGTCCTACAATATGGCGAAGTAATATCTGAAAATTGATGGATTCTTTTATTGTTAAAAAATAAAATATATTTGTTTTTTTCATGGAAATCTTGTATCTTTGCAGAAATCAAATATTCTAAATGGGGTTAATATGGCACAGATTTTAGTTACTATAGATGATACTCAGTCGTTGGCAAGCGTTCGCAATGCTATAAAAATGTTGCGTGGCGTTGTTTCTACATCTGTAATGGATACTTCTTCTTTGTCAAAAACAGAGAAGCAGCAAGCTTATGTGCAAAAAACTTTGACTAAAGCGATGCAAGAGGTGAAATTAGCAAAACTTGAAGGAAAGGAACTTCAAAATATTGATGATTTTATCAACGAAATGAGAGAGGGTTGATATAATGGAAGTTACAATAACTATTGGTCCAGAGTTTAAACGCGAGTTTAAGCGTTTGTCTAAGAAGTACCATTCTTTATTGGATGATCTTGAGTTATGGAAAAAGATATTATAAATAATCCTTTTTGGGGAGATGATCTCGGATCCGGTATCCGAAAAGTTAGAATGGCCATTGCTTCAAAAGGTAAAGGAAAGAGTGGGGGTGCTCGTATATTGACTTTGAATTTATTACTTGATACTGAAAGTATGGAAATCACTTTATTGACAATTTATGACAAAGGTGAGATTTCCAATGTGAAGGATGATTTTATTAAATATCTGATTTCCAATTTATAATAGCTTTTTGTACTATATAATCAAAAAATGAACGGAAAAACTAATGTTTTTGAAAAAGATATTGTATTTTTGTAGCCAAATTAACAAATAACTAAAACATATAATGAAGAAACAAACGAAATGGCTACTCGCTGGTATGATGATGTTGGCGATGTCCGCAAATGTGAAAGCCCAGACTTTCGAGGTAGATCTGAGTAAGCAAAATCCTAAAAGTTACGCTGTGGAAGTGCCTGATGGCAACTACAAGGTGACGGTCGTCCTCGGCTCCAAGAAAAAGGCTGCCAAGACGGTGGTGCGTGCTGAAGCCAGAAGACTCATGGTGGATGAAATCTCTACCAAGAAGGGTAAATTCCAGACTGTCCAGTTTATCGTCAACAAGCGTTCACCAAAGATATCTGATAAGATGAACGTACGTATCAAACCTCGTGAGAAGGGCACACCTGACTGGGATGACAAGCTGACTCTTGACTTCTATGGTGCTGCTCCGGCCGTAAAACAGGTGAAGATAGAGCGTGACACGACTGCCACAACCATCTTCCTCTGCGGTAATTCAACCGTAGTGGATCAGGTTCATGAACCATACGCCAGTTGGGGACAGATGATTCCACGCTGGTTTGGTCCGGAAGTCGCTATTTCCAATCATGCAGAGAGCGGATTGACAGCCGGATCCTTCTTAGCTTCCAACCGTCTGGAGAAAGTATTGGCCATGATGAAGAAGGGCGACTATGTGATTTGTGAGTTCGGACACAACGACCAGAAAGAGAAGACTCCAGGAAGTGGAGCCTGGTATAATTTCTCCTACAATCTGAAGCAATATATAGATAAGGTACGCGCGAAGGGTGGAAACATCATCTTTGTGACTCCTACCCAGCGCCGTTTCTTTGACAAAGCTACCCGCAGCAAAATACAGGAAACGCATGGCGATTATCCTGATGCCATGAGAACAGTGGCCAAAAGAGAGGGTGTGCCTGTCATCGAACTGCATGATATGACCCGTACATTCTTCGAGACATTGGGCTATGAGAACAGTAAGAAATCGCTGGTTCACTATCCAGCCAACACTTATCCTAATCAGCCGAAGGCATTAGAGGATAATACCCACTTCAATCCATACGGAGCCTATGAGGTGTCCAAGATGGTGGTGATGGGAATGAAGCAGCTCCATCTGCCATTCCTGAAATATCTCCGTCCAGACTGGCAGGATTTCAATCCAGCCCAGCCTGATGACTTCAATAAGTTCCTCTGGTATCCATCCACAGACCTGGATGTTACCAAGCCAGATGGAAACTAAAGATGTTCATAAATAAGAGAAAGTTTCGCTCCCTACTTCGGAACGGAACTTTCTTTTTAGGTATGATGAACTATCTTTATAGTTTCAATAATTTCTTTTTATTTTCTTTCGCCAGTTTGTACTGTGCATCATTTTTTGACAATTTTCAACTTATCATCATAATGAAAGCATTTACTTATATTAAACAAGGTGTATTTGGCTTCACCGAAAAGGAGAAACCTATCCTGATAGATGAACATGATGCCATCGTGAGAGTAACTATGAGCAGTATCTGTACCAGCGATCTGCATATCAAGCATGGTTCTGTTCCTCGTGCCGTTCCCGGAATTACTGTAGGACATGAAATGGTGGGTGTCGTAGATGAAGTAGGGGAGAAGGTAACTCATGTGAAACCGGGCGATAGAGTAACTGTGAATGTGGAAACATACTGCGGGGAATGCTTCTACTGCCAACATGGATATGTGAACAATTGTACTTCTCCTCATGGCGGTTGGGCTTTGGGCTGTCGTATCGACGGCGGGCAGACCGAATATGTAAGGGTTCCTTATGCCACCACGGGCTTAAACAGGATTCCTGACAATGTAAGTGATGAGCAGGCACTCTTTGTTGGTGATATCCTTGCCACAGGTTTCTGGGCAACAAGGATTTCTGAAATCAAGGAAGAAGATACAGTTTTGATTATCGGAGCCGGACCTACGGGAGTGTGCTGTTTGCTTTGCACGTTGTTGAAGAATCCGCAGAAAATCATCGTTTGCGAGAAGTCTGAAGCCAGAAGAGCTTTTATCAAGGAGCATTATCCGCAGGTTTTGGTGGTAGAACCGGAGGATTGCGAGGCTTTTGTCAAGGAACAGAGCTTGCACGGTGGTGCGGATGTGGTGATGGAGGTAGCAGGCGGTCCTGATACTTTCCAGTTGGCATGGCAATGTGCCCGTCCTAATGCGATAGTTACCATTGTGGCGATGTACGATAAACCTCAGCTCTTACCTCTCCCAGATATGTATGGCAAAAATCTCATCTTCAAGACTGGCGGTGTAGATGGTTGCGACTGCGAGGAAATCCTGCATCTGATATCTCAGGGCAGGATAGACACCACTCCTCTCATTACCCACCATTTCCCTCTTTCTAAAATCGAAGAAGCCTACGATATCTTTGAAAACAGAAAGGATGGAGTCATTAAAATAGCGATATATCCGGATAAGGAATAAAGCATGTTGTAGATTGATAGCCCTTTCACGGGCTATCCTTTCTTTGTTATATCTTGTTAAAGATTAATCTGTTGACATATATTTATAAAAAGAAATCACTATATTTGCATTTAAAGCAACAAATTGAATGTTATGGAAGATTTAAACCAACTAAAATTGGTCTTAGTCAAAAAGAAAAAGACTAATAAATGGCTTGCAGAACAGTTGGGAGTAAACCAAGCAACTGTTTCTAAGTGGTGCACCAACACCACACAACCAGATCTTATGACTTTGAAAAAGATTTCAGAGTTGTTAGATGTCAGCGTAAGTGAAATTATCAACTTCGATTAAACAAAGAAGAAGCTATGAGTAAATTTAACGAAGCAACAAGAGTTCAAATGCCAGCAATGGTTCACTTAACTCGATTAGGCTATTCTTATTTCGGAAAGATAAGCGAGGATATGGCAGGGACAGTTTATGACCCTGACACAAATATTTTGACGGAGGTTTTCAAAGCACAGTTTTTTACATTGAATCCATCTGCAAAGCAAGATGGATTCAAGAACATCTTGCGCTCCATTCGCCAAGAATTAAAGAACGACGACCTTGGTAAGTCTTTCTATAAAAGGTTACAAGCTGTATCTCCCATTAAATTAATAGACTTCGAAAATCCTCAAAACAACACTTTCCATTTTACAGCTGAGTTCACTTGCAAGAATGGTCAAGATGAATTCCGCCCAGACATCACTTTGTTTGTCAATGGTTTACCTCTTTGCTTCGTGGAGGTAAAAAAGCCAAACAACCATGGGGGAATGGTGGCTGAAAGTAAGCGAATGAATCAAGAGCGTTTCCCTAACAAAAAGTTTCGTAGCTTCATCAACATCACACAGTTGATGATATTTTCCAATAATATGGAATATGATTCAATGGGAGGAATTGTTCCTATCCAAGGAGCTTTCTATTGCACTGCTGCAAGAGAAAACGCACCTTTCAATTGCTTCCGTGAAGAGAATCCTTCTAATCTTCCAGTAGCACCTTATCATGCCAATTATCCATATAAGGAAATCAACCAAGAGGAAGAGAAACAAATCTTGGCAGACTTCAATTGTCAAGTAATTCATCATACTCCTGAGTATCAAACCAATCTTGGCATCAACACTCCTACGAATCGCATACTTACCTCCATGTGTAGTCCTGAGCGGTTGCTCTTTATCATCAAGTATGGCATCGCATACGTTAAAATGGAGAAAGAGGTAGATGGGAAAATTGAAAGTACAGACCAAAAGCACATCATGCGCTATCAGCAGATGTTTGCTGCACTCGCCATTCGCCAGCAACTCTCTGATGGAGCTACTTCTGGTGTAGTTTGGCACACGCAAGGTAGTGGTAAGACGGCCCTGTCCTTTTATCTTACCTATGTCCTGTCCGACTATTACGCCAAGAAGAATATGGTGGCGAAATTCTACTTCATCGTAGATAGAATAGACCTGTTGGAACAAGCCACCCAAGAGTTTGAGGCTCGTGGGCTCGTTGTCTCAACAGCCAATACTCGTGCTGAACTGATGGCTCAGTTCCGCAATAACCATGCGCAAGAAGGAACCAGTGGACAGCAGGAGATAACAGTTGTGAATATCCAACGCTTTGCAGAAGATAAGCAAAAGGTGGAGCTTCCTGCTTACGCTACCAATCTACAGCGTATATTCATCATGGACGAGGCACACCGTGGCTACAAACCAGGTGGCTGTTTTCTTGCCAATCTTTTTGATGCAGATCCAAGTTCCATCAAGATAGCTTTGACAGGAACACCTTTGCTTAAGAAAGATTGTGCTTCGAGTGTGGTCTTCCAACGATACTTCCATACCTATTATTATGACCGTTCCATTGCTGACGGATATACATTAAAGATAATCCGTGAGGATATAGAGACATCGTACAAGGAACGTCTGTCTGAGGTTTACGATAAGTTGGAAACTCTTGTACATAAAAAAGATATCAAACGTTCACAAATCATAGAGCACGATAGTTATGTCGGGGAGTTAGCTCGTTACATTGCTGACGACTTAACCAAATTCCGCAAGATACAAGGTGATGATACACTTGGAGGCATGGTTATTTGCGAGACAAGCGAACAAGCAAGGAAGTTATATGAGGCTTTTCAAAACTTCTCGGATGGTGGCTTTGCTAATACACTTGACAATGGATATGCCAAGCCTATCCAAATCAAAATGGATGGACAAGAGTGGATGATAGCCAATGCCATACCGACGCTAGGTTATAAGAAGCATCCATTGAAAGTAGGACTCATCTTGCACGATAGCGATGACAAGGAAACTCGCAAGCAAATTATCAAGGACTTCAAGAAGAACATGAGCATCGACTTGCTTATTGTCTTCAATATGCTCTTGACTGGTTTCGATGCGCCACGCTTAAAGAGACTTTATTTTGGTCGCAAGCTCCGTGACCATAACCTTTTGCAGGCACTCACACGTGTCAATCGACCATACAAGAACAATCGTTATGGGTATGTCATCGACTTTGCTAACATCAAGCAAAATTTTGAAGAGACCAACGAGGCTTACCTCAAAGAGTTGAACCGATTCAACAATCCAGACGAAGTGGATGGCAATCATACCACCGATACTTTCTCACAGGTTATAGAAGACCCTGAGGAATTGATTCGACAGATGAAAGATGTACGCCAAACATTGTTTGATTACACGACAAACAATGTAGAGGAGTTTTCGTCTGAGATTTCTTCCATCGAAGACAAGCAAGTGCTGATCGACTTGAAGAAAGCGCTGGTTTCAGCCAAGGATTGTGCCAATATAGTACGTACATTCGGTGATGACAGCTTGAAGGATGCTTTCAGTAAGGTTGAGCTAACAAAGCTCCCTGACATGCTAAAGGAAGTGCAACACCACATCGACATCATCAACCAAAAGGAAGCCTTTGCGGTTTCTGACGAGACCAAACAACTCGTCAATGAAGCAATGGAAGACATCCGCTTCAATTTCTCAAAAATTGGAGAGGAAGAAATGAAAATGATAGCTGGTGGTCAAGAGTTGCAAGACAAATGGGCTTTAGCTATTCATAAATTCACTGAGAATACAGACCCTGACGATCCTGAATATATCACTCTGCGTGATGCCTTCTTACAAAGGTTCAAGGAGCATGGATTTGTCGTTGACAGTATTGCTAAGTTCAACCAAGAAAGCAAGGAACTGGATGAAATCATCGAGCGATTGGTGAAATTGCAGGAAAGCAACAACCGCTTGCTGAAGAAATACAATGGCGACACCAAGTTTGCCAATGTCCACAAGCGAATCCACGAAGAAAACCAACGAAGATTGAAAGAGCATAAGCCATTCATCTTTAGTTATTATGACAATGACATCGTGGCGATTCTTTCTGACATAAAATCAGAAATCGACCAGAAGGTTTATGACCGTGCAGACATTCTGAAGAAAGACGATTATTTCGAGATGACCGTGATGACTGAGATTGCTCAGTCGCTCTATCATTATCCAAACATAGAGCCACAGATGGAAGATTTTACTTTCATCCAGTCAAGGATAGCTCGCCAGTACATCAATCAATATAACAGAACATATCCAAGTAATAAAATATGAACATGACAATAAGAGAAAAGACCGTAGCCCTCATCGATGCCCTGAAAGCTACTTGCAAGACATACGGCATGGGCAATGACGGCAATGAGTATAAGATCATCACACAGGTATTCCTATATAAGTTCTTGAATGATAAGTTTGGCTACGCCATCAAACACTCGGAAAACCGCTATGCTGAGAAAATTCGCACAGCAGAGAAATGGGAAACAGCTTACAGCGAACTGAGTGACATGGAGCGCATGATGTTGTTGGCATCCTTGTCCCCAGACCTGCCACGCTTGAAGCCAGAGCACTTGATAGCCAACCTTTGGAACCAACAGGCAAAGGGTGATTTTGACTTCATCTTCGACAATACAATGAGCGACATTGCAGAGCAGAATCTTGCCATTTTCTCCACACAAACCACTCAAAACACGAAGATACCTCTCTTTGAGCCATTGACCCAATATGTGACTGATGTGGCTCAGCGAGCACCATTTGCACGTGCCATGGTGGATAAACTTGCTAATTTCTCTTTCGAGGAAGCATTTTCCGAGCATTACGACTTCTTTGCCAACATCTTTGAGTACCTTATCAAAGACTACAATACAGCTGGCGGCGGAAAATATGCAGAATATTATACTCCTCATGCCATCGCCACCATTATGGCTCGATTGTTAGTGGGCGATCACGCCGACCTTCATAATGTTGAATGCTACGACCCATCGGCAGGTACAGGCACTTTGCTCATGGCGTTGTCACATCAAATCGGTGAAGATCGCTGTACGATCTTTGCCCAGGATATTTCCCAAAGAAGCAACAAAATGCTCAAGCTTAACTTGTTGCTTAATGGCTTGGTGTCTTCACTCGACCATGCTATTCAGGGCGATACCCTTGTTTCGCCTTATCACAAGAGCGATGACGGTCAAAGTCTTCGCCAATTCGACTTTGTGGTGAGCAATCCACCATTCAAGATGGACTTTAGTGATACTCGTGAGAAGATTTCAGCTTATCCTGCTCGCTTTTGGGCAGGAGTGCCAAAGGTGCCAGCTAAGAAAAAAGATAGTATGGCTATCTATACATGCTTCATCCAGCATGTCATCAATTCATTGAAGAAAGGATCTGGCAAGGGAGCTATTGTTATTCCGACAGGATTCATCACAGCTAAGAGCGGTATCGAAAACAAGATTTTGAAGCATATTGTTGACAATAAGATAGTTTATGGCTGCGTATCCATGCCAAGCAATGTCTTTGCCAACACTGGAACCAATGTTTCTGTGCTCTTTTTTGATGACTCGAAAATGAGTGATAAGGTAGTATTGATTGATGCTAGCAAACTTGGTGAGGAATACAAAGATAGCAATGGATTGAAAAAGGTCCGTCTTCGTGACGAGGAGATAGACCAGATAGTCAGCACTTTTCAAAATAAGAAAGCTGTGGATGACTTCTCTGTCAATGTGACCTACGATGAAATCAAAGAGAAGGGATATAGCCTCTCTGCCGGACAGTATTTTGACATTAAGATAGACTATGTGGATATTACGGAAGAAGAGTTCAATAAGCGAATGAGCGATTATAAAACTACGCTTGCACAACAATTCACAGAGAGTCATCGTTTAGAAGATGAGATTATGAAACAGCTGGACAGAATCGGCTTCAATGCTAATATCGAAAAGGAATAACAAGATGAGTAATATATCAAAAGACAGCAACGCATTGTTGCCTACGGGCTATGTTATATGGCGTAAGAATATAGAAAATTTGATTGACACTGCTAAGTTGAAAACGGCTATCAGTGTGAATATGGGTACATTGTCGCTATATTGGAATATAGGGAAAAGTATACTGCAGAAACAAGAACAGGAAGGTTGGGGAAAACAGGTTATAGAACAATTGTCGAAAGATTTACTCTCTCACTACCCAGATGACCGTGGCTATTCCATACGCAATCTGCGGTATATGAAACGCTTTGCGTCTGAATATCCTGAATTTCCAATTCTGCAAGTGTCACTTGCAGAATTAAAGAAATTGCCAATTCTGCAAGCGACTCTTGCAGAATTAGAGAATGAAGGCAAGGAGTTTGTGCAAATACCGCTTGCCCAAATATCTTGGTATCACCATATATCACTGTTATCCAAGGTTAAAGACGAAGCACAACGTGCCTACTATATAACCGAAACCGCACAGAATGGATGGAGTCGTGATGTGATGCTCCTCCAAATAGATAATGGATATATCCATGCTAAAGGGCATGCAATCAATAATTTCGAACAGACCTTGCCACCTCTTCAGTCAGACTTGGCTCGTTACATATTCAAAGACCCTTATAATTTCTCGTTCATTGGAACGGTAGCATTACAAAATGAATTGGATATAGAAAAGTCCTTGACAAGCAAGATAACTGATTTTCTCCTCGAGATGGGACGTGGTTTTGCATACATAGGCAGACAATACCACATTTCTGTAGATGGGGATGATTATTATATCGACTTGCTGATGTACCACCTCAAACTGCATTGCTATGTTGTGGTGGAATTGAAAGCCGTGGAGTTCAAGCCAGAGTTTGTTAGCAAGCTGAACTTCTATATTTCTGCTGTTGACGACATGGTAAAGTCACCAGAAGACAAGCCTACCATTGGCTTGCTTCTCTGCCGTACTAAGAGCAACAAGAAAGCAGAGTTCTCGCTTCGTGGCATTACTCAACCAATGGGCATTGCACAATACGAAACAGAAAAACTCTTTGCAGATGTCGCTTCGGCTTTGCCACAGATAGAGGAAATCGAGAAAGAACTTAAAGATTCAAACGATGAGTAAATAATCGTGGAAGAAACAAAGTATCTACAAGAGCAACTTGAAAAGGCTGATAAGTTCATTTCTCAACTTGAAGATGACTGTTATCCTTTTATTGATGAAATTATAGACATCGTCTGTAAGAATGTGATCAAGCGCATGAATGCAGAAATGAGGAAGGTTAGTCTTTGTGCTGATTTCCCAAAAGAATTTACTTTCTTCGACCAATTGTCTGTTCTACATCAATCCTAAGATTATGATGAAATATTCTTTCCAAATGGCATTTTGGAAGATTACATTGACAATTCAATTGAGTTAGAAATCAACGAACTTCCAAGAAAGGATAAGATAATTCTATGGTATAGTAATTGTCACTCTGAATTAGGTAACGAATATGAAGTCTTTGATGCACGGCATGTATGTACTCAACGTTTCAATGACTTTGAGAATAAGAGATATGAAGAATTGCTACCCAAATTGGACTCATATGATTTTTAATTAATGTATTAGAACGAAATGGAACTAAAGAAATATAAACTTGCCGACATCGCTAAAATTGAAATTAGCGGTGTTGACAAAAAAACAATAGAGGGCGAAACACCTGTGCGTCTGTGCAACTTTGTTGATGTTTATTATAATTGGGCTATCACCAAAGAAAAGGCTAAGTCGTTTATGGTTGCATCAGCCAAGCAAACAGAGATTGACAAATGCTCAATAGGCAAAGGCATGGTTGCCATCACAAAAGATAGCGAAACCAGAGACGATATAGGTGTTGCCACTTATATTGCTGACGATTTCGAGTATGTACTTCTTGGCTATCATTGTGCATTGATTACTCCTAACCCTGCTATTGTTGACGGAAAATATCTGAATGCCTTCATGCACACTCGATACATTCAGAAGTATTTTGAAAATAATGCTTCTGGTAGTGGGCAGCGTTACACCCTTTCCAATGATACGATTGGCAACATACCTGTATTGATTCCATCAATAGAGGAGCAACGTACTATCGGAAAGGTGTTGGCAGACATTGATTGCAAAATTGAACTCAATAAGCTGATAAATGATAATTTACCGATGCTTGACCGTTCATCAACAATGGCAAGAGCTCGTCGCGCTGCTTAGTTAAAGCGTTGATTTCTTCACCGATTATCATTTGTTTGTAGAATATCGGCTCACAAACTTGCTCAAACTCTGAAATAACAGACTTTGTAGGAATGATAACAGGAAGAGAGAATAGTTCATTCTTTGTTATAGACCCAAATGTCGTACCAGCAGAGTTCATTCCTTCAAACTTTAATCTAAAGTCATTCATCAAATAGTATAAATGGGTCATAGAACCTATTTTTGACGATAAGGCAGAAAGACCACGACCAATACAGCAATCATTATTTGCAATGTTCAATGCTCCAACAGGTGCTCTTACGCTCATAAGAATATCGCCTTTGTTTGCGTATCGGCTTGGCGAAGTTGTGTATTGTCGAATGTCTGGAAAACGAAGTCCAAAATCTGTACTACCTTGATAGAAAATAATGCCTTCACCATCTTCATTGTAAGAAGAGCCGTCAGGTGATTGCCCCATCGTGATGTTGGCAACATCAGATAATATGCCATTGCTCCACCCTTGCGGTATCTTACGCTTCAATTTCTCATTCCAAACCATAGCTCCGCCACTCGATTTATACGGCTTGCCCTCCTCGTTCGGGAAGTCAAACTGCACAAACCAATAGTCGTAGAGCTGTTTTGCCATCAACTCTAAATTATCATTTATCTGACGATTAAGAGTAATCTTTTCGTCAATATCAGTCAAAATACGTCCTATCCTCTTCTGTTCTTCAAATTCTGGAACCCAAACGGTACAATCCTTGATTTTATCAGGAGAAGTATGGCGTATTTTTGTTTGTTGAGCACCGGCACTTAGCTGCTGGCGAACAATAGAAGAAGAGATGAGGTAATAGCAAAAATTAGGGTCAAGAAGTCCCTCCTTGCATTTTACAAGGGCTACGTCTTGACTTTGAATATACTTACCATTTTCAGGAATACGTGCTGTTGTACCCAACAATCCTAAGGATTGCTCTGTAAGCGGAGTGATAATATCACCTTTGTTTAGTATAAACTCGTCTTTGACAGTACCTGTATAATACAAGTCCGTCTTGGAAGTGTTCTCTTTAAAACCACCTCCATTCATATTGAAGTTACCCAAAGTTAAGCGAATCAGCTCGCCTTCCTCGGCATAGAATTGACCAGATAGGCTTGCCCCACGAGTCACTTCTATAAGTTCTCCTAATTTATGTTTGCTCAATTTCATAATCTGCACACTTTTTGCTTACAAAGGTAACAAAAGTTAGGCAGACTTGATAATCTTTAAACGTTAATTAAGGAATTTGCGGTGTGCAATCTTTACATTTGCTTGATTTACCATAGCATAATGCAAGGTCGTGTCGATTTTCACATGCCCCAACATCTTTTGCACTTGCTCTATTGGCATTCCCTTGTCTATCGCCATTGTTGCCAAAGTTCTGCGGAACTTGTGAGGATGCACCTTATGTATGTTCACATTTTTTCCTAACTGGCGCAAGCGGACTTCAACACCACTAATAGTTAAACGTGTATGAGGTTCTTTGAGACTGACGAACAACGCAGGATTAGAATCCGTTCGTTGTTCCAAGTATTTCTTGAGGTGTATCTTGGTGCGAGCGTTGAAATATACCTCACGCTCTTTATTTCCTTTACCGAACACCACACACTGGCGTTCTTGGAAATCGATGTCCTCACGATTGATTTTTACCAACTCTCCAACACGCATACCAGTGCTAAGCAGCAAATCTATCATTGCCACATCACGAATTTCTTGGCAACTGTCACGCAACACTTCAATATTTTCATCTGTCAACACCTCTTTCACCAAAGCATCAGTACGTACCTTATGTATTCTGCGCACAGGACTTTTGGTGATATAATCTTCATCTTCCAACCAAGAAAAGAAGCTGGAATAGATACGACGCAAGTTGTCAATCGTAACCTTGCTAAGTCCTCGTTGTTCCTGTTGTTTAGCGAGATAGCATCGAATGTCATTGGTTGCAATGTCGCACACATTCTTCTTAACAGTTGCTATCAGTTTCTCAATGGAAGACTTATAATAATGGATAGTCTTGTCAGAACAACCCTCCACTTTCTTTGAGGATATAAAAGCCCCAAGAAGTTCAACGTTTTCCTTGTTGCGTTGCTCTTCCTCTGTCGCCTTTGGCGTAATCTCACACTCAGATAGTGCCTTTCGGGTCACATCTGTCAGCATTTCCAACTGATTATCAGTTAGAAACGCTCGCATACCATCTAAAATGGCTTGTATAACTGTTTCTTTCATACCGTATAATTTGTATTAGTCTCTATATAATATAAAAAAAGAAGGAAACGATGCTGATAAATGATAATTTACCGATGCTTGACCGTTCATCAACAATGGCAAGAGCT
>SAMEA3663069__coassemble_689_pt1 | contig 16545 bp, 11 predicted proteins | sample SAMEA3663069__metabat2_high_PE_005 | metagenome-assembled genome bin SAMEA3663069 (sample SAMEA3663069) | pig gut metagenome | biome: pig gut; feature: pig-associated habitat; material: faeces | place: France | collected 2012
TCGCCCTCATCAAGAAATATTATCCTAATATCAAGATCGTGGGCAACAAGAAGACTCTCGGTATGCTGGAAGGCTTCTATGGCGTTACCGACGATGTGGTGGAGGTGAAGAATGGCGAAACCCTCTCTCTGGGCAACCACGAGCTGAGCTTCGTTCTCATCCCGATGGTTCACTGGCCAGAGACGATGGTTACCCTGGATGCGAAGAACAAGGTGCTCTTCTCGGGCGATGCTTTCGGCTGCTTCGGTGCGCTGAATGGCGGTATTATCGATACGGAAATCAACTGCGAGACTTTCTGGCTGGAGATGGTTCGCTACTACTCAAATATCGTGGGCAAGTATGGCGTTCCTGTGCAGAATGCATTGAAGAAACTGGCTGGCGTGGAGCTGGACTACATCTGCTCTACCCATGGTCCTGTTTGGCACGAGCATATCGAGAAGGTAATCGGTATGTATGATAAGATGTCGAAGTACGAGACGGAGCCAGGCCTCGTTATCTGCTACGGCACGATGTATGGCAACACCGAGCGTATGGCTGAAATCATCGCCCGTGCAGCAAGCAAGGCAGGCGTGAAGAACATCGTGATGTATAATATCTCGAAGACTCACCACAGTTACATCCTGCGCGACATTTTCCGCTACAAGGGTCTCATCGTAGGTGCTCCAACCTACAATGCCGGTCTTTATCACGAGATGGAGGTTCTCCTCTCCGAGCTTGCCAATAAGGATGTCAAGAACCACCTCCTCGGCTGGTACGGTTCTCATTGCTGGGCAAGCAAGGCAGTAGCAAAGATTCAGGAGTGGAACGAAACCAAGCTCCACTACGAGCCAGTAGGCGAGCCAGTGGATATGAAGCAGGCGATTACTCCAGAGGTCAAGGCGCAGTGCGAGGCTCTGGGTAAGGCTATGGCAGAGAAGTTGCTGGCGGAATAATTTGGCAAAAATAGAAGCCACAGAATAAAGTTTAAGGGCGGAAGAACAACTGGGGTTAACAGAGTTAACAGTTAACAGTTGTTTTTCCGCTCTTTCTTTGTTTAAATACCTTTAAATATTCCGTGTAATTCCCGATAAAACTTGGTGATGTCGTGTGAAAAGTGTACTTTTGCTGCAAAAATACGTGTCTTGACACAAAAATTTTCAGCGAAATGGTATATTTTGAACGCAAGGAATATCTAGATAAGCTCATCTCTGCCGAAGGCAATGGGATGATAAAGATTATCACTGGCATCCGCCGATGTGGTAAATCTTTTCTTCTTTTCAACATCTTTTGTAAGCATTTGCTTGAAAGAGGGGTTGCGGAGAATCATATCATACAGGTAAATCTTGAAGACCGCAGAAACAAGAGACTCCGTGATCCTGATGCACTTTTAGAGTATATAGATACTCAGATGGTTGACAAGGAGAAGTATTACATTCTTCTTGATGAGGTTCAGATGGTAAAGGAGTTTGAGGATGTGCTCAATTCCTATCTTCATGTAGAAAATGCTGAGGTGTACGTAACAGGTTCCAATGCCCGGTTCTTGTCAAAGGACGTAATCACAGAGTTCAGAGGACGAGGTTGGGAAATCCGCATTCATCCATTGAGCTTTTCTGAATACTACGAGGTTGTGGGAGGTGAGATGCAACAAGCTTTGGAAACCTATTATCTTTATGGAGGATTGCCTGCTGTGGTGCAGATGGAAAGCCCTGAAGCCAAGCAGAACTATCTTCGAGAGATTTATGAGACGGTTTATTTGAAAGATGTATTGGAACGTAATCGCTTGAAGAATCCAGAGGGAATGAAAGAACTGGTACGTCTCCTTGCATCTACGATAGGTTCTTGTACCAATGTCTTGAAAATCTCCAATACGTTTAAGTCGGCTGGTGGAGTAGAGATAAGTGGCAATACTATCAGCAAGTATTTGGAATACCTGCAGGATTCCTTTATCATCAGCGAGGCTTTGCGCTATGATGTGAAGGGGCGCAAATATATTGGTACTGGCACCAAGTATTACTTCGAGGACATTGGTATAAGAAATGCCGTGGTAGATTTCCGACAGATAGAATACACTCATATTATGGAAAATATGGTTTATAACGAGTTGCGGAAGCAGGGGTATACTGTGGATGTGGGATCGGTGGAGAGCTTCAAGCGAGATGAGAATGGCAAGCTGCAGCGTAGGAATCTTGAGATTGATTTCGTGGTGAACCGTCATGACGAACGCCTCTATATCCAGTCGGCTTACGCTTTACCTGATAAAGAAAAGATTGACCAAGAGCAAGCTTCGTTGCTCAATGTGAAAGATGGTTTCCGTAAGGTGATTATCGTAGGCGACAGATACTATTCTAATTATAATGAGGAGGGCATCATGATGATGAGTCTCTTCGATTTCCTCTTGGGAACAAAATAAAGCAGATTTACAGGCAGCTGTCTTTTAGCGGAGGGCTGCGTTTTCATAAATAAATAGAGCTCGAAGTCCTTGGCGCGTGATGTATCAAGGACTTTTTTATGTTTTGTGCCCCTTCACAAGTAAAATGTTTTCCTGTTGTGATAAAAAAGTAAGCGAAAACAATACAACTTTTCAATATTTTCATTACCTTTGCACGCAGATACCATTCTGCTCACGCCGAGTTGAGGCTTTTCCTTGTCTTTCATGGGGAGGATTTGCTGAGACGAGGACTTGGGAGGGACGGTATCATGACATATAAGGCGTTTACTTGACGCTTTGTTCTTGACGAACAGAAACTTCGCAACTTTCTTACACAGTCACGAACATTGCAACGGTAGGTGTCCTCGGGATGTGTATATCCACATCCCTTTATAGGTATGGCTTATTGCGTCAAGTGATAAGTCTTATATCTGTATAGGGAAAAGTGTATCCATATCGGCGTGGGCTTCGACGTTGCTCGTTCAACTGTGTAGGGCAATGCGAAGGCCTCTGTTCGTGGGACGAGTGACGAGGAGATCCCACGTCTTCCGTTTTATTTAGTTGCTTGCCTTGGGTGATGGGGCAGTTTGGAAAGGGATAAAATGTTTAGATTGAGAATTGTTCCTTACCAAGGTACAAACCAAGGTGAGGTGATAGCTTTAGAAAATGACTCTGAAGAAAGTTTTAAATTCATAGGAGAACTTGATGGAAATAAGGCAAAGATGGGAGCTGTATTTGAAATAGTTACTTCTGAGGAAAAATTATTAGTCTGGAATGGTGTTATTGAAGAGAATAAGGTGGAGAAGTTCTTTCGTAAAAGTATTTTGCAAGATAAAATATTCAGAAAATTGCAAGATACTAAGATGAAAGCATTAGCAAGACCAATTTCTTCCTCTGATAGATTTGTCTTTACGAATAGTGATGTAGTTTTGGTTGGAGGGGATGTCTTCTCTTTCGAGGGAATCTTGACTATTCGTGAGGACGAAAGAAAAGTTCTGCCAGTTAAAGGAAAAATGATAGTGCAAGGTAATAATGTGCTTGAAGTATCTGAAGTAGAAGTGGATAAAAATGAGGAATAGATGTATGAAACTACTAATGTCGATTATTGAGAAAGGGCGTTTTTTAGCCTTGATGTGTGTGTTGCTTGGATGCTTGGCAATCCAAGCGGCTGATGACTTGATTACTCAGCAAATTACAATCAAATTGGATAAGGCTGGTACATTGCCAAATAAGATTAGCGATACTAAAAAGTATAAGATTGCCAATCTGAAAGTTATTGGTGAGGTAAATGGCACGGATGTACGATTGATTCGTGATATGGCTGGGGGAGGTTTTAATCTAGATGATGGCACGGATGGTAGACTTAAAATGCTAGATTTGTCGGAAGCTAGATTTGTTAAAGGTGGTGATTGTTTTGGCTATTATATTCGTGATGATAAGACATTCTATGTCTATGCTGACACCGATGATAAGGTGCCTGACTTGTGTTTGGCCAATTGTCATCTGTCAAGTATCGTGCTCCCGGCTAATATAACATCAATTGGAGAGAGTGCTTTCGGTTATTGTGATATAACTACCTTGAAAATTCCGGATAGTGTCACTATAATAGAAGGCTGTGCCTTTACTGGAACTAGGTTGACAGAATTGGACATCCCACAAAGTGTTGTCAAAATAGGAATGTCTGCTTTCCAGCAATGTATAAGCTTGTCTAGCATATCTCTTCCATCTAGTATTACCTATATGGGAGCATATATTTTTCAAGGTTGCAGTAGCTTGTCTTCTGTTTATGTTAGTTGGAAAACGCCCTTTCCTGTAGATTGGTCTACTTTTATGGATGTTGATAAACAGAAATGCACCCTATATGTTCCTAAAGATACCTTTCAAGACTATTGGCTTGCTGATGTTTGGGGCGATTTCGAGAATATCGTGGAGTATGATGTGACAGGCATTGACAAAGTAACAACTTCCACCGATGCCAAGGAAATCTCTCGCTATTCCGTGAATGGTCAGCGATTGTCTGCACCAGCTAAGGGCTTGAACATCGTAAAGTATAGCGATGGGAGTGTAAAGAAAGTCGCTGTTCAGTAATGGACAGCAAACGAATTTAAAAGTTTACTACGCTAACCCCCGAAAAAATGCCGTTAGCGTAGTGAACTTTTTGTTTTTTATCTTGTGGATTTCATGGAAAAATCGTAAATTTGCACCGACAAGTTAATAAGCAAGAAATATGAGTGACATCGGCAAAATCATTGGCAGACAACGAGAAATCGTTTTACTGCAAGAAATATATGAATCTCCCAAGGCGGAGTTTGTGGCTGTGTACGGTAGAAGACGTATTGGTAAGACATATCTGATAGATAAAATGTTTGAAGATAAATATGACTTCTACATGACAGGTATCTATGAAGGTACCCGTAAGGAACAACTGACTAACTTCGCACATCAGTTGGAAGTATATTCTAAGACAGAGCAAAAGGTGCCAAAGGATTGGATGGAAGCTTTGTTTATGCTTCGAAAGTATATCGAAACCTTGAAGCATAAGAAGCGAATCGTGCTGTTTATAGATGAGATGCCATGGTTGGATACTCGGTATTCTCGTTTTCTCAAAGCTTTCGAACTTTTTTGGAATGAATGGGCTTCGAAACTGGATAACTTGAAGTTGATAGTTTGTGGCTCGGCGACAACATGGATGACGAATACCCTGTTGGGAAATAAGGGAGGATTGCACAATCGGGTAACTCGCTCCATCTATCTGCGTCCTTTTAATCTGGGCGAGACGGAGGAGTTTCTTGTCTCCAGAGGTTTCCAAATGGAACGTTTTCAGATTGCTGAACTATATATGACAATGGGTGGAACTCCATTTTATCTTAATATGTTGAGTCGTTCACAGAGTGTGGCTCAGAATATTGATGAACTTTTCTTCTCGGCAGATGCACCATTGAGAAGTGAGTACGGATTTCTCTTTAAATCTCTTTTCAAGGAATCGACACTTTACAGAAAAGTGGTGGAAATCTTGGCTAAGAAATTGAAAGGTATGACTCGGCCAGAATTAATAGAAGAACTGAAGGTGGAGGATTCGGGATATGTCTCGACCGTTCTTGCTGACTTGTGCAACTGCGATTTCATTCGTAAGTACTCTGCTTTTGGTAAGACGGATAGGGATTTTATGTATCAACTAACCGACCTCTATTCGCTCTTCTATCTAAAGTTCGTAAAAAACTATCATGGCGAGGATGAGCATTATTGGAGTCATCGGCAGATGGATATTTCTGCTTGGGAGGGCTATGCCTTCGAGCAAGTTTGCTTGCATCATATTCCACAAATCAAGAAACGGTTGGGTATCAATGGCATCTTATCGAATGTTTGCACTTGGTCGTATCGAGGAGGCGAGGATGCTGATGGAAATAAACTGCCTGGTGCTCAGATAGACTTGGTGTTGGATAGAGGTGACAAGACCATCAATCTTTGTGAAATGAAGTTTGTAAGTCGGCCTTATTCTATTACTCCAGATTATGCGGCTTGGTTAATCAAGCGCAGGGAATTGTTTAAGCAAGCGACAGGTACGAAGAAGACTCTCCATCTTTCGATGATAACTTCGTATGGAGTGGAGCATAATGCTGGTTGGCAAAACATTCAGAACGAGGTGGTACTGGATGATTTATTCAAAGTAGAATAACATGGGCTTTATGACTATTGTATTTCCTTAGTGCAAGCAAAATTTAAATTAGTGATTTTGGAATAACTAACCGAGAAATCACTAAATATAAAAGGAGCGGAAGAACAACTGGGGTTAACAGAGTTAACAGTTAACAGTTGTTTTTCCACTCTATTCATTCTGAATGAAAGGTTTAAAATGAAAGTATTCATTCAGAATGAAAGATTTTTGAGAAATTGTTCGTTCGGAATGAAAGATTTCCGGGTTTTCTCTTGCTGCTTTCAGATATTTTTCTTATTTTTGCCCACGAATCATAAAATAGTGGAGCAATGAAAGAACTGTTGAAACAAATTATATTTGAACAGCAGGAAAACTGCAGGCATCTTATGCAGGATGCCATCCCTCGACACATAGAAGAGGAATGGCTTACCACCTCGGAAATCCTTATCATAACTGGTGTAAGACGATGTGGAAAGTCGGTGTTGCTGCAGCAACTGCGTGATAAGTTGGAGGAGAAAGATTTCTTCTTCAATTTTGACGATGAGCGTCTTGTAAACTTTAAGCTTGAAGATTTTGCAACCTTGCAGGAATGCTTCTTTGAGCTTTTCGGTGAGCAACACACCTATTACTTTGATGAGATTCAAAACATTGCGGGTTGGGAAACCTTTGTGAGGCGCCTTTACAATGAAGGCAATAAGGTGGTGGTGACAGGCTCCAATGCCCGGATGCTGAGCAAGGAGATGGGCACTCATCTCACAGGGCGTTATATCTCTGTGGAGGTTTATCCTTTCTCTTTTGCCGAATACCTGCAGCTGGAGCATATTGAGCCTTCGCAGAAAGATTTCTATCTGATGGCGAGCCGTTCCAAACTGCTGGGTCATTTCCGTGATTTCTTGGAGAGGGGAGGTCTCCCGAAATATCTTCAGACGGGTTCCGTCAGTTACCTGTCCTCACTTTACGAGAGCATTATCTTCCGGGATGTGATGGTTCGCAATGGTCTAACGAACGACAAGGAAATTAAAGAACTTGCATTTTATCTTGCCAGCAATGCCACCCAGCGTGTTACCTATAACTCGCTGGGAAAGATAGTGGGCATCCGTCATCCCGAAACCATCAAGAACTATCTGGAATATATTCAGCAAACCTACATGATATTCCAGTTGCTGAAGTATGCTCCATCGGTAAAGACCCAGATGTTGAGTCCAAAGAAGGTGTATTTTATAGATAATGCCATCATCAGCAGGATGGGTTTCAATGTCACGGATAACAATGGCGTGAAACTGGAGAATGCCGTTTTCATCGAACTGTTGCGAAGGGGTTACGACCTGTTCTATCATGCCGACAAGAAAGAGTGTGACTTTGTGGTGAGAGAAGGTGTAAGGATAACCCAGGCTTACCAGGTTACGGTGAAGATGGATGATGAGAAGACTCGCAAGCGTGAAATCGAGGGGCTGCAAGAGGCGATGGAAATCTATAATTTATCAGAAGGCTACATCATTACGCTGAATGAGAAAGAGGAACTCACCGTGGATGGGAAGACGGTGCATATAATTCCTGCTTGGGAATGGATGCTGAAGTAATTTTCTTTTTGAGCGGGAAGGTGATAAGGAATAAAGTTTAAGGGGCGGAAGAACAACTGGGGTTAACAGAGTTAACAGTTAACAGTTGTTTTCCGCTCTTTCTTTTTTGTTTCTGAGAATTTCGTTTATAGGCTTCTATTTCTTCCTTAATATCAAAAATGTGCAAGTTTGCCACTTTTTGATATGAGAAATGTGCAAGTTTGCCGAAAAATCATATTAACGAGGAAAATCATGGCAGAAATACAAAGAGAAAATCTATACTGCTCTTTCTCTAGAGTTTTATATTAGTGCAAATTAAGCATATTGAAACATGCTTAATTTGCAAACCTCGTTTTTGTTATTGATATTCAAAAAGTTATAAGTGTAAATTAATATAAAGAATGAGTAAATCTGAGCTTCTTTCTCCTTAAATAGCACGCTTTTGTCTGAAAAAACTCCTTGAAATGCAAATTAAGCATAAAAATATAGGCTTATTTTTACCAAAACTTGCAGATTAAGAAATTTGTCCGTATATTTGCGCCCTAAAATACTTAGAATTATGGAATATACGGCACTTTTAGAGAAACAGATATTGGGTAGGTTGAAGATAGACAACCCTTGGTGGACGGAAGGTAGGATACCTTCTTACTATCAGGAGATGAGTCCTCGCCTCTATCTCGACATCTTCTATCCACTGGTAAGGGATGTCAGCATTCAGCGTGCCCTCATCTTGATGGGACCTCGCCGAGTGGGTAAGACGGTGATGCTCTATCATTCCATCCAGCGGTTGATAGACGAGGGCGTATCGCCTCAGAATATCATCTATGTTTCGGTGGAAACTCCTATCTATAACAATATCCTCTTGGAACAGTTGTTTTCTTTGGCAAAACAGATATTGGATAAGGAAGACAGCCAGGAAGAATTTTATGTTTTCTTCGACGAGATACAGTATCTCAAAGACTGGGAAATCAATCTGAAATCCCTGGTAGATACTTATCACAACGTGAAGTTTGTGGCTTCCGGTTCTGCTGCTGCGGCATTGAAAAAGAGCAGCAACGAAAGCGGAGCGGGCAGGTTTACCGATTTCAATCTGCCGCCGTTGCTTTTCTTCGAGTATATCCATCTTAAGAAATATGAGCATCTGATGCGCCAATCCAAGGTGGAATGGGATGGGATAGAGAGCGATATCTATAGTACGATAGATATTGATAAGCTGAACAGTCTCTTCCTTGACTATATCAATTATGGCGGTTATCCTGAGGTGGCTTTTTCTTCCCGAATGCAGGAAGACCCGGGGCAGTTTGTTCGCCACGATATTGTAGATAAGGTGTTGTTGAGAGATTTGCCGAGTCTTTATGGCATTTCGGATGTGCAGGAACTGAACTCGTTGTTTACGATGATAGCTTATCATAGCGGTATGGAGTTTTCGTATGAAAGTATGTCGAAGGAATCGGGAGTCAAGAAGGAAACCATTCGCAGGTACGTCCAGTATCTGGAGGCTGCTTTCCTGATAAAGGTTGTGACAAGAACGGATGATACGGCGAAGCGATTCCAACGCCAAACTACTTTCAAGATTTATCTGACGAATCCTTCGCTGAGATGTGCGCTGTTTGAGCCAATCAAGATCTTGGATGGCAATATCGGAGACATGATAGAAACTGCCATTTATTCGCAGTGGATTCCGAGAAAGGGACACATTGCCTATGCCAATTGGAAGATGGGGCGTTCGCAGGGCGAGGTGGATTTGGTGGGCATCAATGATGCTTTGCAGAAGCCTTATTGGGCGGTGGAAATCAAATGGTCGGACAGGTTCTTTGACAGACCTTCTGAACTTTCGTCCTTACAGTTTTTTATGGAGAAGAATCATCTGCCTCAGGCATTGGTAACTTCCATCAGTAAGGGAGGATCAAAGGAGATGGATTTTGGTACGCTTCATTTCATTCCTTCTGCCTGCTATGCTTATACGGTGGGAGAGAATACATTGAGGCAAGCCAGGAAGAGTTTTGGTTTGTAAGAACGTAAAAAGCGACCTTCTGCCGAATTGTGTTCTCAGTAGAAGGTCGCTTTACTTCATTTCTATAGATGATTCTATAGAGGGTTCTATCCCTCGCAGAGCTTAGCCAGCTCTTCCAGGTTATCCGCCACTTCTATCACATCTCGCCAATTGCCGCGAATCATGCTTTTCTCTGCCATATCGTCCAAAAGGGCGATGGTGGAGTTCCAGAAGCCCTTCATGTTGTAGAGAATCACCATCTTGTGATGGTAGCCGATGGTGTGTGCGGCGGCGATGGTGAAGATTTCATCCAGGGTGCCGATGCCGCCAGGAAGGGCTACGAAGAGGTCGCTCTGGGCAAGCATCAGGTCCTTGCGGTCGCTGAGATTATCACACGGAATCTCAATGTCGAGATCAGGAAAGGTTCTGCCGCCTCTTTCTACAAGCGTAGGAACCACGCCGATGGTTCTGCCGCCATGCGCCTTCACCGCCTTGCCTATGCAATCCATCAGTCCGGAGTTACAGCCGCCGAAAACCAGGTCGTGGCCGTTCTCTGCCATCCACTTGCCCATCTCTTCTGTTATCGTGAAGAAATCCGGGTCGATATTCTTATTCGCTGAACAAAAAACTGCTATTTTCATGTCTTTATCTTCTATGATATATGATGTTTTATCTGTTATTTATTGATGTCTTATCCATTATTTATTGATGTTTAGGCAAAGATACGCAAAAATATCGAGATTATTCATCTATTTTTGCGGATAATTTCTTAATTTTGCAAACAATAACTAATCTGATAAACAAAAATAGATTCTTATAAAACAGGACAAAAGATTTCTTATAAACGATACAACAGAATGAAAAGGATTATCACATATAGCATCATTGCATTACTGCAGATGTCTGTAGCGTTTGCACAGGTCTCTCAGAAGCCGAAGTTTCAGAAGCGGGAGAAGTATGAATGGGAGGGAGAAATTCCTACCTACGTGGAGCAACTGAAGAAGGAACTGACCTATCCGATGGCTTGGGGCAACAGTCCTATCAGAAACTTCAAGAAGTGGAAGAAGGCGGCAAGAGAGAAGGTATTCGAATGCATGATGACGCCTCCGAAGGCGGCTGCGGCTTGGGATATGGAAGTGCTCGGTGAGGAACAGAGAGACGGATATAAGGCGCAGAAAATCGCCTTCAATATCAACGCCTATTCCCGCATTACGGCTTATCTCCTGATTCCGGATGGAGAAGCAGAGAAGATTGTGAATGCAGAAGCAGGGAAGAACTCGAATGCAGAAGTTGGATTGCAGCTTTCTGCCCAGAATAAGAAAGCGGGGAATTTTCCTGCCGTAGTGGCGCTCCACGACCATGGTGCCCATCTCTTTATCGGAAAGGAGAAGATGATTCGACCTTTCTTTACAAAGGAAGAATGGGGAGAAAACAAGGATATTTCTGAAGCAAAAACGGAAGCGCAGAATGAAAGAAAAGAAGCGCTGGGAGAAAGAAAGGGAGAGCTGAAAGAAAACAAGGAAGAATCAACTGCAAATATAAAGGGAGAGAACGAGAGACGGAAGAAGCAGGCGCTCTGTCAGGAGATTTTGGATGATGCAGATGCTTGGGTCAATCAGCTTTATGATGGTCAGTATGTGGGCGATTACCTGGCGAAGCACGGTTATGTGGTGCTCTCGATTGATGCGACGATGTGGGGAGAACGAGGCCGAAAGGAGGGCGTGGATAGAAATAAATACGATCTCATCGCCGGCAATATGATGATGCTGGGGCGTGACCTCTCTGCCTTTATGACTTACGACGATATGGCCAGTACCGAGTTCCTGACTTCGCTGCCGATGGTGGATGCGAAGCGTATCGGATGCGTGGGCTGTTCGATGGGAGCCTATCGCTCGTGGATGCTCTCGGCTTTATCGGATAGAATCAGGGTGGGTGCTTCCATCTGCTGGATGATTACCACCGATGCTCAGCTTACCAGGCGTTTTGGCAGAAAGGAGAATGGTGGTTTTGCGAATTGCTTTCCTGGATTGCGCCAGTATCTCGACTATCCCCATATCGCTTCCCTCGCCTGTCCGAAGCCGATGCTCTTCATCAATGGCACAAAAGATAAGCTCTTCCCCGTGCCGGGCGTAAAGGATGCTTTCGCCGAAATGCACAAGGTTTGGAAGAGTCAGGGGGCTGATAATCTGCTGGAGACGGAGCTTTGGGAAATCCCTCATTCCTGCGGACTGAAGGCGCAGGAGAAAATGCTGGAGTTTCTGGATAAGAATCTGAAACAGGGGAAATGTCAAAAGTCCACTACGCTAACCCCTAAAAAATGCCGTTAGCGTAGTAAACTTTTTGAATATACGAAATCAATCTTTACCACAATTCTTCAGGCGACAAGTCCTTGTCCTTTCTGCCCATCAGATAGTAATCGGCAAGGAACTGGATATTGGCCTGAGTAATCTTCAGACCCTCTTCCTTCACATATCGGCTGGTGAAGATGTTGGCATCAGGAAGCATTCCCTTTTCTATCAGCTTGCAAACAATCTCGTAAGGGAAAGGAAGACCGTTGCCGGAGATGATATTGAAACTGTCCTCTGCTGCACGCTCGGCATTGTAGTATGGGTTTTCAGGCGAAGCGATGCAATGGGCGGTTCCGAAGCTGATGTTGATGCCCGTATAAGGACTTCCGTACACGATGATTCCCTTTTCGTATTTCTGAGGGAAACTGATGTTGGAAGGCAGTTCGAAACCGATATTCTTCAGGAATTCCTTCATCGTCTTGATATTCTCAATGAACACAAACTTGTCTCCATAGCCATTCTGCTTGAGCAGATTGTAGTCGTGGATGCTCTTCTTGTGTTTCTGGACATTTCTTTCAGCCTCTATCTGAGCCTTGTTGTCTTCATAAGTAGGATCGAGGAGAGCACCGGTTTGCCACCAGTCTCCACCAAATCTGAAGAGATTGCATACGAGCACATTCTCGCCGCTGAGGAAGGAAGAAGCATCCCCAATATTGGTAGATTCCTTGAGCACTCTGATGAGGCTTCCTTCTTCTGCCTTCTCCTGATTCTCCTTTGATGTCTTCTCCGGATCATCTTCCTCCTCATACAAATCCTTCAGATAGAAGAATTTCTCATCCTCTTTCATCATTCTGAAGGCTCTGGTTCCCTTGTAATCGATGTCCGTCCAGAGTTTGTGGGCAGGATGATGCTCGCTGATCTTGGCAAGCCATTCAGCAGAGGTGAGAGCCAGAAGATTGTTGCGACTGTTCATCGTGTGCTCTATCTGGATGGAGTAGGCGATGACTTCATTGAAGCCCTGTGGAGAGCGGGCGAGCTTTTCGAGGTCGAACTGCAGGCGCTTGAGATTGTTGATGTTGAAGAAGCAGTTGTAGTGGAACCATGCCAGCACGTCTCTGTATTCCAGGAACTTGTCTTCTGCTGTAGGCAACTCGCAGAGGAATTCACGCAGGCGCTCGTTTTCCGGTGCAGTTTCATACTCCTTGTCGAGAAGATTATACACCAGTTTGGCAGCCAGTTCTATCGTACTGAAGAGGAAAGGTACGGCCTCCTGGATGTAGGCACTCTGCTGGTAATGGTGCCAGCACAGGAACTTGATGTCGGAGATGTTGATCTCGTCCGGATCGTATGGCGCATCATCTACATTGAGAGAGTTCTTGACAAACTCCTTTTCGTTCTCATAGAAAGGGATGTATGAACCATATCGCTTCTTGCATTCAGCGGTGAAAGTCTTCCAGATACAAGTACCGGAGAGCACGTCCTCAAAATATCCGGCGATGCAGAGGGCGAGCTGCTTGGCATCTTCCACGTCTTTGAACTGATGCGTGAAGCAGGCATCATCGAGGGCGTGGTATATTTTATTGGATAACTCCGTATAATATTGATCCACTTCATTAGGTTTCTCGTATGGATGCATTGCCATCCATTCTTGAGTGAAAATTATTTTTTTCATATCATTCGATTGTTTGTTATTTCGTGCAAAGGTAATGAAATAATGGAGAAATCTGCAAGAAATTCAAAGTTTTTTCGTAACTTTGCACCCGAATTTAGGCAATCTTAATAAAATTATACGGTTGCCGCAAGCGTTTTAGAAGGATTTTGCACCCTAATTCATGGCTGGGAGGGTGAATTCGGCCTTCTATTTGATTATACATGAATTAAGGTTAAAAAGATTTGAAGACATTTGAAGAATTGGGCGTGAGCGAAGAGATTCGCCGTGCCATCGAAGAGCTTGGATTTGAGAATCCAATGCCAGTTCAGGAAGAAGTAATCCCATATTTGCTTGGTAATAAGAACGACGTGATTGCGTTGGCGCAGACGGGTACGGGTAAAACCGCATCCTATGGTATTCCTGTCATCCAGAAAACCGATGCAGATAGCAAGCAGACACAGGCTATCATCCTCAGTCCTACTCGTGAGCTCTGCCTCCAGATAGCAGACGATTTGAACAGTTTTGCCAAGTACATCGACGGTTTGCATATTGCCGCAGTTTATGGCGGTACCGACATCGGAAGCCAGATTCGCACCCTGAAGCATGGTGTGCAGATTATCGTGGCTACTCCTGGACGATTGCTCGATTTGATTAATCGTGGCGTGGCTCAGTTGGAGAACGTAAACAATGTGGTGCTTGATGAGGCTGACGAGATGCTGAACATGGGCTTCTCTGAGAGCATCAATGCCATCTTCGAGAACGTGCCTGAAGATAGAAACACTCTGCTCTTCTCGGCTACCATGAGCAAGGACATCGAGAAGATTGCCCTCAACTATCTGCACGACCACAAGGAAATCGTAGTGGGTTCACGCAATGAGGGTGCTGAGCACGTAAACCACATCTACTATCTCGTAAACGCCAAGGATAAGTATCTTGCCCTGAAGCGTGTGGTGGACTTCTATCCACGCATCTTTGCGATTATCTTCTGCCGCACCAAGCTGGAGACTCAGGATATTGCAGATAAGTTGATTAAGGATGGTTATAATGCAGAAGCCCTGCACGGTGACTTGAGCCAGCAGCAGCGTGACCTCACCATGCAGAAGTTCCGCAACCATACCGTTCAGTTCCTGGTGGCTACCGATGTGGCTGCCCGTGGTCTGGACGTAGACGATCTGACTCACGTTATCAACTACGGTTTGCCTGATGATGTGGCTAGCTACACCCACCGAAGCGGTCGTACCGGTCGTGCCGGAAAGAAGGGAACATCCATCTCTATCATCCATACCAGAGAGAAGTTCAAGGTTCGCCAAATTGAGAAGCAGATTGGCAAGGAGTTCGTGGACGGCGTTTTGCCAACCCCAGAGGAAATCTGCAAGAAGCAGCTCTTCAAGACCATGGACGACATCATGAAGACCGATGTGGACGAGGATCAGATTGAACCATACATGGCAGAAATCAACCGCCAGTTTGAGTACATCGACAAGGAGGACATCATCAAGAAGATGGTGACCATCACCTTCGGTAAGTTCCTGGATTACTACAAAAGTGCTCCAGAGATTGTGAAGCCAGAGAGCGGCAAGGGTTCACGTAGCGGAGAAGGTCGTGGAAGCCGTGGCGAAGGCCGTGGTAAGGTTTCCAATGGTCGCAGAAAGCATGAGACAGAGGCTGGTTTCAAGAGACTGTTCATCAACCTGGGTAAGGCTGATGGTTTCTATCCGGGCGAAATCATGCAGTATCTGAACAAGCACGTGAAGGGTCGCCAGGAGGTGGGTCACATCGACCTGCTGAGTAAGTTTGCCTACATCGAGGTGCCTGAGGAGGATGCGAAGCGCGTGATGAAGGCATTGAACGGTACTGAGTACAAGGGCAGAACCGTAAGATGTAACGATGCTGATGAGGAAGGTCATGGCAGAGCAGCCCGTGGTGGACGTGATGCTGAGAGCCGTGGCGGTCGTTCTTCAGAAAGAGGCGGACGCAGCCGCAGAGGTTCTTCTGATGATGCAAGAGACTCTCGTGATTCTCGTGGAAAGGGAGGACGTGGAAGCCGTGGCGAATCTCGTGGCGGCAGAAAATCACGCAGCCAGGAGGATACAGGCGATTGGCGCCAGTTCTTCCAGAACAACGACAACGTGAAGTTCAAGGGCGAGGAGCCAAACTTCGAGGAAGAAGGTTGGGCTCGCCGCAGACCTAAGAAGAAGTAAAGCATAGCATAGCATGATGAAGTAAAGTAAATCATGTGGCTATAGTTATCATAGTAAAGAGCATTCTTTCTTGTGAATCAAGGAAGGGTGCTCAAGTCGTGAGGAACTTGTCAAGATGGTTTCTGCACAAAAGTTTGACAAAAATCAAAATGTGACGATTCTTGCTTGGAACATCCCAATTTTGTATATGGTTTTTACGCAGAAAATCCGTAACTTTGTAGTCTTGGTTTTTATCAGGCCTGTTAAGAAGACGTACAATGCTGAATTTATTTCTCAGATATGCATGGAACATATATTAAGAAAATGCAGAAAACTATTGTAGGTAGGGGTGTGCGAGCACCGGGTGATGGGGCTTTTCATAATGTCCAAAACACTCAATACGAAACAGGACCATTGTTTTCAGTAAATAATGATTGGCTTGTGAAAAATGTCAAGTTGCGTGTGCAGAAATGCTCTTTTGCATATTGTACAATTCGTTTAATTGTCTATGAAATTATAGGCACGCAATTTGTCCCGATTCAGCATCGACCAATCTACATACAGGTGTCTAAAATCTCTAATAAAAAAGATTTTTCTGCATTGGTAGAAGAACCTTTAAAACTGAAACATAATCATAAATATTATATTGGTGTAGCTGTTATGGCAAGTAGTGGAAATGGTGGTTTTTCTTTGTAAATCATATTTTGCGGTAAAAACACAGCAATTTCTTTGGTAAATTGCGGTGCTTTTACCGCAATTTTTGTATATTTGCAGCCGTAAACATCAAATAAGGCAAGAAATATGGAATTATT
>SAMEA3663069__coassemble_734_pt1 | contig 14689 bp, 15 predicted proteins | sample SAMEA3663069__metabat2_high_PE_005 | metagenome-assembled genome bin SAMEA3663069 (sample SAMEA3663069) | pig gut metagenome | biome: pig gut; feature: pig-associated habitat; material: faeces | place: France | collected 2012
GGTCGGCAAAGCCGCCCTGCCCCTCGAGGGGGCTCGCTTGTCGGTGCGTACCGCCCCGGCAGCTCGGGAGAGCGGTAGGCTTGAAAGCCTATCTTTCTTATGCGGTGTCGGCAAAGCCGTCCGCTTTGTTTGTTCTTAGCGGTTGTCCCCCCTCCGACTGGAGAGGATTCCCCATGCCCGACTGGAGAGGATTCTCCATGCCCGACTGGAGAGGATTCTCCATGCCCGACTGGAGAGGATTCCCCATGCCCGACTGGGGAGGATTCCCCATGCCCGACTGGAGAGGATTCCCCATGCCCGACTGGGGGGATTCCCCCAAACCCCCTTACCTCATATTATGATGATGATTTTCACATTCTTGCTGAAGGAAATCATCATCATAATATGAGGGCAAAAATAAACACCCCGATTTTATCGACGAAATGGGAGAAAATAAAGACGAATTGGCATAAAATGTATATACAAAGGTAGTCAAGAACTTGCGTATGTCGTAAAAAAGTCGTATCTTTGCATCAGTAGAAGGGGAGGATAGTCCGACCCACACTTAACAGATTTCCGTATGAAGACATCAGTCGTTTTTGAAGCAATTAGTATTGCAAGAGTAAATGCCCCTACATGGGAGATTTACACATTTGATAATCAAGTGTTAGGAGACCAAATCAATTTTGAAGTACTTGACAAAGAGGATGAACGCTTGAAAGAATATTATGAGGTTTTGCCTTTGAATGGGTGCTACTTGTTCGCATGGTTTAGTAATGAAGATAGTGCTAAGGAGTTCGGAGAATGGATTAAGGAAGCCATTAGCGAGGATGAAAATAGCGATTTCTATTCAAATTTTACTTTAATCGATGGCAGCGCAGCCTATAGAGGAGAAGATTACTATTTGCAAATCATCCAGTTAGACCATGAAATCTAAAGGGCTTATGAGGGGCACCGCCCCTCATCCCTTAACATAAGAAGGTAACGAGGAATCTAACCACCTCCTCACAAACCATTTAAACTATGATAAAAATGGAACTAACAGAACAAGAGTATAACATAATAAATGATATACTCTATGAGTTAGCCAATCACTCAAATAAGGGTGGTGCATACTTTGGATATGGTATCTATAATATCCAGTCGCAGCAGGAATTTAATGAACTCTATGAACTTTGGTTAAAGGTAGCCAAAACCAAATATAGAAGTATAGACGGATGAGATTTAATGAGTTTATGAGGGGCTTTCGCCCCCTCATCCCTCATAATAAGAAGGTAACGAGGAATCTAACCACCTCCTCACAAACTATTGTGCTTTATGGAAAAAATACCGAATCAAAAGGAAGAATGGTTTCTCCATTTTCTTGATCGTTTCTTTGTTCACGCTATGTATTGGACAATTATCGCTTTAATGTTTCACTTCGCAAAATGGTAGAAGCAATGGTAAAGATGAAACTTAATCTAAGAAATGCCTTGAAGTCAACTCTGATGGAGTTGACTTCTAAGACCCGAAAGGTTTTAGTTTTCGGAGAAGACCGAATAAACAAAAAGACCTTTTGCCATCCAGTTGACATTTTGAGAAATCGCTTGCGCTTGTTGGCTTGCACCTCAATAGAAATCCGTAGTATAGGCTATTATCCTCATGCTGAAAGAAATATCGTGAATTGGTTAAAGGAACATATCACGAAACCATCATCTATTAGTGAAGCATGGTGGAATATCTGTAACAATCATAATTGGTTGAAGTATAATATTGCCGATGATATATGTATCCTCAAATTGGATATAGCAGAAATAAGCTATTATATAGTATTACGACATGATATGATGTTACACTTTCGGCAGGTAGCTTATAATAAGAAATATATAGGAATATGAAGAAATTATTAGATAAGGAAGTAGAAGATTGCTTGAATAGGCTCATAAAATTTAATGAGGAACTATTAGCAGAAGAAGCAATTACACAAGCAGAACTTGTAGATAGGATTGCAAAAGGATTGAAAGGTGAAGCTGCAATCACTCACTACAATGAATGGATGGAAAAAGCAGGCATGAAACATCTTTGTGTACAACGTAAATCATAAATCATTAAGCCCTACCGCATCACGGTTAAGCGGATAAGATATGAAGACAATACAATTTGTAATTTTGGGAGGGAAAAATGCTGAGAAGCGAATACTATCTATTAAAAAGAAAAATAGTAGTTTTGAAAAAGCAGTTCATTTATGTACATGCAATGGGTATTATCATACCGATGAAAATACATGGAATTTTATCAAGTCATTACATGATATTGATGTCGCATACGTAGGCGAGATAGAAGAATAATAAGGAAACGAGGGGCTAACCACCCCTCAACTCTAAGCCCTACCGCATCACGGCTAAGCGGAAAATCATGAAAAAATATAAGGTCTTTCTAATGGTCAAAAGAAACAAGGATGATAAGATGGTATTCGAAACCGAGAATGAAATAGCTGCAATCGGCTATATTAGATATGTGGTTAGATTTCTTGAACCTTTTGAAGAAGGATTCCATGATGAAGAGGACGAAGGACGATACTATATCTTTAATGGTATTGAACAAACATACATTTCACGAACTTATGAAATTCCAAGATAATAAATATGGATAATAGATTCAATCCAGCATATATCGCCACTTGTGGCGGTATATGTATCATCATAATACTAATCATTAAACTAATTGAGATATGGCAGTAAATCAAAAACCTATATCGCTAAGAATTTACAAAGATTCCTTGGCACGTATCGACCAATTTTGCGAGGATTCCGCAGGGTTGAGAAAACGAAATGAAGTAATAAACACCGCCATCCAGGAATGGCTTGAAGCTCATGCACTATAGGTATGGCTGCTTTCGCAGCCATACTCACTTGCCCACCCCCCACCCCCTCCACCGACCTTTGTCGGTGAAGGGGGCTTTTTTATAGTATAATAGGGGTTAACCAAACATAAAGCATGTTAAAAGTGAAATGTTAAAATGTAAAACAATACTACAAAATTAGGGGGTATTGTGCAGGTATGTTCGGGGTTGTTCGGGGATAGGTCGCCTTAAAACATATTTGCTATCTTTGCGACCGTGATATTGGAGCCACCCCTATAGGCTACCTCATCACCCTGGATGGCAGCCTGCTGCACCCGGGATAAACATTGTTATATATTAAAATTATTGGTTATTATGGCAAAATCTAATGGATTTTTCGGGCTGCGCAAAGGTAGCACCAAGAACTTTACTTTTAGCACTCTCGATGGTAAACAGATTACAAAGGAGAGAGTAATTGACGTTAAGAACCCACGCACGGAGGCTCAGATGCGTCAACGTATGTTGATGACAACCGTAGGCGCTGCCTACCGTTATCTCAAACCTATTGCAGATCATTCTTTTGAGGGAAAGACTGTTGGTCAGAAATGTATGTCTGAGTTCAACCGCTTGAACTTGAACAAATTCAAAGAAGCTTCTCGTAATGACGCTTCTGTCGTTGCACTCAATTCATACAAGGATAGTCTTATCAATCCAGTTGCTTTCATTCTTTCAAAGGGCTCTTTGGATGAGCTCCCTTATGCGGTCAACGCTCAAAATCAGATTTACATTTCCGCTCCTGCTACTGATGTAACGACCGCAGAGAAAATCTATGCAGCTCTCGGTATCAAGTATGGTGATATGATTACGTTCGTAACAGTCAAGGGCGAAAGCTCTTTGGTTGATGGAGTATTCTCTTATACACCAAATCAGCTTTCTATCATCCGTTTGAAAGCAGACAAAACTGGTACTGTTGCCACACCACACGACGCTTTTTCAATTGAAAGCAATATTGCAGGACTTGACATCAACGTAACTGCATCTGAGAATACTCTTACACTTGCTACTACTGAGTGTAATTTCGGTACTGCTATTTTGTCTCGCGACAATAACGGAACTTGGTTGCGTTCTGATTCTCACATGGTAGGTAATCGACAAATCCTTGAAGGTGTAAGTGTTGGCGCTCAGTTTGCTACTTACCCGGTACAAGACGCTTTGATCCTCAACGGTGCTCAGATGCAGTCTAAGCCAGCAGTAATCGCTTTGCCAGTTCCTAAGCTTACTCTCGCTGCAAAATCTGTATCAATCAGCACAAAGGGCGGTAAGATTGCAGCACCTCAGTTGACCGGTGCTCCCGAGGGTGCAAAGGTAACTTACTCAACATCTAACGCTACTATTGCGAAGGTTAATGAAAACACTGGTGAAGTAACCGCAGTAGGTAACGGTACCGCAGTTATCACTGTTTCCGTTGCTAAAACAGAAAAAACTGCTGCAGCTACAATCACCTTCTCAGCAATCATCAGTGGGCAAGATAATAGCGGTACCACTGGCGGTGGCTCTTCAAGCGGTGACTTGAACGGTGATGGCGATTATGAATTGCATTAATCTCATTTGTTAATACGGTAAAATATTGGGCTTGGCTTAATACTAAGTCAAGCCCTTTTGTATATATGAGCAAAGAAAATAAAGACAAAATTGAGTATGCAAGTGCAGTTATGTGTCTTGTCGTGGCTTGCTCATGCGGTGTTTCCGCAATGAGCATTTCAAAAACAAACACGATTGAGAGCGGTGTTTTGATTTTTATCGCGCAGCTCCTTCTTTTTTCTGCAAGCGTTTTCCACCTCAATTATAAACTGGGTTCTTATGGCGAAAGTAAATGTAAAGATAGAGAGTGAGTTCTTCACTTTAGCCGAGTTGACAAAATCGGCAACGGCTAAAAAGATGAATATTGACAATACTCCTCCTGCTGAAGTTATTGAAAATCTCCAGTATGGTTGCGATATGGTTTTAGATCCTTTGCGTAGATTATACGGAGCTCCTATTGTTATAGGTAGTGGATACAGATGCAAACAATTGAATAAAGTTGTTGGTGGTGTTCCGAACTCCTGGCACCAGGAGGGCAACGCAGCTGATATTAGGGTTAAAGATATTGCAGACGCAAAAATAAAATTTGACCTTCTTAAAAAATTGCCTTCAGTGGACACTGTTCTTTGCGAACATTCTAAAACATCTGTTTGGTTGCACGTCCAGTGGTCAAGGACAAAAACTCCAAGACATCATTTCAATTTCAACTATATAGCCAAATGATTAAACATATCCTACAATTACTACCATTAGCCTTCATGGTTTTGTTGCTGAATTGCCAAAGCTCAAGAAGTTCTACTTCTTCTTCTGAACAAAGTAAAGAAGTCATAAAGGATTCCACAATAAGCATCAATAAACAAAAAGAAACTGAAACTACAACTATAATCTGGTATTTCCCAACTGATTCTTTTAAGCTCAAAGAAAATCCATTTTTGTGGATTCCTTTGTTTGGTGATTCCGGAACTCTTGAAAATTCCGGAAAGAATGAAGCTGCAAAGAAGATGATGAATAAAATGCCAAACTTTGGTTTTCTCCAAATCAAAAAGTCAAACGATAAGCTATCTAAATCTGTTGAAGAGCAAAACAAATCTAAGATTAGCGAGAATAAGAAAAAACAAAAAGAAAAGATTATAGAATCCAAAAATAATTGGTTTTGGTATGTCATTATGGCGCTTTTGGGCTTTTTCTTCTGCCTTGTTGTCAGCAGGACAAAAATAATACAAAAAATATTTGGTAAATTCAAGATAAAATGCTAACTTCGCAACGCAATCAGAGGATAAGATGCAACGCAGAGGTGCGACATTGAACGGCTGGTTGTGCACAATAGCAGGGAATCTGTTAGAAGGTGGCATGTAGGGAAACCTCTTGCCACCTTTTTTCTTTTTCTTATGATTAATATTATATTGTTACTATTCAGTATAATGTTGCTTACAGCTTAATAGTAGAATGTTGTAGGAGAGGGATTAGTTCCTGAGTTACTCTCAGTTTTATTTATCGAAATCTTTTGTATTTCTTCCTTCATATTTCTGTTTTTCTTTAATCTATAATTTGTTGTTTTCTTATTGAATTTTCTTACTTATTTTCTTTGATGTTTCTCTGAAATTGTGTATTTTTGCATTGATTTTATGAACAATCAACATTAATTTGAAGAATATGATGAATATTGTAATTTTAGATGGTTATGCTTCAAATCCCGGCGACTTGAATTGGGATCTTTTGGAGCAATTGGGAAACGTTACTGTTTATCCCCGTACCACAGATGAAGAAAAAATTGAGCGTGCTAAAGATGCTGATATTATATTAATTAATAAGGTGCAGATTGATTCTGAAACTTTAGATCAGCTTCCAAAACTGAAATATATAGGTATTCAGGCCACTGGCTATAATGTGGTTGATATTGAGGCTGCCAAACGTCATGGTGTAGTCGTAACCAATATTCCTGCATATAGTACTGATAGTGTTGCACAAATGACATTCGCGCTTATTTTGGCAATAACAAACAGAGTTGAACATTACACGCTCGAAAATCGCAATGAGCGCTGGGCTTACAATAAGGATTTCTGTTATTGGGATACACCGCTTATGGAATTGTCCGGTAAATGCCTGGGAATTATGGGACTTGGCAATATCGGTATGAAAGTTGCTACTATAGCTCGTGATTTCGGAATGGACGTTTATGCCTGCACCAGTAAGAATGCCTGTGATTTGCCTGATTGGATAACCAAAGTAAGCAAGGATGGACTTTTAACTGTATCTGATATCTTGTCACTGCATTGTCCGTTGACTGATGATACTTACCATTTCGTCAATACAGACAGTCTGAAAAAGATGAAACCTTCCTGTATTCTGATTAATACGGGACGCGGTCCGCTGGTTGATGAAGAAGCTGTGGCTTCTGCTTTGCATCATGGTAAGCTTGGAGCCTATGGCGCAGATGTGATGACACAGGAACCGCCAGCTCAAGACAATCCACTTTTCAAAGAGCCGAATGCCTTTATTACTCCTCATATCGCCTGGGCCACTTTAGAAGCAAGAACTCGATTGAATAAGCAAGTTGCTGCAAATGTTAAAGCCTTTATTGAGGGGCATCCTATCAATGTGGTGAACCCATAATTTGTAAGGTTTACCTATTATAATATGGATAAGAAATCATCCTGATTTATAAATTATGATAAATAGACGAAATCGTTATTGTCTAAATAAAACAGTAATCATGACTAAAATGCCAGAATCTTTTGGATATTTCAAAATTCAATCTGGACAACTGTGATGATGAGATAGTTTTAGGTTAATTTGAAAAAAGACTTCAATGAAGACAAAATAATGCCTCCTTTGAAGTCTTTTATTTATTCTTTCATCCTACGATTATATGATGATTTTATAATCGTAGGATTTATAGATTTTAATTAGTTCTGGCTATCAGCCTCAGCCTGCTTGGTCTTAGGATCATTAGGACCATAGAGACCATAATAAGCCTGGTAGCGGTTGTAACCCCAGTTGTACTGCTTCTTCTCTGGATCGAGCTCCTTAGCCTTGTCGAGGTACTTGATAGACTCCTGGTAAACTACCTTGCGTCCGTTAGGATCCTGAAGATTAGAAGCCTTAACGTTCAAACAAGCACCGAGATAAACCATGATAGCACCATTTTCTGGCTGAATCTCCAAAGCTTTCTTCAGATACTTGATAGCATTGTCTGCATCATTCTTCTGGATATACATCATACCCTTGTTGGCAAGAGCTACGAAGTTGTTAGGGTTCTTTGCGATAGCATTGTCCAAAAGATCAGTCTGCTCCTTCTCCATCTTTAATGAAGAATACATAGAGTTCAAACCATCGAGTATAACCTCATTGGTCTCGTCCTGCGCAAAGATATCCTTAAGCTTGTTAACATAAGCAAGAGAATCCTCGTGAGTCTTCAAACCATCCTTCATTACATAGAGTTTGAGGTTGAGGGCATCCTTTGCTTCCTTCTCGCTCTTCATGGCGATGTCGCAATACTTCTCGCAACGGGCAGGATCCTTAGCCTGGTATGCATAACGGGCTGCAAAGAGAGCAACCTGACCAATATACTCCTTCTCGCTATCCTTCTGCTTCTGGTCAACAGAAGCGAAGAGAGGCTCATTGTCTGTATCAAGGAATGCACCCCAATACTTCAATACGTCAGCCTCCTTGTTGTTCTGAGCTGCAGCCTGACCAGCATTAACGAGCTGAATACGAGCACTCCATACACGATTAGCGTTGTTGTTAAACTTAGGAGCAATCTTACCCTTAGCGTTAGGAAGCTGATCGTACTTGTAGCACTCAATAGCATTGATCAATGCATTGTAAGCACCCTCAGACATAGCTGCCTCGTCAACTGGGTCGTTCTTCTTCATAATCTGATTGGTCTGCTGGATGCTCTGCTGGTCGTTAAACTGCTTCATAGAGAGTTCTACGAGGTAGTTGTAGGCCTTAGCTTTTTCAGCATCATTAGCCATTGAACCGAGGTTTTGCTCTACCAAAGCCTTTGCATCTGCATAAGTCTTGGCTTTGAGTACTGCCTTGAGTGCATCGCTGTCTCCAGCGAAAGCTGATGTGGCACCTAGTACCATCATAGCTGCAATCATTAACTTTTTCATTTTTCTTAATGAGTTTAAAAGTTGTTATTATTTATTCTTTACACGTCTTTTCGTTTATTCGAAATCCACGTTTCCGGTGTCAGAATCCTCAGACTCTGTAGCTTCGTTATCGAGATGAGCCTCTGCCTCGGCTGCTTCTTCTGCAGTCATTGCACCTACGTTGTCATTCTCGATTTCTTCGCTCTTCTTAGCCCAGGCAGAACGACTTTCCTCCTCTACTGATGCTTCGAGTTCAGAACTCATCACCTTGCATACGCTGGCGATGACATCATTCTTTTTAGTCAGATTGATGAGGCGGACACCTTGAGTAGCACGACCCATTATACGGCAGTCTGCCACAGCAAGTCGGATTACGATACCACTCTGATTAATTATCATCAGGTCGTTGTCGTCTGTTACGTTCTTGATGGCTACCAGTCGTCCTGTTTTTTCTGTGATATTGAGCGTCTTCACACCCTTACCGCCACGGTTGGTTACGCGATAGTCGATAACATCAGAACGTTTGCCGTAGCCCTGCTCACTCACAACCATCACGGTCTCATGCTCTGGGTCGTTGACTACAATCATTCCGATCAAAGCATCGTCACCCTCATCGAGGCGCATACCGCGAACACCAGTAGAAGTACGTCCCATGGCACGAATCTGGTTTTCATCGAAACGAACTGCACGTCCATTACGGTTGGCAAGAATCAGCTCGTTATGACCATTGGTCAGACGAACATCTACAACCTCGTCTCCCTCTACGATATTGATAGCAATCACACCATTGGCACGAGGACGAGAGTATGCTTCCAGACAAGTTTTCTTGACTGTACCATTCTTGGTAGCAAATACCACATAATGGTTGTTGATGAACTCTGCATCATTCAAACCTCTCAAGCGGAGGAAAGCGTTCACCTGGTCATCGCTCTCAATATTGAGCAGGTTCTGGATGGCGCGTCCCTTTGAATTACGGTCTCCCTCAGGAATCTCATAACACTTGAGCCAGTAGCAGCGTCCCTTCTTCGTGAAGAACAACATGGTCTGGTGCATGGTAGCAGGATAGATGAACTCCGTGAAGTCCTTATCACGTGTGCGGGCACCTTTGGCACCTACTCCACCTCTTGCCTGCTCACGGAACTCAGATAATGGTGTGCGCTTGATGTAACCGAGATGACTGACAGTTATTACCACTGGGTCGTTTGGATAGAAATCTTCTGGGTTGAACTCGTGGTCGTCAGGTTTGATCATGGTGCGGCGTGCATCGCCATACTTATCTTTTACTTCGTTGAGTTCGTCCTTCATTACCTTCTTGCAAAGCTCTGGATCGTTCAAGATCTGATTCAAATAATCGATGGTCTTCATCAATTCGTTGAATTCATTATGCAACTGCTCCAGACGGAGTCCTGTCAACTGAGACAAGCGCATATCAACAATAGCCTTACTCTGAATCTCGTCCAGTTCGAAGCGCTTCTCCAGATTGCGTTGTGCATCAGAAGGAGTCTTGCTTGCGCGGATGATATGAACAACTTCGTCGATATTATCGCATGCGATGATAAGACCTTCCAGGATATGAGCACGCTCCTGTGCTTTCTTCAGCTCGTACTGGGTACGGCGGATTGTTACGTCATGACGGTGCTCTACAAAGTACTTGACACATTCCTTGAGAGTAAGCAGACGAGGACGTCCCTTGACGAGGGCAATACAGTTGACAGAGAATGAACTCTGGAGGGCTGTCAGTTTGAACAACTTGTTCAAAAGAACGTTGGCATTGGCATCGCGCTTTACATCTACAACGATACGCATACCCTGGCGTCCAGATTCATCGTTTACATTTGCAATGCCATCTACCCTACCTTCCTTGGCAAGATCGGCAATAGCCATGACAAGTTGCTCCTTGTTTACACCATATGGAATCTCTGTGATAACGATTTTGTCGTGAGCATCTCCGCTTTCGATTTCAGCTGTAGCTCTCACAACAATTCGTCCACGTCCAGTTTCGTATGCATCCTTTACTCCCTGGATGCCATAGATAGTAGCACCTGTAGGGAAATCTGGAGCAGGAATGTATTTCATGAGTCCTTCTGTGTCGATGTCAGGATTGTCTATGTAGGCACAGCATCCATCTATCACCTCGCTCAGGTTATGGGTTGGCATGTTTGTTGCCATACCTACAGCAATACCATTACCACCATTAACCAGAAGGTTAGGAATCTTTGTAGGCATCACTGATGGCTCCTGAAGGGTGTCATCGAAGTTGTTCATCATATCTACGGTTTCCTTGTCCAGGTCATCCATGATGTGCTCACCCATCTTAGAGAGGCGGCACTCTGTATAACGCATGGCAGCAGGTGAGTCGCCGTCAACAGAACCGAAGTTACCCTGTCCGTCTATCAAGGTGTATCGCATATTCCATTCCTGTCCCATACGAACAAGGGCACCATATACAGAAGAGTCTCCGTGTGGGTGATACTTACCGAGTACCTCACCTACTACACGCGCACATTTTTTATATGGTTTGTCACTGGTGTTTCCAATACCCAACATACCGTAGAGAATACGACGATGTACAGGTTTGAAACCATCGCGTACATCAGGAAGCGCACGAGCTACAATCACCGACATAGAATAGTCGATATAGGATGACTTCATTTCTTCCTCGATGTTAATCTTCATGATTCTATCATGATCAAGAGTCTGATTTTCGTCCATTTTTTATATTGATTATTTGAATTGTTATCTTATACTTCTATTGTGGAGCTTAGAACTTCATTTGGAATTTCTGATTCCGACCCATCTACTTTTGGTGGAAAATTGTCGAGAAGGGCATTTGTTTGCGTTTTAAGCGATTTTGTTCCCTCTAAACTAACGACAAAGATACAAACTTTTTTTCTAAAAGAAGACATTGTGACGTAAAAACAATAAGAATTTAGCGTTTTTTGTGTTTTAAGTTGCTTGTTATCTGCAAATATTCCTTGTTTTGTTCATTAGCCGTATTGTTTTACCTTTTTCTCTTTTTCTCTTTAGATATGTTTGTTGAACTCATATTCTAAGTTTTATGGTGAGATAATCAGTAGTGTGCTGTTGTCTGTTATACTCTTATACTCTGTGGTCAATTTTGTATCCCCGTCATGGACTTATGCTCTCCTCTCTGTGTTCTCTTTCCTCTTCTTTTGGCATAAATTTTGTGATATGGTAATTTAAAAATATGAGTCTACTTGAAAAAGTCAGAGCACTATCAATTTGAAAGTTAAACAGCAAAAATAAGCCAAAAACAGGCTCATAAATGCAATTTTTCATATAGAAAGGCTCTTCTTATGCTTTTTAGTTTTAAACTGTAAGCATTTTGAAGTACACCTCTGTTTTGATGGCACTTTTTAAAGTGGGCTCAAATATGAATATATAAAAAGAATCATTGAAATTTAAAATATTGAGTAAATATGGAATGTCAAAAAAACATAAAACGCATTACTGTTCTTGATGGTTTTTCTTTTCCGGAAGATGATGACTTCTCGCTGAATGATAGTGAATCTAAAAAGGATTCTGCTGAATCTGCTTTTAAGACTAACAGCAGTACGGCAAAAGGGCAGTTGCACAATAATAATAAGACTCCATTCTTAGATAATTATGGTACAGATTTGACCCAAGCTGCTAAAGATGGAAAATTGGATTCTGTTGTGGGAAGAGAGCATGAAATCCAAAGGGTTTTGGAAATCATCGGTCGTAGGAAGAAAAATAATCCCATACTCATCGGTGAGCCAGGTGTAGGTAAAAGTGCTATTGTAGAAGGGCTGGCGCAACTTATTGTAAAACAGCAGACTTCTCCAGCTTTGTTCAACAAAAGAATTGTTTCTGTTGATCTTACTGCTATGGTGGCTGGTACCAAGTATAGAGGACAATTTGAGGAACGTATCAAGGGGCTTATTACGGAATTAGAGAACAATCCGGACATCATCATTTTTATAGATGAAATACATACTCTTATAGGAGCTGGTGGCGGTGGTGGAGCTATGGATGCTGCCAATATTCTGAAGCCAGCTTTGGCTCGTGGTACAGTTCAGTGTATAGGCGCTACGACCTTTAAGGAATATACAAACAGTATCGAAAAAGACGGAGCTTTGGAGCGTAGATTTCAGAAGGTTATTGTAGAGCCTACTACGGCAGAACAGACTTTGACGATTCTTAGAAATATCAAGGATCGTTATGAGGAGCATCATGGTGTGACATTCTGTGATGAGGCTCTTGAAGCATGTGTCAAACTGACAGAACGATATGTCACAGACCGCTTTTTCCCTGACAAGGCGATAGATGTCATTGATGAAGTTGGTTCCAAATTGAGATTGACAAATCTCAAAGTTCCTGACTATATTCTGGACCTTCAAAATGAAATCGAGGAAGTAACATCCAAGAAATTGGAGGCTGTTGGTAATCAGAATTTCGAACTGGCAGCCAGTTATCGTGATAAAGGCTTGTCTTTGGAGAATAAGTTGGATTTGATGCGCAAGCAATGGCAAAGTGGAGATCGTACTGAGCGTATTCCTGTGAAGGAGTCTGATGTGGCTGATGTTGTCTGTAAAATGACGGGTGTTCCTGTTCAGAGATTGGCTGAGGAAGAAGGTGCTCGTCTGAAAAATATGTCTGCAATCCTGAAGAAAAATGTGATTGCTCAAGATGATGCCATCGAAAAGATGGTTAAGGCTATTCAGCGTAACCGCATAGGATTGAGAGATCCTAATCACCCTATCGGTGCTTTCATGTTCTTAGGTCCTACTGGTGTGGGTAAAACTTATCTTGCCAAGAAACTTGCAGAGGAACTGTTCGGTTCTAAGGATGCGCTCATTCGTGTAGATATGAGCGAGTATTCTGAAAGTTTCAATACTTCCCGACTTTTGGGAGCGCCTCCAGGATATGTAGGTTATGATGAGGGTGGACAGCTTACTGAGAGAGTTCGCCGCAAACCTTATTCTATAGTACTGCTTGATGAGATAGAAAAAGCCCACGACAAGGTGTATAATATGCTTTTGCAGGTGCTTGATGAAGGTCGTTTGACTGACGGTAATGGACGCCTGATAGATTTTCGCAATACCGTTATCATAATGACATCCAATGCAGGTACACGTCAACTGAAGGAATTCGGATCAGGCATCGGCTTTAATGCTGGCGGACTTACGAAGTCTGTAATGGATGAGAAGGATAAGGAATATGCTCGAAGTATCATTCAGAAAAGTTTGAGTAAACAGTTCTCTCCTGAGTTCCTGAATCGTCTGGATGAGATTATCACTTTCAATCAGTTGGATATTGATGCGATTAAGCGTATTATTGATATTGAACTGCGAGGCCTCTTCGGAAGAGTTCACGATATGGGATATGAAATTCAGATTACTGATAAAGCGAAGGAACTTGTAGCCACTAAGGGCTATGATGTGCAGTTTGGCGCTCGTCCTCTGAAGCGTGCTATTCAGACCTATATAGAAGATGGTGTCTGTGAACTTCTGTTGGGCGGCAAACTTAAGAAGGGCGATACTATCAGTATTGATAAGAATCCGAACAGGGAGGAACTTACTTTCAAGGTTGCAGTAGTAGAGTAGTTCTTCCTCGGGTGGCAAATTCTCATGAAAAGAGCAAAATCTGATGTGCTCCTGGATAATTGTCGTGTTAATATAAGTTAAGGGTAATGAATTATTTCATCAATTAGAAATATTTCATTACCTTTGCAATCGCTTTGAAAATGAAAAGCCATGATGGCTCAGTTGGTAGAGCAACGCATTCGTAATGCGTGGGTCGCGGGTTCGAGTCCCGCTCGTGGCTCTTTTCAGCACTATTTGTGCGGGATTAGCACATCGGTAGTGCACGGGCTTCCCAAGCCTGGGAGGCGGGTTCGATTCCCGTATCCCGCTCAAAAGATAAGGTATTGAAAATCAGATAGTTGTGGTTTTTAATACCTTATTTTTTTCTTCTCCCCTATCCGTCAGTTCTTATTATATATAAGGTATAAATAGCCTTTTTGTGAGTAATATGTGAGTAACGCATGAAAAGTGTAGATTCCTTGTGAGTGAATATCTCCTCTAATTACGCAAACCTTTACGGACGATTTTGGTGCATTTATGATATAAGGTAAGGGAATATTTTATACCTTTGCATCGGAAATTTAAAACAACCTTAATTCCGCAACACTATAATTTAACTTTATTTATAAGTTCCTGAGCAACAA
>SAMEA3663069__coassemble_775_pt1 | contig 13715 bp, 14 predicted proteins | sample SAMEA3663069__metabat2_high_PE_005 | metagenome-assembled genome bin SAMEA3663069 (sample SAMEA3663069) | pig gut metagenome | biome: pig gut; feature: pig-associated habitat; material: faeces | place: France | collected 2012
TAATCGTTAAAAGTATTGAAAATATTTGGTAGTGGAGAAAAAATCCACTACCTTTGTACCCGATTTATTGTCCTATGGTGTAATGGTAGCACTACAGTTTTTGGTTCTGTCAGTGGTGGTTCGAATCCGCCTGGGACAACATCTCGCAAATAACCCTTCAAGTCTTCACGGATTTGGAGGGTTATTTTTTTTGTGATTTATCTAAAATAGAAATCGTAGAGCCTGATTTCTCTGAGAATTTTTACTTTTATCTGTTATTTGGGGATAATAGACGTGAAAATAGGAAATAAATTAGGAAATCAGTAAAAAGTGATATTCTTTCGTACATATTTAGTAGTGAGATTCAAAAATATTTTGTATCTTTGCCCTCAGAACAAACAAATCGAAAGAAGTAATGAAGACGAACATAGTGCTGCTGCCACTCACAATTATACCTTTATCTGGGGTATGGGAGGTGAAAATCTTGACTATGGTGATCAGGACTTTTACGAGATTACAGACTTAAAATAATAAAATACGGATGGTCTGAAGGAGTGTTTCGGAAGACCAGCGTATGAAAGATAATCATAAACAACTATAAATCGAACAAAACATGGATTTTTCTAAGTTATTCTCTCTTGAGGGTAAGGTAGCCCTCGTAACAGGTGCCGCTTACGGCATTGGTTTTTCAATTGCTGAGGCTTATGCTAAGGCAGGTGCAAAAATCGCTTTCAACTGCCGTAGCCAGCATCACATGGATCAGGCTTTGGCTGACTATAAGGCTAAGGGTATTGATGCTAAGGGTTATATCTGTGATGTAACAGATGAAGAGCAGGTTAAGAATATGGTAGCTGACATTGAGAAGGAGCTCGGTGTGATTGATATTTTGGTTAACAATGCTGGTATCATCAAGCGTATTCCTATGACAGAAATGTCTGTAGAGGATTTCAAGCAGGTTATCGACATTGACCTCAATGCTCCTTTCATCGTTTCTAAGGCAGTTCTCCCAGGTATGATCAAGAAGGGCCATGGTAAGATTATCAACATCTGCTCTATGATGAGTGAGTTGGGCCGTGAGACAGTTTCTGCTTATGCTGCAGCTAAGGGTGGTTTGAAGATGTTGACCCGTAACATCTGCTCTGAGTTCGGTGAGTATAATATCCAGTGTAACGGCTTGGGCCCTGGTTATATTGCTACTCCACAGACAGCACCTCTTCGTGAGCGTCAGGCAGACGGTAGCCGTCATCCATTCGATAGCTTCATTTGCGCTAAGACTCCAGCTGGTCGTTGGTTGGAACCAGAGGAGTTGATGGGTCCTGCAGTATTCTTGGCTTCTGATGCTTCAAATGCGGTAAATGGTCACATCCTCTATGTAGATGGTGGTATTTTGGCATACATTGGCAAGCAGCCTAAATGAAGAAGCCTTCGGCTTTTCAACGAGAGACTTATATAAATGAAATAGGGCAGTCCAATACGGACTGCCCTTTATTTGTCTTAAATAATCTTTACAAATTATTCATTGATAGCATCAGCAAGTTCTGCACCAGCCTTGAATTTAGCTACCTTCTTTGCTGCAATTTGGATCTTCTCCTTAGTAGCAGGGTTGATACCCTCACGAGCAGGGCGCTCGCTGACACTGAATGTGCCGAAACCTACCAACTGGATTTTATCACCAGCAACGAGAGCCTCTTTGAGAGCGTTAGTTGTAGCGTCAAGAGCTTTCTTTGCATCAGCCTTGCTAATACCAGCACCAGCTGCAATCTTGTCGATCAATTCTGTCTTGTTCATAATTTTTCTTTATTAAATGATTAATATTATCGTTCCTTATCCATTTTTGCTTACAAATATAGGTCATTCCTTTTAAAAAAACAACAAAAAGAGAAGAAAAATGTAGATTTTATTGAAATTTAAGTGTAATATGCTTATTTTATGGTGCTATAACGGATATTTTTCGTAATTTTGCCCCAAATTTCGTAAAAAGATAAAGTTTTAGATTATGCGTAATATACCTATAGTTACAAAGAACTTGCTGATAGTGAATATCGTGGCTTTCCTGATTACATATATATTGGGAAAGGACGCTTCAGGTGGTTATGTTCTAAATGATCTCTTGGGACTCCATTTCTTTATGGCATCTGATTTTCAGGTCTATCAACTGATTACTTACATGTTTATGCATGGTGGTTTCGAGCATATTATCTTCAATATGTTCGCACTTTGGATGTTCGGTTGTGTCGTGGAAAGAGTGTGGGGACCTAAGAAATTCCTTTTTTATTACATCGCCTGCGGGTTGGGTGCAGGATTGTTTCAGGAGTTGGCTCAGACTGTTCAGTTTTATTTTACAGCGTCTGAACAGTTTCCGGAATTGACAATATCCCAATTATGGACCATAGGACATAATAGTGCTGATGTTTTGAATGGTTGGACTACCGTTGGAGCTTCTGGTGCCATTTATGGTATTTTGTTGGCTTTTGGTATGATATTTCCAGAGGAACGTATTTTCATTTTCCCATTGCCTATTCCTATCAAGGCTAAGTATTTTGTAATAGGTTATGCTGCTATCGAATTGGTTTCTGCCATCGCTACAACAGGTGATGGTGTGGCACATATTGCTCACCTTGGTGGTATGGTTGTTGGATTCTTTATGATTCGTTATTGGAGAAAACAAGTTAATGGATATAGTGGCAGCAGTGCTCGTGATGCTTTTGAGAAACTTCGTGATTCTTTAGGTGGAAAGCGCAACCGTCAGCATTTTAACTATACCCGCAATCATAATCCTCAGTCTGATAATAACTCTTATCAGTCTCATCAGCAGGATTGGGATTATAATGCCCACAAGCGTGCCACCCAGGAGGAGATAGATCGAATCCTGGACAAGATTCGCAAAAGCGGCTATGATAGTTTGACAAAAGATGAGAAGCAGACTCTTTTTGACCAGAGTAAGAAATAAGCTGGTTTTTCTGGGCACAATAGATTATGATATAAAGAAATAAGTGGCAAGATGATATTTAAACAATTGAGGCAGTTTTCTATCAGGATGATTGCGGGAGCAAATATTGCTACCATAATCATCCTGTTTCTTATAGGCTTTTCAGATCATCTTCATCCGGAAAGATTTGCCATGTTGTCGAATGTAGGTTTGCTTTTCCCTGTTTTTCTCTTCATCAACTTAGGGTTTCTTATCTTTTGGCTGATATTTAAGGTGCGTTATGCGCTGATTCCTTTCATGGGGTTCATTATCTGTTATGTACCTGTGCGTGAATATATTCCCTTCAATATTCCTCGTGAGGCTCCGGAGGGTTCCATCAAGATCCTTTCATATAATACCTGGGCTTTTGCTGAGGGAGAGATGGGGGAAGACGGCATTAATCCTATTGTGAAGTATATCAAAGAACAGAATGCAGACATTGTATGTCTTCAGGAAGTGGGGCATACTGGGGATGTGGAGAACCAGTTGGATTCTCTTCTCTACCCGATGTATGCCTATCGGGATACAACCTGGCATTCGGGAGGTGGTGATGTGATTGGCATATTGAGTAAATATCCGATTCTATCTAAGGAACGAATCCCATATGAGTCAGCGGGAAATCTCAGTGTGGCTTATCAGTTGGAAATCAATCATGAAAAGGTACTCTTGATTAATAATCATCTGGAAACAACGGGGTTGACCTTGGAAGAACGGGCACAGTTTAAGCAACTTATCAAAGGAAATCTGGAGACTGATACGGCTGAAATCACTTCCAAGTTGCTGGTAGTGAAATTGGGAGAGGCCACCCGTAAGCGAGCATCACAGGCAGAAGCAGTCGCAGATTACATCCGTCAGCATCGGGATATGAGTATTATTCTCTGTGGTGATTTCAATGATGGACCGATTTCTTATTCCCATCGAACCATTGCCAAAGGACTTACAGATTGCTATGTAGCAAGTGGCAACGGACCGGGTATCAGTTATCATCATGCGGGATTTTTTGTAAGGATTGACAACATGATGTGTTCAGATGACTGGGAACCCTACGAATGCAAAATAGACCGCAAAATATCGTCATCAGACCATTATCCTATCGTTTGTTACCTAAAAAAGCGGGATAAATAGCAAAAAAGCCTCAAATTATTCTTATAAAAGAAAAAAAATGATTATTTTTGCACGTCATTATGTTGATAATAAAGAAATTAGACGAAGATAAAATAAATAATTAATAATAAATAATAGAAATGCAAAACAAAGGAATTGTAATTTGTGTTGCCGTCTTATTGACGCTTGCAAGCATCTTCTATCTGTCATTCTCAGTAGCAACAAGCTACTATGACAGTGAGGCTGCAAAGATCAAAGACCCTATTGCCCAGCAGGACTATAAGGATTCTGTGAAGTACTTGGGTGTTTATTCTTATCAGAATTGCTTGGAAACTCAGATCGGTCTTGGACTTGACCTCAAGGGCGGTATGAATGTAATTCTTGAGATTTCTGTACCTGATGTAATTGAAAACCTCGCTGACCACAAGACAGACGCTGGTTTCACCAATGCCATGAAGGAAGCCAGAGCTCAAGAGGAAGCTAACGGTGGTGACTTTGTGTCACTTTTCATTAACGCTTATCACAAGAGCGCACCAGGTCATAAACTCGCAGAGGTTTTTGCTACCCAGCAGTTGCAGGGTAAGGTTTCTCCTCAGAGCAGCGATGCAGAGGTAGAAAAAGCAATCCGCAGTTCTGTACAGGATGCTATCGACAACTCTTTCAATGTTGTACGTACTCGTATTGATAAGTTTGGTGTTGTACAGCCTAACATCCAGAAGTTGGAAGGTCAGCAGGGCCGTATCATGGTAGAAATGCCTGGTATCAGCCAGCCAGAGCGTATGCGTAAGATGCTTCAGGGTAGCGCTAACCTTGAGTTCTGGGAGACATATAACTCAGAGGAAATCGCTCCTTATCTCCAGCAGCTTGACACTCGTCTTGCTAATGGCGACCATGAGGTAGAGGCTAAGGATTCTGTTGCTGCTGATTCTGCTAAGAAAGAAGTTGCAAAGGCAGAACCTGCTAAGGCTGCTCCTAAGTTGAACCTCAAGAAGGGTGATGAGGCTAAGTCTAAGATCAATGCTGAAAAGCAGAGTGCTGCTGCCATCAAGGCTCATCCATTGCTGGCTCGTTTGCAGTTGGTTCCTGGACAGGGTCTGAGTACTGTGGGTTATGCAAGTGTTCGCGATACTGCAGCTATCAATAAGTTGATCTATTCTGCTTTGGCTAAGCAGGTGTTGCCTTCAGACTTGAAGTTGCTTTGGAGTGCTAAACCAGCTGACCATTTGAATGTGAAGAACATCTATGAACTCCATGCTTTGAAGGTGACTACCAGTACAGGTCGCGCTCCATTGGAGGGTGATGTGATTACTGATGCTAAGGACGAGTTTGAACCTACTACTGGTGCTCCATGTGTAAGCATGAAGATGAATTCTGAGGGTGCTCGTAGATGGGCTCAGATGACTAAGGCTAACGTAGGTAAGGCTATTGCCATTGTTTTGGATGGTGTAGTTTATTCTGCTCCTCGTGTAAATGGTGAGATTGCCGGCGGTAGTTCTCAGATTACTGGTAACTTCACTATCGAAGATACGAAGGATTTGGCTAACACTTTGAAGTCAGGTCGTATGCCAGCTCCTGCCCGTATCGTTCAGGAAGAGGTGGTAGGTCCTACTCTCGGTGCACAGTCTATCCAGATGGGTATCATCTCATTCGTTGTGGCTTTCGTACTCTTGATGGTTTACATGGTGATGATGTACAACATCATTCCTGGTATGATGGCTAACCTTGCATTGCTTGTCAATGTATTCTTCACATTAGGTATCTTGACGTCATTCCAAGCAGCCTTGACGTTGCCGGGTCTTGCCGGTATGGTCTTGTCTTTGGGTACGGCCGTGGATGCTAACGTGCTTATTTATGAGCGTATCAAGGAAGAACTCCGTTCTGGCAAGGGTATGAAGCAGGCTGTGGCTGCCGGTTATGGTAATGCTTTCTCTGCTATCTTCGACTCTAACTTGACATCTTTGATTACAGGTGTTATCCTGCTTGTTACTGGTACCGGTCCTGTTCGTGGTTTCGCTACAACCTGGATTATCGGTATTGTTGTATCATTCTTTACTGCTGTATTCCTGACTCGTTTGGTTTACGATTATAAGTTGAATCACGACAAGTGGATGCATTGCAAGTTTGATACTCCAGTTTCTCACAACTTGATGCAGGGCAAGAAGTACAAGTTCATGTCTATGTACAAGACTACCTTTACTGTAGCAGTTGTTGCAGCTGTCGTATTCATTGGTAGCTTTGTAGTTCGTGGCTTGAGCAAGAGTATTGACTTCACCGGTGGTCGTAACTATGTAGTTCAGTTTGAGAAAGCTGTAGAGCCAGAGCAGATTCGTACTGTTCTTGGTGATGCATTTGTCAATGCAGATGGAACCAAGGCAAACACAAGTGCTATTGCTATCGGTACAGATGGAAGAACCATCCGTGTATCTACCAACTATATGATTGAGAGCAACAGTCCTACAGTAGATGATGAGGCTGAAACAATCCTCTATAACTCATTGAAGAAGGCTGGTTTGGTTTCTCAGCAGAATGTTGAGGCTTTCAAGAATCCAGATGTACGCCAGGGCGGTTCTATTATCAGTAGTACAAAGGTAGGTCCTTCTGTAGCTAAGGATATTACAATGGGTGCTATCTACAGTGTGCTTTTCGCATTGATAGCTATCTTCCTCTACATTTTGCTCCGTTTCCGCAACGTAGCATTCTCTGTAGGTTCTACTATCGCTCTTGCATTTGATGCTTTGACTGTTATTGGTTTCTACTCACTCTTGTGGGGTCTTGTACCATTCTCTTTAGAGATTGACCAGACCTTCATTGGTGCTATCCTGACCGTGGTTGGTTACTCTATCAATGATAAGGTGGTTGTGTTCGACCGCATCCGTGAGAACATGAAGCTTCATCCTAAGGGTGATCGCCAGCAGCTTTTCAATGCTTCTATCAATGAGACATTGGCACGTACTATCAATACTTCAACTTCTACCTTGATTGTGTTGCTCTGTATCTTCATCCTCGGTGGTGACAGTATCCGCAGCTTCGCATTCGCTATGATTTTGGGTGTTGTATTCGGTACTTTGTCTTCTATCTTCATTGCTTCTCCAATGGCTTACATCGTTCTTGGTCGTAAGATTAAGGAAGAGCCTGCTGAGGCAGAGGTTGTTGCTGTTAAGTAATACTGGGCAGATCAATAACCATATAGAAGCGAATTAACATGAATAATTTCTCCGTCTGGTGAAAACCAGATGGAGAAAATGTTCCAAAGAGAATGTGAATGTTCTAAAGAGGATATTCTATGAAGTGAATATTTTGGATGAAGGACATTTCAATGATTTGAGGAACTGAAAGATATAATAAAAGGTCGCATTCCAGAATGGAAGCGACCTTTTATCGATTCAGTTTGAATGCTGATAACTATCTCCATGTGATTCCACCGAGAATCGAACTCGGATCAAAGGTTTAGGAAACCTCCGTTCTATCCATTAAACTATGGAACCCTTTGTGGATAGTTTGGATTGCTTGTAAGATGGCATGAACAGCAATCTGTCTGCAAAGATAATGTAAAAATCTGACTTGACAAAGAGAATAGGCAGAAAATCAATGCTATTTTGTTGAGAAACCTTTTAAAATTTGTAATTTTCATGTGTGGATGCGATTTTAAAATCTCATAATTATGTTTTTATCTCTTCTTTTATCTTCCTTTTTCACGTTTGTAGAGTTGAATTGTGAAAATCTTTTCGATACCGTACATGATTCGCTGAAGAATGATATGGAGTTTCTGCCAGAGAGTGATTATCACTGGACAAGAACCCGATATTGGAAGAAAATCAATCATCTTTCTCAGGAAATTATTGCCTTAGGAGAGTTGGCTACACCTTATTATATATATAATGGCAGTCTAAGCCAGAGTAAGAAAAATCAGTTGCAAGGTAAGGGATGCCAAAATCAATGGCATTTGCCGGATTTGGTGGCTCTCTGTGAAGTAGAAAATGATTCTGCCATGATTGCTTTGACCAGGCGTTCTCTGTTGCGCAAGGCTGGTTATGAATATGTGATGACTTCTTCACCAGATGAGCGTGGCATAGATGTAGCATTGATGTACCAGCCTTTTTCATTTCGTCTGCTCCATCATCATGCTATACGTATCAAGCATTTGCCTGAAACTCGTCCCACTCGTGATATTCTTTATGCCAAAGGAATTTTGATGGGGAAAGATACGCTTCATGTTTTTGTAGTTCATGCCCCAAGTCGCAGGGGAGGCGAGGCTGCTTCCCGCCCTTATCGTCTGCAGGTAGCCAGTCAGTTATCGCAGGCTGTAGATTCTATCTATTCTTTTAATCATGGTGCTAAGATTATTGTGACGGGTGATTTCAATGATTATTCTGATTCTCCTGCATTGCAGTTTCTTGAGCATCATCAGTTGGTGAATATCAGTCAGGATGCGCATGGACGGAATGGAGCTAAGGGTACTTATCGTTACCATGGAGAATGGCGCAGTCTTGATCAGATGTTGTGTAGTCAGTCTTTGGTAGGGCAGAAAATTGCTTGTGAGGTGGGAGATTTGCCTTTCCTTTTGCAGGAAGACGATAAATATGGTGGTAAGAAGCCATTTCGTACCTTTCTGGGGCCCAGGTATTTAGGAGGGTATAGTGACCATTTGCCACTTGTTGCATGGTTTAAGTTATAGGTTGTTGTGAAATAATCTTGATATTCTTTGCTATATATATCCTATGTTTGCCAATATTCGGTAAATATACGGAAAAGTCATTGTTCTCACATTTGGGTGTGAATGATGGGCTGCCTCATAATAGGTATTGGTTGTAGAAGATAACCGGGAAATCAGGTATTAGATAGAGCGTTACCGCCATTCCAAGAAGATTGAGCCGCCGAAGATTACGGTCAACTCTCTCGATGAGGAATGGATGGAGAATGCACTTGCTGTCGTCAAGAAACACTTGAGCGATGATAAGTTCTCCACCGATATCTTTGCCCGTGAGATGATGGCATACCTATTTTTTTGTGTTAAATACGAGAGAAATCTTGCTTTTTCCTATATAAAGTTGTATCTTTGCCTACGGATAAGTTATGTTCAGCGTCGTTGAATATAAGTTCAACGTTGCCGAATGTAAGTTCAACGTCGTTAAACATAGGTTCGCCGTTGCTGAACATAACTATCTCGTAGGAGAATGAACAACTGAATAGAGCTGTAAGAATCATCCTACTTAAGATTATAAACTATAATAACAAAGAAAGGAATCTATGCCAAAGTACAAGTTAGTAGAGATGACAGACCTCCGTAATACGGGTAAGCGTAGGGTCTATCCCAAGATGGTAGTCAATCGTACATTGTCTCAGTCAGAGTTCATCGACAAGATGAAAATGTATAGTCGTGCGTTGCCTTCCAATATGATAGAAGCAGTGGTGGCGGATGTGCGCGATATGCTCGTGCGTCTGCTTTCCATGGGTTACAATGTAACCTTCGATGAACTCGGCACCTTTTCTCTCTCGCTCGACTTCGAGGATGACAAGCCAAGGGAGATTCAGGACGATAGTGACAAGATGATATATCGTAAGGTGGGCGTGAAGAGTGTCAACTTCAAGCCTTCGCCAGAGTTGGTGAAGGATGCGAAACTGGCTACCGACTGTGATCTGGAGCGAGACATGAGCGGCGTGAAGGTGATTCGCAAGGAAATCTATACCCGGGAGCAGCGCATCGCCCGAGCCTTGAAGGTTATCGATGAGAATGGTTTCATCGGTCTCACCGACTATGCCTATATCAATAATCTGAGCCGTACTGCAGCCTCGCTGGAACTTCGTGAAATCTGTGCTGCTGCTGATTCGCCTATCCGTTCCACAGGTCAGCATAGCCATAAGGTTTGGGTGAGGAGGAAGGAATGAAGCCAATAAGTTTTTATAGAACAGACTAATTGACATAACAGAATATTGCCCAAATTGTAGTCCTTAGTTTGGGCACTTGTTGCCCGCCTCGTGAGCACCGGTTGCCCGTCTCATGTTCACCGGTTCCCCATCACGTGGTCCCCGAGGGACCGCTTGGAGAGCATGGCAGGCTGCATCGGGGCTTCCGGTATGGGTATAGACATTAAAAAGGTAACACTTTTACCCAGAAAACCACTTTGTTTGGCTGGTAAAGTATGATTTTAAGGTCCGATTTAACATTATTAAGTGTAAATATGTCAAAGAATTCCACTTTTGCGTGATTTTTCCTGCTAAAAAGTTTGTATTATCAATGATTATTCGTATCTTTGCATCGTCAGTTCCCACCAAGCCTCTCAACGATGCTCAAATGCGTGGGGCTTTTTTGTATATATACGTTTACTCTCAAAATACGCTAATGGAAAGATTACCGCACTTCATGAAACATTATATGACAGAGGCAGACTTGATGGCTCTGTTGAAAAGTCGTGGGCTTGTTATTTCCGATGAAGACAAAGCGGTACGGTATTTGGAGAGCATCGGGTACTATCGCCTTTCCGCTTATATGTACCCATTCTTGAAAGTTCCAAAGGAAACTCATCAGTATAAAGATGGTACAACTTTTCAACAAGTGTTGAATCTCTATCGCTTCGACAAGAAGTTGCGTATGCTTCTTCTCAATGAGATTGAGAAAGTAGAGATAGCTATTCGTCGTGCCATTATGAACATTCCTGTGCAGATGACAGGAGATACTTATTGGCTGACAAATTCTGTTCACTTTGCCAACCAAAGAACTTTTCAAGAAACAAAGAACACCATCGGCAGAGAATATGCGAAATCAACAGAAGAATTTATCAAGCATTTCAAGAACAGCTATTGCGACCCATATCCTCCATCATGGATTTTGGGTGAGTTGCTGACGATGGGCAATGATTTCCTTGATATCATATCACCCAACAATGATATGTTGGGAAAAATGCACACGCTATTTTCCAATTATCCAGAGATAGATCTGGCAGCTCTTGGATTTCCAAATGGATGGGAGAGCGAACCGTTATGGGCACAACAGATGTAAGTGTTCTTACTCGAAGAATTCAAGAATTGGAAAAGGAAAACGCCAGACTTAAAGCAATTTGAAATCGTCCGCAAACTGCGGACAATTTGCCTGTAATGGTTCCTGCCAAGATTACACAATCTAACCGTCATCTTACCACAACGCAATCTTGCCTGCAATACCCAAATCAAGAGTGGCTGTTGCGATACCCAAAGCTTGGAATACACGACTCATTGTTGGCAATGTGATAACACTTGTACCTTTCTCCAACTTTGATATCTGAGCACGCTGCACACCGATACGCTCACCAAGCTGTTCTTGTGTGAGGTTTTGTGCCAATCGAGCCTTGCGTATGGCTTCGCCTACAATATAGGCGTTCACATCTTCTTTGAGCTTGGCTTCCATGGCTTCGCGCTCTGGTGTACCTCTTTTACCCCAAAGTTTATCTTTCATATTGTCTGCTGGTATCAATTTCATCTGTGCCATAATGCTATTTCTTTTTATTGTTAAAATACTCTTTTCTTATCTCTTCTGCTTTGGCAATCTCCTTTAAAGGTGTTTTTTGAGTTTTCTTGACTATGCCATGTGTGGCAATAACCAAAGTCTCTTCCTCAGTATCCAAAAAGGCTTGTGCTTCTTCTGTCAACACCACTTTTAGCTTGTTGATGCCCATTTTGTTTTGAATTATGGTACAAAGATAATGATTTGTTTCCAAACAACGATACAAATTCGGTTTTTCATCTCTATCAGCCCCACTTTTAACACTCTCACTACTTGTTAGTATCAGATATGTAACTTGCTCACTCTTTTATTTCCCTAAATTTGAAGATTCAAAAATAGGGAAGAGGAAAATGACTTATACTATAAAAAGTTTCCAACCAAAAGGCGATATTTTAGTCTATGGCAATCCAAGCAGTTGAAGCATTCTTACCCAGAAAACCACTTTGTTTGGCTGGTAAAGTATGATTTTAAGGTCCGATTTAACATTATTAAGTGTAAATATGTCAAAGAATTCCACTTTTGCGTGATTTTTCCTGCTAAAAAGTTTGTATTATCAATGATTATTCGTATCTTTGCAGCAACAGAATCCGCCACGCTTCCCATTTGAACAGCGAACCAGGGCGGGTCTTTTGCTTTTATGGGAACATTAAGATTATACACTAAACAGGCTCTTTCTATTTCCGAACAAATAGAACTACTAAAAAGTAGAGACTTAAATATTGCTGATTCATCCAAGGCTGCAAAATTTCTTGGAGAGGTCAGTTATTTTCGTTTTGTCCAATACCTTCGTCCTATGGAGGCAGACAAGACTACGCATCAATTTAAGCCTAATAGTAGATTTGAAGATGCCGTAGCTCTCTATAACTTTGATATAGGGTTGAGAGATTTGATGTTCAAGGCTGTTCAACGATTAGAGATTGCTTTGCGCACAAAGATTATACAAGAGTTTTCTTTGGCTCATGGACCGTTTTGGTTCTTTGATACAAGTCTTGTTGACGATGAACACAAGTTTATTGAGAATATGAACTCCATAGATAGAGAACTTCAACGTAGCAAGGAGGACTTTATCAAAGAGCATAGGCGCAACTATGACAAGCCGATATTCCCTCCAGCATGGAAAACGCTTGAACTTGCATCTTTCGGCACGCTTTCAAAACTCTATTACAATTTCAGTGATAAGAAGTTGAAGAAGCGTGTAGCTCGTCAATTTAATCTTCCACAGCATGAGGTGTTGGAAAGCTGGATGCGTAGTGTAACTGTCCTGAGAAACTGTTGCGCTCACCACTCACGACTTTGGAATCGTTATCTTTCCAATGCTCCACAAATGAACGCTTCTTTACGTGGTGCATGGGTGAACATTGATGGTGTTGATGCGAACAAAGTATATGCTATAGCCTGTTGTATAGCATATTGGCTTGATTCCATGGGATATGGATTGGACTTCAAGAATGAACTCAAATCATTACTCGCTTCTTATCCACAGGTAGATCCGACAGCAATGGGATTCCCTGAAAATTGGATTTCGGAGCCTCTATGGAGATAACTTTATAGATAAAATACAGACAAGCCTGTCGGTAGTGAAAATTCTTCATTACCGACAGGCTTTCTTCGGCAAGCTATTCTTTTGGGCATATATACAAATCTCTTTATTATTTTTTCGTATCGTTTTCTCTTTCCTCACTAAACGCCTTTATCTCGTCAGTAAGGACTTTTGTAATTTCTCTTTCGGTACTATTAGCTGATAATCCGCCACTCCGATAGGTTTTCCCATATCTTCAAGTTCAAGCTCCAATATAGGACTTGTGACACCTAAGAAACCAAGATTATAGTTGCTGTTAAACACGTCATTGGCATATTGGGCTTGTTCGGCAGGAAGAGTGCGGTCGAAATTGTTGTCTACTTTTGGTTATCTTTCAACCCCTTTTCCAATTCCTCGATAGTCGGCATAGATGATTTGAAGTCTTTCGGGAAGAGTTTGGAGAGCTGATATTCCGATATACCCATTGGTTCCTTGTATGACTCCAAGGCATATTTAGCCACTACGTTGTCTTTGTCCTTACAGATAAGCAAGCCAATGGTAGGATTGTCTATATCGGTCTTTGAAATCGTCCGCAGTTTGCGGACGATTTTTACTTGTATGCTCGGCATGAGCTTATTCTAATGGGTGCAAGTCCCTAACGAACCCTA
>SAMEA3663069__coassemble_783_pt1 | contig 13465 bp, 8 predicted proteins | sample SAMEA3663069__metabat2_high_PE_005 | metagenome-assembled genome bin SAMEA3663069 (sample SAMEA3663069) | pig gut metagenome | biome: pig gut; feature: pig-associated habitat; material: faeces | place: France | collected 2012
TCATATAACATTTTCGTATATTTCCCTCTTTATGTAACATTAGCGAATGTTATTGTTATATTATAAAAATATAAATCATCGGAAAAGTTGTAATTTTGCATCGCATTTTCAGAGTAAATCTGGAATTAAAACAACGCTAAAATTATAAAATCTTAAGTACCATTGTCCCCCGCGAATATAAAATCATCACATTTGGGAACATATACGTTTAATCATTTTGGAATCACCATTGTTTGTATTGGTGTTTCTTTGTAAAATTTTAAGTCATGAAAAAATTATGTTTAATTTTAACTGTATTGTATGCTATTTGGGCTAATTGTAGCGCTCAATCACTTAACATCGCTACAAATCTATTGACAGGAGATAATTCGACGTTTGATTCTGGCATGGGTTCGTGGACTTGCAATGATAATAATGCATGTTCAAGAGATAACACTAATGGTAAAGACGGATATTATCTTAGGCTTAAACATACCGGAGAAGTTAAGGATTATGAAAAGCAGATGGAATACAGTCTTAGAGGTCATACTCCAGCTAACAAAACAAGATACGTCATCAAGTTCTGGGCGAAAAGAAATGGAACCTCAGGAAATGGTCAAATCAAGGTCCTTCTTCAAAAAAACAACCCAGATGAGAATTATCCCCAAATTTGGTTCGGCGACACATCCATCTCAATAGCGGATACATGGAAACAGTATGAATATGATTTAACCACAGACCAAGGTGACTATGAGGTAATAAAGATAAACTTTGGTAACTGTGGCGAGGTGCTGATTGATAATATTGAGTTTGGTGTAAAGCCCGATAACGTAGCACGCACTATAAATGTCGATGGCACAACCCGTAAATACTGGCTCTATGTACCTGCTTCTGTGGCAGGAAAAACGAATGTGCCAGTGGTATTCTCTCTCCACGGACGTGGTGGTACAGGTGATCCGAATGCCGACAATTCAAGTAAATTGGGCAAACCAACTTTTACCTCACTTGCAGATAACGAAGGCTTCATCGTGGTCTATCCTCAAGGACGAAATGGTGGAACGGAACCAAATGACTGGAATAATGGTTTTGTTGACGCTACCGGTTGGGAAGCCACTGGAAAAGAGAATGCAGATACTAAGTTTATCAAGGCACTTGTGGATGAGATAAAGACAATCTACAATTCCAACTGCAATATCTCCGTCGATCCGACGAAGTTCTACCTCTGTGGATACTCCATGGGCGGCATGATGACATACGCTTGTGCGAAAGTGCTCAATGGCACATTTGCGGCATACGGTTCATGCAGTGGCTACCCTCTCAATGAGTTTCACATGAACCTCGCTACGGAAAACCCTATTCCGTTTATCCATCTGCATGGCAATAAAGATAATGTGCTTGGCATCGAGCATCTCCACACCATCATAGAAAACCTCCTGTTCCGCAATGGATGCAAGCTCTCACCAAAGCAGAATAATGACGATGGTTGGACTACGAGCACAGATAATGGTATGACAAGATATGATTTCACAGGTGTGAAGGAAGTGCCTGTCACCACTGTCACATTTGATGGACTTTCGCATATTATAGAAGCGAGCGCACCTGCTTATCTTTGGAAATTCTTCAAAGGCAAGACAGTTGGTCAGTATGATTCCAACATAGAGTGGAAATGGGATATGCCAACGATAAACAAGAATATTACCAACAGCCCAAGCTCCTCTTACTACGGTTGGAAGCATGAGGTAAATGGCAATAATAGGACGCTGACTTACGGTGGAGGAGGCAATACTACCGACAATAATAATGTCTATAATTCCATCCAGCTCACTCCAGGAAAGCACACTCTATATGCTCAGATGATGAGCACATCTGGAGAAAAATCATCAGTGACATTGCGAAATATCCTCACCGGTGCAGAGACCGTTGCACGTAAGGTAGTCGACAACAGTGGCATCTCTGACCATATTACCAATGTGCTGTATGAGTTTGAAGTAGGAGAGGGCGCGGAGTTTTCTCTTGAGCTCAAGTTTTCAAATACCGACAGTAAATGCACCCTGCTTGAAATCCATAAAGGATCCTACAGACCACAAGGAGGCGTAAAGGATGAGAGCCAGGATAATGCCACCGTCAACCTCAATGACGGTAAATTGGCTGAGTTGACATTCGACAATGTTGACATTGTTCCTATAGAATCAGGCTATGGAGCCAATCTCCCTTCTGTTAACGATAATATGACACTCTATCTGAAGAGCCGACTTGGCAGCGTTAAAGATGGCAAGTTTGTCAATAAGGATAAGTATATCGTGAAGGATGCTGTTTTCGGACATTATTTCCAGAATATCCCTGATGCAGATATCTATGACAGATATGGCGCGTCAGACTATATGCGTGTAGTATTGGGTAAGAATAATTCTCTTTCTGGCCATGGTGATATAAAAGGAATACAAACCACAGGTCAGGTGACAATAGGATTCTGGGTAAATGGAGATTTAGCAGTCAATCGTGGACTGGCTTATGACGAGCCGTCAATGTTCTATATTGCAGGAAATACGTATAATGGACCGAATGAAGTCAATAATCCTCATATGTTCAATATCACCTGCAATGGTGGCCTTAGCGGCTATATGAATAATGGTAATTTCCAATATAATACTGGTACAAGCAGTTTTGGCGATTTGTGTGACACAAAGACCAACGCGAATTTCTACAACAAGAATTTCTATAAGGACTGCAACTGGCATTACATCACTTACCAGATGTATGACAACCTGTCACGATTTAATATGTATGTAGATGGAGAACCGACATGTTTGGGTGGCTATGCCACGCATAATGGCGGGTCGCTCGATAGCTATATCGCGGGACTGAATAGCATTGTGCTCGGTGGTGCCAATGCCAACAATGTGACATTCGCCTATGACGTGGCGTTTGCCTATGACGACATCGTAATCTATAATCGTGTGCTGTCAAAGCGTGAGATCAATAAGATTATCGAGAATAAGAAGTATTCACCGTCAGTTTGGCATTTCGATCGAAATCTGGAAAACAACATTTTCTTCAATCCTGATTTGCTGAACACGACCATGTGGGCTTCATCCAATGGCGTTTATACGCTCAATACCAATTTCTCCTCAGCAGCAGCATTGACCTATGATGGAATCACTGAGATTCCTGCTTTCAAGGGCTTGCGGTTTGTCACTCCTGGTAATCAAAAGATACAGATAGATGCAAACAGCGGTGCTCTCCATCTTTCACAGGGCGTCAAGGTGGTGTTCTCCAATCTGGCAAAGGATACCTATGTGAGGATGGAATACAAGGAGGATGATAATGTGAATTGGAATAATGATGGGTTAAATAATGTAACTATAACAGGCAATACTCCTTCGCCAAGTCAGGGTTGTGTTAGAACATTGTTCAAGGTTGGTGGTACAACATCTGAAGAAACCAGCATTACTATGCCATCTGGCATAAAGATAATCCGAATGGAAGCCACTAACAAGTCTTTCGCACAGATAAAGTTTGTGGATAATTCGAATAATGATAAGGTGGTTAGTGTGGTGAAGAATCCTTCTAATAAGGAGTCACTTCCACGTATGGACCTGTATGTCAATGCAGTGGAGCGTTTGCATACAGAAGATGATAAAGTGAAACTTCAGACGGCACCTTCGTTTAAATATACGAGTTCTTCCCCTCACGTGGCTTCCATTGCCGCTGATGGAACAGTCACTTTGCATGGCATAGCTGGCAGTACTGTGATAACGGCAGAGCTCAACAATGACAAGAATGAGTATGATTGTGACATTTATGACCAGTATGCCTTTGAGCCATCAAATCGTATCTTCTCATCCTATGAGATTGTAGTGGAGCCAAAGGAAGGTACATTCTGCAAGGTGGCTGATGGTGAGACATACACGGTCGGTCAGACATTGTATAATGCTGACAAGACAGTCGGAGTGACACTCGGAGGATGGACTTATAATGGTGGTACTTATTATGGTAATACAGACTCATATACGGCAAAAGAACCATGGGCAGGACATAAATTCGAGAAGAATGCTGACCGAAATGGTTACCTTGCAAATAGCCGTAAGACGGAAGAAGATGTATTCCATGAATTCTTCAGTGGAAAAGAGACATTCTCCACAAATGGCAGTCATGCGGCGAAGAGCGAGCAACTGAATGTGGATGCCAATCATACTTATGCCGAAACAGGCAACTATTCTGCCCCGGCAGAGAACAAGTCTGTTGCCAACGTGACACCTTGGCTCTTGCCTTGCCGTGGTTCGCACATCAAGATAGAGCCTACAGATGCAGGATTGATTTCTGTCTATGTGATGCAGGAGGGATGTGTCAGTCACGATAACGCAGATGAGCCTATCGACGTTACAGTCAAGAAGGTATATGTGGCTGACGAGAAAGGCGAGATAGTCGAGCAAGTGGTGGCTGACACCAAGAGTAAGGTCGCTGCACAGATGTGGAAAGATGATGGACGCGCCAGAGCAGAGTATTTCTGGAACGATCCAGAGTTCGCTTATAATGAAGCAACAATGAAGTCATTCCTTAAGATAAATGACTTTAATACCCAATGGTCATTCCTCGACAACTGGCCTAATCCGGGTATGCAGCAGCACGTCTTCAAAGTTGGCAAAGATGAAGATGGAAAAGATAAAGATGGATATGTGCTGATCACTAAGGGCATTGTAAGATACACATTCAATGTGCTTCCAGGCAAGACCTATTACATCTTCTCTAATACGGCAAAGCTCGGACTGGCAGGCTTTACATTCGAGAAAGGCAAACACGCTATATATGAAGAGGTGATGCCTGACGCTAAGCATTATGAATGGAGGGCAACAGGCGATTTTGTGAACGTTTCAACAGTCAAAGATGTCGTGCTTGAGGATGGAAAAGACTATTCTGCGCCTACTGATGCAAAGAATGCGAATGTCACACTAAATCGTACATTCTATAAGAATCGTTGGAATGCCATCTGTCTGCCTTATTCCATCAATAGGAGACAGATAGAGGATGTCTTCGGTGACGGAACCATGGTGGTGCTGATGAAAAACATCGAAACTTCCACCAAGAAAGTGATATTTATCGAGCATGCCAATCAGGACATCATCGCCGGTTATCCTTATCTTATTTTCCCTACCGATAAGAAAAATAAGAAAGACGATTCAGTCATCGATCACATAACAACCCGCGCCACATTCGGTGAGGCTAACAGTCCGCTTTTTGGTGTAGAAACTGATGGCACTACATATCTTACAGAGCCAAAGCAGAGTGATGAACTCGTCTTTAAGGGTACATTCACTAATACTAAGCTTACTGAAGGATCTTACGTAGTGACGAATAAGGGTGTTCTCTCACGTATTCCTAAAGATGAAATGAATATAAAACCTTACCGTTCTTACATCTATTTTAATAGGGTAAATACTGGTGCAAAGGCGATTTCGCTACAAGATATGAATGTAAACGGTTTTGAGAATGATGAAGACCATACTACAGGCATTGAAAATCTGCTCTTTGAGAGTGGTATCCTTACTCATTCTGCTGATGTCTATTCCATAGATGGACAGTTGGTTCGTAGTAAAGCTCTTAATTTTAACGGACTGCCTAAAGGCGTTTATATAGTTAATGGTAAGAAATATGTAAAGAAATAATTGTCACAAAGATGAAAAAAGATTATATTATTCCGACAATCTTCTTAATAAAATATGAAGAAGAGTCACAACTACTCGTTAGTCTCAGTAAGGCTGCCAGCGTGCCTGCAGCTTCTGATGTTCATAACAGTTCGATGGATGATAATCCATTAAAGACTGATAACACAGGAAGCGTACAAGAGGGTGATTATGCCAAAAAGACTGATTGGCTCTTTGATGACAATGCTTTCTCTGACTCCTGGTAGGATTCAGACTTGAATGAAAACAGAAAACCTGTCTTGCATCTCAGCACATTCGTAGCGCGAAAGAGCCACGCCGCGAATGTTCTGAGTAGCAAGACAGGTTTTTTTTTGAACTGTACGGTTGAAAAAACATCAATGGATAAAAAAAACATCAAAGGATGGAATGGAGTATCTATCCGCCAAGTCTGGTGGTGAACACCGACGAGTAGCAAGAGTGCTTCATACGCCAGAGTTACCCTTCTGCAACGATGCCAGGGGTAAAAGGTTTCTCGCCTATAAACTTGCGCTATATGAGTAAGTTTTTCAAACTCTATGCTCCTCTATATAGAAATATTCCGCAGACTGCGGAACTTTTCTCTGATTCGTTGTCAGACTCAAATGTTCCGCAAGTTGCGGAACAATCTAAAAAACGTCAACAGCCTGTTGATGATTTCAAGATGTTGCTCTCCATTCCTTGGGACCATCATCGCCGTATCATTGACAAATGTAACAGCCTTTCTTTTTAAAGTGGGCTCAGTTTATTATCAGTTCTAAGGGATAGTTGAAAGGATGAAATAGAAAGGTAACTACAAGGCGTTCTATAGCCAAATCGAAGGAAAATTGCTCGATTTGGCTAAAGTATAACCTATTCTATAGCCAAATCGAGTTAAAATTCATCGATTTGGCTAAAGAATCCTTGTTTTTCTCGGATAATTATCTTATATTTGCACCATCATTAAAGTTAGATAAAAAAGGTATGGAGCAAATTATCGGACGAAAGAAAGAAATCGAGCTGTTGACAGAATATTATCATTCTGGCAAAGCTGAGTTTGTGGCTGTATATGGCAGGCGTCGTATCGGCAAGACTTATCTCGTGAGAAATCTCTTCCGTGATAAGTTTGCCTTTGATATGTCTGGGTCTATAGAGGCACCAGCTGAGGCGCAGCTCTCTAATTTCGGGTTTGCGCTGAGGGAATATGGAGATTCCAAACAGCCTATTCCTACGAATTGGACAGAGGCTTTTGAGGCATTAAAACAGTTGTTAAAGGCAAAAATGAAAAGAGAACGACTCGTTGTTTTTATCGATGAACTACCATGCTTGGATACGCCGAAATCTGGTTTCCAACAGGCTTTTGAGCACTTTTGGAACGGATGGGCAGCTTACCAAAGTGAAATCATGCTTATCGTTTGTGGCAGTGCCACGTCGTGGATGATAGCTAATCTGATAGATAGTCATGGTGGGCTTCATAATAGGATAACGCACGAGATGTATCTTGCTCCTTTTACTCTTCGTGAGACGGAACTGCTGCTGCAAGCTTATGGATTCTCATGGACTCGCATTTCTATCCTTCAGATATATAGCATCCTTGGTGGGGTGCCTTATTATCTCAGTTTGTTGGATAAAAAGCAAGGTGTGGAAGGGAATGTCGACAGATTGTTTTTCTCATCCCACGCTGAACTGAAGCGAGAATATGGAAGACTATATTCGTCCTTGTTTAGAAATTCTGAGGCCTATATGCGTGTCATAGAGGTACTTGCCTCATGCAGACAAGGTATGACCCGAAAGGAAATCATGGAGAAATTGAAGCTGAAATCGGGTGGAACTTTGACAAAGGTTCTTAGTGAATTGATAAATTGCGATTTCGTAAAAGGGTATAATACCAGGGATAAGAAGATAAAGCAGAAAGATCAAATCTTTCAGCTTACCGACCTCTATACATTATTTTATATGACGTTTTGCCATCCTGGTACGACGGACACGGGATATTGGACTCACTTGATGGGAAAACCTCGTCAAAATACTTGGTATGGCTTGGCTTTTGAGCGAGTTTGTATGTTGCATATTCCTCAAATCAAGCATTTCTTGGGGATAGACCAAATCCATACCGAGTATTATTCTTGGCGAAGTAAGGTTTCAAAGCCAGCTGCGCAAATCGACTTACTGATAGAACGTGCCGATAATCTCGTGAATCTATGCGAAATCAAGTATTCGCAGATGCCTTACACGATCACTAAGGAGGAGGATATGCGCATTCGTAATCGTATGGCTGATTTCGTGGCAGAAACAGGGATAAAAAGTGGTATTATCACAACGATGATTACTACTTTTGGCGTGCGCCTTACACAGTATGCAGCCTTGGCTCAAGTACAAATTACAATGGACGACCTGTTCGGATAAAGTCGTATAAACAAATGAGGGTGCGTCACAGACTTATGACACACCCTTTCGATAGACAACCCTTGTATCTGCACAAGATACAAGAATAATACATGAAAAATGAGGCGTTTTCTTGACGAAGAGCCTCATTCTGCTGGAGAAGATGGTTGTATTTCTCTTGAATGTCTTCCATAATGAAAGTCTGTTTTGATGGTTTATACACGGAAACCTCACGGAATTTTTCTGAAATAAAAATTTTCCGCAAGATTACCTGCGACTGTAATAGACTGATTATCAACACAAATACATATGTAGACTTAGCTTATCCCTCACGGAAAAAGTGCTTGTAACCTCACGGAAATTTATTAGTTTTCCGTGAGGTGCCATATGGAAGTAACTTCATTTCTTTCAGTCCATATTTTTCCTGCTTTCCTTAATCGTTTAAGCAAATAATCCAATTTGTTGTCTTTCTGCTTATCATCAAGTTGATCTGGCAGCACATCCCAAAGCAGACGCACTATTTCAGGTTTCGTCAACGAACCATGATCCTTCAACGAATCAAGCAATAATGCCTCACATTTCTTGTCGTCCAATCCCTTGTGCTTGGAATATTCTATCTTCTGGTCTGTTACTTGGGCAATATCCTTTGCTATGAAGATATGTGGTAAACGACCTTCTATCAGTTTGCGCTTGCGGAGCATGGCAATAGCTTCTGGCGATATGCGCTTGCCTTTCTGTACAGAGTCTAATAGAACTGCATCTGTAAGAGACATATTTTTGTTTTCTAATAGTAAGAGACTATAATTCTCATCAATAACTGTACCAGGCAAGGTCAAGACAACTTCTGTTGCTGTTGATTTGTCATAATCAGGCATTGGCAAATAACGTTCCTTTTGGCTCACAAACATCTTGTGAATGCCATAACCTTGGGTGTCAATCATCTTGATGTTCACCATAGCTTTTACCAATGCTGGGTTGCGATAGTGCCTTGGTGTTTTCTCACCAGTTATATATTGGCTATAGTTTCCTTCAAAGAAGTAACCGTCATTTTGGAACGTCAGTTTGTCCTTGTCTTCCGTGACAATGATTCGTGCGTCGCTTTCGTACCTTTGATGAGCTATTGAATTATGAAGGCCTTCAAGAATGCTCTCCGTATCATACTTCCACACCTCAGCAGGAATAAGCGAGTTCTTCGGGTAAATCTTGAAGCGATAATTCCTTATTCTGTTCAGCAACTCACTCGTGGTTCGTATGAATGGTATAGTGTAGATGTCACCAAAGGTTTGTCCGTCTTGAAAACATTTCCATACAATCTGCGCAATGTGATTGAGTTTATGTGCTTTTTCTTCTTTACCGACAAGTAATAGTGTGGCTTTCGTAATCTTTCCGTCGATGGTCAAACACGCCTTGTCAAGAAACACTTTATCACTCCAGGAATCACACTCCTTTGCAAACTTTGGATAGCGTTGCTTATAGCCTTCGCGAGCAAGAAGGATGGCATCGGAGTCAAGGTCGTCTATCGTAGCGTCCTTGATGACTTGTGCTGTCCAATCGTATACGGAATCTTGCTCGTCAAGTATTACATTAAGGCGAGAATCTGTCAATTCCACCAACGAATCGTCCAACCTCTGCCATGCCTTGTTATGCGCATATACAGGACGACGCTTCATGTGTTTTGGAATATGAATTACCCATACCGTCTTGTGCGAGTCGCCCGTGATAAATTCTTCAACCAGCAATCCTTCAGATGGTAAGTTGGCGCACAAATCTGTCATTCTGAGCTTTGCTTTTTGCCTGTCGTAGTTGTATGTGTTAGTACCGACAATCTCCAAAGTATTGTCAACAACACCGATAACCAAATGTCCGCCTTCCATATTCGACAAGGCGGAAACATAAGAAATGACATCATCCTTCTCTTTTCCGTTGAAGTCATTCTTCATGTTCTTGAATTCTTTCCATTCACACTCCTCGTTTTCCTTTGGATATTTGGAAAGCAGATATTGTTGTAATTCTTGTTCGGTCATATTCTATATATTCTGTTTCTTAATAAGTTCCAGTACAGGTACTTGCAATAGTTCTGAAATCTTGAATAGGGTTTCAAGTGATGGTTGTGTAGTGTTGGACACCACTTGCTGCCAGTTGCAGGATCTTTGCCTAATGCTTCTGACAGCCATCAGGCTGTTCTCTTGTGCTCAACGAGAACAACCTTTATACGATAGAAATCTTTATCTTCCATAAGACTAATAATTTCTGCAAATTTAGATAAAATTTCCGAATTATAAGCCAGTAAAATAAAAAACTTGAATAACTTCCCTCGAATTGTGCGAGATTAGCCTTATTTTTCGAGAAATCAAGACCACAACTGCAAAATAGTTCCTACCAACGTGCTCTAAGTCACAAAAAAAATCGACCTGTACCCAGCTCAGTTAGGAACTTGGTGATGTTGTTGAGCAAAGCATCTTTGAGAATACGCTCATTATATGGCTTGGTAATGCCTGCAAACGCAAAATTGTATGGGTCTTTTGTTATTTCTTGTACCAAATCACTATCGACATCAGGTAATGTTCGATTAAAGTTACTCAATGCTTTCCCTTGTCGTTCATACAGAGATGAGTCTATGAAATTATGAAGGACATTTCTACTCCAACCATTTGCCACTGTTTGACGGACATAGAAAAGAGCCTTTTGAGGAATCTGTAGGAACTTGTCTATCAATAGTTTATGATGTCCCCAAGGCAATGAAAATCAAATTGCTCCATAATCGAAAAAAAATCCTCCAAAAGGAGTGAGTTTCTCAGATTTTATTTGTATTTTTGCCATGTCATTCAGAGTTTTATTTTATATTATTTTGCAACACTAAGATAAGTGAAATTTCTGACATGGCAAAAATCCTGAGCAACTTATTGTTACTCAGGTGCTTATAAAAAATATTAAATTATAGTGTTGCGGAAATAAGGTTTATAGCCTACAAGCCATTTATTTTAGACAAGGACAGTTTATTCACATGGTTATAAATAATTTTAAGATACAATATGCGTAAGGTATGGCACTAGCAATAAACATAAACGACCTGCTTAACAAGCAGAAAATAGAATCAAACCGTATCGAATTCAAAAAAGGTTGGAATCCTGGGAGCATATATCACAGTATATGTGCTTTCGCTAACGATTTTGACGATCTTGGTGGTGGTTATATCATCGTTGGTGTAGACACTGACGACCAGACAGGTATGGCAATACGACCTGTAGAAGGTGTGCCAATGGAAAAGATTGACAACATCCTACAAGAGATGGTAGGTTACAACAACAAAATGGCTCCATACTACTTGCCTCGCACTTCTGTAGAAGAGGTTGATGGCAAACTGTTGATAGTGATATGGTGTCCTGCTGGTAGTTACCGTCCATATTCTGTGCCAGTAAACGTAACAGCAAAAGGAACGAAAGAATACTTCTACATCCGTAGTGGCACAAGTAGCATTGAGGCAAGAGGTGAAGCTCTCGTTGAATTGCGAGAACTGGCCAATCGTATACCTTTTGATGAACGAGGTAATAGTGACATTCAGTTGGAAGATATTTCTCTGGTGCTTCTTCGTGATTATCTTGTCAAGGTGGGTAGCAAATTGGTTGATGATGTGATAAAAACTCCTATTTCTACTATACTTGACCAAATGGAATTATATACTGGACCTAAGGAGAATCGCTTACTTCGCAATGTTGCAGCCATGATGTTCTGTGAGAATCCAAACAAGTTCTTCCCTTACACTCAGATAGATGTAGTGACATTCCCTTACGGAAAGATGAAAGACCCGAATAATTTTACAGAGGTTACATTCAAAGGCTGTGTACCACAGATGATTAAGCATACAATGGATTACATCAAGAGTAATGTGCTCAAAGAGCATGTGCGTAAGATTTCTGGTAGGCAGGAAGCTGAACGCTTTTGGAACTATCCATACGATGCTATCGAGGAAGCTGTTGTAAACTCTGTATATCACAGAGATTTCTTGCAGCATGAGCCAATAGAAATTACCATTGAGCCAAGTGGAATTTCTATACTCAATTGTCCTGGACCTGACAGAAGCATCTCCAAGGAAGATATAGAAAAGGGTGACATGCTAAAAAACCGTCGCTACCGCAACCGTCGTTTGGGTGACTTCTTGAAAGAGCTTGACCTTACGGAAGGTCGCTCAACTGGCGTTCCTACAATCCAAGCAAAGTTAGCAGAGAATGGTTCACCACGTGCCATCTTTGAAACTACAGATGACCGCTTGACGTTCTTGGTTACTATTCCTGTTCATGAAGGATGTAGTGAAAGTTCGGAAATGAATAGCAATAGTTCGGAAACAGATATACTTGGTTCGGAAAGAGGTTCGGAAACAAAAACGAAAAGTTCGGAAAGAAGTTCGGAAACAAAGGACTTGATTATAGATATTATAAAACAAGATCCACATATAACAGCCGCTGAAATCGCGATGCAATTGAATATGTCTTCACGAGGAATTGAGAAGCAAATACGTAAACTTCGTGAATTAGGCAAAATTAAACGAACAGGTGGTAGATTTGGAGGCTATTGGGAAATCGTAATATTAGACAAAGAATAAAACGGCATACTTCAAAGTGGATGAAAAGGAAATGCTCACCCTTTGGCTTGCTGATAAAATTCTAAGCGATTTAGAGGGTGAAGAGGATTTGAAACTTACAGCCATTGAAACAGCAAAAGATGAGTTAATGGATATTAATCGCTAATTCGCAGCAAACAATTCATCTTCTGATATAAACAACGCAAGATTGATTTCTTGCATACAATGGGAACTTTATGGTATCATTTACGCTTGATGCCGTAAAGTTTCTTTTGATTTACAGATACTTACAAAATACATACTGGTTCAAGTATGAAACCGTAAGAGATTTCGTACTTTTTATATGTTTTTGGGTGACCTTTATGAGTAAGCAACGTTTTTGCATCAAGCAAAATGGCAGGCAACGCTTCTATATGCATATTTTCCGTATTCTACTGCAAAAACAGTCGCAATTGCGACAAAAGTTGCAGTAAGATTTGGGAATTTTAATATAAACCTCAAATCCGCAACCAATAGGGTTTAGTGGAAGTTTCGTTCATGTCATCGTAGATGCGTTCCTTGCCACCAATGGCTACTTGTTGGACTTCTATTAGAAGTTGGGACGAGACATTGAAGCTAAGCAATATACTAATACTTATGGCTCTGGATTTTACAAAAATCTCAGTCAGGATTTGAAGAACAAAATGCCAGGGGTGAAGGGATTCTCACCAACTAACTTGAAGTACATAAGCTACTTTTATAAGCTCTATGCACCATTGCGGACAATTTTATAGAGGACTTGTATATTGCAGATATTCAACGAGTTGTAGCACAATCGGGTAGGAGGTAAATGCTAATCATAAAAGGCATTTGCCTCCTATTTTCA
>SAMEA3663069__coassemble_923_pt1 | contig 10920 bp, 9 predicted proteins | sample SAMEA3663069__metabat2_high_PE_005 | metagenome-assembled genome bin SAMEA3663069 (sample SAMEA3663069) | pig gut metagenome | biome: pig gut; feature: pig-associated habitat; material: faeces | place: France | collected 2012
AGCCAATCTGGGCTATCGGTACAGGTAAGACTGCTACTTCTGACCAGGCTGAGGAAATGTTGGCATACATCCGCTCTATCGTAGCTGAGAAGTATGGCAATGAGGCTGCTGAGGAAACATCTATCCTCTATGGTGGTAGCTGCAAGGCAAGCAATGCTCCTGAGCTTTTCGCTAAGCCAAACATCGACGGTGGCTTGATCGGTGGTGCTTCTTTGAAGGCTGCTGATTTCAAGGGTATCATCGACGCTTGGAAGAAGTAATTGCTTTCACATAACCATGCCTGTACCTCCCCAAAAAGGGACAGGCATGGTTCCTTCATTTTAGACATATAAACAAAACGATAAAAGAAAGTTATGAAACAATTCGTCCTACTTTTTACTATCATGCTCGGAATCACTGTTTCGAGTAATGGTCAGACCTATCTGGAGCACTTGCAAAAGAAGACACCAGGATTAGGTACTGTCACTGTGACCCAAAGCAAGGCTATAGACGAATTAATCAATGGGAAAAAGATACCACAAGACGACAAAACTATCCCAACTACAACCCCAACAAAACACAATACTCCTGACAACCAGAAGAAAACTTCTGAGAATCAGAAGAAAACACTCCCAGACTCTGTAAAAAAGGCAGAGCACCACGAAGCTGGCAAAGAAAAGACAGTTTCACACGAAAGTCCGAACAGAAAGACAAACACAGAAAAAGAAGAAAATGAGATACCTATAGTGGACATGCGCAAGAAAGTGATGCGTGGCAGCTACAAGGTTACAGGATATAGAGTACAGGCTTTTGCTGGCGGCAACTCACGCAACGACCGTCTCAAGGCAGAACAGACAGGAAATGCCATCAAGATGAAATTTCCAGACCAGCCTGTATATGTACACTTTTATTCACCTCGCTGGATATGCAGAATCGGTAACTTCCGCTCTTTAGTAGAAGCTAAGAAGATGTTAGCTAAAATCCGAGCAATGGGCTACCGACAAGCTTGTCTTGTCAAGGGAAAAATAACCGTTCAATATTAGAAAATGAATCCAGAAACAGAATTTCGCGAGGGCTTGGAGGAACTCGCAGCACATTACAAAGAAATCCTCAACCTGCTTGGTGAAGATCCTGAAAGAGAAGGTCTTTTGAAAACTCCTATGCGCGTAGCTAAGGCTATGCAGATATTGACCCGCGGATACAGTCAGGATCCCCGTAAAGTATTGACTGATGCACTCTTTGAGGAAACATACAACCAAATGGTCATCGTCAAGGATATTGATTTCTTCTCTATGTGCGAACATCATATTCTTCCATTCTATGGAAAAGTACATGTGGCTTATATCCCAAATGGCAAAATTACCGGATTGAGCAAGATTGCACGTGTTGTGGATATCTATAGCCACCGACTTCAGGTACAAGAGAGACTTACCCAGCAAATCAAGGATTGCATACAGGAGACTCTCAATCCACAAGGTGTCATGGTAGTCATTGAAGCCAAACACATGTGTATGCAGATGAGAGGTGTGGAAAAACAGAACTCCATCACCACAACAAGTGATTATAGCGGTGTATTCAATTCCCTCAATACACGACAGGAGTTCATGAACCTGCTCCGCGGAGAAAGCAAAAGAATCTAATATATAGTGCTTAATGTTTCGTGTTTACTTATGAAAACCAAACATTAAGCACTAAACATTAAACACTAAGTAATATGTTAAAGTTTATATCATGGAATGTCAATGGCTTGCGAGCATGCGTAGGTAAAGACTTTGAAAACCAGTTCAAAGAATTGGATGCAGATTTTTTCTGCCTGCAGGAAACCAAGATGCAAGAAGGTCAGCTCGACCTGACGTTTGAAGGCTACAACAGTTACTGGAACTATGCTGAGAAAAAAGGCTATTCTGGAACAGCTATCTATACCAAACATCACCCATTAAGCGTAAGCTATGGTATGGGAGTGGAAGAGCACGACCATGAAGGAAGAGTTATCACACTGGAATATGAGAAATTCTACCTCATCACAGTTTATACTCCTAACTCTCAAACGGAACTGCGCCGCCTGGACTATCGTATGACATGGGAAGCAGACTTCCGTAAATTTCTCAAGAATTTAGACGCCAAGAAACCAGTTATCGTGTGTGGTGACATGAACGTGGCACACGAAGAAATAGATATTAAGAATCCAAAAGGCAACCGCAGAAACGCAGGCTTTACGGATGAGGAAAGAGAAAAGATGACTGAATTGCTGAATGACGGTTTCACAGATACTTTCCGATACAAATATCCTGAGCAGGTTACCTACTCCTGGTGGTCATACAGATTTAAGGCAAGAGAAAAGAACGCCGGTTGGCGTATTGATTATTTCCTCGTATCAGACAGGCTTCAGGCAAACATCGCTGACGCCAAGATACACACAGACATCATGGGAAGTGATCATTGTCCGGTAGAACTTGATTTGGACATTTAATATAAGAATCATATCATACAAGATTATAACATAATTATAAAGGGTTACCATCCTCACGGACGATAACCCTTTTTGGTCATATCAACATAAAATTTTAATTTATATAAGAGAGATTTTTTATATAAGAGAGATTTTATCGAATATTACATGAAAGCACGAATCTCAGAGAGAGGTTTCTTTTCAATTGTGCCATCCTTGTGAGTTACAGTGAAGTAATTATGAACAGATTTACCGTTCTTGAACTGTACAACTGCCACACCACCTTCGCGAAGCTGCAGTGTAAAGTAACCTTCACGCTTGCCATTTACATACTTGCCGTGCCATTTTTCCTTACCATTCTTATAGTAAGTGGTCACATCACCATTGAAGACAGTATTTCTATCATTTCCTAAATCGATGAAGCTATATCCACCTTCAGCTCTCAAATTACCATTCATATAGTAATCCTTGAAAACATCCTTCTTATTGATGCCAGAACCGGTGGTCATAAGGAGTCTGTAGTAACTAGCCTGATTAGCATTTGCCACGTTGCTCATATTTTCTGCATAGAAAATGGTATCTGCAACAACAGTAGCTTTTTCGATGTGCTTGCGACCAAAGCTTGCAATGGTCAGCATCACCATCATAGAGAGTAATATTATTCGTTTCATATCTTTACTTTTTTAGGTTTTACTTTCTTTTTTCTGATGCAAAGATAGGCAAAAAAACGATAAGTTGTATATTTTATTAACGCTATTTTATTATATTTTTTCACCTACTTTTGATTTAAATCAATTTTGCCTCTAAAACAACTAAACTGTAACTTACAACATTGTTTTCTAACACTTTGTAAAGTCTAAAATCTACAAAATGGTAATTCTTCAGCGATTCACTAACATATTGTTAAGACCCAATAACATTTATAATCTATAAAAAAATGCAGACTTACTGATGTTAGTATAATTTTGTAAATATATATCATCAAAGATACACTTTTGAAAGGTAACCACCGAAATAACAAACATTTTGGTATATTTTATCACCAAAAACAGGCAAAAAGTAGAACTTTCTGTATTTTTAGAACGTTTGCTCATCCGAAAAAACACAAAATAAGAAGGTTATTTTCCATATTATCAATAAAAAGATGGACTTTTTAATGATTTTATAACTGAATAAAGATTATTTTTTGTACTTTTGCAGTTGGTTTATTATATTAAAATAAGGTATGCGCATGAAGTATTACATATCTATCATCTTTGCTCTGGCAGCTCTGACTTTCTCATCTTGTAAAGAGTCAGAACCAGACCCATTCTATTCAGACAATGAACAAGACCATGACAGTGATGAAATTATAGGAGACGATTACATCTATCATCTCCCTGTAATCTTTCATGTACTGTATCAGGATAAAAATGCCGTAGATGAAAACAATAAAAGGAATCAATATGTATCTTACGACCGTCTGAAAACAATACTGCAAAATGTCAATGACCTCTATGCAGGGAAATTATATAACTTTGGTGAGGGGGCAGATGTGCCAAGTGAGAACATACATGTGCAGTTTGAACTTGCCCTCTACGATGAATCTGGCAAAAAGCTGAAGACCCCAGGAGTGGAATATATCAAATATTCAGGGGAATATCCTATTGATTGCAACAGTTTCATGAATCAACCCAAAAAGAAAAATAAGATTATATGGAACCCGAATGAATACATCAACGTCATGGTGTATAACTTCAAGAAGACAAAAGACAACAGCATAACGCTTGGCATCAGCAACCTACCTTACAAACAAAACGACTATCCCGCAATAGATGGTTTAAAGGACGCAAAAGGTGCCATCAATAAGAACAGTTTGTCTTTTGAATACTGTGTATCCATCAACAGTTCCTATATCAACCAAGAGTCATCCAGATATACAGCCGCTGATCACGGATACAAAGGATACACCTATGATTCTGGAGACATCAATGTCACACTGGCTCATGAACTGGGGCATTATTTAGGACTCAAGCATGTGTTTGCAGAGAAAGATACAGACACAGGAAGCGAACCTATTGAAAGTTGCACAGACACAGACTACTGCACAGACACCAAGAGCTATAACAAACCAGCCTACGACAGATGGCTGATTTCATATATTGAACAGCATAAGCAGGCGGGTAATGACCTTGTGATGAAAGAACTCATCAAACGCTCCAATGATTCGGGAGAGGAATGGGATTCTGACAATTTCATGGACTATGCCATAAGTTTGAGCTTCAGATTCACACCTGAGCAGAAATACCGCATGAGACAGGTTCTTTATTACAGTCCGCTGATTCCTGGTCCGAAAAAGATTAAAAACGACAATTACGGTACAAGAAGTCAAGACAATGACGAAGATATCGACTTGCCAATCTGTCTGGCTATAGAAAAGGCTATTCCTGTGGAGAGAGCTTCTTTCAGAAAAGAAATACATAGTACTAACAAAAAATAAAGGATGGGATTCACCATCATTTCAGAAATAATAAAAAAAATAAGATGAAATACAAGATAAAAGCACCTAAGGCACTCAACGCCACCATCAACTTGCCCTCCAGTAAAAGCATCAGCAATCGAGCCCTCATCATCCATGCCATGACGGGCGGTAAGATTCAGCCATGCAATCTGAGCGATTGTGATGATACAGAAGTCATCATCAATGCCTTGAGAAACATGCCTGAGGTGATAGACATCAAGGCAGCAGGTACTGCCATGAGATTTATGACAGCTTACCTCAGTGCTACTGAAGGAGAACATACGATTACAGGAACAGAAAGAATGAAGAATCGGCCTATCGGTGTCCTGGTGGATGCACTCCGCTATTTAGGCGCCGACATCGAATATGTAGAAAAAGAAGGCTATCCCCCACTCCGCATCAAAGGTCATGCACTCGAAGGAGGTCATCTGGAGGTTGTTGGAAGCATCAGTTCACAATACATCTCAGCCCTTCTGCTCATCGGTCCGATTCTCAAAAACGGATTGAAACTCAAACTTACAGGAGAAATTGCATCAAGACCCTACATCGACCTCACCCTGTGGACCATGTGCGAATTTGGAGCCTCAGCAGAATGGACAGACGTGGACACAATTGTCGTAAAGCCTCAGCCATACCAAGAAAGAAAGTATCTGATCGAAAACGACTGGAGCGCATCTTCATATTGGTATGAAATGATGGCATTGAACGGAAATATCGATTCTGAAATCAGATTAGAGGGTCTCATGGATGGTTCCAAGCAAGGCGACTCTGTCGTCAAATACATCTTCAGCCTTCTGGGTGTCAAGACCGAGTTTGAGAACAATCAAAATCCAGAGGATAGAGATGACAAGGCAAACATACATACCAGCGCACCGGCAACCGTTACGTTGAAAGCTCACAGATGTCTGCTTCCACGATTGGATTATGACTTTACCGGTTCACCAGACCTTGCCCAGACATTTGTAGTATGCTGCTGTCTGATGGGAATCAAATTCAAGTTTACCGGTCTTGCCAGCTTGAAAATCAAGGAAACCGACCGCATCGAAGCACTCAAGAAAGAGTTGCGAAAAGTAGGTTATGTGATTCAAGACGAGAACAATAATACACTCATTTGGGATGGCGAAACCTGCGAACCGACCTACGAAGCCATAGACACCTATGAGGACCATCGCATGGCCATGTCCTTCGCACCAGTTGCCTTCAAGTTACCTTATCTGGAAATCAACAATCCAGAAGTGGTAAGCAAATCCTATCCACATTTCTGGGAAGACCTGAAAAAAGTAGGATTTGAGATCAGCGAGGTATAATAATCACAATAAAAGATATCGAATGATTTACCTGATTATTGCATTGGTTGTCTTAGGACTGGCAAGCGCACTAATAGGACTTTTCACCCAACGGAAAGGAGAAGAAGAGCCCCTAAAAGAAGGCGTTTCGTGTAACACCTGTAATGGAGAAAACACGAAATGCGAGCAGGAGTGCATGATGGAAGCAGCAACCAAAGAGATAGAATATTATGATGACGAAGAATTAGACACGTATAAAGGACGTGCGGCAGATGATTATTCCGAAGAAGAAGTTGAACAATTCGCTGAAGTCTTATATACAATGAAGCCGGAGGAAGTGGCAGGCTGGAACAGAAGCCTCATCCTCAGAGGCATCAACTTGCCAGACCAGTTGAAAGATGAAGTCATCAGTTTCTTAAGCGAGGATTGAAAAAGAATATTTTATAGGAAATGAACATTCTACAATATACATTTTTTCAGAATGCCCTCTTGGGTGCCTTCCTTACAAGCATCCTGTGTGGAATCATAGGCACTTATATCGTAACCCGACGATTGGTATTTATCAGCGGGGGTATTACCCACGCATCATTTGGCGGAATAGGAATTGGCGTATTCACTGGTACCAATCCGATTCTGGCAGCCATGATTTTTGCCATACTGAGCGGATTTGGCGTTCAATGGATGTCATCCAGAAAAGATGTCAGGAAAGATTCTGCCATCGCCATGTTCTGGACCTTGGGAATGAGCGTAGGAATTATCTGCTGCTTTCTCACGCCCGGCTTCATGCCAGACCTACCTTCATTTCTCTTTGGCAGCATCCTGACGATAGAAGGTTCTGACTTATGGCTATTGGGCATCCTGACATGTATCACCATCGCCGTATTCACCTGTTTCCTCCGTCCGATTCAGAGTGCAGCTTTCGACAGCACCTTTGCACGCTCGCAGCACTTGCCGGTAGCGGCGATAGAATATCTGATGATGACACTCATTGCCATGACGATTGTTGCTTCATTGAAAATGGTGGGCATCGTACTGGCTATCAGTTTGCTGACAATTCCGCAGATGACAGCCAACCTGTTCACCTATAACTATAAGCAGATGATTTTTACCAGCATCATCCTGGGATGGATAGACTGTATCATCGGACTCTATGCCAGTTATGTGCTGAATGTTCCATCAGGAGCCACAATTATTTTTGTCAGTATCATGGTTTTTATGCTCAGTAAGACAATAAAAGCCCTACAAAACAAGTTGTATAATAAAGACAAGCTGTCACTTGAGAAAAAGTGATGATCAGCAGACAACATTCTAAAATCATACAAGAGTGAAACAAAATTATCTCCGACATATCATCCCCCTATTATCAATTATACTCCTAATTGGTATTGGCAGTTGCTCTACGCAGAAGAATACAGCGAAGAGTCGCTGGTGGCATTCTTTCAACGCCCGTTATAACACCTATTATAATGGTACATTAGCCTATATTGACGGTTCATTGGAAAAAGAGAATGGCAATAAGGACAACTTCACGGAGATGATTCCTCTCTATACCGTAAGCAATAAAAACAGCCGCGAACTGGGAAAAGGCAATTATGAGAAAGCCATCACCAAGTGTGAGAAAGCGATTCATCAACACAGTATCAAGAAACGTCCGGAATGGAACAAAAACCGTCGCAAAACAGAAAAAGATATTGAATGGTTGAGCCGTAAGGAATACAATCCGTTCTTATGGAAAGCATGGTTGCTAATGGGACGTTCCCAATTTTTCAAAGGCGATTTCGAAAGTGCTGCAACCACTTTCTCCTATATGAGCCGCCTCTACTCCACCCAACCAGCCATCTACGGCAGAGCAAGGGCCTGGCTGGCTAAATGTTATATCGAACAAGGATGGCAGTATGATGCAGAGGACGTAATCCGTAAAATGCAAAGAGACAGCATCCACTGGCGTGCCCAGAAAGAATGGGACTACACATACGCTGATTACTATATCCATACAGGAGACTTCGAACAGGCTATCCCCTATCTCCGCAAAGTAATCAAGCATGAGATGCGACGGAAGCAAAAGGCGCGCGAATGGTTTCTCTTAGGACAGTTGCTTGCTGCCACTGGCAAAAAGCAGGAAGCCTACAAAGCCTTCAAGCATGTCACACGTCTCAATCCTCCATACGAACTGGAATTCAACGCCCGTATCTCCATGACAGAGGTGATGGCCAGAGGAAATGCCAAACAGATGATCAGCCGTCTGAAACGTATGGCTGCATCAGACAACAACAAGGAATACCTGGACCAGATATACTACGCAATAGGTAACATCTATCTCAACGAGAAAGATACCGTCCAAGCCATCTCTGCATACGAAAGAGGAAATGCCAAGGCGACACGCAGTGGTATTGAGAAAGGTGTGCTCTTGCTTCATTTAGGCGACTTGTACTGGGGTATGGAAAAATACAGTGATGCCCAACGCTGTTACGGAGAAGCCATCGGCTTGCTTGACAAAGACCGTAAAGACTATAAGATTCTTGCAGAACGTTCTAAAATACTTGATGAATTAGTTCCTCATACAGAAGCTGTCCACCTGCAGGACTCTCTCCAGGCTCTTGCCAAGATGAGCGAAAAAGAAAGAAATGCAGCCATCGACCGCGTAATAGATGCCCTCAAGAAGAAAGAAAAAGAAGAAAAGAATAAACTGGCAGAAGAAGAAAGCAACCGTCAACAAGCACAAAACGGTGGAAATGCCAACAGAAACAACAATTCGAATAAGAACAACAATACATCAACAGGAAATACCGGACAAAAAGGACTCTGGTATTTCTACAACCCTATAGCCGTAAGTCAGGGTAAGACCCAATTCCAACGCCTATGGGGCAAACGAGAAAATGTAGATAACTGGCAACGCATCAACAAGACGGTGGTCAGTGCGCCACAAGGCGCTGAAGAGATGACAGACGAAGTAAGAGATTCTCTTGCCTATGTAGCCATCAAGGAAGATTCTCTGAAACAGATTACAGACAGTGCACAAAACGATCCACATAAGCGAGAATATTATCTGGCTCAGATTCCTTTTACAGAAGAACAAATAGAAGCCAGCAACAAGCTGTTAGAGGATGGACTGTTGAATTCCGGCGTTATCTTCAAGGATAAGTTGGACAATCTTTCCCTGAGCGAAAAAGCACTCAGAAGATTGGAAGACAACTATGCTGATGACTTTGAGCACATGGACGATGTATATTACCACCTCTATCTGTTATATTCCCGAAAGGAAATGCCGGTAGAGGCAGAACGTTATGTACAGAAACTGAAGAAGAAATATCCTGAAAGCCAATGGACAACATTGCTTACAGATCCATACTACAAAGAAAATGCCCAGTTTGGTGTTCATATAGAAGACTCTCTTTATGCGGCAACCTACGAGGCATTCAAGGCAAACAGATACCAAGAGGCTAAGGCCAATGCACGCATATCTGCCGAGCGTTTTCCACTGGGAGGAAACAGGGATAAATTCTTGTTTATCGGTGGATTAAGCAAGCTCAACGATGGTGATGCCAATGCCTGCATCAAGGATATGCAGGAAGTGGTAGAGAAATATCCGAATAGCCGTATCAGCGAAATAGCGGGTATGATAGTCAATGGAGTCAATGCGGGAAAACGACTGCATGGTGGAAAGTTTGACTTGAAAGATGTATGGAACAGAAGAAGTGTTGTACTCAATGACCAGGATTCCACCCAACAGAAAGTATTCACGAATGAACGCAATGCCAACTTTGTATTCATGCTTGTTTACCAGCCAGACTCTTTGAATGAGAACCAGTTGCTCTTTGAAATGGCTAAATACAACTTTACCCATTACCTTGTGCGCAATTTCGACATGAATATCGAAGAGCAAGATGGGCTGCACAGAATGATTATGTCAGGATTCAGAAGTTACGATGAAGCATGGCAATATGCACATGCGCTGTCGGAGCAGACTGCTATCATCCGCCATCTCAACAAGGCTCGAGCTATCCTCATCAGCGAACAAAATCTCGAACTCTTAGGCACACAGTTCACATATAATGAATACGAGAAGTTCTATCAGAAACACTTCGCTTCACTCAAGTTGAAACAGAATGCCGCACCTCTCTTAACGGAGCCTACAGAAATCGTGACAGAGAAGAAGAAAATAGAAGAGACTGAAGCCGGTGATGAAGAGATACTTGACGACAAGAATGCTATAGACAACTCATTAGAAATCATAGAAGATGTTGCACCACGCATCAGCAATGAGTCTATAGAAATCAAAGAGGACATCAACCCAGAGACTCCAAAGGAAAATAATTCTGAAAAAGAAACTGAAGTTGAAAGAAATGAGGATGAGATGATCGTAGTTGATCCTAAAGTAGAAGAGCCAAAACAGGAGACTCCAAAGAAGGAAACTTCAAAAGAAGAGGCGAAACCGGAAATCTTGAAAAAGGAGGAGACTCCAAAGAAGGAAATCCAAAAGAAAGAACCTCTTGAGGAGAATGAAGATGTCTTCTATTTCGATGATGACACAGGAAACACTCAGAAGCAAGAAAATAAGAACCAGAAATCCAAAGAGGAGAAGAAAGACAAAGATGACAAATTTGACTTAGAAGACGAATATTTTGATTTCGATGGTTTTTAAAGAAACAATAGTTTCGCAAGCTCAGAAGTTAAAGGAGTTATCGCTCCCTACGGTCGCTGAGGAG
>SAMEA3663069__coassemble_924_pt1 | contig 10902 bp, 11 predicted proteins | sample SAMEA3663069__metabat2_high_PE_005 | metagenome-assembled genome bin SAMEA3663069 (sample SAMEA3663069) | pig gut metagenome | biome: pig gut; feature: pig-associated habitat; material: faeces | place: France | collected 2012
GTTTCAATTACTATCGTTTAATTGTTAGGTTCAGCCCTTCGTGCAACGTTATCGAGTATTGCACTACTATGGCATCTGCTGACTTCTCACGGCAAGCTTTACTCCGCTTCTTTCGTAAAAAAAATATTTGAAGCGTCCGTGAGACATCCTCGGATAAGGGCATTATCTTTTCATCTTATACCCACTTCATTTACACCAACCATTCCGAATAGCTATGGGACTTTGATTTGCTTTGCAATCTTATCCATGGTTAAATGCCTTATATGAAGTTCCTGTTCGTCAGGTCAGATGTTTGCCGCCAGCTTCCTTCAGATTTCACCTTGCGATGAACACCCTTGCTCTTGGCTATGTAATTCCCGCTATTAGGGCTTACTCGGGACTTGCACCCGTTAGATAATGCTCATGCCGAGCGTACAAATGAAAGGGATTTAATATATGAGCCTATTACAAAATATAATAAGTCCCTTTTTAAAAGGAGGTCTCTAAATCAGATTTCTAAAAAAAGTCCTCTTAAAAAAGCCCCCTTAAGAAACAGCCTCTTAAAAATAGGTCTCTAAATAAACACAAAGAGCCAATTGGTCGTATTTCCATAACTAAAATACGACCAATTGGCTTTGCCCTTAATAAATATATCATTTATTTGGCACAAGAGCTAAATTGGCTCAATTTGTCCCCAAATTTCACTCTTACTTAGCGATGTGATCCAGGCGATACTGACGTGGAGTAACACCCAGACGCTTGTAGAAATTAGAGTAGAAACTCTGGCGAGTGCTGAAACCAGCCATCTCTGCAATATCCTCGATGGTCATATTCAGATAGCGCTTGTCTGTCAAAAGTGACATTGCATCATTCACACGGTAATCATTTACCAACTCTGGATAGTTCTTGTGGAAACGAGTAGCACAAACAGCAGATACATATCTTGAATTGGTATGCAAATCCTCTGCCAACTTACATGTATTATATTCCTTATCCTTGTATTTACCTTCAGTAACTACAATTCTCAAAATCTCATCACGTAAGCGGTCTTTAGTCTCTTCACTCAGAAGCGTTTGGTAGCGCGCATTCTTTTCTTTCTTTGGGGTAATATTATACTTAGCCATAATGTTATGTTGTTAATATCATAAAATTTGTTTGTTTCTTTCGCAAAGATAGTCTTTTTTCGCTAAACATCCAAATTTTTTTTACTCTTTTTTGAAATTTAAGTCAAATAAATTGCTTATATGAAAGAAATTGAGTAATTTTGCAGAAAATAGGAGCCATATTATGGCTTGTTGAACATCTAAAAACATATCTATGATGCATGATATACAACATGTGATTACTCAGATATCATCTAAGTATTACACAATCCTACATGTGTATTGATTGATAATTAATAGATATATATAATAATTGTGTAACAACTACTAAATTTGGCAGAATGAAACAGATTAAGCGTTTTTTCAAGATATATCTCATATTGGTAGTGCTGTTTGTGCTGCAGAAGCCATTGTTCATGCTTCTCACTCATGCATCAGCAGCCCAGCCTTTGGAAGATTCATTCTGTACTATGCTGGCCGTCATCTGGCACGGTTTGCAGCTGGATCTCTCAATGGCGGGATACCTTACGGCCATTCCTGCCCTGCTGCTTCTTGCCTCTATCTGGATCAAGGAAGAAATCATACGTCCTGTATTCTCCATCTATTTCGGCATCATTGCTGTGTTTATGAGTTTCTGCTTCGTGCTCAACATTGCCCTGTATCCCTATTGGAATTTTCCTTTGGACAGTACTCCGCTCTTCTATTTCTTCACATCGCCTGCCGATGCCTTTGCCAGTACAAGTATCTGGGTGGACCTGTTAGGATTCATCTGTCTGATACTCTGCGCTGTAGCCATCTGGTTCGTACTCTCGCTGACCATCAGAGAAAAGAAAAAGCGAAGATATGGCTCTTACTGCCGTCCATATGGTGTATCAAGTGATTTTGACAGATACCGTGGGCGCACTTCCATCATCATGTTGCTCCTTACAGGCCTGCTATTCCTTCCCATCAGAGGAGGTGTAACGGTTTCTACCGCCAATACCGGCAAAGTATATTTCAGCCAGAACAGTTACGTAAACCATTCAGCAGTGAATCCGATGTTCAGTCTGATGGAGTCTCTTGCCCATCAGGAGAATTTCGCCGAGCAGTATCGCTTTATGGACGAGAAGGAAGCAAATAAGATTTTCGCCACCATGACCAGTCAAAGCGATGAAAACACCTATCCGCTGCTCAAGCCTGAGGCTATGGGGGGAACACCCGATATACTTCTCGTGATTATGGAAAGCTTCGCCAGCGACCTCATGCCATCTATGGGAACACAGAAGGATGTGGCTGTACAACTGGACTCGATAGCCCACCAGAGCATCCTCTTCACACGGTTCTATGCCAACAGTTTCCGCACCGACAGAGGACTGGTTTCCATTCTGAGCGGTTATCCGGCACAGCCTACTACCAGCATCATGAGGTATCCTGCCAAGACAGCCCATCTGCCTTCCATCGCCAGATCATTGGTCAACCAGCGGCATTATCAGACCTCCTATTATTATGGAGGAGATGTAGATTTCGCCAACCAGCGTTCCTACCTGATATCACAGGGATTTCAGAAGATTATCTCGGATGCAGATTTCCCAATAGAAGAAAAACTCAGCAAATGGGGCGTTCACGACCATCTGGTAGCCAACAGAATGATGGATGACATCCGAAAGGAACAGAACGGAGCACCGAGATTCAGGGTTTTCCAGACCTCCAGCAGTCATGAGCCTTTCGAGGTGCCTTACCACAGACTGAAAGACCAGCGTCTCAATGCCTTCGCTTATACAGACAGTGTGGTGGGAAGCATTATACGGCAATATAGCAAACTGCCACGCTGGAAGAACACTATCGTGATTTTGGTGCCAGACCATGTGGGAGCCTATAAAGAGCATCTGGACAATTTCGACCGAAGCCGCTATCAGATACCGCTCATCATAGCCGGTGGCGCCATCGCCAAACCGTTGAAGATCAATTTGATAGGAACCCAGCACGACATTGCAGCTACACTCTTAGGACAGTTGGGCATCAAGCACGATGACTTCCTGTTCTCCAAGAATATGCTGAGCGAAGCAACACCGAAATTTGCATTCTTCACTGTGCCGGATGCCTTTGGAGTTGTCACGGAAGAAAACTCAATCATCTATGATAACAAGGCTGGGAAAACTGTATATGACAAGGGTAAGAAAGGCTATAACCTGAAACGGGGGCAGGCCTACCTGCAGAAACTTTACGATGACATCAGTAAAAAATAAAACTTAAACATGGACGGAATCATTAATTATCTGAATCAAATAGACACAAATATATTCCTGTATTTCAATGGTCTCCACAACCATTATTGGGATTACTTCATGACCATGTATTCTGACAGATTTGTCTGGATACCATTCTACGCAAGCTTCCTGTATGTGATGCTGCGCAATTTCCATATCAAGGAAACAGTTACCTGTCTGCTGGTCATCGTGGCCATTATATTCATCTGCGACCAGACTGCCTCTACCCTCCTCAAACCGATGGTAGAGCGCATGCGACCAAGCAACCCCGACAATCCGATTTCGCCGATGGTACATGTCGTGTTCGGGTATCGCGGAGGCAGATATGGATTCCCATCCTCTCATTCAGCTAATGCCTGGAGCATGGCATTCTTTGCTATGTTCCTGGTGAAGCGCACCAAGCTGACGATATTCCTCACCATCTGGGCGCTGCTGATGAGCTACTCCCGCATCTATCTCGGAGTGCATTATCCAGGCGACCTGTTCGTAGGTATGATTATCGGACTGATTACGGCTACGGCTTCATACTATGCCTTCCGACATTTCGCAAGAAACTATACAGATAAGTTTAAACCGAGTGGTATGAAACTCAGATATCAGAGATATCCGATATACACAGGACTTCTTTCCATTTGGGTGATGCTGATGGCTAGTGGAATCTTAGCTTACATCAATTAAGGCAGATCTGAAAGAAAAGGACCAGCTGAAATAGAAGTTAAATTTAAGCAACAATAATTTAGTAACACAAAATCTTTAACGTATGAAAAAGTCAATTATGATGGCCCTCTGCATGGCAATGTTGGTTTTCGCAGCATCTTGCGGCAACAAAAAGGCAGAAACAACAGCTGAACCTGCTAAAGTAGAAGTAGAAGTAATCACAGACTCTGCATTCCAGCAGAAGGCTGCAGGTGACTATGCAAGTCTTGACCAGAAGACAGTCATCACTTTGAACAGCGACTTTACTGTTACCACCAAGAACTACAAGAAGAACTACTACAAGTGGGAGTTCATGGTACAGCCACAGGGTTCTGAAGCAAACATCATGCTCGCAAGCAAGGGTATGGATACAGATATCAAGGATCAGGCAATCATCGATGTAGAGGAAGGCAAGATCGTAGTTAACAACGAGACATTCCGCAAGGCTGCCAAGTAATTTAAAAAGAAATAGCCTATGATTGTTTTTCCATGTGCCAAGATCAACCTTGGCTTGAACATCGTAAGCAAAAGAGAGGATGGTTACCATAATCTGGAAACCGTCTTCTATCCCATCCCACTGTATGATGCATTGGAAATCAAATACATGGATGAGAAATTTCCGAGCGATACCGCCTGCGACCTGAAGGTGACAGGCAATGTTGTGGATTGTGACGAGCAGAAAAATCTGGTGGTAAAGGCTTACCATATTCTGGCAGCCGACTATCAGTTGCCACGCATCCATACCCATCTCTACAAGAATATCCCTTCTCAAGCCGGTCTTGGCGGCGGTTCTTCGGATGCAGCCTTCATGATCAGACTTCTCGATGAGCGTTTCCGTCTCAACATCGGTAATCCAGAAATGGAACGTTATGCAGCCCGACTGGGTGCCGACTGTGCTTTCTTCATCGAAGCAGAACCTGCTTATGCGGAGGGTATCGGAGATGTGCTGATGCCTGCAGATGGTCCTGATGGCAATCTGCAAGGATACTGTCTTTGTGTCGTAAAACCCGACGTCGCTGTAAGTACCAAGGAAGCTTACAGTGCCATCACCCCGAAGAAACCAGCCAAGAGCTGCCGTGATATCGTGCGTCAACCGATAGAAACCTGGAAAGAAGAACTTGTCAATGATTTCGAGGAACCTATCTTCAAGATGCATCCGGAGCTGGCAGCCATCAAGCAAAAACTTTACGACCAAGGTGCAGCCTACGCCTCCATGAGCGGTAGCGGAAGTGCCCTCTATGGCATCTTCAAAGAAGAGCCAAAGGGAATCGAAGAACAGTTTGACGGCATGTTCTGCGAAGTGATGAAACTATAGCAGAAAGCCGTAATCAGATCAGTAAAGAAACTCTAAAAGGAAATAAACATGAATGAAGAAACTCATCAGAAGCTGATGAAGATTAAGCGAAGTTTTCGCCTCTTAATGAGTGGTCCTACCTCTCAGTCGATGACCCAGAAAGGCTTAGGCTATAAGATCAACTGGGGCGTACCTTTCATAGAACTGAAGAAGATGGCCTTGGAATATGGCAAGGATTATGAACTGGCCATTGAACTCTGGAAGGAAGACATCCGTGAATGCAAGATTCTTGCCACCCTCATCATGCCGGCAGAGAAGATGCTGCCAGAGATAACAGATATTTGGATGGAACAGGTCAAGAGTCAGGAAATGGCAGAGATGCTGGCATTCAATCTTCTGCAGTATGTGGATTATGCTCCTGCCATTGCCTATGAATGGATTGCCACAGACAAGACGCTTTATGAGATAGCTGGATTCCAACTATTGGCAAGGCTTTTTGCCAACGGACAGGAAGCCAACGAGAGAGGCATCAATGAGTTTCTCGACCAGGCTACAGTTGCCTTGCAAGGTGACAATATGGGTATCAAGCATGCTGCTGCCAACTGTGTATTGCGCTTTGCCGACCTCGGTGAAGAATACGAGAAGATTGCTCGCGCTGCCCTGAAGGGGATTTTTGAATTATAAACTTAATTCCAAAGAAGAAAAAGAAATTTCCTTCCTTTAGATAAAAAAAATCCTTTGGGATTAAGAAAAAGAAATTCCTTTCTTTAGATTTATTAAAAAAACTTTGGAATCAAGAAAAAGAAATTCCTTTCTTTAGATTTATTAAAAAAACTTTGGAATCAAGAAAAAGAAATCCCCTTCTTGGATTGAGAAAAGAAATCCCCCGCTCCACAAAAATCACTTGATTCTGATGAAGCGGGGGATTTTTATATCGTACTATGAAAATAGAATGTTCATCACATTGCAGATTTAATTCTTTTTCCCTTTTCTTTTCAGTTCCAGTTTTGGAATCTTCACTTTCTGTCCTGTTTTTATCTCAGAACATCCGTTAATGGCCTGCATATAGCATTCCATGCCAGGGCCCAAATAGAGTTTACTCAATCCAGCTAAAGTCTGACCACTCTTAGCCGTCACGGTTTTTTCTACGCCCACAATACGATAAGCACCCGTTCTGATGCGAGGATCGTTGAGATACTCAGAAGCCTTTTCAGCCATCTTCACGGCATTATTAGCTTGTGCCATCCGGATGCTGTCCTGCTTGGCCTTTTTCTTCATAGCCAACTGAGCATGGTCTGCCTGCTCATTGTTTGCCTGAGCACCATTAGCCAGAACGTTCTCTGCGTCAGTTTTATCATCCGAGGAAGCAACAGACTTCGCTGTATCCACAGGAGCAACTACCTTTGGCTTAGGTTTTGGTTGAGGCTGAGGTTTGATAGCCTTCAACTGCATCTCCATCTGCTCTTGTCGAGCCTGCATTCTGCCGTAAATAAAGGCAAACCAGCATAGGCCACCCAACAGAGCAACAAAGACCACAGATACCAAGGCGACCACATATTTTGGTATCACGAGATGGTGATGGTCTGAAGCATAAGCTTCGTCTTCATCGAGTGTCTCGTCATATTCTGGCTGCTTCTTGTTCTCCACATTCGATTGCGAAACGACAACCTTCGCCTCTGCAGGCGTTTTCTCAACGTGGGCTTCTGCTGCTTTGGGGACTTCTGCCTCTTCTTTAACTTTAGCTTCTTCCACCCTTTCTTCTGCTTCAGATTCATTTTCCTTCAAATGAGAAATCAGCATTCCAACTTCTTCCGGAATACCGTTTTCTTCAGTCTTAGAAATAGTATCATCTGAAGTTTGAGAGATATTATCTTCGGAAGTCTCAGAAATATCATCTTCTGATATCTCAGCGTTTTTCAATTCTGAAGACAAAGCAACCGTTTCTTCTGAAATCGGAGTATTTACTTTCTGAGACAGTTCATCCTTCTGTCCACCTTCCTGAGACTGCAACTCTGCATTCAACAGACTCTCTTGAGACTTCTTTGCCTCCTGAGACAGATTTTCATTCAGTTCAACCTCCTGAGAATGCTCTTCCTCCTGAGACAGTTCTTCTTTCTGAGGCTGTTCCGCATTCTGCTCCTCTTGAACTACCTCTTCATCATGGCATTCCTGCTCTTTCTGAAGCCGTAGTTCCTCTTCTTCCCTTTCCATATTGGCGAATTTCTCGTCAATATCAGAGAAATCGACACCATCATTCACCACAACAGTTTCGAATTGGGCAAAAGGTTTGTTGATGATTTCCTTCATGATATTATCCGGAGTAAAAGAAATCTTATCGCGCCCCTCTATCAGGATTCGCTCACCGGTATTAACATCCACGCTCTCCCTATCTTTCACGGAAGTAATCTTGAAGGTACCCAGCCACTTCATCTTGAGCAACTTATCCTCCTGGATACCGGCACCGGCAACCTCAAACATGGTGGCAATAAAGCGCTCCGCCTCAGCCTGGGTAAGTCCACGCTTGCTGGCAACAGCCTTAGCCAAAACAGACAAACTCGACTTATTCATCTTCCTCCCCTCCATTATTTATTTTTTCCTTGACGGAAGCAACAGGTCGGAATCCGAGCACAAGTTTCGGCGGAACCAGCTGGCGCTTCTTCGTGAGCGGATTGACCACCACGCGCTCCAGTCGTTTCTTCACCTCAAAGGTGCCGAAATCAGGAATCGTCACCTGTTCGCCCTCTTCAAACTGAGCAATCATCGCATCAATCACCTTTCTCACCAGGCGTTGAGTATCTTCCTGTGAGAATCCGGTTTTGCGAGCCAGTTCAGCTATGTATTGTTTATTGTTCATCTTATATCAATCTCCATAAAGATTCTTAGACCAATTCTCCATACAGATCAAACTCTTCACTTGAAGTAATCTTCACGTCATAGAAGTTACCCACTCTCAGTCGCTTGGTGGCAGGAATCAGCACCTCTGGATCCACCTCAGGAGAGCAGAATTCCGTTCTACCGATATAATAGTCGCCTTCCTTGCGATCGATGATGACCTTGAGCACCTTGCCCACCTTTTCAGCTTCCACTTCAGCACTGATATCCTGCTGGAGCGCCATCAACTGGTCCAGTCTGCTCTGCTTCACTTCCTCCGGAACATCATCTTCATAATGCTTGGCACTGTAGGTACCTTCCTCCTCCGAATAAGCGAAAGCACCCATGCGCTCAAACTTCGCCCATTTCACGAACTCCATCAGTTCCTGGAAATCCTCCTCTGTTTCTCCTGGGAAACCGACGAGCAGTGTGGTTCGGATATGAATTCCCGGCACCTTTTCTCTGATAGCCTGAATCAGTTCCATCGTCTCCTTCTTGGTCACATGGCGATGCATACGGTCGAGCATGTGATCACTGATATGCTGCAGTGCGATATCGAGATACTTGCAGACATTGGGCTTTTCGCGCATCACATCAAGCAAGTCCATCGGGAACTGGTTTGGATAAGCATAATGCAGGCGAATCCACTTGACACCAGGGATATCAGCCATGTCGGAAATCAGATCAGTGATATGATGCTTACCATCGATATCAAGCCCATAATAGGTAAGTTCCTGGGCGATAATCTGAAATTCCTTCACGCCATCCGCTACCATTTCGTGAACTTCCTGCAGGATTTCCTCCTTCGGGCGGCTCACGTGCTTGCCGGTAATAATCGGAATAGCGCAATAGGCACAATGACGGTCGCATCCTTCGGAAATCTTCACGTAAGCATAGTGGCGAGGTGTGGTGAGATGGCGACGACCATTACAAGCAGGCACCTCAGCCATTCCCAGTTCACTGAGAAGAAGTTTGTAGTTATACTTTCCGTAAAACTTATCAACTTCAGGAATTTCAGCTTCCAGTTCTTTCTGATAACGCTGTGAGAGACAACCCATTACATAGAGTTTCCTAACTTTACCTTCTTGCTTGCGCTGCACAAATTCCAGAATCGTATCGATGCTTTCCTGTTTGGCATCCCCGATGAATCCACAAGTATTGATGACTGCTATTTCACCTTGAGGACGTTTGGAGTCATGTACACAGTGATAGCCGTTTGCCTCAAACTGCTTCATCAGCAACTCGCTGTCCACCAGGTTTTTGGAGCAGCCCATTGTAATTATATCGATTTCGTTCTTTTTCACGTTTTCTTAATCTACCGTTTTATTTCTAAATTATGAAATCCTTTAAGCCGTCTTTCGAAAAAGAGGACCTTAATTCCGTTTATCATAGAGAGAAGAAAGACAGCCTCATCTTCGTATATCGCAGAAAAAGTCCTTATTATCAGAGAGAGAGAGAGGACTTAGTCTTTCTTGAAGAGAGAATCTACGAACTCTTTCTTGTTGAAGAGCTGCATATCCTCCATTCCCTCACCCAGTCCGATGTACTTCACAGGCACCTTCAACTGATCTGAGATACCGATTACCACACCACCTTTGGCAGTACCATCAAGTTTGGTAATAGCCAAGGAAGTTATGTTTGTAACAGCAGCAAACTGCTTAGCCTGCTCAAAAGCATTCTGTCCGGTACTACCATCGAGCACGAGCATCACCTCATCAGGAGCCTCAGGCAAAACCTTCTTCATGACATCCTTGATTTTCTTGAGTTCATTCATCAGTCCCACCTTGTTGTGCAGTCGTCCGGCAGTATCAATCAGCACCACGTCGGCACCATTAGCCTTAGCACTCTGGAGGGTATCGAAGGCAACAGAAGCTGGATCAGATCCCATCTGCTGCTTCACCACAGGCACCCCAACTCTCTCTCCCCAGATGCTGATCTGCTCAACTGCTGCTGCACGGAAGGTATCAGCGGCACCGAGATAAACCTTTTTGCCAGCCTTCTTAAACTGGTAAGCCAACTTGCCGATGGTAGTAGTTTTACCCACACCATTCACACCGACAACGAGAATGACATAAGGTTTGTGATCGGAAGGCAAATCCCAATCGTCATTATCATCAGAATGATTTTCAGAGAGCAGATTAGCGATTTCCTCGCGGAGGATTCTGTCAAGTTCAGAGGTAGAAACGTACTTATCACGAGCAACTCTCTCTTCGATGCGGCGGATGATTTTCACCGTAGTCTCCACACCGACATCAGAGGTAATCAAAACCTCCTCCAGATCGTCGAGTACATCATCATCAACGGTTGATTTACCTGCTACAGCACGTGCCAACTTACTGAATACACTCTCCTTGGTTTTCTCGAGTCCTTTGTCGAGAGTTTCCTTTTTCTTATTATTAAAAAAACCGAATAATCCCATAAGATATAATATTTTCTGCAAAGATAATAGAAAAAGCTAACAACACCAAATTATATTGCAACTTTTTCATAGAAATAAGAAACAAATGAGAAAGATTAAAGAAATGACAAATGAGAAGAAAAGAAAAGGTCGCAACTCGGTAGAGTTACGACCCATGAATATATTAAGTACTAAATGATTAGTCCTTGAAGAAATCCTTAACAGCCTCGTTAGGTACCATCTTCTCATCGAAAACGTAAGCACCAGTCTTAGGGCTCTTAACCATCTTGATAACCTTTGTATATGCGCGACCAT
>SAMEA3663069__coassemble_934_pt1 | contig 10785 bp, 7 predicted proteins | sample SAMEA3663069__metabat2_high_PE_005 | metagenome-assembled genome bin SAMEA3663069 (sample SAMEA3663069) | pig gut metagenome | biome: pig gut; feature: pig-associated habitat; material: faeces | place: France | collected 2012
ATCCATTTCTTGCCTATCATTTTGTTGTGTTTCTTTACTAAAACTGCATTTGGGGGTACTTGTTTTGGCATTTCTGCTTCATTTTTTTGCCATTTTCGAGGGTCTTAAATCGCAAAATAGCCTCAAAAATGATTTTTTCCGTTAAATAAAGTAATTAAATTTGGTGTTTTCCTTATATTTTTATACCTTTGTTTCTTATAAATGCTTAGTGGGGAAATCCCCATGCAATCTAAGACTTAAAATAGAAAATTAATCGATAAGATATATGTATAACTATTTGACACTCAGTGTTTTAGGGGGGTAATTTTGAGCCGTCAAAATTATTCTCCAGTATTTATGTGTATATCGAAGGGCGAATATCAGCGTGTTTCAGGCGTTGGTATTCGCCCTTTTCGTGTTTTCAGATTTCTTCATTTTCTGAGGAGCAAATGCAGGGAAATGAAGAAAAAATCACTAAAAATGGCTTTCTGATGCGTTTTTTTAGCGCGACAACAGGAAATTTTTAGCTCTCAAATAGATACTATATACCTTATTATAATATAAATAGATAGAAAATGGCAAATGGTGATAGATGATGCGCTGACTGCCATCGAGCGTGAAAACGAAAGACGGAAGGGATTTCTACCTAAGAATTTCGCCCGTCAGGAGCTGGATAAGCGCCGCTTGGGTGATGTGGTGGATCTCTGGCGAGGGACAGATTCGCCAAAGTCTGTCCTTGCTTCGACGTGAAGAAGGAATTAGTTCCCTATTTTGAGAAAGGGGGTGGGGGAATAAAATAAACAAGGGTACGTTCCTTGTTTGATATAGAGAATATAAAAGCGTGGTTACAAGGAGGCTTTAGTCATCGTTTGTAGCCACGCTTCACTTGTCTATTCAACTGTCCTGTTTCTACCCCATATAATCTTGCAAGGTCACGGTCAAGCATACTTGATGCCCTCTTATTAATTTAATGAGAGGTTCTATATTGTTTATAACATCAACTTGATCATGTTCTATGACCTGTTGATTTTTATCTTCATGTCCTACATCAAACCACAACAATGCGAGTGCCGACCCTCGTAATGAGATGTTGTATATCGTACTATTCCTACATCAAACCACAACATGCTGGAGGATGGCAATCCTGACTTCTCGGTTGTATATCGTACTATTCCTACATCAAACCACAACGTAATCGGATATGAGACAAGAGAGGTGCAGGTTGTATATCGTACTATTCCTACATCAAACCACAACGTAGCCAATATCGGTATCATCAAACAGGTGGTTGTATATCGTACTATTCCTACATCAAACCACAACACTCCTTTGCGGTTCCTGGTTCAATATCGCGTTGTATATCGTACTATTCCTACATCAAACCACAACTGAGTACAAGATGGGTAATCCATCCTCGCGTTGTATATCGTACTATTCCTACATCAAACCACAACTATGCTGCGCTTCTGGCGCTTCCATACTATGTTGTATATCGTACTATTCCTACATCAAACCACAACCCGAGCATAAGGACTGTTGCATGAAAGCAGTTGTATATCGTACTATTCCTACATCAAACCACAACACACTGTGCGCTTGCTCACTCAGATGCAGGTTGTATATCGTACTATTCCTACATCAAACCACAACCATTAGCTCCAGCATAAGGATTCGTGTTGTGTTGTATATCGTACTATTCCTACATCAAACCACAACCGTTGGTAAGATGATCGAGAGGCATAGGGGTTGTATATCGTACTATTCCTACATCAAACCACAACAAGAATGATAACTGTTCTTCTGTTACCCAGTTGTATATCGTACTATTCCTACATCAAACCACAACCTCATTTTATTTTCTCCTACATCATATATGTTGTATATCGTACTATTCCTACATCAAACCACAACACAATATTGCCAAGACTGCTGAAATGAATGTTGTATATCGTACTATTCCTACATCAAACCACAACCTATGGCTTGGGCGATATGATTGCATCCAAGTTGTATATCGTACTATTCCTACATCAAACCACAACATGAAGGATATAAACAAGGATTGGTGCTTAGTTGTATATCGTACTATTCCTACATCAAACCACAACCTGCGTATCTCCTGGAAATAAGGATACCGAGTTGTATATCGTACTATTCCTACATCAAACCACAACACTGATAAAGCTATAAGGGTCGCAAGAGAGTTGTATATCGTACTATTCCTACATCAAACCACAACAACATTCAGGAAGCTGCAATCATCCTTGGGTTGTATATCGTACTATTCCTACATCAAACCACAACTACTTGCCATCAGACTCAACTTCCTCATCGTTGTATATCGTACTATTCCTACATCAAACCACAACGTAGTGTTGTCAACAGAGATTGAGATTTTGGTTGTATATCGTACTATTCCTACATCAAACCACAACCTAATGGTTGGTGTAGTGCAGTTCACGGTGTTGTATATCGTACTATTCCTACATCAAACCACAACACTTCTGCTTGCGTACTTCCAATGCGCTTTGTTGTATATCGTACTATTCCTACATCAAACCACAACTGACGCAATAAAGTAACGGATTTTTGATTGGTTGTATATCGTACTATTCCTACATCAAACCACAACATCCACACTCCGCTTGGAAAATCTCATGCGTTGTATATCGTACTATTCCTACATCAAACCACAACTTATAATGTTGATATAGCTGATAATCAGCATATTACTATCACTTTCATTAATAAGAAATAGCCAAGTAGAAAGTAAAACAATACAAAAATACTAAAAAATCTCCAACTGAATGGGTTCACCTATAACTTTTTGGGTAATTTTACTTTTATTTATACTTTTAGGCTTCCCCCAAAAATTAAAAATATCACCATATTGTTTATCTGTTACACTTAATAAACTTACTTTTCCCGATTCCGGAAGAATAGATTTTATTCTTTTAATATGTACTTCCAAACTTTCTCTTGAAGCACAATGACGAATATAAACAGAAAATTGCATCATAGAGAAACCATCTTTCTCCAAATTCTTTCGAAAAAGAGTTGCTGCTTTTATCTCCTTTTTCGTGGTAACAGGTAAGTCAAAAAAATACAAACAACCACATAATATGATAAGCGTTAAGTCTATATTCTGTCATGTTATCAACGGTAAAGATAGTTTCTTGATTTCTCCTGTATAATATTTCACAAGAGAGGCTGTTGTCATGGTTAAAGCTATCTGCAAAGGTCGCTTAACTTTCCCTATATTGACATCGCAATTCAACACACGCATTATTTCTGACTTAGATTCTTTATTCAGTTCTGTAAATCCATTTTCATAAAGTCTATATACGATTTCATCAACAAATGGTCGATATGGCTCCATAACATCATCAGCTAAAGGAAAAGCATTATATCTGCTTTTATGGAAGATACCTAAATTGGGAAGCAACCCAGACCCAAGTAAAGCACGGGCTACAGCTGCACGCAATATGGAATAACCATAATTTAAAAGAGAATTTGGAGAACAGCCTTCTCTTTCTCTTTTAAAGGAGTTACCCAAAAGACTATTCCAATATATCTTGGCCGCCAATCCCTCTCTATTGTCAGAATCTCCACTCTTTACATTATTATAATAAGGCTTGAGAATATCTTTATTCTTTCCGGCAAGAGCTAAGACAGCAGCTTGATTTTTTATCTTTGACTCTATTATCTGTTTCCAAACTTGCTTTTTCATTGGGTCAGTAACAGCAAGCTGAAATTTTAAACTTTCAGCTTGCGTTGTATTAGCATCTAAGTTTTGCAACATAGATGTTGGCATCATCTTATTGTCACATAAGATAACAGCAACATTATTCTTTACCAACTCGTTAAGAAGCGGCAAAGTAATGCTTATCATTTGATTTTCCAAGACAACACACCCTATATCTTCAATAGAGCGTGTTATCTTGTCGTCGCAATCTTTCCAAGAGATTACAATCTGGCAATTCTTGAGCGAAAGACATACAGGAGTTGAAAAGAATAATGTTTGCTTAATCATTTTTATCTTAATCTTTTAATTTCACCTAATTCATTTATCTCAAAGTCATATCCTTGAACTAAAGCCGAAAATTTACTATAACTATACAGTCCCTTAGAATCTCCTATACAGAAGCCTTTTGTAACTTTAGGTACTTCTGACGAAGGTCTAGCCTCAGTATGCTTAGTTACAACAATTCGACCATCCTTCCAAAGTTCTGTTACTTTATAGAGTCTATGACTCCAATCACCGTTGTTTTCCCAGACTTCATCTGGATTATCAATATAAAGTAGTACCATCGTTCCCTTTTTTAAAGTAAAGTCCAAATTAAACCCATCTTTATTTAGCTGTACAATATTTCCTTCAACTAGAACTTTGTCATTACTTTGCTTATAGAATCTTGCAGCATCAAGCATATTTATGAATTCATACATATACTTTACTTTTCCTTTTAATGTTACACCTTTATAAACTGCCATTAAGTAATTATCATCAGAAGCTACATAATAATTATTTTTATAGCTTTTATTAGATATATCACGCGGTTTGCGATGTTCGAAACATAATGGATTTTTTACAGAAGTTATACATCTTACCTTTTTAATCGGAATCTGCTTTTCTTCATTCATCCATATCGTACCATTTAATGCATCTTTACCGCCTTTAGCTACTGCATTTTGTATGATTTCTCTAACAACATCATCTACAATATTTTTAATATCTTGATCACTAAGGTGATTATCAACATTTTTACGAACTACATAATATGGTGCATCCTCACCCGATCTCATAATTGCTCCATAATAAGTATCTTTATGCAATGAACCTCTTGCTGCATCACCCTTACAAAGAACTTTTTTCTTCTTCTTTCGTCCATTAATCTCTACATCAAGAAGAATTCTGCGGCGGCCTTGCTTTGGCATATTGTCTGGAGTATAATGATAAACCAAAATCTCATCTTGCACCCTTTCAATATCCTCAACAAATGTAGACCAAGGCTTTTTAAAATAGGCCTTAGACTTACCATACCATTCATGATTTTCTTCATCATGATAATATGTCCCTAACTTATTATATTCATCTAAGCCGATACAAGCAATAACAATAGCATCTATACAATGATGGACATGATTGACACGCTCTTTCTTACTATAAATACTCTGAATACCCCATATCTTTCTGAAATCAGAAGTAGCAATACCCTTTACTGTATAGACATGCTTGAAGAGGGACTTCAAATAAAGACGTGCATACTTTGAAATCACACTGATGTCTGTTCCTTGCCGACGGCTAAATCCTTCTGGTACACTTTCCATCGTGAAACGCAAATACTTACCACGCCAATAATCACGCTGAAGTTCTAATAGATGGCGCTTGCGAATAATGCCATCCTTTTGCTCTTTGCTTGAAGCGCCCTTGGACAACTTCTTTTGTCTACGAATTTGACCATCAAGAGACTCATACTTTTCTTTCCAATCATTAATACGAGCCATAATCTCATCATGATTAGACAACTCTGTAGGTAATTGGGTTTTCTTGATGTCTCTATTGAAATGACTGTCACAGAGAGTCAAATTCATCTTAGTACTATCACCACCTACACTACGTGGAATGGTATGCTCAATATCAAACTTAGGATTTGATCCAATAAAGTCTGATATACAGATTTGCTTACCAGTGTATAAACATATGTGCTTCTGCTCTTCCCAAAGGACATATTTCAGAACATCTATATCCGATGGTTCTATGTCCTTACCAGTTTCGTCTTTAAAGAGAGACTTAATTTTCTTGCGAGCCTCATCATTCTTGTTTTGATTCTCTTTTGTGTATGCTGCAATAGCATTACGTTTATTAGCATCATTCAATTCACGAGCAAACTCAATATGAATTTCTGTATCTTGATCTATCTTACCTTCCTCCAATAAGCGGTTTACCAATTTACGCAATCTGAACATAGAACGCATAGCCATAGGGTTACGTACACTATCAATTCGAGGTGAACCTAGCTGATAGACACCATGATTATTGGTGCGTTGTACTTTAGGGTACATCTCCATCATAGAAGGATGGTATAGTTTCTTGAGTTTCTCATCAGATACATGATACTGTTCCTTCAGATATTCTTTAATACACACCTCGAAAGTACGTTCATCTTTAGAATCTATCTGATTCATTTCATGGATAATATTATCAATGGCAGCATTATGCATTTCCTCTATATTCCATTCGTATTGCGGCATCACTTCACATAAATTACCCAAGAATACGGCGTGAGAATAAATCAAACCTCTTCTAAGATAAGGCAGAATCTTACAGATAGCTTTTAAACTTAATGCGGCATAGTCACCTGGCAAAGAAATATCACAAAATTTCTTTGCTTCATCATCATTCAATTGAAGACGATTTTTGGCAAACTCAGCAAGCTTTGCATTATCCGTGTAGAAAGATAAAGCATGCCAAATATCATTAACTACATCCAAGTGAGTTTTACCCTCTGCTAATGTATAGGTTTCACAAAGACCATTAATCCAATCCTCACCAAATATATCTTTTAAAGAGGCCGTTACGGGACTACCAGAAACTGATGTATCCATAGGATAATTGAAAAGATATGGCATTGCAACATCAGTACTTTTCTTGTAAAAGCCGTATTGTTTCTTCGGTGACAGTTTCTTAGCAATATCTTCAAAATCAAATTGTTTCTTTGATTTGCGATAGAATAAAGGCATAATAAGTTCTCGTTCCTCTGTAGTCAGAGGGCGCAAAGCATCATCATTTGGTGTCTGAATCTTAATATTATTGATAAAAGAGAGCATTCTAAACTCTTCATACATAGGATGTGAAGAAGGGCATTTCGTCTTGTTCTTCTCAAACACACACTTACCTACTTGGCCCTTTTGTGATTTTAACGGGCGTTGGTCGAAAATGGCTTTTTCTATTTGGCGTACTACTTCAGGACCAAGATTCTTATCTAAATCCTGCTTCTCACAAATGGCTTTAAACTCTGCTAAATAATGTTCATTCCGTGCAGTATAATGATTGCGAATCTTCTCTCCTTTATTATAGAGAGAATAAAAATAATCACCAAGATACTCATAACCAGCATCATGCATCTCTTGAGTAAGGTTACTGATACTTTCTTTTACCTTTCCAGTTTCGTCACCATTTTGATCTTTACGATTGCTTAAAAAACCGCGACGCTGAATCATGTGATAAAAGGCACGACCTAAAATATATCTGTCTGTCATGCTGCAGAAATCCAGATTCTCATGAAGGCATATGTGTCTATATGCATAAGGAGTCTTTTCTGAATCATCATCAGTAGCTTGCCATTGCATAAACAACTCATTCTTAGGATACTCTTTCTTGAGTCTCCATGCTGATAGTTCTGCTTTAGAAAGCGGTGGGCATAAATGTGCATCACTTAAAATACGAAGCAGACGAATCTTACGTAATTTAATACGATAGTTTCTTACTCTTGCTGCCTTATGAGCCGTACGGTCAGCAGCTTTAGAAGAAGATAAGCCTTGTCTATCTGCTATAATATTAACACCTTCCTGGAAGATGTTCACACCCTTTTCTAGCAAATGATAATCATCTGCATTTTTCTCAACAATGGCCCAGCCAAGGCTATTGGTTCCGGTATCAATTCCTAATATTTTAGTCATATTAGTATAGTTTTATATACTTAATTATTAATTTTCTGTAAAATTTCAACTTTTATATTGGATAAACAAATATTTTATATTATATTTGCAGCAGAAAATAAGATTTCCTACATCTTATCACAATAAGGCAGTAATTGCCGAAGGTGTAAAACCTATAATCCCGCTTCGGTGGGATTTATTTTTTTATATACTTCTGTTTTATCTTCATGTCTATTCCATTTTGAATAACTTATTCCCTTCCTCCTCTGTCTTTCTAAAATTGATAATAGAATCAATACGCTTTTCTCTACCTATCGTTTCTGGATAAGCATAATGTCCTAAGCCCGATTCCCATGGATTATCTTCCAGATACTCAGCATACCACCATCGTTTGTATTCTGTTTCTATAATGCCAAAGTCACGGGCACTGAGAATCAATGCACGAAGTGATAAACCATAGACATTTTTAAGATCTATCATTTCTTCCAAGGAAATATTCATCCTTTTTGTTCCTCCCATCTCTTCTATATATGTCTTCTTGGGGAGAATAAAGTAACCTGCAAACAAATCACAACGCTTCTCCAAAGATAATGAAGGATTATCGGGAAATGAAAAGAGCAAATGAGCCAACTCATGCATGGCTGTATAGCGAAGCTTTTCTACCGTAGTCTTGCTTGGTCTCATATCAAGTACGATCAGAGGGTATCTGTGATTTGCCCAGGTGCTTAATCCATAAACAGATTCTGGCAATTCTGCTGACATCACTTTGATACCTTTTCTTTCTAATAAACGAAGAACACTGGCTATAGGACCGTCACCACAACACCATTTCTCTCTTAAAAGGTCGGCTGCCTGTATGGCATCCTCCAAAGTTGAGATTTTCGTCCCTAAAACGGGATTCTTAAAGGTGGAAACGAAACCTGCCTCATGCTCCTTCTCTAAATATTGCTCTGCCCAAAAAGAAAGTTTGGCTTCCAATGCCAACAGTTCTTTTTCTGAAATTTTACCATTGGCATTTGTTCGTAGCGTAGGCATATCTATGTCTATATTGGTCCCCCAAAAATATTTTTCACTGATGCGCAGGGCATTAGCCAAGGCCAACAATGCTGGTCTCTTTGGGCGCATGATGCCTTTTTCATACCGAGATATACTCTGCTTGGTGATGGCACCGCCTGTTCGCTCTACCAGCTTATCCATGCTTAGTCCCATCATCATTCTTGCTTCATGTAATCGAATAGGAAATTGGTCTTTTGTCATTATGATCTTTTTTTGATGACAAATATACGAATTATTTCTCAAAGTGTAACTTTTTGATAACGTTATTTAACTAAAAATATAGATATTAGGTTCAGTTGCTATAAATCACCAAAACGTTTCTTGGCGATGCATACTACAATCGGTCATTTGGTCAAAGTCATTTCTGGTCAAAATTATTCCCCGTATTCACCATCCATGGTCACAACGAGTTTTCTACCAAAGCCTGTCCTTGCTTCGATGTGAAGAAGGAATATTCACAATATATTGAGAAAGGGAGTGGAAAATAAAATAAACAAGGCGTACGTCCTCATTCAGAGGAGTGTACGCCTTGTGATTATTTCACTTCCTCGCAAACCACCATTTCCGTGCTTTTATACACTATGATAATCTTGTGTAGCTGCGTGGTGGTTTGCAAGGAGGAAATTGAACAGCTGCTTTCGCGCTACTTTATTTGGTATCACGAACTTGGTCTTTCCCTGATAATTTCCTGCGATGGTAACCATGCCGAAGTAGTAGAGCAGACTCACGAAATTATCCGGGTCGCCTATCTGCTCGGCAGGAAAGCCGGTCTTGAGCTCACCAGCCACAAAGCCGTTTTCTACCAGTTGCTGGATGATAGAGGCATCGTGGGCAAACTCCTTGTCCTTGCGGATGAGCATACGGAGCTTGTTGTAATCCAGTCGGATGTTTTCCTCTATCATATTCTTAGGAAGTCTTCCTCGGTTTCTGATATAATTATCGATGAAATAGAGCACCATGTTGGAATTGTACATGGTGGTTTCACCGTATGAATCCTTTGCAAAACAATAGTTATCGTACCATGGCTTCATCAGGTCTATCAATTCATCCACGGTGTAGTTGTGGAGATGGAGGGTTTCGGTATAGTAAGTGAGCATTTCGCGCACCTCTTCTTCCGTGAAGCCCGTCATCTCGTTGAACTCGTATGAAAGGGAATAGTTGGTGCCGATGTTGAAACCGCTGGTCAGATCGTCCATGGTAACAGGACTGACGCCCGTTACGAAAACTCGCTCCAAGGTGGAATCGGTAGCCGACTTGATGGTGTCGAAGAACTTACGGAGATAACCCATGCCATGAGTTTCTGCCTGATAATTGTTGAGACAGTCTGGTTCTGCCAGGATAGTATTCGTGAAATGGTCGTACTCATCAATAAAGAGATACACTTTCTGTCCTGTCTTCTTACATTCCTTGCAAAGATAGTCCAACTGTTCTACTGCGCCATCCTTCCTGTTCATCTCTTCTTTGATGTTGGCAGGCAGATATTGTGCATACACATCGCAGAAGTAGTTAAACTCTGTGTTGCAATGTGCATCGAGTCCCTTCTTGTAATTCTCAAGATTGGCATCCACCACGGCAAAGTTGAGCGAGATAATCAGATAGGTATTATGTTCAGGTGTAGGATTCTCGCCGATATACAATCCTCCAAACAGTTCCTCAAACCTGTCAGCCATATTGATGTCGTAATACTGTTTGAGCATGGAGAGGGTAAGGCTCTTGCCGAAACGACGAGGGCGGATATAGAAGAAATACATGTTGGATCTTTCTATTTCTTCTATAAAATCTGTCTTATCTACATAATAGCAGTCGTCTCTTCTCACGGTAACGAAGTTCATGATTCCGTAAGGGATGCGCTTGCGATAAATGTATTCGCGCTTGGCATTTCTCTTCTTTGTGATATTACTATCCATGAGCGATTCTCCTTATATATTTTTATTTTGTCGCAAAGTTAGTATAAATATTTGGAATAAGCATGTTTGGGTACTCCAATTTCACCATTATGTATAAGCTTCTATCTTCCAATCCGTAATATTATGCGAAGCGACATCAAAGTTGACGCCTACCTTTACGATTGGCAAGCCACATAGAGCAAAA
>SAMEA3663069__coassemble_1087_pt1 | contig 9390 bp, 10 predicted proteins | sample SAMEA3663069__metabat2_high_PE_005 | metagenome-assembled genome bin SAMEA3663069 (sample SAMEA3663069) | pig gut metagenome | biome: pig gut; feature: pig-associated habitat; material: faeces | place: France | collected 2012
TCTTCGGTTAACATGCCTGGTGGGCTATCCACGGACTTCCGCACCTGAGCCGAAAAATTATTGGTTTGTAGCCTTGTTTATTGCTTTATTCCAATTATCTTTCGAGGCCTTATACAATTCATGTTTATGCAGAATTTCCCATAGAGAACTTTTGAAAGATTTATCATAGTCGGAAATCTTATGCTCCCTGATATACTTTGCTGTAATCTTTGCTACAGCAGAATTTGAACTGGCGGCTTTTACCTCTTTTATATAGGCGACGATATGAGTCGGTTGATCTTCGCCTGTATAGAAAAGTGGTTTTAAGTCTTGGATGAGTTTTCTGCTCATACCCTCATATTTAATGGTGTCTTCTATCAGCTGCGACAGCCATTTGTCGGAGTTATCTATATAGTCCAGTATATAGGCTTTGATTTCTTCGTGCTGATGTGTAGGCAGTTTTGAATTTATATCTTTGAGGATCTGAATATAATCAATTTCATGTGTTTTAATATTCCTGGTCAGACGATGGGCCCACTTGTCGTAGTAGTCTTTTTTTTCATAACATAGGAAAAGCAGATAAGCTACCCATGTTATGCTGACACTTGTGGCTATTTTGGCATCGATATTATTTACGCTAGAGTCGTATTCACGCAGGCGGCAGAATAGATTGTCGAAAGCATTCTCAAAGTCATAATCTATGGATTGTTCCCTGATATCGTCTATCATGTTTACTACTTCTACGAAAAATTCGATGGTAGAGAACCGCATGGTATTCATGCGGCTCTCATATTGCTTGCAACTCTTGTCTATCACCTTTAAGATGATATTCTCCTTGAAGGAATTACTGACGAGGTCTTGTGAGTTTTTGTGGAGGCGTTGTAGCATCTGTTGTTCTCTTTATGTCATTTATACAATTATTGAGCCATTCTTCGAGAGTGGAAACATCTTCAGTTTCACTTATAGAAGAACCTATCTGGAAATTCTCTATAGCTCTCTCTGGTAGGAAGTACATAGGCACTACTTCTTCGTTGAGATAGATGATGCCATTTTTACTCAACTTGACTTTTATCTCACATTCGTTGTTTTTGATAAACTGGTTGATCTGAAACATATTGTCTATGGTATTCTTGATGCTTTGCTCACTTGCGTCTTTGCCATAAACAACTCCAGCAAAGGCTCTTATAGCCTCGTTATCCTCTGCATCCTTTATGAATCCCTTGATGTTTCTGTTGTGAGAAAAATCAGGAAAGGAATTTTTTTCTTTATCACGTATTGCGATCAGGCTGATTTGCTTTACATAATCATTGTTTTCGTTGCATTTTCTTTTTACAACATCCCATGCTTTTGCCTTCATAAATATAGGCTGAATGTTGATAATGTAACCAAGGTGTTTGATCATGCGATCGAAGTTCTGTTTCAGTATCTTGGTAATCTTGTCCATATTTCCATAGAATGCGCCCGCTTTTTTCTCAATAGCTACATAATGCATTCCTGGCTGATTGAATAAGATGATGAGACAATGGGGAAAAGATTGTTCTATTGTTTCATTATAGTCATCTACTTCGTTTGTTTTTGTACCCGTTGGCAGGGTTCTTTTCAGGTCTTTGTCATCGTTGATTCTAAACACGATAATATCTTTGTGCACGGCAAAGGTATCATTTCGCAAGCTGACGTCAGCTTTACCTTTTTTCATATACATGGTTAACTTCTCTCCGACATGGAAAAGGTTACCAAAATGCATGCCGACCTCTTCTATAGCAACTCTCTTTTCTGGTATAGAATCAGGATCTTCCTGAAAGCTATATCTATAAAATATAAACTTTTGAGATTTCATTTCTTTATAAAATTATAAATTACGACAAAAGTACAATAAAAATTTTATATAGCCAAAAGTCTTTTTTGTTTTTTTTACGAAAACCGAAATATATTTTAAAAAATATGTCTATTGGGGGGAGTTCACCCCCTTATACCACCCTTCACGATTTCCAATACCCGTTCCTCGATTTTCCACCAGGGTTGTCTCAGGTTGATGGTCCTTACATGAATGAAATGATTGGTATCTTTATAGCGATAGGAAAAATCGAAATCCTCATCCACGGTAGGATAGACCAAGGTTCCGTTAGTATTCAAAGTATGAGGCTTGCTGCGATCTTCCTGATTTATCACGTATGAAAGGATCTGCGAAAGATGCTCTCTGCGCACCTTCTCCTTACCGCCATACTTTGAAACCAGCGTTTCCCGATAAAACTTGGCATCGAGAATATGCTTTTCCTCTGTTGCTGGATTGAAAAGCGTCACGTCGGTTTCCATCACGGGCAGGGCTTCGCCTGCCTGACGGAACATCATGCCGAAAGGGGATAGCTGAAAATCGATGTACTCCCGATGTACCTCGGGAAAGTTCTCTCTGCAATGCTGCTTGCAGAAATTCATAAGGAAATGCTCGAAGATGCTGTTCATGCGGAATTCATCCTCGGTAAAATCAACAAACTCCAGTCTGCCTTCCTGATTTTTGCTCGGAAGGGTGGATTCCCAAATCAACTGGCATATATTCAGCACCAGCGAATAGAAGTTGCTGTGGCGATGGAGTCGAAATCGTCCAAACATGCTGCTTGTTATGCGAATCTCTTTCAGGCGTGGAAATTTGCCCACGGTCTTTCGCAATTTTCTTCTGATGTCTTCATCAATACTTTCTGTCCTCAACAGTCTTTTCAGGGTAGAAAAAATGATTAGGTTGATAGGCACATCCTGGGTCAGCTCGTCCACCCGACAGATGGTTCTTCCATGCAGATGCTTGCCGCTCTTTAGGGTTTCCGCAAGATTCAGTTTACCTCGAACGCCCTCAACTTCCTGTTCTTCAAACCGGTATTCCCGAACAAGACCTCTGTGCAATAGACGCTTGCAGGCGTTGAGTAGAACAGTGGATAAGAGGTTTTGGGGCGAATGGCATTTCTCGCCATCCACCTTCACCTTGTCGAGCTGGTCGGTTATGTCCCAGGCATAACAGAGTAGATAATACAGATTTTCTATGGGGATAGGATGTCGCATCTCAAAGTTTCAGTTTATTGCAAATGAGTTCATATTTGTTTTCATCATCGAAGCAGATTTCACGGAGATATGGAAACAGTTCATACTCGCAGATATCTGTCCACCAGGCAGGAAAGTCTTTGCAACCCTCGGTCTGACAGAAATAACTGTGTCCGATTTCCAGTCCCCGGTCGATAGTAGAAATCACCTCGTTGGCTGCTTTCACCTTGTTTACCACCCGCTCTGCATTTTCCTGACTGATACCTTCAGATATGAGGAAACTGATGAACGCCTCGTTGAATTCCGGCTTGATGGGGCAGAATCTGAATCTGCGGCGCAGGGCGTAATCTACGATGGCGAGCGAGCGGTCGGCTGTGTTCATGCAACCTATCAGATAGACATTCTCGGGCACGAAGAAGCGCTCGTCATCATCATTGCTGTAAGTCAGTTTGATGGCGTATTTCTCCTTGCGTTTGTCGGCCTCAATAAGCATCATCAGTTCGCCCAGAATCTTGCTGATGTTGCCTCGATTTATCTCGTCGATAATGAAGACGAAAGTCTGTTTGGGTGAACGTCTTGCCTTGCTGCAGAAGTCAAAGAAAATGCCATTTCTCCGTTCGAAACCTCCACTTCTGAAGGACGGATGCCCTGCACGAAATCTTCATAACTGTAGGACTGGTGGAACTGCACCATTTCGATATTCTCATCTTTTATTTCGCCTATCAGCTGGTAGGCTATCTTTCTGGCCAGGAAGGTTTTGCCCACGCCAGGTGCTCCTTCGAGGATGATGTTTTTCTTGTTTTTCAACAAGGAAACTATCTTCTTGAACTGCTCTATGCTGATGAACGGCTTGTCGGGGTCTTTGGCAAACTCATAGATGGGTTTGCTGATGAGACCCTCGCAATGATCCAGAAATTCGATATATTTTTTTACATGACACCTCAGACTTCCCAAATGATGTCTCTTACTATAGTCCTGTTCTTCCTCTTTTTTGAAGGTCAGGAGTTGGATTACTTTATTGGCCTCCGCCTTTTTCCTGATATCCAAGACGGAGTTGACCCCGCAAGCTTCTTTCGCCACCTCGCAGATAATTCTGTTGGAGCCGACGCTCGAATAGCCTCCGGGCTTAGTTTTGTCTATTTTAAGAAATTCCAAGAAGGCCTCTTTTACCTGTTCCTGGTTTTTCCCTTCTAAATTGAATATGCTTTTGTCAATCATAATAACAGTCTGATTTTTATTGTTTAAGAAGGAGTTTATAGAATCGGAATGATTTATCGGGACAGAAATCTTGCTTGATCTAAGAAGATCTAAAACCCGTTGGTTTGATCTAAGAAGATCTAACAGATTTGTTTCTTTCCTCGTGATCTCCTATCTTTGCATCATGTTTTATGTATTTATTAATTTTAAAATTTACATTTATGGGAAAAGAATGGATTTCAACATTTAAACTGCTTCATTATTTGTATGATCATCCTAATAAGGAGAAAGAATGCAGACTCTATTTGGGTAGTTGTCTTGCTTCCACTCATTATTGGTTTTTTGACTCTCAGACGCAGAAGTTCATGCACTCTCGTGATTGGAATTTTGAGCCTTTCACCATAAGTGAAGCGCTTAAAACGTTTGGGGATGCTCTGTGGAGGATAGAACAATGAATCATCCTGTAAGCATGGCTCTGCTTCTTGTGGCAGAGCTTCGCAAGCGGGATTTGCTGGAAGATGTCATTCTGGAGAACGGCATAGACAGTCTCCGGGTTTGCGCTCGCTGTGGCAAATTGATGAATGAGGGATGGGCATGTGTAGATTCTCCTTATTGTTCTGATAAGTGTTTACTGGCTGATCATCCAGAACTCGACTTGGATGAACTGGCGGGTAGGACAGAGCAGGAACTGGATGCATCTGAGATTTTCTGGACGACATGGGAAGGGTGATGGCCTTCTCGATATCTATCAGAGTGGGGGATGAGCGAACTGTTCATCCCCTTATATGCTTTTTCAGCCATATTTCCTGTTTTAGCATTGATTCTGTCTTTTATTTCTGCCATATTCGAAGCTTTTTTGCTTTTTCTCCCGCAAAGTTAAGATTATTATTTGGAAAATGCAAAGTTTTGCTGTTTTTTTCATCGGGATTTTTTGATGGGTATGGTTTCGTGTTGTTTTTTGTCATGCAGATTTCGCAAATGACGCAGATTTTTCATGGGACAAAATACCCATGAAGTTTAAAATGGGGTCTGAGTATCCCCACTATTATCGCCATGAATCTTGAGTAAATCTGGTAACTTATGTAAATCCTCTATGTGACTAATCAGATGATTGTATTTTTCGGGATCCTCAATTTCCTCGCGCCTTGCCTTGCTCAATTTACAAAATTCTTCCTCCTGTTCAAGCCCAGCAAAACGGCGCCCACACAGATTAGCCGCAATACCTGTTGTCGAACTGCCGCAAAATGGGTCAAGAATCCAGTCGCCTTGGTTGGTTGAAGCAAGAATCATTCTCACAAGCAAGCGCAGAGGCTTCTGGGTAGGATGTTTGCCACAAGTTTTTTCCCAACGACCGATAGCTGGCATTCGCCACACATCAGTCATTTGTTTACCATCGTTCAATTTTTTCATCAAGTCGTAATTAAACTTATGGGCTACTTTCGGCATTTTTCTTGCCCAAATCACAAATTCTGTGGAGTAGGTGAAGAAACGGCATGAGATATTGGCTGGCGGATTTGTCTTCTGCCAAGTGATCACATTCAGAATCTTATACCCCAGTTCTGTAAGACTATTTGCCACGGAAAAAATGTTGTGGTAGGTGCCGCTTATCCATATCGTACCATTGTCCTTTAATTTCTCACGACACAAGCGAAGCCATTCCCTGTTGAATGACATCATGTCTTCCTGCGACTTTCCTTTATCCCATTCGCCTTTATCTACGCACACAACCTTGCCGCTCTGCAACGATATTCCGCCATTGGAGAGAAAATAAGGAGGGTCGGCAAATATCATGTCGAACTTGAAATCAAATTCTTTGAGAAGTTTGAAACAATCACCATGAGCAAGAATGAAATCGTTATTGGGTGATTTGTAGTATGCTTCCTTATAATATTGGCGCACAATTTCTACAGCCTCGATTTCTGAGGTTGCAGAGACGGTTGCTGATCGCCGTAAACGTTCTGGTATTTGTATCTGATATTCCATAATTCGGGCACAAAAGTATATCAAAAAACTTAAGAAAGCCCGAAAAGATCAAAGTTTGACTTTTGTGATCAAAAATGATCATTTTAAATGAATTGCAAATATTTGTGTTTTAAGTACTTAGCTAATTTTTGTAAATCATCACATTGTTAATAATTGATCTCGAAAATCAGATAAATCCTTCGCTTGCTCTTGCTGCACACATCAGCTCGTATTGTTTGCTGATACTCTCATAACTATGAAAAGCAACACGGTCTTTTATATCCTTGAAAGCTGTTCTGCTCATCACTTTGTCAAACTGTTCCTTGCGATTTTGTGGAGCGACAATCAAGAAGCGGCTATGAAAATCCTGCAGGTCACAAAACTTGGTCACGGAATTCTGTATGTCTGTGGAATGTTCCACCTCGAAAAAGCTATCAGGCATTTGGCGTTCGTTGAACCAAATGACATCCACGGTTCTTGCCCGGTCTGTCAGATTGTTGTATGAAAAATCTGGTATGTGGGTAGTTGAGCAAATATCTTTTAATGGCTTTTCCAGGAACTTGCGATTTTGGTCTTGCGCAGGGATATAGGTGTCAAAATGTTTCATGTTTCCTATCTCGATAATAAGTCCCTGATAGTAGCCATGTGTAAATTGCTCAACACTTTTTTCTTCTTTTGGCTGGATATCAAATCTGCGCATCACTTCATCACGGCATTCCTCCAAAGCCCAAAGACCTGGTTGTATTTTGAATATCTCGTCAGATTGCTGCACGATTCTTCGGATGGATTCGTTGGGCGTCTTGGTTGCCCACGATTTCGTATCTACAAGATGATACAAGTCGCCAAGAGTAGCATACCCTCCAGTTTTGCGAAGGGTATCTATCACTTGTTGTGCCTGTGTATATTTCTTTAGTACCATAGTTATATTTCTTTAGGCAAATTGCTATTCCACCTCCTCGCATTTCACCATTTCTGCTCCGCGATAAATCACCACGAGACGATGCAGGCGGGTAGTCTTTACGGATTCGCGCACGATATTGCTGTCTGCATAACGACTTATCTGTGCTGAGGCTTCTGCAAAGAGCTGGGCAAGTTGCTCGTCGCTGGTGCCCGGCTTGCAATATTTCAATTCCACGATGTAAGAATCTTCCATATCCTTATATATATCGCAGAGAGGTAGCAGGAAAATGTCGGCATAACCGCCATCGTTGTCCAGTTCCGAGATAGGGCGGTAGAACTTACATTGGCTCGTCATCGCCAGCGTGAAGCCGTGAACGTAGGCTTCGCCCTTTTGTTTATCTCGTTGGGAAGAGAATCGCTTCAAGCAATCGGCTATGTAGGCAAAGTATGGCTTGAAAGCGCCTTCGTAAGCCAGTTTGCTCTCCAGTTTGGTCTTGTCGTATTGCTCAAAGGTGAGATCGTTCTCCTTGTAAGTATCCAGCAGATAGGTGTACATCTGGTCGCGCACCACCTCGTTAGGAACCACAAAACGGGTGTTGCCCTGATAGGTGCCGTTTATCGTAACCATGCCGAAATAGAAAAGCAAACTCAGGAAATTGTCGGGATCGTTGATGCGCTCGGCTGGGAAATTCTCCATCAGGGTTCCCGTGGTGAATCCCTTGGTCACGATATCCTGTATGATGCTGGCATCGTGGGCAAACTCCTTGTCATGGCGGATGAGCATGCGAATCTTGTCGTAGTCTATGCGGATGTTGGTTTCCACCAGTTTCTTCGGAATATCATAATTGTTGCGGATGTAATTATCTACAAAGTAGAGTACCATTACAGAGTTGTACATGGTTGTCTTGCCGTACTCTTCTTCTGAGAAGCAATAATTATCATACCAAGGTTTCATCACTTCGATCAGCTCATCCACGCTATGGCGGAATGGCAGCACGCTGGCGTAATAAGCCAGCATTTCACTCACTTCATCCTCGGTAAATCCTACCATCTCGTTGAATTCCGGAGATAGGGAATAATTGGTGCCGATATTGAAACCGCTGGTCAGGTCGTCCATGGTTACAGGACTTACTCCTGTAACGAAAACTCTGCCCAATGAATCTCCAGCGGCTCCCTTGATGGTGTCGAAGAAATGTCGCAGATACCCCTCGCCGTGAGTCTGTTCGCGGTATCGGGATTCATGCTCCTTGTGGGCAAGAATCTGATTGGTAAAATGGTCGTATTCGTCGATGAAGAGATAAATCTTCAAGCCTGCTTCAGCACATTTGTCGCATAGAAATCCCAATTGGGCAACGGCATCTTCCTTCTGGTTCATCTCTTCCTTTATGTCCGGTGATAAAAGGTGGGCGTATCTGCTGCAGAAGGAATTGAACTTGTTGTTGCAATGGGCATCAAGTCCCTTTTTATAATTATCTAATCCTGCTGAAATCATGGCGAAATTGAGGTGTAGGATGAGATAGCTGTTGCGTTCGGGAGTAGGATTCTTTCCTATATAAAGGTTGCCGAAGAGGCTCTCGAATTTATCTTTCTTATTGATGTCGTAATAGTTTTCGAGCATGGAGAGGGTGAGGCTCTTGCCAAAGCGGCGAGGGCGTATGAAGAAGAAATACATATTAGATTCTTCTATTTTCTCTATGAATGGAGTCTTGTCAACATAGTAACAATCTCTTTCTATTACATCCTCGAAGTTTTGCATTCCGTATGGGATGCGCTTGCGATAAATCCTTTTTTTTCTTTCTATTTCTGCCATATTCGAAGCTTTTTTGCTTTTTCTCCCGCAAAGTTAAGATTATTATTTGGAATACGCAAAGTTTTCGGGGCTTTTTCTTGGTGGTTTATCAGAAAATGAGTAGTTTTGTGGGCGTGAATCAAATAGATAACGAATAAGACAATGGATAAGATTACGACTCAAATTACGATGCTCGGAACGGGAAATGCTACGGTTTCCCAGATTTATAATACCTGTTTTGTGCTCCAGACTCCCAGCACCCTGATGCTGGTGGATGCGGGCGGAGGAAACGGAATACTGGCGCAGCTGAAGAAGGTGAATGTTCAGATTTCTGATATTCATCACCTCTTCGTTACACATGCGCATACCGACCATGTGTTGGGTGTGATCTGGGTAATCCGTATGGTGGCACAATGCAAGGGTTACGAGGGATTGCTGCATGTGTATGGAAACGACAAGGTGATGAAGGTGATCAAGACCATCATCGACATGATTCTTGCCAAGAAGCAACTGGCTAAGGTGGCTGAAAGGGTGGT
>SAMEA3663069__coassemble_1099_pt1 | contig 9260 bp, 9 predicted proteins | sample SAMEA3663069__metabat2_high_PE_005 | metagenome-assembled genome bin SAMEA3663069 (sample SAMEA3663069) | pig gut metagenome | biome: pig gut; feature: pig-associated habitat; material: faeces | place: France | collected 2012
TATAATATTCGTTAATTGATAAATGTCAGACTCATGTCAGCCATATTTTTCGCTTCGGTCTTCTCTTTTTGATACCTTTGCAGCAGAAAACAAGTTTTAGAAAAAGTATATGATGACAATGAAGAAAAGTAAATTGTTAACAGCTATGGTGATGCTGTGGGCATTGATCTCTTGTGCAGAAATAAGTGCCCAGGAGATCCAGAAGGTATCGAATGATTCTATAGCCTTGCAAGAGGTTGTTGTGAAGGCGGCACGAGTAGTCAACAAGGAAGATGGCAAGTTGATATTCCCAAGCGATATACAGAAGCAGCGTTCTTTTTCTGGTTTTTCGCTTTTAGGAAAGTTGGCTTTGCCTCATATCAGGGTTGATGAGGCAGGCCGTTCCATTTCTGCTACCGATAATAAAGGAGAAGTGCAGATTCGTATCAATGGCATTCTCGCCAATATGCATGACGTGCAGATGCTGGATGTAGCTTCTATTATGAGTGTAGATTATATCGATAGCCCTGGCGTAAGATATGGAAAGAATATTGCATACGTGATAGATATTCATACCCGCAGGGCTTCATCGGGTGGCAGTTTGGGCTTCAACCTGACTAATGCGCTAACTACCAAGCTCGGTTCGAACGATGTCTATGCATCTGTCAATAGGGGCAAGAGCCAATTGAATATTTTATATGAGCAGACTTATGTGGATAATAAGGCATCCGAATATAATGAGGATGCTCAGTATCTTCTACATGATGGTTCTGAGTATCAGATATCTCGAAAAATCATGAATGGGGCAACTCGAAATTATGATAATACATTGCAGTTGAAGTATAATCTGGCTGATTCTGCCTTATATGTATTCCAGACAACGCTTACCACGGATTTCAGCAATCAGCCTTATACATCGAATGAGATGTGGTTTTCTGAATCTGGAAAGCCTGCGTATCCTGTTTACAGAACCAGCAAGGGTAGGGATTTTACTCCTGCTCTCGATTTGTATTTCTATCATCAGTTGGGCAAGCATCAGTCTTTGTCGGCAGATGTTTTGGGTACTTATATCCACACCAAAGGAGCCTATTATGAAGGTGAGGGCGAACCCTATCAATATCAGGTAGCTGGAAAGACCTATTCGCTCATAGCCGAGGCTATCTATGAAAACCGGTTGAAACCTTTTACTTTTTCTGCAGGAACCAACTTGAACTGGAAATATATGGATAATCAGTATTTGGGTGATGTGGTTAGCGAGAATGGTATCCGTTCATTGGGTATTTATGGTTTTGCACAAATCAAGGGAAGTTTGGGACAATTCAAGGAAGAAACATCCCGTTTAACTTATGTGGCTGGTTTCGGGTTGAGTAATCAGTCTTATCGACAGGGAGATGAGGAATTTAGTTTTTGGCTTTGTCGTCCGAAACTCACATTGGCTTATTCCTTGACATCTTCGTTTCAGATCCGCTTGGGAAGTGAATTATCACAGCAAATTTCGCAGATAGCTATGATTTCGGATACCCGTATTCGAAAGAACAGTATGGAATGGACTGTGGGTAATCCTTCGCTTAAGCCTAACAGTAGATATGAGAACTGGGTGGTATTCTCTTTCAGTAAACCAAGGATAAATACTGATTTTACCTTGAATTATCGCATCAACCGTCATTGTGATTTGGCGAAATACACCCGCACGGAAAATGATCAGTTTCTTTATTCCCAGGAGAATCAGCCCCATTGTAATATGTTGTATCTTACGAATGATACCCGGTTTGACATTATCCCCGACCACCTTATATTATCTGTGAATGCAGGTATTTACCGTTTTTTCAATAAGGGCGATGAGTACAGTCATTGTTATACCGCTTATAATTATAGTGGAACATTACAGGGATATTGGGGAAAATGGACAGTGATGCTGTATGCTGATAGCGGTTGGAACTTTATGGAGGGAGAGACTATCGGGCATAATCCTCCTTCATTGGCAGCCTCAGCCAGTTATCATATAGGTGATTTCGATTTTACGCTCTATATGCATAATCCGTTTATGGCTCATCCGAAATCCTATTCTGCAGAAATCGTCAACGCCTTGCTCCGTAAGCAGGTTCGTGGTTATGACAATTCGGGAGGTAATTTGCTCCGTATCGGTGTTGCCTGGAATATCAATCGGGGAAAGGAATACCGTAAGATACAGCGGAATATCAACAATGAGGAGCGCGAAACGGGTATCTTGAAATAGGTGGCTTTGCTTTCTATATGGGTTGCATGGGCAACAGCCGGAATTTATTTCTTCCCTTTATTGATGATATAAATTCCGGCAGTAGCCAATGCGCCTGCTATCAGATACTTCCAGTAGAAGGTTTCGCCAAGACAGAGGCAGGAGGTGATGGCTCCTACTACGGGGATGAGCGAATTGTATATAGCTACCTTTCCTACGGGATTGCAGCTCAATAGTTTATTGTAGAGAGCGAAACTGATGGTTGAGATGGCAATGAGCAGCAGAAGGAGGGTGATGCCCCAGAGGCTGATGACTGGCAGATAACCACCCATTAACAATGCAGGAATCACCAGCAAGGCTCCACCGATGCTCAACGAATAACCGGTTCCTACGAAAACATCCACCCTCTTGCTCAAGCCTCGGGTCAGCAGGGAAGCACTGGCTCCACACAGGGCATTGAGGATAATCATACCATCGCCCAGGAATGTGAAACTTCCGCTTTCCTTTCCGCCAAGGTTCAAGGCAAGGATGCCCAGGAAGCCGATGATGCAGCCCAATGCCTTTCGCCACGTCATCCTGTCGCTCTTGAAGAAGATGCAGGCAAAGATAACCACCGTGAAGACGCTCATCGAATTGAGTATCGCCGAACGTGCTCCAGCATTATGCGAGAGTCCGAAATAGAAGAAAGCATAATGAAGGGTGGTGTTGAGGAGTGCATAGAGGAGAAGGAACCAGACATTCTCTTGAACAGCATTCTTCTTGAATCCGAATTTACGATGCGAGCTTCTGGCGATGGCAAGGATGATGATGCCGGAGATGAAGAAGCGGATGCCTGCAAAAAGCATCTTGCTTCCGGTCATGTCTGCTGTAATCTGATATTCCTCCATTCCCATTTTAATCAATGGGTAAGCCCATCCCCACGAGATAGCAGCCGTAAGGGCGAACAGGCTTACCCATACCGGGCGCTGAAATATACTGAGTGTATTTGTTTCTTTCTTTTCCATTATAATTTAATTGGTATTCCCTTGCTTCTGTGTTTGCTAAATGGCAATCTACAAGTCCCCCAGATGTCTTTCTATAGGAATTCCGCGGTTCTTGTCCTTGTCATCCTTATTGATGTCTATCCAGTTGCGCAGGGTATCCATGGCGATGCGGGTGGCATGGCGAAGATGATCGCCATCCTTCAGTCTGCCCACGATGATGCTGGAGAAGATGTCGCCGGTGCCCGGGAACTGAACAGGGATTTCTTCATAGGGCAGGAGGAAATACTCTTCTGTAAGATGATTGAAACCTACCACGGCATGCTGACCCTCTACGATGCACGAGGTGATGAGCACGGAGTGGGAACCGATGGCTCTCAGTTTATCTATCAGTTCATAGGCTTCCTTCTGCGAGATTCCCTCTTCCTTGTATTCCGAATCCGTCAGCAGGCAAGCCTCGGTATAGTTGGGAAAACAGAGATGCGATACGCTCAGCATCTCCATCATGCATCTCACGGTACTCTCACTGGCTCCACCATAGAGCTTGCCGTAATCGCCCATCACGGGATCCACATAGATGTCGGTGCCCAGTGCAGCCTGTTCTCTGCAATAGCGTGCCACCAGCTTCGCCTGACGCTCCGAAGCCATGAAACCCGTGGTGATGGCATCGAAGTGAATGCCCAGTTCGTTCCACTTCTGCAAGGCTTCCTCGATATACGAAGTGCATTCCAGAATGGCGTACTTGCCGTATGGGAAGGTGTTGCTGATGAGCATGGTGGGCAGATTGAACACGTCGAGTCCCATATAAGAGAGGATAGGCATCTGAACTGCGGCAGATACCTTTCCGTAGCCACACATATCGCTGATAATAAGGATATTACTTTTTGCTTTCATCGTTTTTTTCTTCTTTCTTTTCTTTGTTCTTCTTTGCTTCATCGCAAGTCTTTAACAAATATCAAATCCTAATTATCTTTTAATAAGAGGCTGTACACTTGATGCCCAATGCTTCTACTCGTTCCTTGATGGCATCGAGTACTTCCTTTGGTGCCTTTTCCAGCAATTTGTCTGGTGTTTCACGGGCGATGGTATAAACCATTACCTGCTGAGGCTGGATGTCTTTCACTGCCTCCAGCCAAGGAGCTACGAAATGCTCGCTGGTATTGTCCAAACCGTCACCTCTCAAGAACATGGTCTGGATGATGACGTGACCCTTGAACATCTTCAGATATTTGATCACATCCTTCACGTCGTAGTTAGGCTGCTGAGGGCGGTCCAGCTTCTTGATGTAATCCATATCCACGGTATCCAGTTTCAGGATGTTGTTATCCACGAGCATCAGCGCCTCTCTCACTTCCTCCTTATATATATAGGTGGCGTTGCTGAGTACGGATACTTGTGCTTCAGGGAAATATTTCTTGCAGAGTTCCATCGTATCTTCCACGATTCCCTTGAAGTCTGGGTGGCCCGTAGGTTCACCGTTTCCTGCGAAGGTGATGTCGTCCAGAGGCTGGTTGTTGTCGTGGCGCTCTTTCAGAACCTTCTCCAATCCTTCTCTTACCTCCTCGCGGGTAGGGCGCTTCTTCTTAGGACGGAAGTCGGCGTTGAATCCGCATTCGCAATAAACGCAGTCGAATGAGCAGACCTTGCCATCAGATGGCATGAGGTTGATGCCCAGTGAAACTCCCAGACGGCGGGAGTTTACCGGACCGAATATCGGTGATGGATAAATAATCGTTGACATAATCTTATTCTCCTTTATCTAATCTATTCTTTATTTTATCTTGGTAATACCTATTTTTTATACCAATCTTATTTACTTGTTCGTAATTTGGTGGGCAAAAGTACTAAAAAATGTTGGAATGAACAAATAAGTCAACTGAAAATCGATTTATCCTTACCATTTGTTTTCTATCTCCGATAGATTGTGTACTTTTGCATTCCAATCCGGGGAGAATCTTGGTGATTTCGATTCGGATTTAAAGGAAAAAACAAAAAAGTTAATGTTTTGCTTAGTTTTTCACTTGGCTCAACTGTATAGATAGTATATGAACAGAAAAAAGGACATAGAACAGTTATTCCGTCAGCATTATGCGAAGATGTACAATCTGGCCAGATGCATTCTTTCGGATGATGACGAGAGCGAGGATGTGGTGAGCGAAGTATTCGCCCAGATTCTTGCCGATGATGTGGTTCTGGTGCCTGGGAGTGAGGATGGTTACTTGATGCGGAGCGTACGCAACCGCTGTCTCAACCTGATAGCTCATAAGAGCGTGAAGGAAAGGGTGGCGAAGCTGCTGCTGGATGATTCCAACGTGATTCTCTCGGAAGAGACCGACGAGCGACTCGACCGGCTGATGCTTCTCATCGAAGACCTGGAACCGCCTATCCGGCAACTCATTTTCCGTCTGCTTATCCGGTTTCTATCATGTCAAGGTGGAGTATGTGGATGCCGGTGCCCAGCACATCCGTCTCTTCTTCAACTGGAACAAGACGAAGACTTTGGAGCAGAACCTGGAGATTTTGAATGCTTTCGACCGCATACAGATAGAGTATATTGACGGTACATTGTTGGTGAAATAAGATAGGAGGATATATTTATGAGAGATTTTTGGAAACCAATGCCCGTTAGCGGCAAGCTTATCAGAGAGCTTCTTCTTCTCTTCCTGTTGTTTGGAGTTCAGCAGTCTTTTGCCCAGCGCATCACCCGACAATATAATAATGTGTCGTTCTCTGCGGCGTTGAAGGATTTGAACGCCCGCCAGCATAAGTACACCATCAACTTCGTGTATGATGAACTGGAGGATTTCAGGGTAACCAAGAGCATCAGAAACCAGAGTGTTCCCGATGCCATCATGCAGCTGATAGGATTCTATCCCATCAGGATGACGCAGATGGAGGATAATATCATGGTGGAGTGTATGCAGAAGACAACACTTCGTTATAAGGGACGTATTGTAGATGAGAGTGGCAATGCTGCCGAATATGCAAATATAACCTTGTTGTCGCCCATTGATTCTACAATCGTAGGGCATGGTGTGAGCAATGAGAATGGAAGTTTTGTCATTCCTTGTAATTCCCGGAAGGTGTTAGCTCGTATCACATACGTTGGTTATAAGACTATCAGCCGTATATACAGCAATCCGGAAATGGGAATCATCAAATTGCAGCCCGAAACGATGATTATCAAGGGAGTTGTAGTGAAGGGTGAAAGACCTCAGTATAAAATGTCGCCTGGAGGAGTGGAGGTTGCCGTAGAGCATACCTTGCTTTCTAAGATGGCAAACACTTTTGATGTCCTGAACCTGTTGCCACGTGTCTCTGTAGCTGGACAAAAGATATCCGTGTTTGGTAAAGGCACACCGATTGTTTATATCAACAACAAGCGTGTGAATGACAATAATGAGATTGTAAACATCACTCCCGACAATATCAAGTCGATTTCCGTGATTACAAGTCCAGGTTCAGAATATGATGCCGAGGTGGAGTCGGTAATTCGTATCCGTACCAAAGAGTGCCGTGCCAATGGGTTCAGTTTACGCGCGGATGCTTTGGGTAAATACAACAAATGGATATCTGATTACGAGCTTATCAACGCCCGGTATCAGACCAGGAAATTCGAGATAGCCAATAGCTTATGGACGAGGGACTATCATGTTGGTGAGGATAATCATCTGAACACCGATATCAATTTGCCCGACAAACATTATCACAACGACCAGCATTTTAATTTGGATACCAACAACCGCTTTTTGTCGGAATATCTCTCAGCCGACTGTTCGCTCAACGACAGCAACTCTATCGGTGGCTCTTATCGATACTATGGCATGTTGAATGGCAGGACGAATAGTGCTAGCCAACAGGATGTATTTCTGAATGGTGTGGCACAGGGTAGCATTGGGCAGAATAAGGTTGCAAAGCCTCACCTTGGTTCACATGAGGCAGAAATCTATTATGTGGGAAAGATAGGACAGGTAGGTATCGATTTCAATGCCACATACTATACGGTCAATAACAGACGTAGTGACGAGAGTATTGAAAGCAGCAAGGAGTTGGGCAATCAGGAGGTACACTCAAGCAATCGTCAGAATAGCGATATGTGGGCAGGCAAGTTGGTTGTGAATATTCCTCTGTGGAAAGGAAATGCTTCTTTAGGAACAGAGCTGTCGAAGACCGACTCTCATGGAACGTTCCTGAATGAAGAGCAGTTGGTGCCATCTACAGAGACGGATATCCATGAAAGAAATGTTGCTGGCTTTGCACAATATGGACTGTCCCTCAGCAAGTGGACCATTGGTCTTGGTGTGCGTTACGAGAATATCATTCGCGACTATTTCTCTGGTGGAGTCAAGCAGGATGATGTGAGCAGAAGATACAGCAACTTCTTTCCTAACCTCAGCATATCATGGAACAAAGGTAACTGGAATTGGCAGTTGAATGTCAACGAGAAAATAAGTCGTCCAAGTTATCGACAGTTGGGCAACTTCATGCAGTTTGATAACCGTTTCCTTTATGAAGGCGGAAATCCTACCTTGCAACCGGAGAAGGTGTTCAATGTTGAGGCAATGATGACATATAAGTGGATGAATGTTTCCACAGGTTATAAATATCTGAAGGATGTGATAGAGTGGACCAAGTATATCTATCCTGGAAAGGAGTTTGCTTATAGTACGTCGTTGAATTTCGACCATAAGCAGCTGCTTTATGCTTCTGTCAATGTTTCGCCAAAGCTTGGCATCTTCCGTCCTACGTGGGGATTCTATTATAACCAGCAGTTTTTCGATACCAGGAAGTATGGCGCCAGCAAGGCATTAAGTAAGCCTTTGCTGTCGTGCTCGCTCGACAATAATTTCGCTCTTTCAGAAACCATGAACGCGGCTATCAGCCTGAATGCAGCAACCCCCAATGCAGATGGATTTCTTATGATGAAGAGTAATTACAGCGTCGATCTGCGGTTCGACAAGTCGTTTGCCAATCGCACATGGATCATTTATCTTTCTGCAAATGACATCTTCAAGACTACAAAGGAACGTTGGACGATGTACGGACTGGGAGCGGGTACCACAAAAGACTGCTACAACTATACTCGTAGCATCTCTTTGCTGGTTACGTATAATTTCAATGCCAAGCGCAGTAAGTATAAGGGCACAGGAGCCGGCAATGAAGAAAAGAGCCGCTTGTAGTTTTTGTTAGGAAGAAACTCTCTTAATAAACAATGAATATATGACAATCGGTCAAGCGAAGGCAAAACCATATTGGCTTGCTCTTTGCTTGACCGATGTTTTTATTTTTCTTCAGTTAGATACTCCTTTATTTGTTGCTCTAATACCGGAAGGTCGTTTGTAATCACATCCCAAACAACGTTGTTATCAACTTGGAAATATTCATGAACGATATAGTTCCTCATGCCGTTCACTTGTTTCCAAGGAGTCTTAGAATGCGCTTGTCGAAATTCTTCAGTTAGCATATTCGATGCTTCTCCAAGAATTTCGATGTTCTTGACTACTGCGTAATACATCATGTCGTCTGCGATAAAATCCTCAAAGTTTTTACCTTTTGTATATCGGCAGATTCTTTCTATCGCCTGGAGCATGTGCTCTAGGCGGTTTTTATCTCTACTTCGTTCTCTCATATACTAAGATTTTATCACGTTCTACTGATTCCTGTGCAAAAGGAAGTAAGGTTCCTTCTGATACCAAATCAACTTTTCTACCTAAGAGTTCTTCCAAATCACTCCACATGCCGAAGAATTTTAAACCTATAGGTTTACTCTTGTCCAAAGAAACCATAATATCGACATCGCTATCCTTAGTTTCTTCCCCTCTGGAGAAAGAACCGAACAGCCAGGCTTTCAGTACGGGTTGGGTGCTGAAATAATGGCGTAAAGCTTCTATGATGGCTCGTTTACCCATAATATAATGATGTTGTTTCTTGGTGCAAAGATACACTTTTTATTCGAAAGAGCAAGCTTTTTTCTAGTTTTTTATTACCTTTGCATAGGTTTTCCGAAAATAATCTATGTTTTGCTTAGTTTTTCGCTTGGCTCAACTGTATAGATAATAAGTAACAGAAAAAAAGAAAGACTGATA
>SAMEA3663069__coassemble_1109_pt1 | contig 9189 bp, 5 predicted proteins | sample SAMEA3663069__metabat2_high_PE_005 | metagenome-assembled genome bin SAMEA3663069 (sample SAMEA3663069) | pig gut metagenome | biome: pig gut; feature: pig-associated habitat; material: faeces | place: France | collected 2012
GTCTTCTTGTTGCCCACGATCTTGATATTAGGATAATATTTCTTGATGAGGGCGATAGAGCCGCTGTGGTCAGGTTCCATGTGGTTGATGATGAGGTAATCGATTTCGCGGTCGCCAATCACCTCGTGGATATTCTCGAGGAACTGGGTGAAGAAATCCACCTCTACAGTATCTACCAGTGCCACCTTCTCATCGTCGATGATATACGAGTTGTAACTCACACCATTAGGCAAAGGCCAGAGGCCCTCAAAACGATGCTTGTTGCGGTCGTTTACGCCTACATAATAAATTTTGTTTGTAATCTCAGTCATAATATTTATTTTTTTACTTTTTTACCTTTTTACACCGCTCTCCGAATTCCTTGGAAACATAGTTGCAGATGTCCTTGCAGCATTCGGCAGAGAACTCCTGGGCACTCTTCAGCAAACTGTCCCATTGCGCCTCGGTCAAACCGTGGTCGATGTCCTCGCGAGTGATTCCGTCCTTGATCAGTCCGAATACAAACCCGGCATTGAAGTTGTCGCCAGCTCCGATGGTGCTCACCGTCTTCATCTTCTCCGAAGGATAACTCTTGGCAAATCCGTTCTCCGCTCTCACCTCCACCGGGTCGGCACCCTGGGTACAGATGAACTTCTTGCAGTAGAAGCTGATTTCGGCATTATACACCTTGTCTGCCTCCGGTTTTTTATAGAGGATTCCGAAGTCTTCATGACTGCCGCGCACAAAATCCGCCATCTCTAAATTCTCTATCAGATTAGGCGTAATCTTCATGATTTCGTTCTGATGAGAAGCACGGAAATTCACGTCGTAATAGAGGATGGCTCCACGACTCTTGGCGTATTCCAGGAAGCCAGCCACCTGAGGACGAACCACAGGATTCAGGGCGAAGAACGAACCGAAGAGTACGATGTCGCCAGTATTGATTTCGGGAGTAGCAAACTCCAACTGGTCGTGCGGATGATCCTTGTAGAAGATGTAGTCAGCATTGTTGTTCTCATCGAGGAAAGCTAATGAGAGAGGCGATTTCGAATCAGGGAAGACGCTCACATTGTCGGCATTCACCCCATTCTCCCTCAAAAACTCGATGACATACTCGCCGATACGGTCGTTGCCAGCCTCGCTGATAAACGAAGTATTCACGCCCGCACGCCCCAAAGAAATGACGGCATTAAACGACGAGCCGCCCGGCACCGCTTCTATCGGCTTGCCGTTCTTGAAGATAATGTCCAGAACGGTCTCTCCTATTCCTATAACCTTGCGCATTGTATATTTCTGTATCTTGTTAAAAACTATATTCTTGTTAAAAAACTATATTCTTGTCCAACCGGAAACGATTCTTTCCTGACCGGGAAACTGTTTCCTATCTGAAGAAGAATTGGAATCATTCCCCGTCCGGATTTCCCCGGCAGAATTAATTGCAGGCAAAGATAAATGTTTTTGGCGATAATGCAAAATAAATAGCTGATATTTTTGGATAAATTACATTTTAGATGTAACTTTGCACATTAGAAATTTGCACAATGAATTTTGCACATTGATTTTGCATAGAAATGAAATACAATACACATACACTCGACAACGGACTCCGCATCATCCATCTGCCTTCCGACAGCAAGGTAGTATATTGCGGTTATCAGATAAACGCCGGCACCCGCGATGAGGAACCTGGCGAAGAAGGACTCGCCCATTTCTGCGAGCACGTCACCTTCAAGGGCACTGAGCGGCGCAAGGCGTGGCACATTCTCAACTGCCTGGAGAGCGTGGGCGGCGACCTCAATGCCTACACCAACAAGGAGGGCACCGTATATTATTCTGCCATCCTGAAGGAGCACATCGCCAGGGCAGTAGATCTGCTTTCCGACATCGTGTTCCACTCCGTCTATCCGCAAGCGGAAATCGACAAGGAGGTGGAGGTGATCTGCGATGAGATTGAGAGTTACAACGATTCGCCTGCCGAACTGATCTATGATGAGTTTGAGAATATCCTTTTCAAGGATTCGTCCTTAGGACATAATATCCTGGGCACTGCCGAGCAGGTTCGCTCCTTCACTACTGAGGATGCGCTGCGATTCACCCGCAAGCTCTATCGCCCCGACAATGCGATATTCTTCGCCTACGGGGATATTGATTTCAAGAAGCTGGTGAAGCTTGTCAGAAGGGCACTCGCAGATGATGATTCGGGCAAGCTTGCTGCAGAAAAGCTCCCTAAAAATTATCCATCTGTGGGGGAAGAGATTGCCGGGCAGACGATTGTGATGCAAAAGAATACCCATCAGGCGCATGTGATGATAGGAACAAGAGCCTACGATGTGAACGACGACCGACGAATGCCGCTCTATCTGCTCAACAATATCCTAGGCGGACCGGGCATGAACGCTAAACTCAATCTCGCCTTGAGAGAGCACAACGGACTGGTCTATACCGTGGAAAGCACGATGGTGGCCTACGGAGATACGGGAACCTGGAGCATCTACTTCGGTTGCGATGAACACGACATCAAGCGCTGCCTGCGACTGGTGCGCAAAGAACTGGACCGGATGATGGAGAAACCGCTCTCCGACTCCCAACTGAAAGCTGCCAAAAAGCAGATTAAGGGTCAGATTGGCGTTGCCTGCGACAACCGTGAGAACTTCGCCCTCGATTTCGGTAAGAGTTTCCTCCACTATGGTTGGGAGAAAAACGTTGATTGCCTCTACGAACAGGTGGAAGCCATCACCAGCCAACAGATTCAAGACGTGGCAAGGGAACTTTTCGACAAAGACAGACTCATCACCCTGATTTTCAAATAATGTGTGTGTCATAAATCACATTCTGTGATATCTGTAGGACTATGTTTTTAGGTTTCCTGCCCTTTCTTGTCAGCCATAAACAGAGCTTATTACAGATTTTCAAACGGGAAAACAGATGTGCTACGACAAAATTATAAAAAGCGCATCTGTTTTCCTGCGACAAAATGATAAGGGAAAGTCGAGACTGATGCGACAAAATTATAATGCCGAAAAGATCATTTACGACAAAAATGATAAGGGAAATGAGTGGCTGTGACAAAATGATAAAGTGTAAAAAGCCATTTGAGACAAAATTATAAAGGAAACTGCTGCACTATAAATGAACTACTACGACATAGTTATAAAGCTGCTACGACAAAATGATAAGGGAAAAAAGAACTGTTAACTGTTGACTGTTGACAAATAAAGGCAACTGCGAAGGGAAACCTACAAAACCCCAGCAATTGCCTTTTATATTACCTATTGAATTAATAACTGCCTTTTTAAACTTTCAAAAACTGATTTCATCCGATTCGGCCAACAAACAGATCTTTTCTGATGCATTACAAGCCTTTCTGAAGTTTATCTTTTCTGAAATCCAACCGCAATAAAACAAAAAAAGGAGCATCCCGTCCCCAATTGTGGAAGCCCATTTGGCTTCCTCTTCGTTCAAAAACTACTTTCAAACGCGGAGACTTTCATCTCCAATTCTAACTTAAACGCAGGGATTCTCACCCCAATCTAACTAAACTTTTTTTCGAAGCCCATGACTACGGCTCCGTTCGCATGATTCCCTCTTAGGAAACCTTCTTGGCTAAGCCTAAGCGAGGTCGTTCTTGATTGCACCAACCTCAGCTGCAACAGCTACCAATACTGCGAAAACCATACCTAAAACTAACATAATTTTTACCTTTCTTTTTTAAGAGATTGCTTCCCGAAGAAAGACAACCTCAAGTTATCCTAATAATCTTTACCTATCTCTATATTGAAGACTCCGAAGAGCCTGTAAACTTTCATTTGTTATCCTATCTGCAATCTTTTGCCTTTATCTTAACTTTTCCAGCAATCTTTTCATGCTCTTCTTAGCAATCTCTTCATGCCTTCCAAGCTCGTTCTATGCTTATCCTAACAATCTTTTATCCTTATTTCTTATTTCTGGTGCAAAGGTATAACTTTTTGTGTACGCACACAAATGTTTTAAGAGAAAAGTTTCCATACACCCCGATTTTTTGATTTAAGTCAAAAACCGGGGTGAATAGCATCTTTACGCAGCTACAACAGGCGTACCGTAGCGACCATATTTATTGGTGAACTTCACAGTCTTGGAATAAGTGCCGTCGGCATTCTTCACAATATGGCCTCGCTTCACCCACATACTGAGCAGGGAAGCCAGTCGGCCTGTCTTGCCATGGGCCTGATAAACCACCTGAATATCCTGCAGAGTGAATGTATCAGGCACATAAGCTAAGAGATTGCTCGGACCGCTGCAGCGAGTCACCATGCGATTGTCGCCATCTATCGCCTCCTGCATCTGGGCTCCGAAGAAACGCATCTTACACCAGAGGTCGTACTTCACCGTCCATTCTACGAAATCCTCGATAGACTTCTCCCATCTCTCGCCATTGGCCAGATAGAGCACCATGGCCCTGCGGAAGCCATTAGCCAGGGAGCGCTTGGCAAACTCAGCATAAGCCTTGTTGTCGGCCAGCTGGGCAGTCTCCATCACGTCAGCCTCCAGGCGCTCTGCCAACTGGCGCGCCTTCTTGCAATCCACCATGCCCTGCGCACCGTTCAGACGGTGGATGTAAGGCAGAAGAGTGGCTCTGAAGAGTGCATCATACTCGCCTACTACAGGACGTGGAGCGAAATCGGGACGGATGATGGTGGCAAGTGAAAGGCGGCTTACGGCACCATCTGCCACCTCTCTCAGACTGAAGAATTTCTGCGTCACGGCGATGGTAGAACTTGCATTCCAGTTGAATCGGGTCTTCACACGGGCAGTTACACTCTTGGTTCCCACGCGCTCCTGTCCGTCCTCAGAATTGTCCCAGCAGAGGCGTACAAGCTGACTTGGGTCGTTGAACTTCTTGAGCATATCCACCTCGTCCATCTTGCAGTAGAGATAGCCGTTGCCTGCCTTCTGCGCATCATCGAGGCGCTGGATATAGGCAGCACGGGTCAGGTCGGGCGATACGATGCGAATATAGAGACCTTCCGGGCGCACAGGCTTCTTCTTGTTGTCGCCCATGCAGTTCACCTCGTCCTTCCATTCCTGCTCCTTCTCGCGGCTTATCTTGTCCTGCAGAGCCATGTCCTCTACGATGCAGTCGATAGGTCCGTTGACGAGTGATTTGCCGGAAGACATCGGTGCTATGAGGAGATTCATGATGGCAGCCTCGTGCACCTGATTGTCGATGTAGCGGAAGTTCACGCCCTTGAGATGGGCGGCAAGAGCTGGGAAGACTGCCATGGCTACGGCTGGCTTGAAATCGTCAGGCACCTTGCTGGTGAGCAGTTTCATCAACTTAGGCAGACGGGCAGGCAACTGCGGTGGAACTGGAGCATAAATGCCGGAATCTTCTGTGGCCTGCTGGGCAAGGAATCGCTTGCGGGCTATCTCTATAGCATGCTTTACAAGTTCCGGAACCACAGCCGTCTGGTTCACCTTGCAGGCGCTCTCCACGGTGGCGAAAGCCTTGTTCTCGTCCTCTCCGAAAATGTCGATTACCTGCTTGATCCATTCAGCATCGCTATTACAGATGTAGCGCAGGAGGCACGCTTCACGGAAGATAAAGTTGTTGCGGGAGCCGTGGGCAGGCGCACCGCCCATCACTTCGACAAGCGCCTTGACTATCGCTTCATAAGGCACTCCCTCATAAGTCTGCTCGTATTGGTTTGCAGTTCCGGTTCCGTTCCCTGCACTGTTTTCTGTTCCATCCTCGGCACTATTTCCAGTTCCGTTCCCTACTCCGCCGGTAATAGGTTCAGAACTAACTGTTGGGCTCCCCTTTACAAATTGCCCTTTTGAAGAAGATGAGGAAGAAGCCAAAGCTCTTCCATCAATATCGAGCCCTCTCTGGCGATAAGCCTCACGGTATTCAGCGATTTCATTTTCAGAGAGGCGCTTGTACCAGTTGTCAGCTACATAGATTTCGCTGGCAGCATCCGTGATGAAGATGATGCGCTCAGGAGTGATGCAGCTCTCATCCTCGGTGGCGTGGATCAGCTTGCAGAAAGCAGCCTGAGCCTCAGCGATGGTCATACCTACAGGAATGCGGATGTCGATGTGGGCCTTGCCACGGGCTGAGCGCTCGATGTGGAGCACCTTGCCTTGCCATAGGCGCAGGTCGGCATCAGAGAACTCCTGGGAGCGATGCTTCATCTCTTCCTCAGAGAAGAACATTCCGTTCAGGAGAAGGGCTCTCTTGACTGCTTCCTCTACCTCGTCGAGATGGTCGATATCTACGGTAGTCTGAAAGGTAAAGGACTCCGGGTCGATGCTTTTCTGGGCACGATGGTCGTCGAAGAAATGGAAGTAGTGAGGAGAACGGAAAGGCAACTGCTTCTTCAGCCCCTCTATCTGCTTGCCGATCTGCTCATACTGAGGCTCTCCTGCTTTTGCAGCCTCCTGCATCTTCTGCTGCTGGGCAGTAAGGTCACGAATCTGCCCTACGAGCTGAGAAAGCCAAGGCTGACGTGTCAGTTCCTTGTAGTAATCGAAGAGATAGGAAGAAATCTGTCCCTTGTTTCCATTTCTACTTGCATTCATTGCAATCAAGCGATTGCTTAAGTGTTTTAAAATTGTGTATTCTTTCATTTTAAAAAATTAAAAAGATTAAACAAAACACCTCTTGACTTTCAAAAGGCGCTGCAAAGATAATACAAAAATCGACTAAAAACAAGCTTTCGCCCACCAGATTAAACAGCGAAACGAGGCGAACAAACGCTGGAATAAAAAAGTATAAAAGTTGAGATATTGGGAATAAAAACTGACGACTCTGGCATAAAAATTGAAGTTCACTTTGAAGAAATAAGGAATATGCTGGAGTTTCCAGGCATATTCCTTATCTATTTCCACTTAAACGTTAATGAAGTTTAAGAAAAGAAGAAATAATGGGAGCAAAAAGAGTGAAGATGTAGGTCTTATTGCCTGAAGAACAAGCCAAAAAGCCATGATTTTAACTCCTCTGCCCCCAAATGAGCAAATTTTCCCTATTTTATATACTTATAAACAAACAATGCAAAAAAAAGTTTTAGTACTCATTAAAAAATTCACCTACATTGACTTTCATTTCAAAAGCATGCTTCTGGACACTTTTCTGAAAGGCGTCAATAATATCCAAATAGCGATAAAACTTAGCATTCTGAATCTTGATTTTATCTGGCTTCAGAGATTTCCATCTCTGGGCTGACTCATATAGGAGTTCATTGCAGGGTTTAGCCTGCTCCAGATCCTTCTTCTTGCAAGGTGACACCGCATCACTGCCAAACGGATGAAGACGGGCTATGAAATCGCAGAAAGGCTGCAGGTCGTTCCTGGTGAAAAATTTCCAGTCCGACAACAGATGGAATATCGGATACCAGTCGGACTGCTTTCGGATAAGCAGTTCCTGAGTATTGGGGTTCCTACGGACTGCAATTTCCTGCACACAGATTTCCATCACTTCCATCTGCCTTGCTCTCTTCGGATTCATTTCCTTACCTCCTGGCACATGCCGGAGCCTCAGCGTCTTCATCTCTTCGAGCGTCTCCAGGTCATTATACTTGCCCCAGCACTTCACATCATTCACGCGAAGGTTCATAATCATGAGGATGATGCCCGAGAGCAACTGCTTCATCTGCTTGCGAGGCAAGTGCTTGTAGTAGATTTCCCGGAGGAAATCCACAGGGTCGGCCTTGAACTTGCGGTACATATCGTAAGGGAAAGCCTCCAGTTCCTGCTCTATCTCGTCCAGGCGGTCGCTGTAATCATAGGTTCCCGTCTGCTTCCGGAGCAGATCTATAGGTGTCTGGATGAAGAAATTCCGGGCAGACTCGTTTCGGAAATCCGAGCAGGTGATGAAGCCCATATCGGATAGGAGAGTTTTTCGCTGCGAGAGGAAACGGTCATTTTTCTGGAGTTGCAGCAGGGTCTGTATATGCTTGCGGAGATTCGTCATCTCGCGGGAATAGTCGAAGCGGTGATTGTTCATGAAGCAATCCAATTGCAATTCAGCCTCCTCTGCCAGCATCTTCAGTTCGCTGACCTGCTCTTGAAACTCATCCTGCATTTCCTGTACCATTACCCTTCCTCTGCAGTCTGTCGGATAGCGAGAAAGGGCAATGAACAGCGCCGTAAAGTCCTCCAGTGCATCCTCCAGCATGTCAGAGCAGTCTTCCACTCTTGCCAGCTTGTCGATGCTATAAAGCGGTCCGCTATAGTGCCATTTCTCCAGTTCCTCGTCATTATAGATATGCTGATAAGCCTCCTTGAGCGCCTCTGGCATTTCATAGAAACTGCCGTTTGGGCTCATAGTTACGATTTTGCCTCCGCTCACTTCCAGTTCTTCACCGGCAGCGAGTTTCTCACCAGCAGACTGTCCAGCGAGAACAGAGAGTTCATTCGGGATGTGGCATTTCAGTCGGGCTTTGAGATAGATTCCCGTTCCGTCTTCCTTGGCGCCATAGCCCATGCAGAGAGCCCGCAGCACCTTGCGCCCGGAAACTATCTTCATGGCGTGAACGTCTTCCAGGTCTTGCACTGCCACATACCCTAAGAAGAGCCTTCCGTCGTACACTTTTACGGCGAGCGAGTCGCAGGCATTCTGTTCTTCAAACACGAGTTTCAGCTGCTTTCCCGTAGCCGTTCGCACATATTGGAGGCAGTCCTCTTCTATGTCGTTATGGGTAAGTCCCACGATATTAATATTCAGTTTCATGCTTATTGATTTTTAGGATTAGCTAGTTTGTCTATTCAGATTTGCTAGTTATCGTTCTAATTATTTATTGCCAACAAAAGTACTACATTTTTATGAAACGACAAAACAATCCCAGATTTTTTTGAGAGGGGAAGACGATAAAATGAGAAATGAGAAATGAAGTTAGCAAGCTATATGGGGTATCTGTCAGAGACCGCAAGGTCTTTTCCGAATAAAATTCCGTGAGTAATCGTATAAGCAGGAATGCTCCGATTACTCCGTGAAATCCGATGAATAAAAATCTCCGAATAAAATTCCGATGAATGAAACATGGGAAACAGAGAAGATGAGGGGGATGAGAAGAAAGAGAAAAAAGTGCCCCTATCATGAGGAAAAGAGGTCGACTATTATGATGAATATTGGCCGTAATAGAGGGCTCAAAAGGGGGGTATAAATCATAATAAAAAGAGGCTCAGGTGCGGAAGTCCGTGGATAGCCCACCAGGCATGTTAACCAAAAGATTA
>SAMEA3663069__coassemble_1241_pt1 | contig 8255 bp, 4 predicted proteins | sample SAMEA3663069__metabat2_high_PE_005 | metagenome-assembled genome bin SAMEA3663069 (sample SAMEA3663069) | pig gut metagenome | biome: pig gut; feature: pig-associated habitat; material: faeces | place: France | collected 2012
TTCCAAACTGCGAATGAAAGCTGTTGCGTGTAGTATGGATGGCAACTTGTAAAGGCCAGTATCTCGTCTGCAATTTGAGTAGGCTGCTCTGATACATCTTTCAATCTGTCTGCAATATATGATTTGAAATCTTCGTATGGAATCTTGTTGAGTCTCATCAGCATTCCAAAATGATAGAACGGAGACTTCACACGTTCAAAGATATCTGTCATCATCGATTCCTGGCTGCCCAGAAAGATGTAATTGATGCCTGTCTGTTCCTGCATGATGGAACGGAGCTGCTTATCCATGTTTTTATCGATTTCCAGGATGCTTTGAAACTCGTCAAAGACAACAATCAGTTTGTTTTGAGGTGTAGAAACCTTCTGAATTGTATTTAAAACATCTTCTATTGCAGTTGTTCCATTGTCGGTTGATGGTTGGAATGAAACCGATAGCTCGTCTGTCATCGGGTTCATGTTGATAGAAGGAATGATGCGGAAGTTACGAAGATAGTGCTTCATCTTTTCCAGTTTGAATTGATTGAGCAGTTCCTTCAGAAGCTTTGCCGCAAAATCTTCTTTGCTGAGCACGGCTTGCATATTGAGCCATAGGTATGGTCGCTGGGTTTGAGCAACAGCCTTTTTTACGAGACTTGATTTGCCAAAACGTCGTGGTGACATAAGAACAAGGTGGTTCTCGCTCTTGAGAAACTGTACGATGTAGTCCAGTTCTTTCACTCTGTCTGTAAAGTATGGGGCATCAACCAATGAGACAAATTTAAACGGATTTTCCATAATCGAATTTTTTCGTAACGAAACTTTTCGCAAAGATACGAAAAAATAAAGATGCTCAGATGATAAAACCCTTAAATTATTATTGTTTAATAGTTTTCGGATAGAAGGTCAAGGTTTTACCTATTATATAAGTTTTAAAGGAAAGCTTCCTGTAGATTACTCTTTGCCGCTCAATCTGTGTAGAGCTTTGTATATTTCGGAATATGGCTTATACTTTTGCGAATCATCCTTTATACAAAATGACTCAATGTTTGCAGAATTTGGAACATTTTTCTGCTGTTTCATCGAAAAGTGTTTCCTTTGTAGCCGTAATTAAGAAAATAAATAAAATTATGGCAGAAAATAGACAAGAATTGAACCGCAACTTGGCTCAGATGCTCAAGGGTGGTGTGATTATGGACGTAACAACTCCAGAACAGGCAAAAATCGCAGAGGCAGCAGGTGCATGCGCAGTAATGGCGTTGGAACGTATTCCAGCTGATATCCGTGCAGCAGGTGGTGTTTCACGTATGAGCGACCCTAAGATGATCAAGGGTATTCAGGAGGCTGTTTCTATCCCTGTAATGGCTAAGTGCCGCATCGGTCACTTCGCTGAGGCTCAGATTCTTCAGGCTATCGAAATCGACTATATCGACGAGAGCGAGGTGCTCTCTCCAGCAGATAATGTTTATCATATTGACAAGACTCAGTTTGATGTACCATTCGTTTGTGGTGCCAAGAACTTGGGCGAGGCACTCCGCCGTATCGCTGAAGGTGCTACTATGATTCGTACCAAGGGTGAGCCAGGAACAGGTGATGTGGTTCAGGCTGTTACCCACATGCGTATGATGCAGAGCGAAATCCGCCGTTTGGTTTCTATGAGCGAGGATGAACTCTACGAGGCTGCCAAGCAATTGCAGGCTCCTTACGACCTGGTGAAGTATGTTCATGAGAATGGTAAGTTGCCAGTAGTTAACTTTGCAGCAGGTGGTGTGGCTACTCCTGCCGATGCTGCCCTGATGATGCAGCTCGGTGCTGAGGGTGTATTCGTAGGCTCTGGTATCTTCAAGAGCGGTAACCCTGCTAAGCGTGCTCAGGCTATCGTGAAGGCAGTTACCAATTATAACGACCCTAAGATGTTGGCTGAGTTGAGTGAGGATCTCGGTGAGGCGATGGTTGGTATCAACGAGCAGGAGATTGCGCTCCTCATGGCTGAAAGAGGTAAGTAATAGATGATGATATTTTAATTGGAAGGCCCCTCCTGAAAAGAAGGGGCTTTTGTATAAGGAAAAATATGAGAATAGCAGTATTAGCTTTACAAGGTGCTTTTGCTGAGCATAGACAGAAGTTGGCTCAGTTGGGTGTGGATAGTTTTGAGGTGCGCCAGTTGAAGGATTGGGATCAGCCCAAGGATGGCTTGATTATTCCTGGTGGCGAGAGTACTACCCAGGCAAAACTCTTGAATGAACTCGGATTGATGGAACCTGTGAAGGAGGCCATTGCAGCAGGCTTGCCTGTTTATGGTACTTGTGCTGGTTTGATTCTTCTTGCCAAGAAGATAGAGGGTGAGCCAAGTCATCGCATTGCTTCCATGGATATCACGGCTTTGAGAAATGCCTATGGTCGCCAGTTGGGCAGTTTCTACATCGAGGCTCCGATGAAGGGCATTGAGGGCAATATCCCTATGACTTTCATCCGTGCTCCATATATTAAAGAGGTGTGGGGTGATGCCGAGGTTCTTGCCGAGGTAGATGGCAAGATTGTAGCTGCCCGTCAGGGTAACCAGCTCGTTACCGCCTTCCATCCTGAATTGAACGAAAGTTTAGAGATACACAAGTATTTTCTGGGTATGTGCAAGAAGTAGGCTTCATCCTATGATGAAACAGGCTTCGATGACCGATGAAACAGGCTTCATTGGCTGATGAAACAGGCTTCGTTGGCACATGAAACTATATTGCAAGTATCTTAGGATACATTGCCAAGTATCTTAAGATACATGAGCAAGTATCCTAAGATTCTTTTTTTGAATGTCAGATACAATTATTGAAGGCTATTGCTGTCCCAGCAACCACTCGATGGCTGACACAATGCGGATGCTTTTACCGCCTGCCTCATAATCACGAGTAACGGTAAAAGCAATGAGAGTCAACTTATCACAACGCAAGACAGAAGAGGCTCTGATGAGCGAATCCGTCTCTCGCTTGAAAGTTTTTTCTCCCTCTATATCGTAGGCAACCTGAATGAGTTCCACTGCCTTGTCTTGATTGCATACAACGAAGTCGATTTCCTTAGAACGTGGATTCTCCTTGTAATAATAAATATCCAAAAAAGAGTTTGTGCATCGGCGCAAAAGCTCAATGTAAACGACATTTTCCAAGCGCCACCCAATGTTCTCTGCTGCAAACGCATTGTCACGATTATTTTGAAGACCAGAATCTACGATATAAGCCTTGGCATTTCTGATGCGCTCTTTACTCTTGAAGGAATGCTTGGTGAGTAGTTGTATAAGGAAAGCTTGACGCAGATAATCCACATACTTCTTAACTGTTACATCCGACATGCTCAGGATTTTTGCTAAATCATCATAATTTACCTCTTGGCAAACATTGTTGATAAGGTGGTTGGCTATCTTTCGCAAAGCATTAACGTTGCGTATGTTGAAACGGCGCTGTATATCCTTGGTAACGATGGCTTCCATCAAACTTTGTACATAGCCACGCTTGTTGCGCATATTTTGCATCTCAGGAAATCCTCCATCGGCGATGTAGTCTAAAAAGGCTCGCTTTCTTTCAGCGTCAGCCTTGGTAGTGATGCCAACAAGGTCAACATGATGAAACATGCAATATTCATAAAAGGAGAAAGGGAACAAGTGAATCTCATTGTAACGTCCCGTGAGATGAGTGGCAAGCTCGCCACTCAACAATTTTGCATTGCTGCCAGTCACCACTAAATGTAAATTGCTGCGGAGCAGACGATTGACAAATAAGTGCCATCCATCTACATCTTGAATCTCATCTAAAAATATATATTTGATATCCGTGCCATACACTTGATAGATGCAAGAGAGAACGGTATTCAAGTCTTCTGTTTTCAACTTAGCCAAGCGATCATCATCAAAGTTGGCGTACCCATATTTCACATGATGCTCCAATAAAACCTTATGACAAAGTGTTGATTTTCCACTTCGTCTCACACCGATAACCACTTGTGCAAGCGGACTATCTAATTCAAAAAGGCTTTCTTCATATCGGCTGACCCACTTTTGGGGGTCATAACTTTGAACATATTCCTGTTGCTCAGCTAAGACTTGCAATATCACTTTTTCATCTACCATAATTGCTCTATTTGAGGATTGTTTCTTATTTTGATTACAAAAGTACAATAAAATGTTTAAAATCAGTAGGTTAGCGTACTTAAACTTTGCTAAAATGCATATTTTTATCCTTCAAACTTTGCTAAAATGCATTTTTTTGTTCTTCAAACTTTGCTAAAATGCAGATTCTACATGAACGAAATAGGGTGTGCCGTGGAATTCCATCCAGGCACCCCTATTTCTAAATGTTACAATTTAATCTTGAATCTTTGGTTTCTTATGGAAACAATATATATGCCAGATGTAAGATGAGAGATAACCTTGTCTGTTGTCTTGACAACATTCCTGCCATCCATGGTATAAACGTTTACTATATCATTGTCCCTTGCACCAGAAATCAGCAATCGACCTTGGTTTGCTGTCACTTGTATACTTTCTTCAACATTGACATGATTAATGTTCGTGCTAGCACTTACTGTAATCAAGCAACTCTTGCTATAGCCTCCATGATAAGAAGCATAGGCAGTAATGGTAGCAGTACCTTCTCCTACTGCTGTCACTTTTCCATTTTCATCAACCGTTGCAACTGAAGGGTCTGAGCTTTCCCAAACGAAAGTAATGTTTGGCACATCTTCCAACGATACACCATCAGGAAGGAACAAACCTGTTAGTTGAGTAGCCTCATCTGGCTTTATTGTTATCTCACTAGCATTCATGTCTATTCCATATTCTATGATATTGTCACTCTTATAGCCTAAATATTTCGAGACATAACTTTGCTTCGTTCCTTTTGGAACATAAAGTTTGCTATCAGAGAGCAATCTTGAATATTCCCAATGAGAAGGCATAGTTGGTGAGTGTACTATTGCATGACAATTACCTAATGCTTGATAGCCAATGTAATCAACTGTTGGAGGAAGATCTATGTATTGATTACTTCCACTAAACGCTTCTTCGCCAATATAATATGTCCCCTCTCCCAAGTGAATATTTGAAGCTCCAGTCAAGTAGAACGCACGTTCTCCGATTTTTGTCGGAACATCTGGCAAAATAACATCGTTTTCAATATAACTATATTCAAAACAATAATTTCCTATTTCTAATTCAGGTCTTTCTGAAGTAGCCTTTAGCCCTTCAAAAATCAACGTTTCTATACTATTATAGCGAAATGTGTTATGAGGAAGCTTCCTAACATGAGGCCCTATTGTAATTTTTTCTGTATTACATTTTGAGAAAAGACCACCTCCATCAATACTTGGCACATCGTAATAAACTTCCTTCAGTGATTCCAATTCAGAAAACACACCGTATCCACATTCTTTTAGATTTGAATGCAATTCAACATATTTTAAGTTACCAGTTATTTTGGCAAAAGCTTCGTTCCCTATAGAGGTTATGTTTTGATTAGAGAATCTTTCATTAGTAAATATACAGCCACAAAAAGCTTCTTTGCCAACCTTTGTCAATCGGTGCGGAAGGGAAGAAAATTTTAAAGATGTACAATAATAGAAAGCCCTGTCACCAATCTCTAATGGTACAGATTTAGCGTCATCTTCCTCAAATACAACTTTTATCACAGAAGCATTGTCTTTTAAGAGGGCTGGAACATACTCAACTTTTGGTCCAAATGTGACTTTTTCGATTGGACTATCTTTAAAGGTAGCATAACATTCCCTTAATTCTTTTGAATTTACTCGTACAGTTATAAGTGACGTACATCCATTGAAAGCATCATACCCAATTGCCTTCATATTCTCTCCTAAAGTCAAACTCGTTATGCCAACATTATCAAATGCCCGATTACCAACATACTGAAGACTATTTGGTATAGTAATATTTTTTAAAGATGTACAATCTGAAAATGTGCGATCAGCAATACTTTCGAGTCCTTTTGGCAACAAAACTGTTTGTAATGATGTACAATTTGCAAAAATACCATAAGCGCTAGAAATTGAACCATAAGCATCTCCAATTTGTTTTACAGAAGAAGGTACTTCAACTGTTGTTACAGTTGATTGTATATAATCTTGGGAAGCATATAAGTTACTAGACAGTGCTATCGTACCTTCCTTGAACTTTATGTTTGGCATACTTTTAGCAGATTCTGCAAACGCATAAGCTACATTGCCTATATAATAAACACCACTTTCTGGTTGCAGAGTTTTTACCCATTTTTCTGGAAAAGCTCTGTAACCTATATATTCAAAAGTTTGGGGTATTTCAATAGATTCTAGTTTTTCACAACAATTGAAAGCATCTTCTCCTATAGTTTTTAAGTTTTTAGAGAATTTAATTGAAGTTATATTACTACTACAAAAACATTCAGCAGGTACCCTTTCTATAAGCCCTAAATTAATTTCGCCCTCTAGTTTGGAGAAAGCAAAAACTGATTTCCCCAAATACGAGACATAGGTTAAATCTATAGTTTTTAATTTACTGCCATGAAAAGCGAGTTTACCAATGGATTTACATTCTTTTGGTAAAGTTATAGAAGAAATTTTGCTATTTATGAATGCACCATCTTCTATCTCTTTATAAACTTCAGGAAATACACAATTTTCTATATTACTATCTTGAAACATATATTTCCCTATTGTTTTTAGCCAACTAGGCAATATCACTTTTTTGTATGAGGCATTGTCTAGAAAAAGCCCTGCCAAATTATTATCATGAATTTTATAAGTAACATGACCACGCCCCAACATATCCGTTGTTCGAGTTGTATCACAATAGCATTCAGTACTATAATAAAAATAGGCTTTTGGCAAGAAATTATCTCCTGCTACATAGCTAACACTGCCATTAGCGTAACTCTCATCAGACGGCATTACCTTGATTTGCGAGATGTCCAGCTCCTCCACATTCTCCATACGCCCTTTGCCGTCATGGATGAAAGAAAGGTCAGCTGCATTGAGTGTACCAGTAAGCGTTAGTTGCGTTCCCGTAAACTCCAAATCCATCAAAAGTTCTTTCAATGTTCCTGGAGTTTCGACATGGACTGTTTCCGCCCAAAGGGAACATGAGCTTAACAATCCTAACAAAAAGAAGAAAATCTTTTTCATAAACTTAGGTTTTTGTTGATAACTTAGCCCTCTGTCTCCTTCAAGGCGTTATTTAAAATGCTTTGTGGGATATACAAAAACGAAAACGTGGAGCCAGTCTGCTGCTCGTTCCACGATGTGAAGGCCTTCGCATTGCCCTGTCTGTCGAAACGAGCAACGCCGAAAGTCCCACGCTAGTGTAAGTATATAATCTACCCTCCCTACCAACGAACATAGAAATGTCCGAAGCCATTGAGGACTGTATATAATACACCCCATAGGACATCCCCATTGCTTTGTTCTTGACAGACAGTTGAAGTTGCGAAGTTCTCACATCGTCAAAACCAAAGCGTCAGTTACGCCTTTGTTTATGTATATGTATCCCTACCTTAGTCCTAATAGTAGGCTTTTAGCGAGGATTACGCTTGCAAAGATAGTGATTATTTCTGTAAGTTGTATCAGAAAAGGAAATTTTTTGAAATAATCCATAGAATTTCTTAGAATTATTCGTTTTTTTTATAGGGAAACAAAGTTACCTTTTCTGCAAATTTTCAACAAAAAGACTTATAAGCAAACTTCCAATATTCTTGATGACTTATTTGTTGCATGCCATAGGAACGATACAAAGGTCTACACAATATCCGACTCTATTTACGAAAGTTGACACTAATGACATTTTCAGGGAATGACTATGATTATAAAAAGGGATTACTATTTACTGCGACTTATTTTGAGCAATTCAAACAAGAAGTAACTACAATTTCCTATTTAAAGATGTGGTTACAGAGTTTCGAGGACGTGGTGATTACTCTTTGACACCACCCTCACGTTTTCTCATTTCGACGATGCATTGACATTCTCCGTATGAGTTTCATCTGTGCTCCTTATATTAAAGAGGTATGGGGCGATGCCGAGGTAGATGGCAAGATTGTAGCTGCCCGTCAGGGTAACCAGCTGGTTACCGCCTTCCATCCGGAATTGAACGACAGTTTAGAGATACATAAGTATTTTCTGGGGATGTGCAGGAAGTAGGCTTCATCCCATGATGAAACAGGTTTCGTTGACCAATGAAACAGGCTTCATGGGCACATGAAGTTATATTGCAAAGTATCTTAGGATACATTGCCAAGTATCTTAAGATACATG
>SAMEA3663069__coassemble_1284_pt1 | contig 7972 bp, 11 predicted proteins | sample SAMEA3663069__metabat2_high_PE_005 | metagenome-assembled genome bin SAMEA3663069 (sample SAMEA3663069) | pig gut metagenome | biome: pig gut; feature: pig-associated habitat; material: faeces | place: France | collected 2012
TGATCTTCGGTTAACATGCCTGGTGGGCTATCCACGGACTTCCGCACCTGAGCCATAATAACATCACTATTTAATTTAAAGTCGTCATGTAATTTTGCAATTTTGCAATCATACATTCAATTATCAAAATGCAATTTTACTATTATGCTTACAGGAAAACATGTATGGATGTTATAAAGCAAACAAATTATCAAGATTTAGAAACTAAAATATTTAGACATAATTATGAAATAGAAAATTAACAACAAGTGAATACATGAATGAAAAAGAATATAAAAGTTTGCACACAACTAATCATGTAGGCTATATTTTAAGTTATTATCCAAACATTCATTATTGATTTCTTGTTATCTTTTCGTATTGTAGATTTGCTATTTTGTTTGCATTACGATTATCATAACAGAAACAAAAAAATATATAAGAATCTGTATATTAAGTATTTAAACCTACCTGCAATCAATATATCATCCCTTCATTTTAACATGTTTGCATAACATCAACCAAACATTCACAAATACAAAAGAAACAACAGGTAAAAAAGCGTAAGAATAAACCCATATATTGTTTGCTTTCAAAGTTTATAACAAATGTGCATGTTTGCACATAAAAGGATAAAATAAAAACCGAGAAAAAGGCTTCTCGGTTTTGCAAGTAAGAAATTTATTGATAATTCTTAATATATTCAATCAAACTGTCATGCAAGATTTCCTCAAATTTCTTTTTGGTTCTAATCTTTGCAATCATCAGCATTTCGTATTCCTCATCAGTGAGATAAGTTTGCACACCATGCAATTTGGCTCTTCTTTCAATAGCGGTCATCTTTTTCTCGACAGGAGCAGCAGGTTGGGAAGCTGCCGGCTGAACGTTACCTGCACCACCTGGACGAACCGCTTGATTCATATTACTGAAAGCTGCACGAAAATCTTTTGCCATAATTTCAAAATTTAAAAATTTAAAGGATGAACTACTATAATAAATTAAATACCAAAAATTTCCTTAATAACTTCTGAATAATCATTTGCAGCTGTACAATATGGAGCATAGTGAAAGAGATCGGTCATTTCGGTCTGAGCCTCATTTACTTTGATGCATCTGCGAATACCATGTTCGATAACTTTTCTTCCATATGTATCCTTCAAGTATTGTATCGCCTGACGTACTATTCTTGGACGCTCATCTACCATAACAGGCAGTAAACCTAGCAGTTCCAGGTCCTGATTCAATGCAAAACGACCATTTTTAACTTCCTCCATAGCTCCCAGAATTGCAGCTAATCCATTTACAGAAAGGCCTTCCATCTGTACAGGAACCAACAAATGACTGGCTACTACCATAGCGTTGTAGGTTGATTGGGATAGGGCAGGAGGGCAATCAATAAATATATAATCAAAAAAATCGATTGGATTTTTAATACCTTCACCTGTCATATCTACACAATCGCTATTAATACATGCTCCCAGAACCTGTCTAGGAGCACCAGTATTCTGAAGGAATGGATCAATATCTTGCATCTTAGCAGCACCAGGTACATAATAAATACCTATATCTGATTTATAAATCGGCATGCCCTTGCATTCAACCATAGACTCAAAAATCGTAGCGCAACCTTCTGGTGCATGATTCAGCAATGTAAGATTACATTGAGGGTCTAAATCTATCTCAAGGATCCTTAATTTCTTGTTTTTACGAAGCATACCAGCAGCTAAATTCTGCACAGTAGTTGTCTTGCCAACACCACCTTTATTATTAACGATGGCGAGTATCATTTTCAACTGATTCTCCATATTAAAAATATAAATTGATTTCTGTTTGCAAAGATACATTATTAATTTGAAATACACAAGGAAACAAGCAAAATTGTTTGCATGTAATCAATATTTTAAGTTATTTTGTGTTTTTAGAAACATGTTTGCATGTTAGCATAAAACAAAAAAGCACGCAATCCATTAATTATCAACTAAATAGTAAATGGAGTGGGGTAGTAATGTTTGTATGCATATAAACATAATTACAATATAATTTGCATTTTTGTAGGTATGCAAACATGTAGATTAGTTTTCATATATCTAAGAGTCTGAAGTAAGTGATTGTATTTCACCTAAATAATTACCCATTTCCTTGTGATCACGCCAGACGAAAACATCATTGATAAAATCAAGCAATTTTTCGTGTAACAACAAAATCTGATTTTTCAAATCAGAATGGTATTCATCCTCCTCAGCGAAAGATTCAGCCTGCAAGTTTAAATCATCCAGGTTATCTAAAAGCTTACAAAGTTTCAGATAAACCTGCTGATAATATTTTCTTTTTTCCAACTCCTGCTGATGGGTAGTTTCTAAAATGGCACGGATACTTTCATCTTCAACAGAAAAATCTCCATCAGGTAAAGGCAAAAAAGCATTAGCAGCTTCATCGCCAGCTAAAATGAAAAAAACAACCAAACGATCCCTTCCATGCCAGACATGAAAAGGATCATTCAGCAACCAATTCTTCACTTTTCTAACAGAAGGAATAGAAGAATTAAATTTTGTAATTATCTGAATCATAGAAAGTTATAAGTCTAATGAATTAGAAATTAAGTCTGGATTGGGTACCCTTGCCTGGCTTGCCATTCATATAAGGTACACCAAAATCCTCATAAAGCATCTTGCACACAGAACCACAAATCTTACGTTCATTGGTGTCGAAATCCTCTTTATTATACCGAGTTGCAATCTTTTTCAACTGCTTCGAAATAGTATTAAGAATTTCCACTCTTTCAGACTGACTATCGACCTTGGCCACAGTTTTACTTATCGCTTGAACATAATAATTAGACTGTTCCACACGGAAATGACTTCTCATAAAAGTATTGATAATGGTAAGCAGCTTAGTAAGCTTAGCTCCATAACTCTCAGAAAGCATAGAGATTTGAGGAATTGTAGGCTTTTGAGTACCTAATTTGGCTGTATTACCATTTGTTTCAATGATGAAATAATAAGCAGTTACTGCACCGCGTGAATTCTTGCTCTTTACCTTATAATCAAAGCATACATCACAAAGCCCCGCATCAAAAACCTTCCGTATATCATCTTTCGCTTTATCAAGTACTCGTTTTTTGAAGTCGGAACCGTTTTTATACTGCTCTTTCTGGATGATATTTCCCTTTTCATCTCGAACTTCCAACAGATTGAACATCTTTTTGATATCCTGTACTGTCATGAAGAAAACCTTGTCTTCCTTGTTACGATATTGACAACAGAATTCATAAAAGCGTTGTGAATAAACACTTTTGAAACCCATCTCTATATACATGTCAAACACAGTAAATTCAGATGAAAGATTGGTGAAGTAGGGGAGGAGAACAGGAGTAATACCTACAGTATAAGTTTCCTGATCTGGATGCTCATCAACATATGACAAAAGACCGGCATAAATACGGTGTCCATCCTTGGAATGAAAAACCTTCTTAGCATCCGTGATATTCTTGAGTGCATTGAAGGCATAATCCAAGTTGGAACTATGCCCGGAAACACATTCCAGAAGCTGGGTACGTGAGAGCGTAATCTGGTATTTTTCAGGATGCCCATCAGGAAGATCTTTCTTCTTTTGAATTCCACGGATAATCTGCAGCCAACAGTTTCGTTCCACAGCAGTCAGGTTACTGATTGCCTGCGTCACGTCATTGGGCTGAGTGATGAAGTAGTGCGGAATATTACTGAGAATATCCTTGTCTGTTTTCTTGGGTCTCCCACCTTTTCGCTTCGGAATATTCGAGTTAGAAGAAGAATCTGAGGGATTGATTTCCTCTGCCTCTATCGTCTCGATGTTGTCATTTGAATCCTTTGTCATTTTATTATATTTTGTAAATTTGTCGCAAATATACATCTTTTTGTGCGACAAACAATGCACCAATGTCGTATATTATGTATTTTTAACCAAACTAAGACTATCGGTCTCTTTATAATTTATAAAACTGTCGCAGCAGTATGTTAATCGCTGATATTCAATACTTTACGTATTCTATTACGACATAAATATAAAGTTTAAATGCTTAAAATTAATTATATTTACGACATTATAATAAGTTTAATAGTCGCAAATGCTTTCATCTTTTAAAGGCTTATTTTTAATACAGTCTGATTACTTAAGTTTCCATATGAACTTATCTATTTGATTATCTGATAGTTAGATATAAAACAGTAAATTTCACTTTAAAGTATGCTGATTATTTGATACGACAATTTTATAAAGTTATTGGTATATCTGCGACAAAATTATAAGAGTTTAATTTTATTGCGACAAGATTATAAATGGGCTTTTATGACGATTGAAATCTGTGGTAAGCTTTATAATTTTGTCGCAAATGAAATTAATATCATGAGAGAAGACTTCTTTTCATATTTTGATGAAATACATGAACGGATTTTTTAAACTAATTGATATAAAGGCTATTATATGTTTTTTGATATGTATTGCTGCGACAAAATTATAAGATTTAACTACTTTATATGTGCATTCGAAATGTTTTTATGGCCTTATATTGAGGCTTACGAAAGCAAGCTACGACAAAATTATAAGCTAAAATTATAGTTTGATATTATTTGAGACTGAATTATAAAGATGTCGCAAATGAATCTATTATATTTATATTTTTGTCGTATATTATATGAATAGGGGTATTTTTTAGATAGCTATTGCAGTTGTTAGGTTGGGGGTAGGGAGATTTTATACTTTATAATTTTGTCGCAGAAACGATTCTGGAAAGAGCTTTTATTGGAATTATTCTGTCAGTACTAAGCAGATATCTATCAATGCTGCGACAAAATTATAAAGTTATTCCCTTATTTTTAAAGTTCTCATGCATGATGCTCATTGTTATTGAAGGTTATCATACGTTATTTTTAGGATGTAATAGCTCTATTTGCGACAAAATTATAAGGTCTTATACCAAGACGCAGGTTATGTTGAGAGGATTGTGTTTATTTTATAATTTTGTCGCACCTCTTCTAAAGTTGCATTACTATCTTTATAATTTTGTCGTAGTAAAATGACTTTTCTTTCATTTTTATGGTATAGTAGATGTTATAAATTTAAATTATAAAACAGAAATATACATATTTTAACGCGCATAAAAGTCTGCTTTCTATGTTAGAGGCTTGGCTTCCCAAAAAAGCAGGAAGGGGGGGAGATTCCAGTAAGATAGGGATAAAAGTACCCTATTTATTACAAGATATATATTATATAATACCTATTTATATATTAAATTGTCCTGCTCATTTTTATCTTTTTTATTTTGGCTTATTATTTTCAGAACTTATAACTTTTTGATAACCAATGATTTAAGAATACTATCTGCGACAGATTTATAAGACGTTACGACGAAATTATAAGATGGATATGGACAAAATAATAAAGTTTATTTTCTATATGCGACAAAATTATAAGGTTTGAGATAAAATCTTAAATTCTTAAAGGTGCGACAAAATTATAAAGGTAATTCCCAGGGCAAGACTAATACGGTATATCGTGATAAATACGGACAGCGTACGGGTATCAGTACCACACAGCAAACAGGTAATTCCTCCAGTACTACTTACAAGGATAAGTATGGAAGAATCCAAAAAAGAGGAAACAGTCAGAGAAAGTAGTTTCCATGTATAAGTCATCTGTACAAAGCTTATCATAGTTGTTTTTCAATCCAAGTCATCAGTACTGTAACTTCATATTGCTGTTCTTTTTCTTCTGTCAGCTCTTTCATCGGTGTCTGCTTACCATCATTGGGAATTATGGCAAGTTTGGCAGATAGTGAATTCCAATACGCCATTTTGTCTTACTGGCGATGACAGAAATTGATGAAAGTCAAGAAATATAGGCTTTTTTGAAAATATCTCTTCAAAAAATGTGTGCGTACACAAAAAGGCATTACCTTTGCACTTGAAAAGATTGAATGACGATAATTAAAGTAAAGAAAGGGTAACAATTATGATGATTTTTGGAATGACATTAGCTGTATTGGCTATCACATTTGCTGAGATTGTAGTAATCAACAAGAAAATGAATCTTAGCAAGTAAAAAGGTTTGAAGATGAGCATCTTAGGATGCTCAGTATGAGAGCATATATATTAAGGTAAAGATTAGGATAACAGATTTTTAAGAGAGAAAGGAACTATATTATGTTAGTATTAGGTATGATTATAGCAGTGGTGGTTGCAGCCGTAGCAGAGCTTGGTGCAATAGCCAACAAGAAGAACTTCGCTTAATAAGCGATATTCTTCATTTTAGAAGAAATAAGGTTTTCCATATATAAGAGGAAAGGCAGTTGCTGGCAGAAGATGCTTGCAGTTGCCTTTTTCTTTTTTATGCCATTTGTCATCATCTCATTCCAATAAACTTGAAAAGATAATCTATATGAAAAAATGCCATTCCCCAGTTTTTTGTGGAATATTTCCACACGATTTCCCCATCTTCCACAATCTTTGTTTTTGGCATATATAGTCTAACTGCCTGATAATCAACATATATTGTATTTTTATCTTCTTTTGGCACGCAGATTGTGAATATCATTAGTGGGTTCGCCAATGAATCCACAAAGACAGTAATTTGAATAAATATTCACAATTTAAAACGATAAGATTATGAAAAAGTTCGTATTTGCAGCTATCGCAGCTATTGTAATGGTTTCAGTAAGTAACGTATTTGCATCCAATAAGATGATGAGTAATGCTCAGGTTGCTCCTGTTGATACCGTAGTTCCAGCTACTCCTACAGATTCTTCAACAGTAAGTACTCCTGTCACTCCACAGGCAGGCGCAGAAGATTCTACAAAGCAGCAAAATCAGGAGGTCGCTACTCCTGCAGAGACAGTAGAAACAGCTCAGGCTCCTACAGATCAGCATGCTGCAGTGGTTGAATAATTTCCAAGATAATGGTCTTTTTTAAAAGCATACTATAGAGAAAAGGGTAGAATAGTTTTCATTGAAAGATTAGGTTTTTAGGATACGTTTTAATTGATTATTGCTAAGTAAATCAGAAAGTACATAATTAGAGTAAATTAGCGAAAAATGAAGTCTGCTGGCAGTGAATGCTGGCAGACTTTTTGTGTATAATGTATATACTAATTAAAAAGTGTACCACTCCAAACCGCTTGCAAAGGTATGCTGAAATAATCAAACAACCAAATAAAATCCATAAAATCATCTGTTTTGCTCATTAAATTTCTTAGTTTCTTTTAATCTGTATGACTCCCCATTCATGTTTACCAAGAAAGCATTGTGTGTGAGTCTGTCAACCAGAGCAGTCACCAACACCTTATCCTTTATGATTTCTCCCCATCGATCAAAGGCGAGGTTTGTCGTAATGATGGTGGACTTGGTGTCAGCCCTAAGCGAGAGGTGGTTGAAGAGTAGCTCTCCTGCCTCCTTGTCACATGAGACATACCCGAATTCGTCACAACGACAAGGTCATACTTTTTAAAACGCCCCTCCAGCTGATGCAAAGTCTTTGCAGACTTGCATTCCTTGATTTGCGTAATGAGGTGTGGCACGGACGTGAAGAGCACGTGCATCCTCTCCATGCATGCCTTTATGGCCAAGGCTGTCCTTGCTTCGACGTGAAGAAAGAGCTGTCTCCCTTTTGATAAAAAAGGCGTACGTCCTCATTGCGAGGGGCGTACGCCTATTTAATATGAAGCATCATGAGGGCTTTATTTCATGATGATTTTGCTGCATACCGACAGTATTTTATAAACATCGCTGGCAGCCTTATTTTATTTATGACAATTTTAATCTCAGCGAATTGAGCACTACGCTGACGCTGGAGAAGGCCATCAGGGCACTTGCCCACATCGGGGTTATCTGGAAATCGATGCCGAAGATATGAAGGGCTCCGGCTGCCAACGGGATGCAGATGATGTTGTAGATAAACGCCCAGAAGAGGTTCTGCCAAATCATGTGAACCGTCTTCTGGCTCAGTTTTACGGCTTCCGGAAGCG
>SAMEA3663069__coassemble_1293_pt1 | contig 7930 bp, 7 predicted proteins | sample SAMEA3663069__metabat2_high_PE_005 | metagenome-assembled genome bin SAMEA3663069 (sample SAMEA3663069) | pig gut metagenome | biome: pig gut; feature: pig-associated habitat; material: faeces | place: France | collected 2012
ACAATAAAAGTGCTATAACTTGTACAATTTAACAATTAATCTATTGTTATTCAATCTTTAACTCCTTTAACTTCTGAGCTTGCGAAACTTGAATAAAGTTATTCTTTTTGTCTTATACACGAAAACTGAAATACAATTGTAACACCATTATAACACTATTTAATATTTGTAATTTGTACAATCCGGATTTTTTTAGTATCTTTGTATTTTTAAATAAGAAAAAGATATTAGATTTATTTTAAACGGATAACAATTATGGAAAAAAGAATTTACATGAAACCTCTCTTGAAGAGTTTTCTCATTGAGCCTATGGATTTTCTTGCTGCAAGTCCTATTCCTGAGCCAAGCGAATCTACAAAAAGCTCTATCAGCTTCGGCGATGATGTGACAAGTGGGGATAATGATGACACTAATCCTTGGAGAGATGTTAATTACATTCGTTAAATCAGGAATTAAAAAGAGAAAGAGATGAGAGTAAAATTGTATTCAGTTATTATGTTGGCTGTTGTTACTTTCACAGCATGCAGCAATGACGAAATGAGTGAAACTCAAACACAGAAGGGCTTGACCCTCAGTGCTTCTGTTGAGAATTTAAGCACGCGTGCCTCCATGAAAGATGAAAGCGGTACATGGAAGTTTGCATTTGAGAATAATGATAAGGTTTCTGTAAGCAACAGTAAGATAACAGAAAACTATACGTTCCAAAAAACTGGCGAGCAGTTCACCTGTGCAAATGCCATGGCTACTACCGAGGCTGCTGACTGGTATGCTTATTTTCCAAGCAATGATGTGAACCTGACCGGACAAGATGGCACATTGAATGGCGTAGCCAACTATTTGGCTGCTGCTGGAAAGACGACGCAAGCTACAACCGGCAAAGATGGACTTGCGATAACATTGAGTGCCAAGGTAGCCGTGCTGCGTATTGTGGAAGCGGATAAGGAAGGTGCATTAGATATTTGCGTGAAAAATACTGCTGATGGCAAATGGGTGACTGGTCTTTCTGCCCAGAAGAATCAGATTAAGTTCGATGTTCAGACAAGCGACACCCAGACTCCCCTGCTTTCCAAGGAGAATGTAAAGGCTGGCGATTTCAACTATGTGGTTGTGCCTGCTGGCATGGGAATCGAGGTATGGAATGGCGGCGTGCTCATCAGCAAAACAACGACCGGTCTTGCAGCAGGCAAGTACTACACCATTACTTCTGTGCCTACCCAGGGTAAAAGCCATGCCACTATTAATGGCAAAGACGAATTGGTGGGTTGGGTACAGTTGTGGCCAGGTGGTCCAAGATTTGCCACCAAGGACGTGGATAAAGAAATGACTTGGACTGAGGCTGCAAAGAGTGGCACGGAATTCGTATGGGGAGAGAACTGGCGTACTCCTAATGCAAAGGAAGTTACTGAAGAGGTAAAAAAATCAAATGAAGAAATCTTATATGGAGGATTTGTGTATGACTGGAATAAAAAAACAGTCGCAGAGGGTTCGCCTTCTGTAAAGATAGACCAGAAAAACGTCAATAAACAAGAGGATGATATCGTTACATTCACCGGCGTATATCCAGGATATACTAAGACCCAACTGACTCTTTATAATCAAATAGGTACAGACAAATACAAATATAGTTATTTTAATTTCTGGACTACTTCTGAATCTTCTAGCTATGGCTGCAAATTTGGTATCACGATTGCTGAAAAAGATACGATTATAGCTTTTGGTATCGATTATAGGCAAGATAAAAACAATTATTTGCGGGTTCGTCCTGTACTTGTCAAGTAATTGATTTTCCCCCAACCCTTGTCCATGTAAGCCTTTTCCTTGACAAGGGTTGGGGTTCTTTCGTTTTATTCCCTATGAAAGATAAAACGAATTTTGAAGCCAATCAGGCAATGATGCCTACTTTTTCTTTGGGAGCTTATTTTTAACTACATTGAACGTTAGCCCTAAGGAATTCCGGTCATTTGGTCAAAGTCATTTCCGGTCAAAATCATCTCTGATATTATAAAGAAAGGTTATTATCCCTCAACTTGCGAAAGAAGATGAGATTCTCCCATTTTTATGCAATAAAATTTGGAAGTTACGAAGAAAACTCGTATTTTTGCATAAGATAAGCTGCACTCGGCAATCTGAAAACAAGTTTTCATTGCGCTCGTTTGCATTATCTTTGCAGCAGATATAATAATTTAATTAATAGGAGGACATAAATATGGCAACAGCAATAAAAGCAATTCCTACTCTACATGTCGAAGACGCAATTCGTTTTCGTGAAGAAATGGAAGCAAACGAAAGAGCATTTCTTTCAAGAACAAAAAGAGATAGAAACAGAGTCTATCCCTGCTTTCATCACCATCATCATGATGCCGCTCACCTACAGTATTTCTGATGGCATCCTTTGCGGTATGATCAGCTATGTGGCCATCAACGCCTGCTGCGGAAACATCAAGAAGCTGAGCATCACCATGTGGGTATTGGCTATCCTCTTCGTGCTGAAATATATCTTCATCTAAACAGAGATGAAAATATGGTTTAGATAATAATCCTAACTATATAATGAACAGATCCGGTTGGAACTCATGGGGTTCTAACCGGATTTTTTATCCCCACCCTTTATCGTAACCTTTATGTAACATACAATACTGCCTTGTAACATAATCGTCACAAACACGTAATGCGCTTTGCGCCACCACTTTCAAAATATCATCGTACCTTTGCACCCGAAAAGAAAATGAGAAATTAGAAATGGGTACAATTTATTTATGTATTGTGATCTTCCTGCTCTGTCTGGCAGTGTTTGATCTCTTTGTGGGAGTCAGCAATGATGCTGTCAACTTCCTGCAATCTGCCATCGGTGCTAAGGTGGCTAAGTTTCGCACGGTGCTGATCATCGCTTCCTGCGGTGTGGTTCTTGGTGCTATCATGTCATCAGGTATGATGGACATCGCCCGTCATGGCATCATGAGTCCGGACCACTTTACCTTTGAAGAAGTGATGACGCTCTTCCTGGCCGTCATGGTAACTGATATCATCGTGCTGGATGTGTTCAACACCTTAGGTATGCCTACCTCTACTACCGTGTCATTGGTATTCGAGTTGTTGGGAGGTGCTTTCATCCTTGCCACCCTCAAGATGATAGGTGACGACAGCCTCAACTATGGTGTATTGCTCAACAGCAACAAGGCTTTGGAGGTAATCATGGGCATCTTCTCATCTGTCATCATCGCCTTTGTTTTCGGTGCGCTCGTGATGTGGATTTCCCGTATCGTCTTCACGTTCAACTACAGAAAGCATTCCCGCTATTCCATCGCTATCTTTGGTGGAATCGCCTTCACTGCCCTCTCCTACTTCATCTTCATGAAGGGTCTTGGCAAGAGTCCTTATCTGCCAAGTGAGTGGCGCGACTATATCGACCAGAACATCGGGTTGCTGCTTGTCATTACCTTCGTGGTTTCTGCCATCGTGATGGAATTCCTCCACCTCTGCCGCGTCAATATCTTCAAGTTCACCATACTGATGGGTACCTTTGCCCTGGCTATGGCATTCGCTGGTAATGACCTTGTCAACTTCATCGGTGTGCCTCTGGCTGGTCTTTCTTCTTACAATGACTATATGGCAAATGCCAACGGCGCTGCACCTGACAGCTTTATGATGACCTCATTGATGGAGAGTGCCAAGACCACTCCTGTCTATCTTCTCGCTGCCGGTTTCGTGATGATTGTTGCAATGGCAACCTCCAAGAAGGCACAGAATGTGATCAAGACTTCTGTAGATTTGAGCCGTCAGGATGAAGGCGATGAGATGTTTGGCAGTTCTTCTGTTGCCCGTGTCATCGTGCGCAACTGTCAGGCTACAGATTCTTGGCTCAACAAGTATCTGCCCAATTCCTTGAAAAGATGGATCAATTCCCGTTTCGATAAGAATGCCGTAGAACTCGAAGAGAGTGCTGCTTTCGATGTTGTTCGTGCTGCCGTCAACCTGGTACTTGCTTCTATGCTCATCACCATCGGTACCAACCTCAAGTTGCCTCTTTCTACCACTTACGTTACCTTCATGGTGGCAATGGGTTCTTCACTTGCCGACAGAGCCTGGAGCCGTGAGAGTGCCGTATTCCGTGTTACTGGTGTATTGAGTGTGATCGGTGGATGGTTTATCACAGCCGGTGTTGCTTTCGCAGCCTGCGCCATCGTTTGTATGGCCATGCATTTCGGTGGCATCCTCGTTCAGAGTGCTTTCATGATTCTTGTTATCTTCTTGCTCATCCGCAGCAATATCAAGTACAACAAGAAGGCTAAGCAGGAAAGCAAGGGCACCACCTTCCAGCTGATGATGCGCTCCCACGACCCAGAGATTGTATGGGATTTGCTTCGTCGCCAGGTATCTCGCACCCAGAGTTTCGTTTGCAATTTCGCCCTGAATGAGTTCAATCTCATCGTAGATGGTCTTGCCAGCGAGAGCACCCGTGATCTTCGCCATGCCAACAAGGAACTGAAGAAAGAGCAGGACATGCTGAAGAAATTCCGCCGTCAGGAGATGCTCGGTCTGAAACGCTCTCCTATGGAGATTGCCATCGAGCGCAACACCTGGTTCCATCTGGGCGCCAACAGCAACCAGCAGTTCATCTACTCTCTCCGCCGTATGCTCGACCCGGTGAAGGAGCACGTGGACAACAACTTCAATCCTTTGCCAGCAGAATACATCAACGAGTTTGCTTCAATACGTCAAAAGATCAATGACCTGATGAAGATGAGTTGCGAACAGATTGAGACCAACCGATATGAGAACTATCGTGAGATTCTCGCCGAGGCTGATGCCTGCAAGGATGAACTTTCCGTGCTTCGCAAGAAACACATCGACCGCCTGCAGAATATGAAGGATAATAGCTTGATGCAGATTTCCTTGGTTTATCTCAACATTCTCCAGGAGAGTCAGGAATTCCTGAGCGTGATGAGACACCAGCTCAGAGCTGCCAAGAAGTTCATGGAAGCTTAAGCGAATCATCATCGGATGAAGAAATATGAAGAAATGAGAAATGACAAATGAATATGAAGAAATGAAAAGAGGATGTGTCAAAGTCCATGACACATCCTCTTTTTTATTTCTCATTTCTCATTGTTTCTCCCTTCTCATTTGTCATTTCTCATTTGTCAACACTTTCTCTTGGGCAGGAAATGGCGCCAGCCATAATGCCAGATGCGGAACAGAGGTTCGCTCAGAGCCTCAGCAGGATAATAGCGCAGGAATCGCAAGTCGCGACATAAACGCTGCAAATTATGACCAATAAAACCATCACCAAGACCATTGCGACTGTCATACCTGCCGAAATTTCCACCAGCAAGTATTTCATGAAGCAACATCTCGCCTCGTCGGATATCTACTGGAACCAACATCTTGTCCTCCGAAAGTCCTAACACTTCACGCAAGACATACATCATCGCTCCTGCAAAATGCCATAACCCTAACTGCTTCAGCGTCTGCTGGATTTCAGTCAGAGAAGAATCATTTTCCGAATCTGAAATAGCAGAACCCGTCTGCTGCTTTTCCAATTCATCCATCAAACCCGTCACTACGAAATAATAATCAAGCACCTGACGCAACCCTACTCCTTCATAGAAATAGTGATGATAGAGATGATACAACTGATAGACTGCATTAAAAGAAGCCGTAGGAACGGCAACCTTCATCTCAGCCAGTCCCTTCTGCGCATCGCCATCAGATGAAACCGGACGACTGCCCAAACTAACCAGATGGCTACACTGTCTTCCCTTCTCCTCGTTCAGCCATTTCTGCAAACGGCGATTATAGAAGAAATTGGCCATGATGGCAGGAGTAGAATGAAGTTCAACGGCTATATCTTTGATGAAAAGTCCCACATGATTGAGACTCTCATCGCTTACATACCCCTTATCTTTTGCCAGGGAACAAGCCAAGGAACGAATTTCTTCGCGGGAAGCATCTACCCACACATCCACATCACCCGGAGTTCTCGAAGCAGGATGGGGATAAAGCATGGCATTGCCCTGGCCCTTCAGAATACAACAAGGATAACCCGCCTCTCTTATTTTCTTATATACATACACTGTGGCTTTATTCAGGATACTGTTGCGCATCATGAGCTTGTGGCTCAATCCGAACCAAATCAACAACAAGTTCTCGTTAGGAGCTACTCCCTTAGGCAACTTCTGGACTCCATCCATCGCAATTCCCACCAAGGTTTGTTTCTTGACGAAATCGAAGAAAGCCTTCCAGTCGAAGTCTTTCAATGCTGTTCCATCCAAGAACTCCTTACCTTCGTAAAGTCCTAAGGAAAACTGTATCAAACGAAAATATAATTCCATCATGTTGTCCGGGTAACTCTATATTTTGCCTGTATAGTGTTATTTTTTGTTTAAACGTTGATTTATCTCCTACAAAAAGAATCTCTTTTCATTCGCAAAAATACATTTTTCCTTTCAAACCACCAAACTTTCTTGTCACTTTTTAACCTAAATATACAATTCAGCGGAATATATGGAAAAACAATCCCCTGCAGGATAAGCGAAGAGATAGCCTGCGAACTTGTTGTTAGGTGCAGCCTTCTTCGCGGCAGAAACCTGGAGAGGTGTTCCCCATGCCAACGCTGCCAGCAATAAAGAACTGAATGTAATCTTCATTTTCATGATTTTCCTTTAAGTTAGTGTTATGATTGTTTTTGTTGAATAGCAACGCATGACGCTTCTTGTGCTCTCCATATTGATGATGGATAGGGTGATGGCAAAAGTACAACTATTTAATGAGAAATGAATAGATTTTCACAAAAAAGTTTCCCAAACTCCTTTTTTTATCTTAACTTTGCAGTCTCTATTGAATATAAATCACAAAAGAAAAAACATAATGGAAAATAAAAAGATTCCTTATCGTGCCATCGCTCTCGATCTCGACGGCACGCTGACCAACCACGAGAAAGTGGTGACACCTCGCACCCGTCAGGCTCTCCTGAAAGCTCAAGACAATGGTGCCATCATCATTTTAGCTTCCGGGCGCCCTACATACGGTATCCACCCAGTAGCAGAATGTCTTGAACTGGAAAAACGAGGCGGATTCATTCTTTCCTATAATGGCGGAAAGATTGTGGATGCCAAGACCGGTGAGGAATATTTCTCACAATATCTGCCAGATAGCGTGATACCTTTATTATATCAGTATGCCAAGGAAAAGAACTATGCGCTCTTAGGATATGCCGGCAATGAGATCATCACCGAAATGCCAGACGACCAGTATGTGAAGGAAGAATCCCGCATCAACAAGATGAGCGTCAGAAAAGTAGAGAATCTGCTTGATGCCCTGGAGCCTCATCCTACCAAACTCCTGATGACTGGCGACCCTACCGACATGCTGAAGGCAGAAGAAGAACTCTCTGACATTGTAGGCGATAAAATGTCTGTTTTCCGCTCGGCTCCTTTCTTCCTGGAACTGGTTCCTAACGGCATCGACAAAGCACAGTCTTTGCAGAGATTATTGGGTAAAATCAATCTCACTCCTGCAGACATGATAGCCTTCGGCGATGGATATAATGACCTCAGTATGCTCAAACTTGCCGGTGTAGGTGTGGCTATGGCTAATGCTGCTCCTGAGGTAAGAGCGGAAGCTGACTACGTTACTCTTTCCAATGAAGAAGATGGTGTGGCAGCTGCGCTGAACCATTTCTGGAAATGAGAAAGACTATAAAATGAGATCGCGCAAAGTGAACTTTCCCAAACATAATCGCTACCGGAAGTATAACCCCAGTAGTTATTACCAGAGCTGGTTTTCAACTTATTTGCCTTATGGGTAGAGTAAGCAAAAACAATACAACATTTTCCTCAAATACAAGAGAAAAGAAGCGTTTTATTTTTGTTTATAAAATAACTGAACTTTCGCATATCAGGAAGTTAAAGGAGTTAAGGAAGTTAAGGAG
>SAMEA3663069__coassemble_1296_pt1 | contig 7913 bp, 7 predicted proteins | sample SAMEA3663069__metabat2_high_PE_005 | metagenome-assembled genome bin SAMEA3663069 (sample SAMEA3663069) | pig gut metagenome | biome: pig gut; feature: pig-associated habitat; material: faeces | place: France | collected 2012
GGTAAGATGATTAGTTTGGAGGAAAAGCATCGCAACATCATGAAGTCTTTCTATACCACTTTTAAGGGGGCTGACGCAGACCTTCGCTTTGTGTTCCTCACTGGTGTTACGAAATTCTCGCAAATCAGCATGTTCAGTGGATTTAACCAACCTGCTGACATCAGCTTAAGCCGAAATTATGAAGCTCTCTGTGGTATTACCAAGGATGAGCTGGTGAAATATTTTGCCGAGCCTATAGCGGAAATTGCCCAGATATATCATTGCACGGAAGAGGAGATGCTGCAAAAGTTGAAAATGAAATATGACGGCTATCACTTCAGTGAGAAAATGGTGGATGTTTTCAATCCTTTTAGTTTGCTCAATGCTTTTTACAACATGAAGTTAGGGGGGTATTGGTTTAAAAGCGGAACGCCTACTTACCTTGTGCGTCTGTTGAATCATTTTGATGAGAATCTGGATGAATTGGTAGGAAAATATTATGGGGTGCCACAGTTTGATGACTATAAGGCGGATATAGAGAAGCCTTTGCCGATGATTTACCAAAGCGGCTATCTCACCATCAAGGATTATGACCAGGACACGGAGTCGTTCTTGCTCGATATCCCGAACAATGAAGTGAGAGAAGGACTTCTTACAATCTTGGCAAATGCTTATCTCCAGACAAAGGAGGATTCTGCAAGTTGGCTCATTACTTCTGTACATCAGTTGAAGCAAGGCAAGCTACAGGAATTCATGGATTCGCTCACAGCTTTCCTCGCCAGCATTCCGTACAGTGTGCGTCGCAGGAATGATGAGCGAGAGTATGAGCGATACTTCGATTATACTTTCTATTTGCTCCTCCGTATGCTGAGTTGCTATATGCTCTTTCGTGAGAAGGAGACGAGCAAGGGTAGGGCGGATTGTGTCTATGAGACTCCTAACGATGTCTATATCTTCGAGTTCAAGCAGGACGGATCGGCAGAAGGAGCCTTGCAGCAAATAAAGGAAAAGGGTTATACCAAGGAGTACGCTACGGATGCCCGACATATTCATCAGATAGGTGTCAACTTCTCGTCGAAGACTGGTACGATAGAGGAGTGGAAGGAAAAGTAAATATAAATACAATTAGGGCAAGCAACCGGGATAGGTGCTTGCCCTAATTTCTTAAGTTTATTCTTAGAATTTCTTTCCAAAAACGATATTGATGAAAGTCTTGATGAGAATCTTAGCATCAAACCACCATGATCGATTCTCTAAGTAGTAGAGATCTAAATCCAGACGTCGCAGCATTTTCTCCATGGTGTCAGTATAACCATTATAGAGCGTAGCGTAGGAGGTAACTCCTGGGCGAATCTGATAGAGATACTTATAGCGAGGATCATGCTCTATAATCTGATCAATATAGAACTTGCGCTCAGGGCGAGGACCAATAAACGCCATATCACCCTTAAATACATTCCAAAGTTGAGGAAGTTCGTCGAGGTGATGGTCGCGAAGGAAAACTCCAATCTTTGTCATACGAGTATCCTTTTTGTGCCCGAAAAGCTGAGGACCATTCTTCTCTGCATCCACTCTCATCGAACGGAATTTATAGATATAGAAAGGTCGTCCAAAGCGCCCGATGCGTTCTTGCTTGAAGATAGCAGGACCTCCATCCTCTCTTTTCACCAGAATGTAACAGATGACAAATAGAGGTGAGAATATGATGAGACTTATTCCTGAAAGCAAAAAGTCACCGATGCGCTTGATATTGCGCTCAAACTCATTCATGCCATCAGCAATGAATCGAGGATTGTTTACATCGGAATTCATCTTGATATAAGATGGTATTTGAGATGTTTCTTCTATTGGAAACTCAACTTCTTCGTAGGAAGCAAGCTTATTTATAGGCGTTGTGTTCATTTTTTTACTTTTACGTTTATTTAATTAACGATAGAGTAATATGAATATTGCATGGAATTACTTTTTTTTTTCAATTTTTCTCTCTATTTTTTTAGACTACTACTTATTAATATTTGAAAATAGGTTGTTTCCTTAAAAATATGAGTAAAATTTTGGAAAATCCGTTGAAAACCCTTATCTTTGCAGAAAACTGAGTATTATGGCAAAAATAGTTAATTTCTATCCTGTAGGAATACAGACTTTTGAGAATATTCGTGAGGGTAATTATCTCTATGTAGATAAGACAAAATATATCGTGAATTTTCGAGAGAAAAAATGAAGTTTATCTTTCTGAGTCGTCCCCGACGATTTGGAAAGTCTCTCTTTGCATCTACCCTTCAGGCTTATTTCGAAGGAAGAAAAGAACTTTTTGAAGGACTTGCTATTGCCGATTATGAGAAGGAATGGGTGAAATATCCAGTCTTTCATTTTGACATGAGTGGTGCTAAGCACATGGATGCAGAAACATTGGACAGTTATCTTAATCTGGAACTTTTACCTTACGAAAAACTTTATGGTAAAGGGGAAGGTGAGACTTATCCTAATGAAAGACTGGAAGGAGTCGTAAAGCGCGCTTACAAGCAGACGGGTCAAAAGGCGGTTGTCATTATTGATGAATATGATGCTCCGTTGTTAGATGTAGTGCATGAGAAAGACAACCTGCAACAACTCCGTCGTATCATGCAAAACTTCTATAGTCCTCTGAAAAAGCTTGACCCATACTTGGAATTCGTTTTCATCACAGGTATCACCAAGTTCTCTCAGCTTAGTATCTTTAGTGAGTTGAACAATCTGGAAAATATCAGTATGTTCGACCAGTACTCAGCCATTTGCGGTATCAGTATGACGGAACTAACATCAGTAATGAAGCCCGATGTTGAAGGGTTGGGTGATGCTCTTGGATTAACCTATGACGAATGTTTAGAAGAACTTCGCTTATATTATGATGGTTATCATTTCAGCAAGCATTCCGAGGATGTCTTCAATCCTTTCAGCTTGATTCGAGCCATGAATGGTCAAGCCATAGAATCTTATTGGTTTGGTTCTGGTACGCCAAGTTATCTGATAAAGAGTTTGCAGAAATACCATGTCAATGTGATGGATATAGAGACAAAAGGAGTTACTATTGATGATTTCGATGTTTCTCCCGAGCAGATGACTTCCGCCTTACCTTTGCTCTATCAAAGTGGCTATCTTACAATCAAGGCCTACAAGCCCCTTACCAAGAGTTATCAGTTGGGTTATCCTAACAATAAGGTAAGGATAGGAATGTTGCGAAGTCTGGCTCCTAACTATCTGTCTCCAGTTTCAATAGACAACAATGGTTTAGTGACAGAATTTGTAGATTTTCTTTATGATGAGAATATTGAAGGAGCGATGAATCGTCTGAAGGCTTATCTCTCAAGTATTTCTAACCGCTTAAGCAATAAGAATGAGCGTGATTTTCAAACGGTTTTTTATCTGATATTCAACCTGATGGGAGCGTTCATTAAGGTGGAGGAGGAGAGTGCTATTGGTAGGGCTGATGCCGTACTACAGTTGCCTAATACGATTTATGTGTTTGAACTTAAGTATGATGGATCCGCAGAAGATGCATTGAGACAGATTGATGACAAGGGTTATTTAATACCTTATACCGCAAGTGGCAAGAAATTAGTGAAGGTGGGTGTGAACTATGACAGTGACCAGCGGACGATAGGAGAGTGGATAATTAGAAAAGGTTAGCATAATTCTTAAAATGTTCAATAAGGGCAAGCAATGATTTCGTTGTTTGCCCTTATTGATACAGGTTCTTTGAAAGAGTTCTGTCTATATTGCGTATTTATTTTTGTGTAAAACTACTATGTTTCTTAAGATATTTATAGCTGTCAATTTTTCTTCTTATGATTTTTTTGAAATATGATGGTATGAAGCCTAATAAGAATGTAGTATAGGCTTTTATTGGATTATAACCTAATATTTCCTGATATACTGCTAAATTGTATTTTATCATTGAAAGTTTATTGCTTGATAAGGATTCGCTTCTCAGACAATAGTAGGCAAGTGGTTCCTCTGTATAGGCATAGCAATCCTTACATGCTTTTATTATTTGTAAGAATAAAGCCCAATCTTCACTTTTATATAATTTTGGCATGAAGTATTTCTTACCTAATCTTTTAATATCATATATCGCAGTAGTGCAGCCAATCTTATTATCATATTTCATTTGATTTAATGTAATGTGCTTAGGAGGGATGTTTATGCCAACGATATTGTTATGAATATCACAGATACAGTAGGCACTGCAGCATAGTGCGCAATTCTTTTTCTCCATTAAATCAATTTGTTTTTCGATTTTTTCGGGATGCCATTTGTCGTCACTGTCACAAAATGCAATGTATCGCCCTGTGGCTTTTTCTATTGCAATATTACGGGCATAACTTGGTCCGTGATTACTTTTCAGATAGGTAACATTTACTCGACAATCTTTCAGTGAAAAATCATTAAGAATTCTTTTTGTTTCCTCGTCTGATGAGCAATCATCTACAATGAGCAATTCTATATTAGAATATGTTTGGTTCAGTACGCTATTGATGCTACCAAATAGTAATTTGCCAGTATTATATGTAGGCATAATTACAGAAACGATATTATTTGCCATTTTTATTATTTTAATTGCAAAGGTACTATAAAAATATTATTAAATGTTATTTTTGGTTCAAAAAAAACATAAAATATTTATTTTGTGTGTTCTGAATTAATATGATGAAGAAATATGTGATTGAAAGAAACGTGAATAGTGGTTGGTTTTGAATTTTCTGGGTTTAAAAACAATATCAAAAAAAAACTAATTTTTATTGAATAGACCAAACGATATTTGTGTGTTTCAAATAAAAATCGTATATTTGTATTGATTTAGAATCAAATTTAATTTTGGAAGATAATACAAATTTTAAGAAGCATATTAAGTTTGCTTTTAGAATTATCCATATAAATAACATACCTCATGTTATGAAATATGGTTTGGTACATAATAATTCACCTTTTGCAAGTGATAGCTATGTACCTATAGGAGATATGTCGGTTATGGATGCCCGCTCAACGAAGCTGCTGCCAGATGGATCTTTACTATCCGAATATATTCCTTTCTATTTTGGACCAAGATCCCCTATGTTATATAATATTCAGAATGGTAATGGTATTTTGACAAAGAAAGCCCCAGATGAGATAGTCTATTGTGTAATACGTATAGAGGATGTAATTTGTAGTGATTTGCATTGCGTTTTTACAGATGGACATGCATTAAATAATATGAGTAAATTCTATTCTAAGTCAGATTTGCAACGATTGGATAGTTTTGTAAAACAGGAGGATGTATATGCAACATATTGGTTCAATCAATCGCCTTGGGACGATAGGAAACGGAAAAAAGAGGCAGAATTGTTATTTAAGGATGAGATTCCACCTCAATTTATAGTAGGATTCCTTGTTTATAGTGAGAAAGCTTTAGAAAAAATGATTTCTTTTGGGATTCCTAAAGAAAAAATTATTGTTAAACCAGAATATTATTATTAGATATGATTAGATTTGTAAAAGGCAATTTATTGGAAAGTTCTGCTCAAGCACTTGTCAATACAGTAAATACTGTGGGAGTGATGGGTAAAGGTATAGCTTTGCAATTTAAGGAGGCTTACCCTAATAATTATATTCTATACAGAAAGGCATGTAAAGATAAACTTGTTCGGGTTGGTTCTATGTTCATAACTCATGAACAAAATGTATATGGAATAAATAAAATCATAGTAAATTTTCCTACAAAAACGACCTGGAGAAAGCCCTCTGAGTATTCCTATATAGAGATGGGACTTAAAGATTTGAAAGATAAGATTCTTGAATATCATATCGAGTCTATAGCAATACCTCCATTAGGCAGTCATAATGGTGGCTTGGATTGGAATGTTGTAAAACAGATGATTATTAACCAATTGTCTGAGCTGAATTGTGACATTATACTTTATGAACCAAATGAAGCAATTATAGAGTTGATGAAATCTGAACGAGTGAAATTGACTCCAGCAAGAGCTATGTTGCTATATATGCTCTGTTCCTTGGTTTCTGAAGGTGAATTTGCGTCTGAATTTGCTGCAGAAAAGCTGGCATATTTCCTGCAAAAATTTGGAGCAAAGGATAGTTTTAAATTACAGTTTAGACAGTATTATTATGGTCCTTATTCCGGTAAGGTAAGATTTGTTCTTCATTACTTAAACGGAAGTTATCTAAAAGGTGTAGGACAGATGGAACAAAAACCATTTGATCCTATTTGGTTGTCACCAGATACTTTCAAAGATGTCCAGGACTTCTTTGCAAAAGAAGAGAATAGGCATTATGAGGATATTTGTAAGAAAACAGCAAGTTTCCTCTCTGGCTTTTATTCCAATTATCTTTTGGAGTTATTGTCAACTGTTGATTTTATCTTGTATAACAATGCAGATCTTAAGGAGTGGCTGATAATGAAACCTCAAAAAGTATATGAACTGGTGATTTTGCATATTAATCAATGGAGTGAACGCAAAAAGTATTTATTCAATAATGAAGAGTATGTTCGTCTGGTGTTAAATCATCTGTATCAGTTCGAAAAACAGAATACAGGATTATTATATGTGTGAGTACATGTTATACATGGATTTCTTGCATGACTTTAAGGACGTCATACAAATATAAAAATATTATTAAAAGTTATTTTTTTTTGTTCAAAAAAACAAGTTTTTTGTGTTAACATTGTAAGAAAAAAATATGAAAGTTAATTGTATTAGGTTATTTTTATTGCTTTTATGTGGATTATTAATTTCTGACTCTATTCCTGTTCAGGCTAAAGAAAAAAGTTGGAAATTGATTTTTTATGATGATTTTAATTCTATAGGAAAGGAACGTTTTGATACGACAAAATGGATAGTCCCAGATCGAGAACCTTATAAGTGGTCAAGATGGATATCTGATTCTAAATCAGTTGTTCTTAGGAGAAATGGTAAATTGATATGTCGGGCTATACCTAATACTGCTTTAGCTGATTCTGCGAAAATGTTAACAGGCGCAATTTGTACTAAAGGTAAGTTTTCTTTTACTGACCCCACTTTAAAAAGTAAGGTCAGTTTAAAATGTTTATATATCACGAAAATAATCTCAGATTTTATGCCGTTATCTGGAATATTTTTCGTATCTTTACACCATCAACTAAAAGAATGACAATGTTTAAAAAGACTTATCCGAATCCTCTGTTAGATATATTCACGGTTCCCTCAATGCAGTTAGGAAGTCGTGCTTCAAAGAAGTATTCTGACCCCAACGCATGGCATAACCAGTTCTATAGCCTCGTGACAACCAAGATTGATGAGGAGATATTCAAGCCTTTGTTCCCTGAAGGCAAGAAGAGCGGTCGCCCAAATGTCTCCATCCGCATACTCGTGGCTATGTCTGTCTTGAAGGAGGGATTCGGCTGCAGCGACGAGGATCTGTTTGAGAAGTGCGAGTTTGACCTTCTTACCAGGAAGGCTCTCGGCATGGAACTTCTGACAGATGTGACTCCATCAATAGAAACATATTATCTGTTTCGCCGCCGCATCTGCGAATATCAGGAAAGAACAGGCATAGACCTGATGCAGATCTGCTTCGAGCAGCTTGCTGGCAATCAGATTCGTCTTCTCAAGATATCAGGCAAGTGCGTCCGTATGGACAGTAAGCTTATTGGCAGCAATATCGCTCGCCTGTCTCGTTATGAACTGATACATACAACTTTGGTCAAGTTCCTCAAGACATGCACGCTTTCCGACCTATCCCCAGAGCAGGAAGAGCAGGCAAAGGAATACTTGAAAGAGGATTCCTCCAAGACCGTTTACCGTTTTGACTCTGATACGCTTCAGAGCAATCTTGCTAGAATTGGTAATATCATCACTTCTGTTCTGGTTGAAACAGCAGTATTTGCAGACTGCCATTTCCTTCAGGAGGCTGTGGAAAAC
>SAMEA3663069__coassemble_1458_pt1 | contig 7163 bp, 6 predicted proteins | sample SAMEA3663069__metabat2_high_PE_005 | metagenome-assembled genome bin SAMEA3663069 (sample SAMEA3663069) | pig gut metagenome | biome: pig gut; feature: pig-associated habitat; material: faeces | place: France | collected 2012
CTTCGGTTAACATATCTGGTGGGCTATCCACGGACTTCCGCACCTGAGCCAGAAATTAAGGATGATTCCACTTTTTTTGAAAGATTATCCAGTTTGAGGCGAAATAAATGGATTGCAGTAAAATTCAATTATTACAGTTTGTCAGATAAAGGTTTCGAACTTCTCGAGGCAATAGAATATGAGGTTAATGAAGCTTTATCGAAGAAGAATATTCAAGTGCCAGTTTTTATAGAGCCAGATGCAGATATACAGGATAGTTTTGCGGATTCAGCAAATCAAGTAGAGCAGAAAAGCAAAACGCAATTAGATAACACTTTTGATATACGTATTAAAGAAGGACATTTGTCAGATTTCATAAAAGTAATAAAAGCAATGTGTGATGCTAATTATTTTGTGAAAAAAGATGGTGGCAAAGTTAATCAGGTTGATGTAATGGATCTGATGAGTGAAGCTTTTCACTCCGCCCAATTGAAAGACGGTAAATATTCATCTCTTTTAAGTAAATCAACTAAGGCTCAAAAGAGGACCTATTTAAATACTTTCGAGGAGTTGGAAAAGAAAGCAGAAAACTTTTACAAGGTTTGTCTTGAAAAAGCAAACAATAAAGACTGAGTTTTTGAACTCTTCAAAGTAGTTGAAGAACAGGCTGAAAGCTAAAAATGCTTAGCCCATATACTATTAGTAATGCGTCCTATTATTATAGGGCGCATTATTATTATGTTGAAATGATCTAGAATGCTGCCCAGGACTAGAAGTTGCTGCCAGTTCTGGGCGTATGGAAGTTATAGGAAATCTACTATTAAAGTTTAATTTATTTTAAATTTTTGGTAAGGTTTTGGTAAGGTGCTTGCAACCTTACCAAGGCCTATTGTAATTTTGCCGGCGAGATTTAGTTCTCGTCGGCTTTTTTTGTATTCAATAAACTGAAGACAGATGGAGTTGATAAAATGAAAATCTCTGGGGCTTATTGGATATCGTCCGTTGTATTCACTTAAGTCCAGCAGGCAGACAAGCATCCTGACAATGAAGCTTGAGGACTTGGACTATCTGAATGCAAATTGCTTCAAAGATGACGGAAGGATTAATACCTCATAAAATATGCAAAAGGTATTAACTATAGGAGAAATCCTCAATGAGTATTTACTCCACAGCAACGCCCCTCTGGCTGCGGCTTATCGCAAGCACGTGCAGGAGATGATGGCAAGTCATGAATCTGTTGATTATGTCAAGAAAGGAGAATGGTATGATTAATAAAGATTCTAAACAGGAATTGGATGAAGTCGTAGCTCAGGCTGCTCTTCAGCAGACTGAATCCCAGAAACAGGCTCAGGCTCTTGCTCCAGGGGCTGTTCAGCAGCAGGACAAGCCTAGCTTTTTCAATGTGTCTCCTTTCAATGACTACCGGATGGAAGGACTGAGGATGGATCCACCGAAGGAACTTTGTCCCCATATTCTGGTGGAACAAGAGACTACAATTCTCTTTAGCGGTCCAGGTGTGGGTAAAACAGTCCTCGCCATGCAGATAGCTATTGAGTTGGCAGAACAGGGAAAGCGGGTGCTTTATGTCAACTTTGAGCTTTCGCAGCAGCAATTGGCTCTGAGATATCCCAACAAGGATAGTCCTGATACACTCTACCACGCTGGCATCGATTATACCAAGATGCACGATGTTACCGACCAGAGCATGATTCTTTCTGAGATAGAGCGAATGGCACTGGAACTGAATATAGAGGTGATAATCATAGATAACTTTACCAATCTCTGTATCAATTCTAAGGAGTCAGCTGAAGCTGGAAAAATCATGCAGCAACTGGTAGCTATGCGTATGACTCACAACTGTACCATGCTCATCCTTGCCCATACACCTAAGCGCAAGCAGGGCGATCCGCTTACAATCGACGACCTGGCAGGTAGCAAGCTTCTCAGTAACCTTGCCGATAACGTTATTGGTTTCAACAAATCGAGAAAGGACAAGAACATGCGCTATCTCATCCAACTGAAGTATCGTTCTCTCCCAATCGAACTTGATTTCAAGAACGTGCAGGAACTTACGTTGACCAGTTCTGACGGATGGCTCCATTTTGAATATGGTGGCTATGATGAGGAACGGGCTCATCTGCCAAGATCAAGAGATGAGAAGGCTGAGCTGGAGCGTGACATCGTGAAGGAACTCAAGCAGCCTAACGGCTTGTCTTATCGGGATATTGCTGATAAACTGGGTACCAGTTCGAGTATGGTTCAGCGTGTTGCCAAGAGCAATAACTTGAACAGAAAAGGCAAGTAAGCCTTACAAGAAGTAAGCATTTGTATCAGGAATGTATCATTCAGGTTTTTGATACAAAATGATACTTAATTAATTGATATAGATATAGTTAGACTGTATCATGAGTGATACAACTGCTGTATCTGATACAAAGGGAATGTATCATCTTTGATACATGATAACCTTCTGAATATCAATAGATTAATGATTGTATTGTATCAATGCGGAAATGATACACTCTGATACATTTTTTATATTTAAATTTCAAAACAATATGTATAATAACACTGAAAACAGATTTATTTTGGAGCGTTATCGTTCTGGTGGTTCCAATCGCTATGTCTGCCCTCAATGCGGTCGCAAGAAGTGCTTTACCCGATATGTGGATCTGGAGACGGGCAAATATGTGGCTGATGAATGTGGTAAATGCGACCATACGGCATCGTGTGGCTATCATTATCCACCGCGTCAATATTTCCATGATCATCCGGAGCTAAGCTGCAAGAAAGATTACCAGACGGAATATGTAAATGGTAAACCCTTGCTGGGATTGGGAAACAGGCATCAGTGGGCAGATGAAGCCCGAAACAGAGAAATGCTTTCCCGTAAGAACAGATTGCTGGTGCAACCTCAGGATAGGCGACAGACCGAGTTCTTCAGCCCCGAATGGGTACAGAAGGCGATGCTGAGACCGAGTGCTTTCAGCATGTGGCTTGAAGGCCTGAATGTCGGTGGTGATGCCCGGCAGGTGCTAGCCGATTATTGTGTGGGAGGTACTGCCCGAGACATCGTTGTGCAGGGGGTGAATTATGGCAGGGCAGTGGTGTTCTGGCTGATAGACGAACAGCAGCGGGTGCATGATGCCAAGCTGATGGCTTATCGCAATGACGGTCATCGGGTGCAGGGATGGGCCAACACCATGCGTTCCATCTGCGAACGTTCTCATGTAGGACCGCAGCTTCAGGATACGGAAAAGGTGCTCTTTGGACAGCATCTGCTTCCCCGCTATCCCGATAAGACGGTATGCATCGTGGAGAGTGAGAAGACATCGCTTATCTGTGCCTGCCGCTATCCACAGTTCCTATGGCTGGCAACGGGCGGATGTGGCAATCTGCAGACCGATAAGCTGCTCCCCTTGCAGCATCGGCGACTCGTGGTTTATCCCGATAGCGGAGAGTATGACAAGTGGAAGGAGCAGATGGCGAAGAGCGGATGCTGGGATTATCGGGTAGTGGACTTCATGGAGCAGTTTGAGGCGAACACCGATATTGCCGATATCCTGTTGGGTGAGGCTCAGCAGAAACCCGAAATCCTGCTGCCTCCTCCTTCTGATGTCTGTCCCTTCTAAACATAAGGTTTATGCCCCATAAGTATCATCTTTACGAGGCATAAGTATGGGGGAATATATTTATTCATTGTGTAATTTCTAAAGATTGATAATATGACAGAATTTAAAGTCAGAGCCTATGGCAAGTCTGAGCTTGCCTGGCTTTATTTTCCAACAGCCAATTCGGCTCATACGGCAGTGAATCACTTGATGGCTTGGGTACGTCGCAACCCGGATCTCGTAAATGGACTCCATAAGTTAGGCTATCGTAAGTCGGCCAAGTTTTTCACTCCTAAGGAGGTAGCTCTTATCATTGATTATCTGGGTGAACCATAAAAATATCCTTATAAAGTATGCTATCTCACGCAACGTATGCTATCGTCAGAATGACCCTTCAAAATGTTGTATCTTTGCTATGTAAACCAAAGGGGTTTACTCGATGAAACTCTCTGACGGACAAGGCGATGGATCCTATGCCTTTGAAGGAAAATAGAGATGTGGATTTGACAGTAATTAACTCAAAATTTAGAAAGGTATGATTAAATACGTTTTGAAGCAGAACAAGAACAAGAAGAGTCTTGCTTTTGGTAAGTGGTATGCTTTCCCTGTGGTAGAAGAGACGATGGATTTGGCAGGACTCGCCAAGCACATGGAGGAGCACAATACGGGATTCACTGAGGCGATGTGCCTGGGCATGATGACTGCCATGGTGAAGTGTATCAAGGAGCAGCTCCTGGCTGGTAAGAATGTGAAGATTGACAACCTTGCCATCTTCAGCGTGGGTATCCGCAATAAGGAGGGAGCCAAGACTGAGGCAGAATTTACTGCGGCAAACAATATTGCCGGTGTAAAACTCAGAGCCCGTGCTACCGGTACTTTGAGTAATGCCAATCTTAACACTTCGGCAAGTGTTAGAAGAGCCAGCAATGTAGTAGTTTCAGGTTCTGGCAGTGGTACTGGTAATGGAGCCGACAGTAACACCACTGGTGGTAATACGACTACTGGAGACAACAGTCAGTCAGGTGGAAGTTCTACAACTGGTGGCGATACCGACTACGAACTTAAATAAAGCCTTCTGAGGTTTATGAATGTGACTTGAAAATCAAAAAATCCTCGTCCGATATAGAAACGGACGAGGATTTTTTTTATCCAACTTTCTCTTCTTTTCCGAGATTTCCGAAGAGGTCGAATGAGGCATCCCAATCTTTCCAGACTGGTTCTCTGCCTATTTCCTTCAGTCTCGCGTTGATCACCTTGGCGGTACGCTCATCGCTCACGGTGAACTGCTCCAGCGCCTGAGGATAAGTATGATAACCACCTGGATTTACCTTGGATTCAGCCGACATGGTGGTGACACCGAGGGTAGCCATGTTGTCGCGGATGTAGGCTGGTTCACGGGTAGAGTAGGAAATATCTACGTCGTGGTCAAAGATACGCATGGCGAATGTAGCCTGTGCCAACTGCTTGTCGGTCATGAAACAGTTAGGCTGGAAACCTTCGTTCTGTGCAGGGCGCATACGAGGGAAGTTCACGCTGTACTTGGTCTTCCAGTAGTGCTTCTGCAGGTAGCGCAGGTGATGAGCCATCATCACTACATCCGTGCGCCACTCCTTCTCCAGTCCGATGAGCACACCCATACCGATGGAATGGACACCTGCCATACCCATGCGGTCGAAACCGTCGCAGCGCCACTCAAACTTGCTCTTCATGCCACGTGGGTGGTAGAGCTTGTAGTTGTCGCGGTGGTAGGTCTCCTGGAAGCAGATCACACCGTTCATACCATGGTCGGCGAGGGTCTTGTAGTCCTCGGTAGAGAGCGGCATCACCTCGATCTTCACGTTGGAGAAATACTTCTTGGCGATGTCGATGGCCTTGGCGAGATAAAGGGTGCCAGCCTTTGCCGGGTTTTCGCCCGTTACGAGCAGGATGTTCTCGAATGGAGCCAGCTGCTTGATAGCCTTGTACTCGTTCTCGATCTGCTCAGGGGTGAGGATGGTGCGTGCCATCGGATTCTCGCGGTGGAAACCGCAATACACGCAGGAGTTGGAGCATGAATTGGTGATGTAGAGAGGGATGAACATTGAAATGGTCTTGCCGAAGCGCTCCTCTGTATATTTGCGGGAGAGACGAGCCATCACCTCCAGATATGGCTCTGCTGCCGGTGAAATCATTGCCATGAAGTCGTTTACATCGCAATGGTCCTTGGCGAGGGCACGGCGTACATCATTATCGGTCATGCGAGCGATACGCTCCGTGGTCTCCTCCCAACTGATATTCTTTAATTCGTCTGAAAACATATTCCTATGAATTTCTAAAGTGCTGCCTGCTCCTTCCTCAGGTGAGAAATGAGCCGGCAGACTTTTGCTTTTGCCTTACTTTATTTTTTATATTTTCTCAAATCGTGAGTCAACTTGGCTGCACAGAAGTTAGGACCACACATGGTGCAGTATTCACCCTCGGTATGACCAGCCTCCTCGAAATACTTCAAGGCGAGCTCTGGGTCGAGCGAGAGGTGGAACTGATCTCTCCAGCGGAACTCGAAGCGGGCTTTGGAGAGGGCATTGTCGCGGATGGTTGCACCTGGATGACCCTTGGCCAAATCGGCTGCATGAGCGGCAATCTTATAGGTTACCACACCTGTGCGCACATCCTCCTTGTTAGGCAATGCGAGGTGCTCCTTCGGGGTTACATAGCAGAGCATCGCAGTACCGAGCCATGCTATCTGGGCGCCACCGATGGCTGAAGTGATGTGGTCGTAACCTGGGGCGATATCGGTAACCAATGGGCCGAGGGTGTAGAATGGTGCCTCGTGACAGTGGTCGAGCTGGCGCTCCATGTTTTCCTTGATCTTCTGCATTGGCACGTGGCCAGGACCCTCGATGAATGCCTGTACGTTCTTGTCCCAGGCACGGGTAACGAGCTCGCCCATGGTATCCAACTCGGCAAACTGGGCTGCATCGTTGGCATCGGCGATACAACCTGGGCGCAGACCATCGCCCAAAGAAAGGGCTACGTCGTACTGTGCCACGATGTCGCAGATATCATCGAAGTGCTCATAGAGGAAGCTCTCCTGGTCGTGGTAGAGACACCACTTGCTCATGATACTACCGCCACGGCTCACGATGCCGCAGAGACGGCTGTCGGCGAGATGCACGTTGTGGCGACGGATACCGGCATGGATGGTGAAGTAGTCCACACCCTGCTCGCACTGTTCGATGAGGGTATCACGGAATACCTCCCAGTTCAGGTCTTCCACCTTGCCGTTTACCTTCTCCAAAGCCTGGTAGATAGGCACGGTTCCTACTGGTACAGGGCAGTTGCGTACAATCCATTCACGGGTCTCGTGGATGTTGTCGCCGGTAGAGAGGTCCATCAAAGTATCGCCTCCCCATTTGCAAGACCATACCGCCTTGTCCACCTCTTCCTCGATGCTGGAGGTAGTGGCAGAGTTGCCGATATTGGTATTGATCTTCACGAGGAAGTTGCGTCCGATGATCATCGGTTCGCTCTCCGGGTGATTGATGTTGGCAGGAAGAACGGCACGTCCGCGTGCAATCTCATCACGCACATATT
>SAMEA3663069__coassemble_1497_pt1 | contig 7003 bp, 7 predicted proteins | sample SAMEA3663069__metabat2_high_PE_005 | metagenome-assembled genome bin SAMEA3663069 (sample SAMEA3663069) | pig gut metagenome | biome: pig gut; feature: pig-associated habitat; material: faeces | place: France | collected 2012
TAGTCTCTATATAATATAAAAAAAGAAGGAAACGATGCTGATAAATGATAATTTAGAGGCGATGGCAAAGCAACTCTACGACTATTGGTTTGTGCAGTTTGACTTCCCTAACGAGGAGGGCAAGCCGTATAAATCGAATGGTGGAGTTATGGTGTGGAATGAAATGTTGAAACGTGAAATACCGCAAGGTTGGAATGATTGTAAAATCAAGGATTTTATGAGAATCTTTACAGGCAAGAAAGATGTGTCTAAAGCTGTGCCTGGAAATTATAAGTTCTTTTCTTGCGCACCAGAACCGATTTCTTCAAATGAATATATTTATGATGGATATGCCGTGTTGGTTTCAGGAAATGGGAGTTATACCGGGCGAGTTGGCTTCTATAAAGGTAAATTCGATTTATATCAAAGAACGTATGCTTGTGTTTTAGATGAAGACGAACATAACATATCTTTCTTCTATTATACATTGAGATACTTATTTCAACCTATATATAGTGGTGGAAAACATGGCTCTTCTATACCATATATAGTCTTAGGGGATTTGGCTGATTTCCGTTTTGCTTTTAATGAAACGATATGTACAAAATTTGTAGATGCAGCAAAACCAATGTTTGACGAACAACTTTTGCGACAAAAAGAAATCGAAGCCCTTACTAAGCAACGAGACGAACTCTTGCCTCTCCTGATGAACGGTCAAGCCACGGTAAATTATCATTTATCGGCAAGAACAGATATACCAATACTTAATTTACAAAACCTACATTATACGGCAAACACTATAAAGATAAGTATTACCTTTAGTTAAAATCCAAGTAATATTTAGCTAAAAACACCATTTCTCATCATATTATAAAATAAAAATTTTTTTTTTGCATAAAAGTTACATAATAAAATAAATTAGTAACTACTCAGCACCCCCATTGAAAACTTGTCGTTACTAAAGCATAAACTTGAATAAAAAAGCCTCGAAATACGAAAGCGGCTTCGATAGTCAATGAAGCCTATTTCGTAGAGCAATGAAAGCAGCTTCGTAAGCAGTTGAAGCCTATTGCATTATTCTGATAGAAACTAAAAAAAAAAAAGTTGACCACTTTATGCTTTATTAATAATACACGTTGACTCACAGTATTAACGTAACAACTCATGACAATATGGGTGCGGTGTAGGGCGGCGGAATTAGAGTTTGTTATAAAATATTGTTCAAAACGAGCCTATTATGAATATTTTTTGTATCTTTGCAAAAATATAGAAATGGATATTTCTACAATCAATAAAACTATTAGATTTTAATAATTATCAACTTACAGTCATCATGAAAGTTATTCATAGTATCCTATCCTTTTCCCCCTCGATAGCCCTTTCACAGACCATCGTCTGTTTCCTTTTAGCCTTTAGTCCGGCAATATATAGTAAAAATATCAATCCTCGCAAAGCAGCGAAGATAGCTCAAAGATACGTCACCTTACCTCAATCCCAAGAGGTAAAGGCAAAATCGAAAGGTTTCTCTCAAACAGCTGATACACCTTATTATATATATAATGACGCCAGGGGAAGCGGATTTGTGATTGTCTCTGGCGATGATGAGATGGGGGAGATAGAAGGCAAGGAAATCGAACTTGGCAATCCGCAGGGACCCGTGTATTACCTGAAGCGTAAAGGCGACCTCCTCGCTATTTCCCAGGACATATCTACAGGAATCGGAGCCTCTGTAAATGCAGCTCCTTCCATTGATGTTCGTCTCGAAAGTCATCAACTATCAGTTTCCTGTAGTGGCTTGAGAAACATCAAACTTTATCAGATAAGCGGCAGTCTGCTTAAACAGTCTGAGAAGATAAATGGAAATCAAGCCTCGCTTTCTCTGCAAGGCATTCCTGCAGGTATCTATCTGTTGCGTATAGTTGCTGATAAGCAGACTTTCACTTATCTTGTTGCAAAAAAATAACAAATCTGATTCAATTAAATGGATTAATCTGTCAAAAAAGTCAGACCGATGATGATAGATGCGTTGCCCAAATCATAGCCATTTGTTTGGGCACTCGTTGCCCGCCTCGTGATCCCTCGTTGCTCGTCTCTTGTTCACCAGTTCCCCATCACGTGATCCCCGAGGGACCGCTTGAAGGGCATAACAGGAACTTGTGGATGTCAACAAAAGAAAACCCCTTCATCCTCAAATCCCCTGTGTTTATCGGCATTTCAGGTGAAAGGATGAAGGGTTATATTTTGCTATACAATTTTCTGTAATTTAAGCTTCCTGTTTCTTTGGAATCACAACCGATGCTCCGATGCTGACGAGCAATACGAGAAGGATAATGACGAGAGAAGCTACTGCATCTATCTCGAAGAAATCGTGGATGAGCATCTTCACACCGATAAACACCAACAGCACGCTTACACCCACCTTCAGATAGCGGAACTTATCGGCTATCGCAGCGAGGAGGAAGAAGAGCGCACGCAGACCTAAGATGGCGAAAATATTGGAGAAGAACACTACAAACGGGTCGAGTGATACTGAGAATACGGCTGGGATACTGTCGAAAGCAAATATCAAATCGCAGAACTCGATGAACACTACCGTCATTACCAGCGGACCCAGATGCAGGCGTCGCTGCATGAACTTCACCACCGGATGATCGAGAGCATTGATTTCTTCCTTCTTATTTCTATTCAGGAACATCTTGGCTCCGCTGTAAACTAAGAATCCTCCGAATACGAGCAATATCCAGGCAAATCGGCTGATGAGGGCTGCACCCGCAAAGATGAAGACGAAGCGAAGTACGATGGCTCCCAAGATTCCCCAGTTCAATACGTGCTGATAATCTTTCTTATCCACTCCGAATGAACTGAAGATCATCATCATCACAAAGAGATTATCTACGGAAAGCGTCTTCTCTATCAGATAACCCGAGATGTAAGAGATAGTCATGTAGTGGCGATATTGCTGCAGACTTGCCTCATAGTCATTCGGATCCAGTTTGAGATGGGAAGCATAGCGTGAGGCTATCAGTTTCAAATCGTCAAAGTTCTCTATGCCGTGCACCATATCGCCATGGAAGTAGATGAATACGGCGAAGGCGAGAGCGAGAATAATCCATACTGCCGTCCAGGAGCCAGCTTCCTTGATGGAAACTACATGCGCCTTTCGGTCGATAACCAGCATGTCTAATACGAGTATGGCAGCAATGAATATCACGAAGCCCACCAAAAACATCGATTCTGTAAAAACATGTTCCATTTTTCTTTTCTTACCTATTTATATATATATATATAATACTTAATTATTTCTATTTTCCTGCGAATCTGATTCCTCTCATAAAATAACCATATTCTTTATCATAGAATTTTCATATTCATTTCAACCGTTACAAACGTGGCGCAAAATTAGGAAAAATATCCGAAATAGCGAAAGTTCCAAGTGGAAACTTAATTGAATTTAACGTGAATAATGAGGAATGTAATAGGTTTGTAATAACTGGTGTCGGTAAATTACTTCACGATGATTGGCACAATCTCCTCTTCATTAGGCCAATGGGGCAGATAGAGCAGTGGGCGAGGGGTGCCCCCCAAGCCCGACCAGTCTATCTGTTTCACGTAGTCAAAATCGGGAGGACCGAAATCGAAACTTCGGCCATAGAGGACTATGGCTCCCCGACTTTCGTCGATTTTCCATAGTCCTCCACCGTATGTGCATTGCTCACCTGGAGCCAGCATGTCACGATGCAAATAGACGTGTCCGAATTTCAGTACACCCTCTCTATTGATAATGAATTTCTGAAACATGAATTCTATTATTTTATTCTGCTTTATCAGCCTTATCATTCTATCTGCGACAAAATTATAAAGCTTTTGAATGCAGCAAAAAGATTATTTTTCTTTCCAAAACAGTTGGTCAATAAACTCATAGCGCTTCTCCATCTGGGCATCAGCTTTTACCTCAGTATTCACATCTATCTGAAGCACAGGAGCTATGGACTTGCCGTTGGTAGATGGCCATTCCGGCAGACCCAAACCGTTTGGATTGCCCGTCTTCACAAAGTTCACATAGTACTGGCTGAAGATTTCGCTAATCATGTAATCCTCCGGTTGCCAGTTGAACACGCGGTTGGTAGGTAAAGTGCCCATTGCATATTCTATATCGGCAGAGTGGACGGCACCTTTATCCTGTGGAGCAGGAGCAGCACCTTCCTTAGCATCTACCACGCCGCCAGCCAAAGCTGCCACCTTGCCCTTGATGGCCATTGCTGGGCGAGGATGACAATAGCGATAGCGGTAAACTGGCTGTCCGCCGGTCAGCTTGTGCATGTTACCCCACTTCCAGGTAGAATAATCCAGGAAGATATCCGAAGCCAGATTCACACCCGGCTGCTCCAACACATCCTTGTCGCTGTTGATTCCGTAAAGACGGAAGAGTTCATCGATGTTCTCTTCTCCGAAAGTAGCCTTGGCACCAGCTTTCAGGTTCTCAACGGTAGGTTGCTTGCCCATCAATACTGCCCATGGAGTCATCTCCTGGTTGTTGCCACCAATGAGCAGAGGCACCTTGGTCTGCTCGCCCTTGGCGAAGACATCTACAGGCTGTTCTTTCATGAAATATCCGTCGATATTATAGACAGGAACCGCTCTTACTCCCGCCAGCATCATCAGTTCTTCGGCAGGCAGGGCACGAAGTTCGTTGAGGTTCTTCATACCTACGTTCTTTTTCACCTTCTTGCCCGTTTTCTTGCCCATCTTCTCGGCTATTTTCTGGGCAAGCTGCACGCCTTTCTCTTCGGCTTCCTTCAGTGTAGCAACTTTCTTGAACCCCATCACCGAACCGCTCGAACCCATAGCCTGTGCAAAAAGCCCCTGACAGAGAGGAGAAGCCATCAGGGCACTAACCGACATGGAACCAGCCGATTCTCCTACAATGGTAATGCGGTCAGGATCACCACCGAAAGCCTCGATATTATTCTTTACCCATTGGATAGCAGCTACCTGGTCCATGAAGCCATAGTTGCCGGAGCCCTTATAGGATGTTTCCTTAGAGAGTTGAGGATGAGCAAAGAAACCGAAGATGCCCTCACGGTAGTTGGCTGTGATAGAGATGATTCCCTTTCTCGCCATTGCATCGCCCGCATATCGAGGTTCGCTTCCGCTACCAGCCATCAATCCTCCACCATTGAAATAAATCAATACTGGCAGATGCTCCTTCATCGTCTTGGCGGGAGTCCATATATTCAGATAGAGACAGTCCTCGCTATTGTTCTTTGTTCCGAAGTTCATATCACCGAAGATAGGTTCCTGCATCGGGTTCGCTCCGAATTCCTTAGCCTCGCGCACACCTTCCCATTTCTGTACTGGTTGCGGAGCCTTCCATCTGAGATTACCTACAGGAGGTGCTGCAAACGGAACACCTTTGAAAACCTTGATGCCAGAGAGCTCCTTTCCTTCGAGGATACCTTCAGCAGTTTTGACCTGTGTCTGTGCCATCATTCCCATAGCAGGGAGCAGAAAGGCGAGGGATAGAAATAGTTTTTTCATCTGATATAATTTTTATGATGATATATTTTAAAATGTGCTTTAAAGTGCCGTATTTCCTTAGTGATCATGCAGCATTTGCAAAACGATATTGCAAAAATAAACAAAATATCAATAGTTTGACTTGTTTTCCTCATACTTTTTTTATATTTTTGCAAAAATAAACAGAATACGAACGTAAAACATGAATTAAATATAGAAAATGATGGAAGGTTATAAACAGAAGAAATATCCCGTAGCCACCAAGCGCTACGTACAGTGGTTGGAGTTAGAATCGGATGAAGAGGCTATCCGTGAATATCGCAAATTGCATTCCGAGGGTGTGCAATGGAAGGAAATTCGAGATGGAATCCGACAGGTAGGCATTCTGGAGATGGAGATTTACATCTTCGGCAACAGACTGGTGATGATAGTTGATGCGCCGGAAGATTTCGATTGGGACAAATCAATGGCAGAACTTGCCACACTCCCAAGACAAGCAGAATGGGAAGAAGTGGTAGGCAAATTTCAAAAATGCGGCAAAGGTGCTACCAGCGATGAAAAGTGGCACATGATGGAACGCATATTCTATCTCTACGAGTGATGTATTTTTGCACATTATTTATATATATATATGACAAATGAAAGGGGAACGTATTCTGATAGTTTTGGAATTTTGTTAACTTGGGAGCTTCAAGTTGAAGTTTTGAAATGCAGGAGCAGACCAATTCCAAGTATGCTCGCTATATAGAGGCATATTGGTATTGCTACAAGGACATGGATGGCGCCAACCAAGTGGGAATACAAGGCATATTATTTACTGGTAGTAATAACTTAAAGGAGCAATTGTTTCAATTGTCGATTTTATGATTTCTATGATATATATAACATACGTTTGTGCTGGCATCTGTATCCTGGCACTTTTGGAAAAGTCGTTAGGCTTGGTAGATTCTATAAGTTATGGCTGGAAACGAGCCAATCAACTTTGTCCAAAGGAAGAGCTTGAGGATTTGAATACCTTCACGAAAGGAGACAAGCTTTATGAGGGCAAGGTAAATGTTGGCCTGCGCAATTACCAAAAGAGAAATTTACTGAAGTGGTGCTGTCAGGTGACAGTTCCAATTGAAGAGATGGACGAGCAGGGTCTGCCCACGGAAAAGGAGAAGAAAGTCCTTTGGGACTTGATAGGTGCCATCGATTTATCCCTTCGCATCAAATGTAAGGATGTGCCATATCCACTGATTGTTGGTTTTGTGGAGGGCAACAATGTCTGCAGCATCTATTGGATGGTGAGTAATCCTGAAAATGCGGGCAAAGTGTTAGGCAAATTGAAGCTTGATCGCAAACTTCAGTATACGATGCGGCAAGATCCATTCTGGATACAATTTAATACTTTGCTGGAAGAGTTATAATAGTTCCCTGGCAATCCAAGTGCATGCCTCTGCGTCAGCTAGAGCATTATGGTGCAAGGTAAGGTCGTATCCACAATAGGCGGCAACGGTCTGTAGCT
>SAMEA3663069__coassemble_1567_pt1 | contig 6729 bp, 7 predicted proteins | sample SAMEA3663069__metabat2_high_PE_005 | metagenome-assembled genome bin SAMEA3663069 (sample SAMEA3663069) | pig gut metagenome | biome: pig gut; feature: pig-associated habitat; material: faeces | place: France | collected 2012
TTTGTCGTTTTACAAGTAAATTCCCACGAAACCCTATAGGTTGCGGATTTGAGGAAATAATAAAAGTGCTCAGAAATTTATAGATTTTGCTCATCTCTATATGAATTTTCACAAAATATGATGAAATATGCAGTCCATCGCGGTGAACAAATGCGAAAAGAACCGATAAACGCCAAAGTCATCGTGGGGGCATTGCTGATAACTGCTGGTAGTATAGTCATGCTTTACAAATAAATATAAACTAAAAGTTGGTATGTCGCTTATGAAATAACCTGTCAATGGCAAGGCGGTACTTGACGGTCTGGTGGGCTGAACTAATCCTGTTCAATATTTGCACTATGTTAAATAGTATTGAACAAGATGAAATATTGAACAAATAGTTTGTTGGTTTCAGTTATGTTCATTATCTTTGCATTGTTCAATCGAATTGAACATAACTGATATATTGAACAAATAATATATAAAATGATGGCAAACAATATCATAATAAACCAAGCATTGGATGCTCTTAGAGCAAGCCTTCCTGTGGGGGATGTTGTGTCAACAACAGCCGTCAAAGTAAATTGTACCAATGAAAATGATGTCACTGTTAAGATAATGAATGTGGATTTTGTGTGTCATGTAAGGGAAAACATAACCAAGGCTACATTAAATCCGACATTAGCGACTATGCAAACTGTGAATAATGACAAGCAGCAAATCTTGCTTGTTACGCAATACGTCACGCCACAGGTATCAACAGAATTGGCAAACAGAGGTATCAACTATCTGGACTGTGCAGGAAACTGCCTTGTCAGATATACAAAGGCAGGAAACTTGATTTTCCAAATATTTAATCAAGGAAGGAAAAATATAGAATCCAAGATGAAAACCTATCCTGTGTTTCAAGATGCAGGATTGAAGGTCGTGTTTTATCTGTTGCAAAATGCAGACAATATAAAGAAGCCTTATCGAGAGATAAAAGAGCAAATTGGTGTATCTTTGGGAAGCGTGAAAAACGTCTTGGATGAACTTGCAAGACGTGGCTTTGTTTGTGACACTAAAAATGGACGCATAATAAAAGACAAAAAACAACTGCTTGACTTATGGGTTAGCAATTACAATGAAGTATTGAAACCCAAATTGTTGGTAGGCACAATGGCTTTTAGAACAGAAGAGAATAGAAATGAGTGGAAAAACATTGCATTGCCAAAGGGTATGTTATGGGGAGGAGAACCTGCTGCAGACTTGACGGATGGCTACTTACAACCAGGACTTTTCGACATATACACGGAAATACCTGCAGCACATCTTATACGAACAGGTGTCGTCAAGCAAGATGCAAATGGGGAAATTCATCTGTACAACAAATTTTGGAATTGGGAAACAGACAACAGAACTGTACCTGCTATATTAATCTATGCAGACTTGATGGGTAGTGGCAACAGTCGCTGCTTGGAGGCTGCGCAACGCATATTAAAGAATGAGCTTAAAGATTTCGAGTGAAAAGATAAATAATCCATTCCTTGTGGATTTGTTGAAGAAACTTACAGATAGCTTCCGTAGAATGGATTACGACTTCTTTATCATAGGAGCCACCGCCAGAGATATAATCATGCAGCAGATGCTGAGCACGTCATCACGTAGAAAGACAAGAGACTTGGATCTGGCTATAGCTGTTCCAAACTGGCAGGAATTTGATAAAATCAAAAATAGTTTGATTGCGGATGGTTTCGAGAAAGACAAGGCAAAACACCAACGCTTCTATTATGGTGACTATGAGATAGATGTTGTTCCATACGGATATGTCGCTAAGGCAGATGACAACATCTATTGGCCACCCGAAGAAACAATTGCCATGTCCGTAAAAGGGTTTGACGAAGTGCTTTCTGATGCGATAACGGTTAGTATTGATGACAGATTCACTGTAAAGATAGCTTCCTTGCATGGATTATTCTTGCTGAAGTTCAATGCTTGGATGGACAGACATCTAACCACAAACAAGGATGCAGAGGATATGTCGTTCATATTGGACAACTACCTTATGGCAAACTTGAATCGAGAAGCGTATATGGAAGTGTATGATTGGGAAGATTTTGACGAATATGTGGCTGGTGGCTATTGGCTGGCAAACGATTTGGCAAAGTTATTGAACCGAGACCAACTTGCATATTATGCAGACAAAATTGACGAGGAATTGCAGTTGGAGGAGAGAAGCTATTTGATAAGCCAAACTCTCAATTCACAATCGGGTTTGAATTATGACCAAGTAAGGAGAACATGGCAAGTCATTTCAGAAGTGTTTCGCTCTGCTACAGAAGAAAGGAATTTATAATGATAGGTATAAAATATTGTAGTCAAAAAGGCTTATGTGATACAAACCAAGATTTTATCTTGTGCAAACAATTACAAGATGGGAGTTGCATCGCTATCCTTGCCGATGGTATGGGTGGCTTACAATATGGTGAGATTGCAGCAGCCACTGTTGCACAAAGTATTTATAAAATATTGGCCGAACATAATTCTGTGGATATAAGAGAACTGTTAGCAAAGGCTTTTGAACAAGCAGACATTGCAGTTGCAGATAAATGCAAGGCTCTTTGTTGCAAAATGGGAGCAGCAGTTACCGTCTTATACATAAAAGATGATACAGCCTATTACGCATGGCAAGGAAATGTCCGTCTATATTACAAAAAAGAAAAAGGTATACATCAACTTACTGAAGACCACCAGAAGGAAGGTGATAATTGTACTTTTCTGACTCGTTGTGTGAATGGAAGAGGTTTCCGCAACCCTATATCCATTCAAGAAACGAAAATATCAGATATGGATTTGTTGTTTTTATGTACAGATGGATTCTATCAATCCAAGGATTGCATGGATTCTGTTATAGTAGAAAACAAATTGCTAAGTCGTATAGAATACTTGGAAGATGATGCATCCTGCATTCTCATACAGTTGCATAACCCTTGATAAGATAAGAGATATGGCAAAAAAGAAGCATAGAGGACATTACTGTAAGATTTGTGTTGAATACAAGTCGAACGAGTCATTTTCGGTCCTTTTTTTGCCCTTATTTGGGTCGTCATTGAGACCGGCGCCAGTCGTCTATTAAGACCAAGATGAGTCGTCTTGAAGACCGACTTCCAGTACAAGAGAAGCTTTCTTTCGATTGCTGCTGCAAAGGTAAGAAAAAAATAATAAAAGTGCTCAGAAATTTATAGATTTTGCTCATCTCTATATGAATTTTTACAAAATATGATGAAATATGCAGTCCAAATGAAAAAGATATCATGCTATTTTGATTTTTACCACAAAATCTTGTTGGTTTAATAATAAAGTTGTATTTTTGCGGAGAAAAGATTAAATACAGACGATTATGAAAGATTTTACTTTAAGAAAAAGGTTCTTCGATTGTAAAAAGCGGAACCAGTAGTCTTTTTAAAGGCTTTGTTATGTTGGTAGTTCTGATGCTCATGACTACGAGTAGTGCGATGGCAGAAGAACCAAAATTTGAGGTGATTGATGGCTTTCGTTATTTGTTGGATTCTGATACGAAGACAGCAACGCTTTTTCCTAAAGGGAAGGAAAATATTCTGGTGATATCATTATTCCAGAGAAGGTTAAGGGTAATGATGGGGTAGAGTATGTTGTTACTTCATTGGGTGCTGAATGCTTCTCTTTTTGCAGTGGCTTAACCTCTATCACCATTCCTTCATCTGTTACTTCATTGGATAGCTATTGCTTCCGAGGTTGCAGTAGTTTAACCTCTATCACCATTCCTTCATCTGTTACTTCATTGGATGACGGTTGCTTCTCTTATTGCACTAGCTTGACCTCTATCACCATCCCTTCATCTGTTACTTCAATAGGTGACAATTGCTTCCAAGGTTGCACTAGTTTGACCTCTATCACCATCCCTTCATCTGTTACTTCATTGGGTTGGAATTGCTTCTTATATTGTCAAAAACTGGAATCTGTTATTTTTAAAGGTAAGTATTGTGATTACTTCTATTACTCTAATTTAAAAATACCAACGACAAGTATAATTAAGGTTCCAACAGAATACCTTCAGGAATATAAAAATGCTTTTGGACCTAATTATCAATATATCTATGCCTGGAATCCAGACGAAACAGGAGATGATAACAAGCCTGTTACTCAATGCTCTACACCATCTATCTCTTACGAATCAGGCAAATTGATGTTCGCTTGCGAAACGGCTGGAGCAAAGTATCATTATACAATAACTGATACAGATATTAAGTCTGATGCGCTGAGCGAAAATGGAGAAGTATCTCTTTCTGCAGCCTATAATATTTCTGTTTATGCTACAGCAGATGGATATAAAGCATCTGATAAGGCGGAAGCTACGCTTTATTGGATTGATGCAAACTTGGATAATAGTACCAATATCCATATGGTAAAAACACGTGGCGTTGTGGCTTCTGCCCATGATGGTATCATCACCCTCTCTGGTCTTGATAATGGCGAAGTGGTGAAGTTCTATGCTGCTGACGGCAAGTATCTCGGCTCTTCGGTTGCAGCGAATGGTGCAGCCTCTTTTGCCGTAAACGAATCATTAGTTATCGCCAAAGTAGGTAAGGATTCTATAAAGATTGCGGTGAAATAATAATAAAACAATTATATTGCATATAAATTTTCGTATATATGAGGATTGATGGGGTGAGTCGTGAGACTGGACCCCATCTTTTTGTTATATAAGGAGGTATTATAGACATTGCATCGTAATACCTTCAATGATTTTGACCGAAAATGACCATGACCAAATGACCACAGATTCAGGCTCAGGTGCAAAAGTGCGTGGATGTGATATACTAAATTCAGAGCGTCGGTGTATGCCAGGATTTCTGATGCATAGAAGCGTGCTTCGGTTGGCTGTATCACCTTGAAGAAGTAACTTTATTTTATTTGGAAATAAAATTCTCTTAGTCTTTCAAACAGCCGATAGGAACCACATAGACACCGTCTTCTCTGCGAATGGCATAACGGGTCGTGCCTGTCAAGACCATGAGGAAAGAAGGAGACTTCATTTTTGCGTCGTCAATCTTGGATGCCAATAATTTAAGATTTTTGGCTCCTTCCTCAATGTTCTTTTCTCCACCCAGTTTAATTTCTATCAGACCATAACTGCCATTGCGCAAATGTACAACCGCATCACATTCCAATCCATTTCCATCCCGATAATGATATACATTGCCATCGAGGGCATCTGCATAAATTCGTAGGTCTCGAACACACATAGATTCAAAGAACAGTCCCATTGTGCTGAGATCGTTGATTAAATCATTAGGCCCAATACCCAAAGCAGCCACTCCGATGGAAGGGTCGGAGAAGTAGCGAGTGTCTGATGTGCGAATGGCAGTCTTGCTTCTTAGATTGGGATTCCATGCCAGGGAATCTTCCAAGACGAAAATTTTCTTCAGGGCTTCGATATAAGAAGATATCGTATTTCTGTTGGCTGTTATTGTCTCATTTTTCTCAATGTCTGCACATATTGTATTGACTGTAACTTGAGCGCACTGGTTTCTGGCAATGGAACGTAGAATTCTTTTTGCTCTTTCTGCGTCACGAGTAACATTGTCAACACGAGAAATGTCTGAGTTGACGACGGCTTCATAGTATCTGTAAGCCATATCGAGTGCTACGTCCTTACTGACCATGGTGGCTTGAGGCCATCCTCCTCGGCATATGAGCCAAGCCAAGGAGTCTATATTGTGCTGGTTCGTGGCGAAAATGTCAGCAGACGGATTATCGAATAGTTCTTGGATACTGACTTCATTTGAGGAGTCTTCTGATTCTGAAAGGCTCATCGTTCTCATAGTTAACCATGCAAAACGACCTGTTCCTGAATGGTGAATCTTGTTGGTGTCTGCTGGAACAGCAGAGCCTGTAAAGATGAATTGCCCCAATCCATCTCTATGATCAACCTCAAAGCGAGCTGCATCCCAAAGCTGTGGTGCTAATTGCCATTCGTCGATAAGGCGTGGTGTTGCACCTGCAAGCAGTTTTTTAGGCGACAAACTGGCAAGTTCTATGTTTTGGTCAATATATTCTGGGTCATCCATATATACGATGCTTTTAGCTTGTTGCTCAGCTGTTGTCGTCTTGCCACACCACTTGGGACCTTGTATTAATACTGCGCCACAACCTTTTAGTCTGCGAGTTAGCATTTTATCTGCTATTCTTGTTTTATATTGTTTCATTTTGCGTTGCTTTTGGTTGGGTGCAAAGATACACAAAAGTTATTGAATAACAATAGATTAATTGTTAAATTGTACAAGTTATAGCACTTTTATTGTGCAGATTGAGGTAATTCTGTTGTGCAAGTTGAGGCTATTTCGTTGTGCAAGTTGAGGATTTGAGTTTTCTCATCATTTATGGCTATCGTTACTTGATAATCCTCGAAAAAACCTCACCCAGGTTTTGCCATGTCGAAGAATTCACTTATCTTAGTGTAGCGAAAAAAGAGGGTGTGTCACAGACTTATGACACACCCTCTTAACTAAAAAGTTCTAATGAAAAATACAAAGAGTTCGTTTAAGAACGGATTATCAATCCTATCCCATACAACTTGACATGCCCAAAGAAGTGGCGATTGCCGTCAAGAAACTGATGGCGATTTGAAGAATGGTCTTCCAAGTATCTGCTTTTATTTTACTCATTTTGATTCTATTTTAAAGGTTAAACTTATATTTTTGTGTGTTTCACATGAGGTTAATTTTCCCT
>SAMEA3663069__coassemble_1582_pt1 | contig 6675 bp, 6 predicted proteins | sample SAMEA3663069__metabat2_high_PE_005 | metagenome-assembled genome bin SAMEA3663069 (sample SAMEA3663069) | pig gut metagenome | biome: pig gut; feature: pig-associated habitat; material: faeces | place: France | collected 2012
ATATAATGGAGGCTGCTTCTGGCAGCCTCTTTTGTTTTGTCAATACAAATGAAATCACGAAAATGCTATTTAGCTTTTTCCCAAACTATCATTCGTTAAGTATTCTTAACACAGTTTTTTCGTTTTTTTTCAACAAACATATTAACTTTGCAGCCGAAAATGTCAAGAGTAGCCTTGTGTACAAGGTGATGCCAACCGAGCAGAACAGCCACGGTGGAGCATCGACATGAAAAGTATAAACTTTTAAATAAAATCTTTATGGAAAGAAATCAAATCAAGTTTAGAAACATTTGCACTGTTCATCATATTAATGGTGAACCTTATTGGTGTATCGGCATTTTTGCCTATATGCTTCTTTTGTCGTGTCTATACATGACATTGTAATCCATTTAAGCATTACGAACTGATTTAATTCAGTGCCAACCGGTTCAGAATAACGGTGGCAAACATGCGATTAGTCAAAAAAAACGCTAATAAAATTCTGATTATGAATAAATTATCATCAAATTCATACGGTTCAAACCGCTCAAAACTTAACACTCTTATAAATTCACTCGGACGTGTAGAGAAGTATGATGCTACACAGGTTCATTGTTGCTCATTTGCCAAAGCAAGTGACATAGCAGACGGTATAAAAGTCCGTTTTTCAAATATGGCAGGTGGTTATCCTTTCTCTTTTTTAGGTATCACATGGAAAGACTCAGAGACGCTTTATTTGTGTGGCGAGTTTTCAGATGCTTCTGACAAGCATCTGTCTGTACAAAAGGAAATGCAGCGTCAGACAAGTGGCTTTGCTGCAAAACGCTTTGTCAAAAAGAGAAACAAAGCTAATATCCGTCAAGATTTTGCAGACTTCCGCATACAATGGATGCTCTATGTTGTATGGCAGAAGTGTATGGGTAATGCCGACTTTGCAAATTTACTCTTAAAGCTGCCACATGACGCTATCATCATAGAGGACACGACCAAACAACATGGTGACACCAAAGAAGTTTGGGGATGCACCAACCAAGCGTTATCAGCAAAAAGAGCTGAGGTAAAAAAGGAAACCGTCCGACAGGCTAAAGCGAGCAATCCAAAGATTAGCAAGACTGCATTGAAGCGTTTGGTAAACAGTGAGACTTGCAAAGTCAATGGCATTGGAACGTTTGTCGGTCAGAATAACTTAGGAAAGATTCTCATGATTTGCCGTGATTGTCTTATACAAGGCTTAGAGCCACCAATAGACTACAACTTCTTGGAGACGAAGGATATTCACATTTTAGGCAAACGTATTTCATTCACACATTAAATATATTAGAACATGATACATAGTAACACAGAACAACCACAAAACAGCATCACCCTAATGAATGGTGTTGTACTTGAGTGTTTCCCAAAAGAATCACATCAAGGCGACTTTATACCCGATAAAATGAAATTGGATGCAACAGGTACGTATCTGAGTATTGGCAACAAGCCATGTAAGCCTCAACCACGAACAACTGTAGAAATGGAACGACAAAAGAAACTCTTCACTGACAACGCTTTCTATTTGTTGGCACATCAAGAGCGCATAATGCGTGACAGTAGAATGTTTCTTGCTCCTGTAGCCGTTCAAAATGGGCTTGCTTACATAGGCACATCGGGCTTCAATGCCCCAACATTGGGCATATACTTGGAGTGGTGGAATGAATGTCCTATAGCTTTGCGAGTAGATAAAGAGAGCCGTAGAAGTCTTGTGTTTCACTTGGCAGGCAGTCCGTTGAGCGGAGCAAACCGCTGTGCTGAGGTTTATGAGGATGGAAGAACAGAATCGGTACAAGTTTCTTCATTCATAAGCCATTGGCGACCATTCACTGCAATCAATACACGTTATGATGAGGCAAAGCACACGTATCAAGCCTACACACTTGAACAGGTGCTCGATATCTTACATACTGAAGATGGTGAAAGATGGGACTATTCAGCAGAAATCAATGAACGCTTTATGCAATCTGAGATAAACGAATTGAAAAAGAAAGTAGAGCGACTAACCAAAGAATCAGAAAAATGGTACTCTATGTATGCAGATACCTATATGAAGTACAAGGATGCTGAGATTAGTGAGGCTTTTTCAACTTTTCAATCCTTCAGAGAGGAGTGTGAGGCTCAAATCAACTCTTTCAAGATGCGTAAGCGAGCATTGAAGGCTGATTTGAAAAGCAATCGCATGGATAACATCTCTTATCAGCGCACGTTGACGCCACTGAACAAGCAAATAAGAGAGTTGGAGTTTAGGGTAAGTACTAAAAAGTATGAGTTAATCAACAAATACCTTTCAGAAGGTATTAGTTACGATACGATAGAAAGTTACATGAACAAAAAGAATAACATTTAAAAGTAAGAACAATGATTGAAAAAGTAAATCCAAGCCATCCGGATAAGGTGGCAGACAGAATCGCAGGTGCATTAGTTGACCTTGCGTACAAGCGAGAAGAAAACCCAAGAATTGCTGTAGAGGTATTATTGGGGCATGGTGTGGCAAACCTCATCATCGAAAGTAGTGTGGCATTCACGCAAACTGAGGTTGAGGCTGTTGTTTTTCGTATCACAGGACAAAAGAACCTCAAAGTGCAGCTCGTAATGGTGCAGCAAGACCCTATACTTGCAAGCAACCAAGACGGCGAAGTTCGCTGTGGCGATAATGGTATCTTTAAGGGTGTTCCGCTAACTGATGAGGAAAAAGAACTTAGTAAGATTGCCCACGACATATACAAGGCATATCCTTCCGATGGCAAGTATGTATTAGGCAATGGTAAGCTGATAATATGTCAGAGCAATGCTAAGACAAAGGAATTGAAGAGCCTCTACCCTACTGCCGTGGTTAATCCACTTGGAGATTGGACTGGTGGAACAGACGTTGACGCAGGTGCTACAAACCGCAAACTTGGCTCTGACATGGCTCAGTCTGTTTCGGGCGGAGGAGTGCAGGGCAAGGACCTAAGCAAAGCAGACGTTTCAGTCAATATCTATGCGTTCCTTAAAGCACAAGAAACAGGTAAACCTGTGGAGTTATTCTGTGCCATTGGTGATACAGAGATTGATGGGAAGCCATATTCTGAGATTGTAGAAATTGCTCGCCAATACATCAAACAAATTGGTGGATTTGAGCGTTTTGCCGAGTGGGGATTGTTCTAAAAAGCAAGCAATATGTACCGTTTTGATATCGATATTAATCCTGTAATCGCAGGCAAAGAGATTCATTTGGAAGGCATTTGTGAAATGCTTTCTTCTGATACTTTCAAAGTTACAATGACAGAACCTTATAAAGGATTGTCTGTTACCAAACACTTTGATGATGCAGAAGAAATGGATATGGATGCAACCTTTTCAAAGGTTGAAAAGGACTTGATCACGCTGTTTGAACAAGAAACGAAGCGCATAGAATCAAAGTAATAAATAGATTCATACGCATTGGAAACTGCCAAGTGTTGAGTGTAAAAATGTACAAGAAAGGGGATTTGTTGACAATCAGTAATTTACGTCAACGAATCCCCTAACTTATTGAATTTAAATTAATTCATCTTTATTTGAGTGGCAGTTTATCGGCATTCCGAATACTCCCACGCAAGCCACGGTAGATATCATCTGCATCCTAGAGAATACGTACCTTCTCTAGAATAGTAAGCGGCTCTGCATTTATACAATTGTAGTCTTCTCATTTGTTCATACCTTTGCACCATAATCCGTCGGAACGACTAACGGTAAGGGCGAACCGGTCACAAATTGTGACCGGTTACAAGATAATGAGGTTATAGTAAGATGATTGATCTGGTCGCAAATTTCGACTGGTTTAACAGCTTGAAGCTCGTTACGGCTCGTTCATATACATACACAGAACTTATATCCAACAACTCATCGCCCACCAGCTGATTTCCACTTGCACAACAGGTGTTGGGCGAGCGCATATCAGCTGTTATGCAAGCGCACAACAGCTGTTGTGCGGCTGAAGATATAGGCTTCTCCGGCTTATAACATTAATTCTTCCGGCAACAAGTAAAGGTTACTCCGAAGACTATTTACGTAAAAACGATGCAACAACGATAGTACTTACAAGCAACAGCGATAGTACTTACAAGGCGCAAAGACGTTACTGAGAGATCGCCATGATAGTACTGCCGATGCGTAAAGCGGCTTGTAGCGTTTATTGCCTCACTATGGCACAACATTGCCCCTTACCAGGGCAATAATCTGCCATTGCCAGGCACCAAACGATACGTCGGGAGTTTTTTTTATAAAAGCACCACTCTTCTTTTTACTCTTCACTCTTCACCAAATCGGCTGAAACCCCGATAAACACAGGGGTTGCGAGAGGTGAAGAGTGACGCTCCACTCTTCACCACTCTTCACCACTGTTCACATTCGGATTGCGCACGGAATTGAATCGGAAGCTCGCCCTGTTCGGCCGGGGGCTGAAACCACTTTTTTTACGTCCCACAGATTTTTACAGATTTTCCGAAAGCGGCTCCGGGTGAAGAGTGGGTGAAGAGTGGCGCAAGCTCTTCACCCGTGCAAGTTTCTAAGTTACAGATATTTATGTCCTTCCGGTGAAGAGTGAAGAGTGTTTTTGAAAGTGGCTTAAAATTCCGGCGGATTGCAAATCAGCCAGAACGCCTGGTGGGGAGGCATGGGTGAACATCGAAGGTGTTGATGCGAACAAAGTTTATGCTATAGCCTGTTGATTTTATACAAGAAAGGGGATTTGTTGACAATCAAGCTATTACGTCAACGAATCCCCTAACTTATTGAGTTTAAATTAATTCATCTTTATTTGAGTGTCTGTTTATCGGTATTCCGATTATTCCCACTCGATTGTCGAAGGTGGTTTTGAAGAGATGTCATAACATACACGGTTTACACCCTTCACCTTATTAATAATCTCATTACTTACCTTAGCCATGAAATCATAAGGAAGATGTGCCCAGTCAGCAGTCATCGCATCAGTACTGGTTACAGCACGCAAGGCAACCGGGTGCTCGTATGTACGCTCATCACCCATCACACCTACTGAACGGACAGTAGAAAGCAATACGGTACCAGCCTGCCAGATCTGATCGTAGAGAGAAACCTCGATCTCGCCATTCTGCATGTCAGCAGGAACACCGGCAGCCAGGACGCGGCGAGCTTCCTCACCACTCAACTTCACCTTATACTCACGCAAGCCACGGATATAGATATCGTCAGCATCCTGAAGGATACGTACCTTCTCAGGAGTGATATCGCCCAAGATACGGACAGCCAAACCAGGACCTGGGAATGGGTGACGAGTAATCAGGTGCTCTGGCATACCCATAGAGCGACCTACACGGCGAACCTCATCCTTGAACAACCACTTCAATGGCTCGCACAACTGAAGGTTCATCTCCTTAGGAAGACCACCTACGTTGTGATGGCTCTTGATTACCTTACCGGTGATGTTCAAGCTCTCGATACGGTCAGGATAGATAGTACCCTGAGCCAACCACTTGGCACCAGTCTGCTTCTTAGCCTCAGCATTGAAAACCTCCACGAAGTCACGGCCGATAATCTTACGCTTCTCCTCTGGATCTGTAACACCAGCCAAGTCAGCAAAGAACTTCTCTGATGCATCAACGCCGATTACATTCAGACCCAAGCACTTGTAATCCTCCATTACATCACGGAACTCGTTCTTTCTGAGCATACCGTGATCAACGAAGATACAGGTAAGGTTCTTACCGATAGCCTTGTTCAGGAGAACGGCAGCAACACTTGAGTCAACACCACCAGAAAGACCGAGGATAACCTTGTCGTCACCCAACTGTTCCTTCAACTCAGCAACTGTTGTCTCAACGAAAGAGTCAGCACTCCAGTCCTGCTTGCTGCCACAGATATCTACCACGAAGTTCTTCAAGAGCTGTGTACCCTGCAAAGAGTGGAACACCTCTGGGTGGAACTGTACAGCCCAAACAGGCTGCTTGGTAGAAGCATAAGCAGCATACTTCACATTGGCAGTAGAAGCGATGCACTTATAGTCCTCAGGAATCGCAGTGATGGTATCACCATGACTCATCCAAACCTGAGAGTTCTCGATGAATCCCTTGAACAAAGGATTCTCCTTGTCGAACTGCTCCAAGTTGGCACGACCATACTCACGGCTGTCTGCAGCCTCCACCTTACCGCCCTGGGCGTAAGAGAGGAACTGAGCACCGTAGCAGATGCCGAGCACAGGAATGCGGCCAATAAACTGGCTCAGATCTACCTTGAAAGCTTCCGGATCATGAACGGAATAAGGGCTACCGCTCAAGATGACACCAATCACAGATGGGTCATCCTTTGGAAACTTGTTGTAAGGCATAATCTCGCAGAAGGTATCAAGCTCACGGACACGACGGCCAATCAGCTGTGTGGTCTGTGAACCGAAATCCAAAATAATAATCTTCTGTTGCATATTGTCTAATTTATAATTTATAATTCTTTCAGGAACGCCTCCGCTTCTTTCAGCGTCTCCTGCTTTCCCACATCCATCAGCTTGAGGTCGTTCTTCACGTATCCCTCAATGCGAACCTTGTCGCAATGCTTCAGATAGAAATCCATGATTGGGAACTTATCCGGTTCCTCCTCCATCAATGGGAAGAGTGATGGGGCTACCATGTGGATGCCCGAGAAAGCATACATCTTATAATCTTTAGGATT
>SAMEA3663069__coassemble_1639_pt1 | contig 6493 bp, 5 predicted proteins | sample SAMEA3663069__metabat2_high_PE_005 | metagenome-assembled genome bin SAMEA3663069 (sample SAMEA3663069) | pig gut metagenome | biome: pig gut; feature: pig-associated habitat; material: faeces | place: France | collected 2012
GTCGTTTTACAAGTAAATTCCCACGAAACCCTATAGGTTGCGGATTTGAGGATAAAGTTCTTACTAAAAAGATACTTACTAAAAGACTATTGGCTTGGCTCATCTGGTACAAAGCAAGTCCTGACGTTTCGGATCAGATGATAGAGCAAGCGATTGATGAACTTTTGGATCAGAATCGTCTGTTCTATCAGCGTGATATGGAAACCATGACGGTTTACCAGAAAAATTTCCTCATTGCTGTCTTAATATGGAATGTAATTTGTTGATTTCCAGGGATATAGCTTGTGGGAAATCAGCATGACCTAACGAAGCGCTTTATTAGCATCTAACGAAGCGCTTTATTAACACCTAACGAAGCGCATCATTAGACCTTAATAAAGCGCTTTCTTATATTTTGTACTTGCGCTTCTATTGAGAACTTGCCTAGTTTCTATCAGAATAATGCAATAGGCTTCAACTGCTTACGAAGCCGCTTTCATTGCTCTACGAAATAGGCTTCATTGACTATCGAAGCCGCTTTCATTTTTCAAGGCTTTTCTATTCAAAGCTTTCAATAGGGGTGCTGAGTAGTTACCTAAGGGGATTTGAACTTAAAATAAGCATAATAGGAGGCGATGATTAACCTTAATAGAAGCTAATGGTTAGTCTTAATAGAAGCTTGAATTAGCCTCAGCAGTCAACCCAGGATGGGAATAAGAGAGAAACGAATGTCTTTCTTTATTGTAAATATTTCCTTCTAGATTTTGCCAACTCGTTTTTAGTCGATGTAGCTCTCAAGAAATGGATTTCAGCATAAAAACGATTCTCTTTTTACAACTTTTCGCATCAAAGAATACTAGTAATGCTTTATTATGATCTCATGTTGTACGACTATATAATCCCATGTCGTACGACAATAGTGATGCAATCGTACGTTTATAGGGACCCATGTCGTACGACATGAGAGCCTTATAAACATTATTCTTCAATCACGAAAATCCTAACTGTCTGATTTTCAGTACCTTCTTTTCCTTGTTCATATTTTCAATATTCACACACAAATAAGATTCAGTTGAAAATACAGAAATCTCAGCAAGGAAAATGTAAAGAGAAACTCACGAATGCCTCTGATTAATAATATGATGAAGGGTGATGAAGGGTTGAAATGCACCCTTCACCCCCTGAAACTCCGATAAACACATGGGATTCAGGCGGAAAGATGAAGGGTGACGAGTTTTTATGAGTACCGTTTCTAAAAAGATCCTGATATTCGATAAATACCCCTATATTTCCAAAATGCTTGTTTACGGCACTAATGTGCCCTGACTGGAGCACTTTTAGGGCACAGAGAACTATAGTGCTAACTCTCAGAGATAGTGGTGCTATCTCTGAGAGATGATGGTACTATCTTTCTGAGATAATACTGCAAGTCTTTTTAGAGTTTATCCTCTCATATATAAAGAACTACGAAATATGTAAAAATGTACGGTATTTTACTGAACTTTTGCATATCAGGAAGTTAAAGGAGTTAAGGAGTTAAGACGTATGTCTTGCTGCTTAAAAACTACGCCAAAAAGACTGTTGTCTTAACTCCTCAGCGACCGTAGGGAGCGATAACTCCTTTAACTTCTGAGCTTGCGAAACTTGAATTTTATAAAATTATCCGTAGAATATTACCGCATTTGTTTTACCAAAACATAGTTGTTTGCGAACACACAAAAAAGTGAAATAAAAATTTCATTTCAACAGGATTGTAATTGGGTGCAACGAAAAATATAATTGTCTTCAATGCGTAGCTACATAAGACAATATAATAAACTTTTAATAGGTAAATCTATGAATTTAAGAAGAATTTCAGCTTCATGTTTTTGTTTGTTGCTGGCAGGAAATTTAGCAGTTTCAGCTCAAACAGTGACACTCGGTTATGGTACCGTCAAGAAGAATGACTTTACCTCAATAAATTTTAGTTAAGTTAAGTTTAAGAATGGCTTCTGCTCCGGCAGAAGCCATTCTTTTGCAATATATTTCTGTTATTTCCTTCCGAAGTCGGCTGGGATTTCGCCCCAAGTCTTGGTATCCCATTTCAGAATAGGGATGGTAACCTGATGGGTGCGGAGCCAGTTCTCTGCGCGGGCTATAATCTGATGGAGCTGCGCAGTCTGGGGAGTATGTTCCAACTTGGTCTTGCATTGTTTCTTTTTTACCCACAGCTGGGCATTCACGCTGTCGCTGTAGATTACCTTGTCAGTAATCCCCCTTTGTTCCATCAGGGCAAGGGCGTGGACTATGGCGAGGAACTCACCGATATTATTGGTGCCGTGAAGTGGACCGTAGTGGAAAACCTGTGCTCCCGTCTGCAGGTCTATGCATTGGTATTCCATCGGACCGGGATTGCCGGAACAGGCTGCATCTACAGCCCAGGCATTTGCCATTACTTCATTGGGCAATGGTAAAACGGTATCGTTTCTCCATGATGGAGGATTCACAGGCATATTACTCATATTTCTATTATTTCTGTTGGGGTTAAAAAAGCAAATGAGCATGTCCCAATCTTTCTGTTGGGACGATGCTCATTATTTGTCAATAGTCAATATTCTTATTAAATTGTAGGTTATTATATCTTGAATTTCCTTTCTTATAGAGAATTCTTACATAATAATAAACCCCCTACATTAGGATCATTACATTCTTTCTGGAACCTCGATGCCGAGAAGGGCCATACCGTTCTTCAAGATCTTAGCGACATTGGCTGCAAGAACCAGACGGGTGGTCTTCTCTGCCTCGCTCTCAGCATTCAGGATGCTGTAGTCGTGATAGAACTGGTTGAACTCCTTGGTCAACTCGTAGCAGTAGTTGGCAATACCTCCAGGGTTGTAGTTGTTGCCTGCATCGGCTACGGTTACAGCGAAGTCGTTCATCTTCTGGATGAGGTCGATCTCCTTCTCGTTGATAGGTGCATCAGCGCCCAACTCTGCAGGAATCTCGATGCCCTCGGCAGCAGCCTTGCGCATGATGCTGCGGATACGAGCGTAGGTATATTGGATGAAAGGACCTGTATTGCCGTTGAAGTCGATACTCTCCTCTGGATTGAAGAGCATATTCTTGCGGGCATCTACCTTGAGAATGAAGTACTTTAATGCTCCGAGACCCACGATGCGTGAAATCTCCTGGCGCTCTTCCTCGCTCATATCCTTGAACTTGCCCAGCTCATCGCTGGTCTGGCGAGCATCCTTGATCATCTCTGCCATCAGGTCATCTGCATCTACTACAGTTCCCTCGCGGCTCTTCATCTTTCCGTTAGGCAATTCTACCATACCGTAAGAGAAGTGAACCAAGTCCTTACCCCACTTGAAGCCGAGACGGTCGAGCAGGATAGAGAGTACCTGGAAGTGGTAGTTCTGCTCGTTACCTACTACGTAGATCATCTTGTCGATAGGGAAGTCCTTGAAACGGAGGTCGGCAGTACCGATGTCCTGAGTCATATAGACAGAAGTGCCGTCAGAACGGAGCAGGAGCTTCTGGTCGAGACCCTCGTTGGTGAGGTCTGCCCATACTGAGTTATCGTCCTTGCGGAAGAAGAGACCCTTCTCCAATCCTTCCTCTACCTTCTTCTTACCTTCGAGGTAAGTATTTGACTCATAATATATCTTGTCGAAACTTACACCCATCATCTTGTAAGTCTCATCGAAGCCAGCGTAAACCCAGTTGTTCATCTTCTGCCAGAGTGCACGAACCTCAGGATCGTTGTTCTCCCACTTGACGAGCATTTCGTGAGCCTCCTTGATCAGCGGAGCCTCTGTCTTTGCTTTCTCTGTGGCAGCTTCTTCGTCCATACCCTCCTTCATATACTGAGTCTTGAGCTCTGCGATTTCCTCACGGTAGTGCTTGTCGAAAGCTACATAGTAGTCGCCGATGAGGTGATCGCCCTTCTTGCCGGAAGTTTCTGGAGTTTCGCCATTGCCCCACTTGAGCCAAGCGAGCATTGACTTACAGATGTGAATACCACGGTCGTTGACGATGTTGGTCTTGATCACCTTGTTGCCGTTTGCCTCCATGATCTGAGCCAAAGACCAGCCGAGGAGGTTGTTGCGCACGTGACCGAGGTGGAGAGGCTTGTTGGTGTTAGGAGAAGAGTACTCGATCATGACGAGTGGGCTGTTCTCTGTAACAGGCTTCTCACCGAACTTAGGGTCAGCATTGATAGTGTTGAGGAGCCCTACCCAAGCGGCAGGAGCGATAGAAAGGTTGAGGAAACCTTTTACTACATTGAAGTCTGCGATAACATGAGCGCAGTTTTTCTTCAAGTACTCACCGATTTCCTGTGCAGTATCCTCAGGTTTCTTCTTAGATATCTTGAGGAATGGGAATACGACGAGGGTAAGGTTACCTTCGAAATTACTCTTGGTCTTCTGCAGGGCTACCATTTTCTCTGGCACGTCCTGACCATAAAGCTCTTTCACCGCAGCGATTACTGAGCTGATGATTTCGTTTTCTATCTTCATTATCTTAAATGTATCTTTTTTACCGGTAATATTTTTCTATGCCTGGTCAAAAGCCCTCATCCGAGGGGCAAATCGCTCCGAATGGAGCATAAGTTTGACTTAGCGGCTGCAAATTTACAAATAATTATTGAATTACGCAAAGAAATGTTGCGCATTATATATTTTTTTATTTCATTTTTTAAAGAAATGGAAAATAGGACGTTTCTTTCTACAATTCTATTGCGTTTGCAGCTATTAAAATAAAGCGTATAAAATGAAAGAAGCGTATCATGAATTCCATGATACGCTTCTTGACTGAATATATTGAAGTATTCTTATCCTTCGAGTATGATTTCAGCCACGTCTTCTGGTGAATTCCAAAGGATTCCATCCTGCAGTTCGTCATCGGTAAAACCGTTGAGTGCCTCTTGAGCTTCCTTAGGAGTGATGGCAGGAGTGCCGTCCTCATTCTTTGCATCGAGCAGTGCTTGAAAGATGGCTGCTCTGTATTCTTCGATTGTCATCATAGTCTAATAATATTGGTTATGTTATTACTTTATGGTGGCAAAATTAATGTATTTTTTTGAAAAAACCAAGCGAATTGTCTGTTTTTTTACGACTTTAATTGCTCTTTTATGATTTGACGGGCGGTTTCGGGGCAAGCCTACTTTTCTGAAAGATACGCCTTCCGGTTTATTTTCCCGTTGAAGGTGCGCTGGATGTTTTCTACTTGCTCATATTGGGTAGGAATTTTATAGGGTTCGAGCTTGTCGCGAAGTGCTAAGGCTATCTCCCGTTTGTTGCACGGATGATTCCCATCGAGCACAACTAATAGTTTCAGAATGGTGCCCAAAACCCGATGGTTGGCAGGAATACAGATGCAGTCCTTGATAAACGGAAGGCTGAGGGCTGCATCTTCCACTTCATCAGGAGCCACTTTATAACCGCCCACATTGATGATGTCGCCATCCCGTCCCTTGAGCCTCAAATGTCCTTGTTCGTCAACAGTTCCCCGGTCGGAGGTGTAGAGGACTCCTTCTTTCATGATAGAGCGGGTCAGGGCTTCATCACCATAATAACCACTCATGAGCGTTTTCCCTGTGCAGGCGATTTTCCCGTCTTCACCGATGATGAAACCTGCATGCTTCATCGGTTTGCCTACACAACCAACCAGGCATTCGTCGTGCTGGAAATCATAGGTAGAGATGATGCCCGTCTCGGTGGAAGCATACGTGTTGTAAAGGCGGCTCTGGGGCAGGATAAAGCACCCTTCTGATGCCAGCATTATTTACCAGTATGGAGATCCACTCATCTGGATGTGCAGATTCCCATTGGTCTATAGCAGCCTCTATCTGTTGAGGCTGAGACGCATCAAAGGGCAGGAGTTCAGCATAGCCGCCCTCTTGCTCAATTTCCTGTTTTACCTGTTCCGCCGCCTCATGGTTGTTCAAGTAATTGATTGAGTCTACTTGAAAAAGTCAGAGCACTATCAATTTGAAAGTTAAACAGCAAAAATAAGCCAAAAACAGGCTCATAAATGCAATTTTTCATATAGAAAGGCTCTTCTTATGCTTTTTAGTTTTAAACTGTAAGCATTTTGAAGTACTCCTCTGTTTTGATGGCACTTTTTAAAGTGGGCTCTTGATTCAAGTTTCGCAAGTTCAGAAGTTAATGAAGTTAAAGGAGTTATCGCTCCCTACGGTCGCTGAGGAGTTAAGACAATAGTCTTTTTGGCGTAGTTATTAAGCTGCAAGACATACGTCTTAACTCCTTTAACTTCCTGATATGCGAAAGTTCAAGTAATTGATAATTGTGCAGAAGCCCCGTTTGGCAAGTCGTAAAGCCACGGCTTTTCCAATACCTCTTGACGCTCCTGTAACTAAAGCATATTTCATCTTTTCCGTTATTCAGTTGATATTTACATGTGCTATTTCCTGAGAAACGAGCACATAGTTGTTTGCAAAGGTAAGAAAAAAATACCTTAATTCCGCAACACTATAATTTAATATTTTTTATAAGCACCTGAGCAACAA
>SAMEA3663069__coassemble_1651_pt1 | contig 6458 bp, 7 predicted proteins | sample SAMEA3663069__metabat2_high_PE_005 | metagenome-assembled genome bin SAMEA3663069 (sample SAMEA3663069) | pig gut metagenome | biome: pig gut; feature: pig-associated habitat; material: faeces | place: France | collected 2012
ACAGCAGCGGGACTGTCCGGGCTTCTCACCCGATTCCCTTTTAATCACTACGCACAAACCATGCCTGCGGCGGCAGGAAGTGGCAGCAAACCAATTGCGCTTGCAAAGGTACAATAAAAAAAATGAATAAAAGATTATTTTACCTGCTTTTTTATTCTACAAGCGATAAAATAATCTTTCATTCATTTCCTGGTTTATTCTTTTACTTCCTGATTTTATCTTTTTACTCCTTGAGCATTTTATGTTTTCTGAAACATTTATCCTTTTAGGATTTTCTGAAGTTCGGCGAAATCATCAATGATCCATTCTGCAGCGGCAAGCTGCTCACGGGTTCCGTTTCCATAAGTTACGGCACAGGCCCTGCAACCGGCATGATGCGCCATATCCACATCGAAATTCATGTCACCAACCACTAAGGTTTCTTCAAGCATATTCTTCACGTCATCAGGCGAAGTTACAGGATTTTTCATTCCTCTCATCTCTCCCAGTGCCTTGAATACCATATCGGGTGCAGGCTTCACATGCTCCACATCATCGCCCGCCACAATAGAGGAGAAAATATCCTCCAACTGCATCTGTTTCACATATCCATCCAGCGAGCAATGGTTTCTGCTGCTTGCCATTCCCAATACAAATCCGCGATGATGCAACTCCCTGAGTGTTTCTATCACATGAGGAAATGGCTTTACGATCATCGTTTGCTTGTTTTCCAGAAATATCTCGCGATAAGTAGCAGCACTCTCCATCCCTTCCTCATCACTCATATCAAAGAGCGAGACGAAAGCCTCATCCAGTCGTAAACCGATAGTCTTGGCACATTCCTCATCCGATTTCACTTCGAGATGTCTCGCCTTCATCGTGTCCTGCAAAGTCTTGACGATCAGACTTTGAGAATCTCCGATCGTACCGTCAAAGTCAAAGATAATATATTTCATGTTTCTTCTATAAACTGTTTAAAATCTATTATTGTAAAGATAACTTTCCCGAGATTTCTCTTTACGATTGCAAAATTAACGATATTTTGCGACTCCACCAAATTTGGGGCGACGATTAAGCTCCACATTGTATCTTTAACAACTTTTACTGATAGAACGGCGAATGTTGAATATTACATAAATTCTTATGCAAAAGTTTGCAGATAGTGAAGAAAAAGCGTATATTTGCCGTAAGAACAGTAAAGGAATTCATTATGAAGAAGAAATTAGTTTTGACAGCAGCTGTCATAGCAGCTCTGTCAGTTGGTTCCTGCAATAGCAAGAAGACCAACAACCAGGAAGCTGACCAAGATAGTCTCAGCTATACAGAGAAGGATTCTCTCGAATCCAATGCCTTCGTCCTCGATTCTATCGCAGGTACTTACGAAGGAACACTCCCTGCAGCCGATTGCCCAGGTATCAAGACCGTGCTCACACTCAATGCCGACAGTACTTACCAGTACTCAGCCGACTATATCGAGCGCAAGGATGGTCACGACGAAGCAAGCGGAATCTTCAAGATGCTGGCTAATGGCGTAGTAGAAATCACCCGCCCTTCAAGTGGCGAGAAGTCATACTACAAGGTAAAGGATGCCCAGAGCCTCATCATGACCGATTCTCTCGGCACAGAACCAGAGGGCGCAATGGCCAAGCACTATGTGCTGACCAAGAAGAAATAAGCCCAGACTTCAACCGTCAGTATCGTCTCAAAGGACGATATCTGACGGTATAAATCTGGTTGAAGTAATCCACCCATTCATTCGGCTCCTTATCGTCGCTTCTGACAATACGGATGCCATAAAACCGGGTGCCCGTCTCCTTGTATTCCTTGAATCTCGACAGCATAGTCTGCGAGGGATTTGGAATCAGGAAGTCGGTTATCCAAAGTACGTCTGCATTCACATAATGCAATCCATCATGATCGAGCAACTCGAACATCTGGCTCATCATTTTTTTCGCAGATGTTCCTCCTCCGATAAAAGGGAGATGACTGGCTGATGCCGTATCTTCCACACCTTCCACGATGTTGATTCCAATCTTCTTCAGCCGTTCCACCTTTCTCTTTGCCATGAGATCGATGGCACGTGTACTCACCGAGAAATCTATCAGGAAACAGTCTCGCTCCAGTTCTTCTGCCGTTTCTTCTATCAGAGAAATGAGCGTGGAAGAAATTCTTTCAGGAGTACCATACATACTCGCAGAAGTATCGAGGCAGACTATCATAGGACCCTTGCGGGAGGCATGTGTAAAACCGAGTTTGCGGGAAGGCTTAGCCATCTCACTCTTGTAGCGGAAAGTCTGCAACCTACGCGTGCGATACTTATATATAAAGAGTCCCTCCATGTCCTCATCACTGTATTGTGCAAGTTCGAGCGGAAGAAGCGAGTTGAGATCATCGCCCACGGTAATGCCCTCAATATCACTTCCTGATGAATGTTCCATCTTCATATCGACACCCGAAGCGATGGTCAGCCGGTCCTTACCATCGGCATCCGCCACACGTCCCATCTTCGCTACAATCTCCTTGATTTCAGGATATTGATCCTGTATTTTCATATCGTTCAGTCGGCGCTCAAATTCCGTCTCTGTCCAGGCGTTCTTCATCATTTCCCATGCCTGAACCGCCCGCTGTTCAGAAATACCCTTCAACTTCATATTGCGGGTTATCTGATCCATCATGCGGACCAATCCAGACTCGAAATGAGTCTGTCTGAGCGCTATGAAGTCCTTCAGTTTAGAAATCACCTGCTGCTCTATACAAGCCTTCCAATCCCTTACCAGCCGTTCCCAGTTCTCAGCTTTGGAAGCGCCGATAGAGGAATGCAACCTGTCAGTATCTCCATCATGAATTTCTCCATTATGATTAGCTTGAATAGACTCCTCCCCGAAAAGCTGGAGGAAGAAAGTTTTGTCGAATCCATCATTCCGATGCTCCTCATCAATCTGATCAAGCAAGGATCTCCAAACCTCTTCGTTCATCCTACGGAAGGGAGTCCAGTCGAGCACATCATCAGCCCGATGACTTTCCGTCCAGGCTCTCTGTCGCTGGAATCTCATGTGGTGAACACATTCCACGATGAATTTTCCTACAGTCTCATAGAAAATCTTGCTCTTGATTCTGCTGTTAACCACCTGGCGCTGGAATTTCTGCACCTCTTCACCTGTCTCTGCAATAGTAACTTTCAAGGTAAAGAGGTGAATCAGATAATCCTTGAGCGGATCTTCCTTCAAATCCCAAGGCATGACTGTACTTGCCGGATCAGGAATTTTCACCTGTCCCGACTTGCAGAAATCATCCAGTATTTTCAGGTAGAACTGGGATTCAACCAAGTCCTTATTGGTCTGATATTTCATTTTTCCATCAGATATTCAGCAAAGATGCGGGCAGCACTCTCCACCTTTGCAGCACAAGGGCGAGATTTGTAGTATTCTGCCGTACGGGCTGAAGCCACATAACTGGACTGTGCCTTCTCATATCCTTTCAGACCGAGGATTTCAGCACAGATGATACTGCCATTCTGCTGCTTTGACTTAGCTAACAAATCCTGCACTACCTTGTAGCAGGCAGACTTACCTTCCCGGTCGTCGCCTTCGGTCTGACCACAGTCCAGCCCCACCAGTACGACAATACCTGATACTGCGCCACACATCATGCGCATTCTACCCACTCCGCCGCCGAAGCCAGCACCGATACGTTTAGCCATTGTTTCATCGAGACCATACAGATCAGCAAAAGCAGCCACCACAGACTGGCAGCAGCCATAGCCCTGCATGAAATTCTCCACTGCCTGATGCACACGAGCCTCCAGTTCAGGAGACAATATTTGATTTTCTTGATTCATATTTCCTAAATTATTTCACTTTCTCTATTCTAACTCCGTACGCTCCACTTAATCCTCATACAGTTTCATTGTGTCCTGTCTTGTGAAGGCAAGTTCCTTATAGAAGTCTCTCAGATAAGCTGAGATTTCATTTTTATCATCAGACGAAACAAAGAGATTCTCACCCAAACGTCTCTCCAGCGAACTCAGATTATCTGAGAGGGTTTCTATTTCTCCCTCATAATCTCTGCCCTCATCCGGGCTCTTACGAATGCGATGATACTTGATGTCTTCAGCAAGCGCATTCTTCATCTCCACCAGTTTCTCTGCCAAAGGAGCAAAAAGAGCACGGATCACGATAGTACGGATGGCATCCCTTTCCTCCGGTTCCTGCCAGAGACAATGATAGATAGGAAGCAAGTCGCAGCAATCCACCTCTTCCCTGTCCTGCATGAAAGCAGAAGTACGGAGCAGACGGGCAATATTCTTCCAGCGACGATCGCTCACGTAGATATTCCTGCGCTCAGCAGCCTCATCCACATTCACGGCTCTCAAGGATTTACGAATGACGGAAATGACATCCAGCACCTCCTCCTTTACACCTATCTTATTGATATTCTCCGACCATTCCGCATACTCTTCTGCAGTAATAGCATTTGAAATCCTTACTCTTCGTTCTTCACTCTTCACCTCCAAGAGCATCGCCCTGAAATTCGATTCCTTCTTAATCGGACGACTCTCAATGCGAATGACAAATCGGTCCCAGAGAGCCTCCAAGCCCTCGCCCTTTGCCGGCAACTCATTGCTGGCAGCCACGAGAAGTTTCAGCGGAAGGTGCATCTCCCGATTACCATTGCGGAACAGTTTTTCATTGATCACCGTGAGAAGCGTATTCTGAATAGCAGGCCCCGCCTTCCAGATTTCATCCAGAAAGACCACATCAGCAGTAGGCAGATAACCATCCACCGCACGCTCATAAGTATCAGAAGACTTTAATTTCTGAATACTCACAGGACCGAAGATTTCATCAGGAGTAGAGAAACGCGACATCAGGTACTCAAAACTATGAGCATCTCTGAAAGCAGTCTTCAACTGACGGGCCACCATACTCTTCGCTACTCCAGGAGGACCTAAAAGAATAACGCTCTCGCCTGCCAGAGCGGCAAGGAGCGAGAGCGAAATTTCAGTATCTTTTTCATATATGCCCCGGTTCATTTCCTGGAGCAAAAGTTTAAATCTTTCCAGCATGCAATTACTTTACGTTGCCCACCTTAATCAAGTACTCAGCAATCTGCACAGCATTCAGGGCTGCACCCTTACGGATCTGGTCGCCAGTGAGCCACAAAGTATTGCCGTTGTCATCAGCCAAATCCTTGCGGATACGACCTACATAGACATCATCCTTACCAGCGCTCTCCAAAGGCATTGGATAAACGTAGTTCTGAGCATCATCCTTCACTGTAACGCCTGGAGCAGCCTCCAGAGCCTTGCGGATATCCTCTACAGCCAATGGCTTCTCTGTCTCAAACCATACACTCTCTGAGTGAGAACGGAGAGAAGAAACACGCACACAAGTAGCACTTGTACGAACATCAGAGTGCATGATCTTGCGAGTCTCGTTATACATCTTCATCTCCTCCTTGGTGTAATCATTTGGAGTCATCTTGTCAATCTGTGGAATGACATTGTAAGCCAACTGATGAGGGAACTTATTGATATGATCGGTCTTACCAGTCTCAATGATGTCCTTATACTGCTGCTCAAGTTCAGCCATAGCTGCAGCACCAGCACCGGAAGCACTCTGGTAAGAAGAGATATGAATCTTCTTGATATGACTCAAGTTATCGATAGGCTTCAAAACCACTACCATCATAATAGTAGTACAGTTAGGGTTGGCGATGATATTACGAGGGCGGTTGAGCGCATCCTCAGCATTCACCTCAGGCACAACCAGAGGCACATCGTCGCACATACGGAATGCACTTGAGTTATCTATCATGACAGCACCATACTTAGTAATGGTCTCTGCAAATTCCTCAGAAGTACCACCACCAGCAGATGTGAAAGCAATATCGACATCTTTAAAGTCATCGTTATGCTGCAAAAGTTTGACCTCATAGTCCTTTCCCTTGAAGTTGTATTTTCGTCCAGCAGAACGCTCTGAACCAAACAACACCAAATCATCCATTGGGAAATTTCTCTCTGCAAGGATGCGCAAGAATTCCTGACCTACTGCGCCACTTGCACCAACAATTGCTACTTTCATAATCGAATCTTTTTAATTTAAAAGTTGTTATAAGTGTGAACTTGGAAGCGAGAAACAGCAAAAAACTGCATATTATCTCAAATCCGCTGCAAAGTTAAGACTTTTTCTATTAAATCAAGCATATTTTTGCAAAAAATGTTGCTTTTTGCTGCATTTTTCTCATTTTTACTTACATTCCTATCAATAGACCTGCATTTTTACTAAAAAAACATGCATTTCTATGGTTTTAAGGGGCTATACGCCCACCTTGCATCGTGGTGGGATATAGGCCCCTTGTCCTGTCACATGAAAAAAGCGATCTCTAACTTTTTCAGAAACTTTTCCCAGAAAGCTCTTGCGGATTTGGAAATAAAGTCGTAACTTTGCGCTGTAGATTTTAAAACAGATGGTTATGAA
>SAMEA3663069__coassemble_1707_pt1 | contig 6282 bp, 7 predicted proteins | sample SAMEA3663069__metabat2_high_PE_005 | metagenome-assembled genome bin SAMEA3663069 (sample SAMEA3663069) | pig gut metagenome | biome: pig gut; feature: pig-associated habitat; material: faeces | place: France | collected 2012
GCCTTCTTCACGCTTCCTGATTCCAGAATCAGCTGTTTCACTTCTTCGTAGTCCGTATATTGCGGATTGCGTTCCATGAAGATGCGGCAGGCACGGTCGATGAGTTTATGGTTGATGAGTTTGGCGTTCACCATCTTGTTGCCTTCCACCCGTCCTTGCCTGATCTGAAGGGAAGTGCTTATCATGTCCAGAATCATCTTCTGCGATGAGCCTGCTTTCATGCGAGTGCTTCCCGTTACAAATTCCGGTCCCGTGATGACTTCTACGGGATAATCGGCAGCTTGGGCGATGGGAGCGTGGGGATTGTTGACGATGCAACCCGTAGGAATGCCTTCTTTCTTGCAATGCTGCAAGATGGAAAGCACGAATGGGGTTGTGCCGCTGGCAGAAAAACCGAGTACGAAATCCTGCTTTGAGATATGTTTATCGCAGAGCTGGTGCCAACCATTCTCCAGGTCGTCTTCTCTGGATTCCCTGGTTTGCGTAAGGCAGCCGATGCCTCCGGGGAAGATGGCTTGTATCTGCGAACCGTCGATGCCATAGGTGTTCTGCACCTCTATGGTATCGAGGGTAGCCAGTCTTCCGCCCGTTCCGCAACCGGCATAGAAGAGTCTTCCGCCCTTCTTCAGCTGCCCTTCGATGGCGGAAATCAGTTGGTTGATGGCAGGCAATGCTTGTTCTATCGCCAGCGCCACCTTCTTGTTTTCTTCATTGATATGAGTGGTGAGTTCTTCCACGCTCATTTTTTCCAGATGTTCGTAGAGCGAGCTCTGTTCTGTTATTCTCTTTTCTTCTTTATTTGGCATAGTATTTTACTTTTGGTTGTAGATTACGAAAAGCTTGATTTCAGGCTATTTCCTGTGGCTATAGCCGATAATCCTGATGCAGGTTTCTATTCTTCTGCCAGGAAATAAACCGGAGCATTGCGTGAACCTTCTTTAATCAGGAAACCGGATTTTTCCAGTTGCTTCAACCAGTTGAGTGCAGTCTGTTTGCGGATATGAAATTCCATTTCCAGGGTTCTGCGGTTGATGGAGCGATGGTCTTTCATATACTCTCTTATTTTCTCCTTCAAGGTATCTTCAGAGAAAGGGTAGGAGCGGGAAGTATATTGCGATTTCTCGAAATGAGTATGATGCTTCACCTGTTTCAGCAGGTCTTCATTGGGGCGGAACTTGATGCCCCTTACGCTAACGTAGTCGGCTCTCACCTTGCTGTCAGGCTTCAGTTCATCCATATCCAGATTTACCGAGAGTGAGAGGTATCCGATTTCCGGGATGTTGATACGCTTTCCATCCTGCAGGTCTTCTTCGATAATGTCACGCAGTTGCATGAAGACAGTAGCCACTTCTCCCTTTCCCAAACAGCTATGTTGGGCTATTCGTTCTATCATCTGCTTGTCTGTCATCGCAGGTTGCTCAAAGATATGGGCGAATCGGCGTGTCTCTTCATTTCCTCCAGCATTGGGAAGATAATGTATTTCATATTTTATAGCCATAGTTTTCTCAGTTTTATGTCAGCAAGAATAAAATGTTCTTGTTATCACCCGTTATTGTCTGGTTGATGTCGCAAAGATAAATAATTATTCTGAGAATCAAGAAGAAAAGAGGAAAGAAATACAGATAGAATTTGGAAATACTGTGATTGGCGGTTTGAAATGACAGAAATAGTTGTTTGAAAAGATAGGATAAGTTGTCGTAAAAGATAGGATAAGTTGTCGAAAGAGATAGTATCGTCAGCCGCACAACAGCTGTTATGCAATCGCACATCAGCTGTTGTGCGGTTGTCTGCCACGTGTTGTGCGCTCGTAAAGCGGCTGTTGTGCAGTAAACTTTCTACCCCCTTTATCATATTGCAATCCCTTATTTATGTTATGATAGAATAGAATAAGGTGTATTTAGGCGTGGTGAGAGTTGTTTGCTGGTATCTAAAGAAGAAAAAGGTAAGGTTTAATAGAAGTTTTTCGATGAAAGGTGTGCTCGTTTCAATAATTTGTTGTATCTTTGCAAATGGATTTGGCTACTGCCATTTCCAAGACATCGTTGGTAAACAAAAGCATTCGCTATTATTTCGCGTTCAGCCAAAAGCCTCGGAAACTTATTGGAAATAACGTAACAAGGAATAATTGTGATAAGGTATTCGGTATGGGATGCCTTAATCCTTCATGTATTAGCAATGCATCTACGCTATAGGCGTGGTGCATTCTTATTTGAAGGGTTGAGGTTTCCATTCCGAGGCTGCCTCATAGCTGAACGCAATAAGAGCATCACGCCCTTTTTGCGTCTTGGCGTGATTGATAGTTGTATGCACATATTGTATCGTATAACTAACAATCAAGCATTATGGCAAACAAGAATTTGAATGCTGCTAAGGTGGCAAAGAAAGATGAATTCTATACCCAGCTTTCTGATATAGAACGAGAGTTGCAACATTATTGGCAGCACTTCCGTGGTAAAGTGGTGCTCTGCAACTGTGACGACCCTTACGAAAGCAACTTCTTCAAATACTTCGCTCTTCGATTCAATCAGTTAGGATTGAAGAAACTCATCTGCACCTGTTACAATGGTTCGCCAGTAACAGGCAATGAATTGGCTTTTCATTTCGATGGATTCGATGATGATGAGCCAAAGAAAATTGCCTACAAGGTTGAGATTACGGAAGTAAAGGACGAGAATGGCGATGGGGCTGTCGATTTATCAGATGTTCAATATCTCTTGAAGAGTGACAGGAATGTATTGTCGATTTTAAAGACAGGTGATTTCCGTTCGCAGGAATGTATAGAATTATTGAAAGAAGCTGATATTGTCGTTACCAATCCTCCTTTCTCTTTGTTTCGTGAGTATATTGGACAGTTGATGGAGTATAAGAAAAAGTTCTTGATAATTGGTAGTCAAAAATCAATAGGTTGTAAGGAGATTTTTCCTTTATTTCAAGAAAATAAAATTTGGTGGGGATATGGTTTTAAAGGAGCCGCTGCTCATTTCTTTTCTCCTTATGAAGATACGGCTACGGCTGGAGACCACAAAAAGGATATGATTCGGGTTTCTGGTGTTACTTGGTTTACAAATTTAGAAATACCAAAACGTAGTGAAGAAATGGATTTAGTATGCCGATATTCTCCAGATGAATACCCTCGTTATGAAAATTATAATGCTATAGAGGTTGGAAAAACTACAGACATTCCATTTGATTATCCCGGAATTATGGGTGTACCTATTACTTTTTTGGATAAGTATTGTCCAGACCAATTTGATATAGTTGGCTCTAATAGCAGTACAGATTTATGTAAAATGTTAGGTGTGCAACCTTTGGGGCAGGATTGGATAAATCGGTATAGAGCGGCAGGTGGTACTGGGCACAATACAGCAAATATGGTAAGAATCGTATATAATGACAAAAGTGGCAAGCCAAAAGTCGCTTTCCAAAGAATATTCATCCGTAACAAACATCCGCAAGCATCATGTTAAAGATAGAAGAAATGAAAATAACCGTTGGCGAAATCACCAAGGGTTACATTAATAATGACGAACAGGGAGTAAGAGGATATAATGGACTCTTGGATATTCGTCCACCTTATCAGCGTGAGTTCATTTATAATGAGCAAGAGCAATGTGCGGTTATTAATACCGTCTTGCATAATTACCCCCTCAATATTATGTATTGGGTAAAAAGGAGCAATGATGCAGAATGCCCATACGAGGTGATGGACGGTCAACAGCGTACTTTGTCTCTATGTGAGTATGTGGCAGGAAAGTTCTCTTTTGATTTCAAGAACTTCTTCAATCAACCTGCAGATATTCGGAAGAAGATTCTCGACTATAAATTGACCGTTTATGTCTGCGAGGGAGAAGAATCGGAGAAGTTGGAATGGTTCAAGACTATAAATATCGCCGGCAAGCCTTTGAATGAGCAAGAAATAAGGAATGCCGTCTATGCAGGCCCATTTGTGAGCGATGCCAAGAAGCATTTCTCTAAGACCAATTGTGCTGCATATCGTTTGGGTAAAGACTTGTTGAATGGTTCGCCTATTCGCCAAGACTTTTTCAAGAAAGCTTTGGAGTGGATGGCAGACCACGAAACTCGCAATGGCAAGCCTCAGTCTGCTGTTGGTTATATGAGCTTACATCAGCATGACATCAATTCCATGCCTCTATGGACTTATTTCCAGAGCGTATTGCGTTGGGCTATTGATACCTTCAACATGAAGAAATTTAAGAAAATCATGAAGGGCTTGGATTGGGCGAAATTCTATGACGAATATCATGAGAAGGTTCTCGATATCAAGGCGATGGAAAAGCAGATCATCGACTTGATAGGAGATGATGAAATCCAAAAACAGCAAGGCATCATCCCGTATGTTTTGACAGGTGATGAGCATTACCTAGACCTCCGTGTTTTTCCCGACAAGATAAAGCTTGCCGTATGGGAAAAGCAGAACCATAAGTGTGCCATTTGCGGCAAAGAGTTCGATTATCAATTCATGGAGGGCGACCATATTTCGCCTTGGCGTGACGGTGGAAGAACGGAGGTTAAGAATTGTCAGATGCTTTGTAGGGAATGTAACCGCAGAAAGGGTAGTAAGTAGAATGTTTTAATTTGTTTTTTTTATGTCTAATTTTATTATTTCATTTTTGATTCTTGCCGATAAGTTTTTTGGTAAGTTGAAAGCTACTCCTGTGAAGGTACTTGTGTATTTCTTTGCATTTGGAGGTGGTTTTTATTTGTTCGTACAATGGAATACGGTACCTACTCTTTCTACAGAAGTTGTTGTAAACAGTTATCGTACGACAACAAATGACAAAGCATCGATTAGTTTGAAATTACAGAAAAATTATAATCGTCTTAGTGATTTTGGAAATAATAGTCAGCGTTTGATAATCAATTTTGGAAGTGCGCCTGATACGATAACTCATTTCTTAAAACAAGGTGAATCTGTAAAAGTTGATTCATTGTTAGTTCAGATGCGAAAGTATAATTCAAATATGAATTTCGATTCTTGCTTCTGCTTGTTTGATGTAAAGGTCAAGAATGAAGTAGATGCAGACTTTGGATTACGATTAAAAACAGAGGAACCTTTGAACGTGCAAAAGAAAGGGATTTTGGTTACTACGGGATATCGTAAAAAGGATGGCAAATTATTCTATGAAGGTGAGGCTATGATACCATTGCAATTCAAGCTAAACCAAAAAAATAAGAGTCAATTTCCATATCTGTTATTTGGTGAACTAACAATAAATGGAGATTGGAAATCTAATATTTGGGCAATGGTAAGGACTGAGGATATTGCTCAATGCTATTATGACTTTAAGCTGATTACAGAAGGCATGAATTTAAACTCAGGAGAAATACATGAGTTGGAGATTGATTTTGGAGGTGCAACGAGATTTATAGGAATTAATCCACAACCTGATTATACAACAATGAGTGGATTTGGTTATACTGATTCCAAGAAGATAGAACAAATTTCTTTTAAAGGCTTGAAGACTTATTGTCAATTTGTTGAAACATCAGGAATTCAGTCAGTTCGGGTCTATTTGCTGACTGCAGTTTGTTCATTGTTCTTTACGTTATTCATAAAAACATTGGCCAAGTTGATTGCTGATTGTTGGGGACATTGGATAATGAGACAAAATAAATAGTTTGTTATTGAAAGCATCCTTCAGCAAAACTCTTTGATAATTTGAATGTTCAATGAAATTACTGAAGGATGTTTCTATAATGTTAATTCTTTTAATTGCTTTGTAGCCATTTCTGACACTAAATCTATTAGTTCCTTAGCTGGCTCGACCAATGGAAGCACCTCCGTTTCCATATCAAGAATATGACGGTCTTAATAGTCGCCAGTTAATCGTAAGGAGAAAAGCTGATTGAATATCTTGCCATACTTTTTGTCAATGATGTTGTTTCTCAAAAAGACTTTTCCAAACATTTGGATTACGCCATTATGAGTGCTAACTTCATACTTGTAAGAAATGAGTAAAGCGGAAACAGCATAGTAAGCTGCATAGTATAAACGATTGGCAGCTGTTTCGACATAACCCCATTCTTTATAGAACCGACAGCTTCTTGATAGGTACGATTGGCTTTTTCAAGTCTGTACTTTACAACCTTCTTTCTGTCCGCATCAGATAGTTGTACCTTTATCATATTACAATCCCTTCCCTTGTTACATTATGATTAAATAAGGTATGACGGTTTTCTTCCCATTCTTTTTGTGAGAATAGGACAGGATTGATAGTTTCATCAATATCCCATCCTAATTCTCTTAGTGGATAGGAATAC
>SAMEA3663069__coassemble_3931_pt1 | contig 3531 bp, 3 predicted proteins | sample SAMEA3663069__metabat2_high_PE_005 | metagenome-assembled genome bin SAMEA3663069 (sample SAMEA3663069) | pig gut metagenome | biome: pig gut; feature: pig-associated habitat; material: faeces | place: France | collected 2012
TTATTCCAAAATTACGTTAAATCACGCTTGTGAATTTTCACTTGCGAAACTTTAGAAGATTATATTGTCCGTTGGCTTGGAGCAGGAGTTGGGCAACATGCATAAGGCTGCCCTTCTGGTTCGCAACAAGCGTAAGAGCTATGGTATCCTTCCTGTAGTAAAGCAGATTGATACCCTGGCAGCAGAGTATCCTGCGCAGACCAACTACCTCTATGTTACATACGCAGGCGTGAAGAGCGACATCACCTTCGAGAATGACCATCGTTCTATCATCGTACTCGGTTCGGGTGCTTACCGCATCGGTTCTTCCGTAGAGTTCGACTGGTGTGGCGTTCAGGCATTGAACACCATCCGCAAGGAAGGCTGGCGCTCAGTGATGATCAACTACAACCCAGAGACCGTTTCTACCGACTACGATATGTGCGACCGTCTCTACTTCGACGAGTTGACCTTCGAGCGTGTGATGGATATCATTGAGATGGAGCAGCCTCATGGCGTCATCGTATCTACTGGTGGTCAGATTCCAAACAACCTGGCTATGCACCTGGATGCACAGAACGTGCCAATCTTAGGTACTGCTGCCAAGGACATCGATAACGCTGAGGACCGTGCCAAGTTCTCTCAGATGTTGACCAACAACGGTATCAACCAGCCAGAGTGGAGCGCCCTGACCTCTATGGAGGACATCGACAACTTCATCGAGCGTGTAGGCTTCCCTGTATTGGTTCGTCCAAGTTACGTTCTTTCTGGTGCTGCGATGAACGTATGTTCTAACGAGGAAGAGCTGAAGCGATTCCTGCAGTTGGCTGCCAACGTAAGTGAGGATCACCCAGTGGTAGTAAGTAAGTTTATCGAACATGCCAAGGAGATAGAGATGGATGCAGTGGCAAAGAATGGCGAGGTGATTGCCTATGCGATTTCCGAGCACATCGAGTTTGCCGGTGTTCACTCAGGCGATGCTACCATCCAGTTCCCTCCTCAGAAGTTGTATGTTGAGACAGTTCGTCGTGTGAAGCGAGTAGGTCGTCAGATTGCCAAGGAGTTGCACATCAACGGTCCGTTCAACATCCAGTTCATGGCTCGTGACAATGATATTCTCGTTATCGAGTGTAACTTGCGTGCCAGCCGTTCGTTCCCATTCGTGAGCAAGGTATTGAAGATCAACCTCATCGAGTTGGCTACCCGCGTGATGCTCGGTTTGCCAGTAGAGAAGCCACACAAGAACCTTTTCGATCTCGACTATGTAGGTATCAAGGCATCCCAGTTCAGCTTCAACCGTTTGCAGAAGGCGGACCCAGTATTGGGTGTGGATATGAGCAGTACCGGTGAGGTAGGTTGCTTGGGCGACGATACATCTACCGCTCTTTTGAAGAGTATGCTTTCTGTGGGTCATCGCATTCCAGCCAAGAACATCCTGCTTTCTACAGGTTCTGCCAAGCAGAAGGTAGATTTGCTCGATGCTGCCCAGATGTTGGTTAAGCATGGCTACAAGCTGTATGCAACCGGTGGTAGTAGCAAGTTCCTCACCGAGAACGGCATTGAGAACACCCGTGTACTCTGGCCATCAGAGGAGGCAGAAGGCGGTGCACCAAAGGCTTTGGAGATGCTCCACAACCACGAGATTGATATGGTAGTGAATATTCCAAAGAACTTGACCAGCAGCGAGCTTTCAAATGGTTACAAGATTCGTCGTGCAGCCATCGACCTGAACGTGCCATTAATTACCAACAGCCGTCTGGCGAGTGCGTTCATCTATGCATTCTGCACCACCAAGTTGGAGGATATCGACATCAAGGCTTGGGGCGAGTATAAATAGTTGATAGTTAATAGTTAAGAATTAATAGTTAGTAGTTAAGAATTGACATTAAGTTATTCTTGATTATTCCCAAATTGAAAAATCCCTGCTGTAGGAAAGGCTTCCTATGGCAGGGATTTTGTGTTTGAACAAAAAAGCAGTGAAAACTTTGGTACTTCAAAATAAAATCGTAAATTTGCAGCAAAAACTATAATAATGAAGAGTTATGGAAGAAAAATTATCGACTATATATTTAAGAGATGGACGGAACGCCCTGCAATATGTTATGAGCCTGAGCGAAAAGTACAGGCAGATAGCGACCGAAGCGATATTCGAGTGTTTGAGACTGGGCTATCCACTCAACAATATGGAGATAACAGGCAAAGCACGAGAACTGCAGAGGAAGAGGAATGCCTACGTTTGATAAAAATCGCCAAAGAACAAGGCTTGTATATAGATAAGTCGGACTGGGGTAAATTTGGTGACAGACGAATGATTCCAACGGGAGAAAGTATTGTCTTTTTGAGTGAAGACGGAACAACTTTCACCAAAATGAAGTCTCCTTTTGCAAAGGCTCCAATGAAGCATATCTTGCCAGAGGATATCATTTATGAACATCTGATTCATAACATCTTATTCCCATCAACGAGGTATCGTTTTGTTGGCTTTTCAGAGGATATAAAGGGAATCCGGATTGTTCTTCAACAACGAAATATATCCGATATGTTTCAAGTACCATCGCAGAAGACGATTGACGATTATCTCATTAATCAATTGGGCTTGACAAAGGAGGATAGATATTTCTATGGAAATGAATATTTGGCAATAACTGATGTTTCTAATGTCAGTGATAATGTGCTGTGTGATGAAGATGGCAAACTGTATTTCATAGACCCGATTATCCGGTTGAAGAAGTCGGGAAGAGAGGTATGGGAATATCTTTATAGAACAAGATGTGTGTGATAGTTATAATTGTAAAAAGCAAAAGTCACACCCTGGTTCGCTGTGCAAGTGGGAAGCGTGGGGGAACTGTCACCGCAAAGGTATGTATATTTTTTGAAACTGCAAAACTTTTTGCGAATAAACTTTTGTAAAGTACCCTGTTTTGAACGAAGATTACACATTGTTAGTGAAAAATTTGGCTTGTTCTGTTGTTATTCGGATTGTTTTGCTGCAAAAATACTTTTTTACCTAAAAAATCTGCTAATAAATAGCTTATTCTCATTTATTTTACGTACTTTTGCAGAGCATTCGCAATAAATGCGTTTGTATAACATACATAAGGCGTCGTCAACGCTTTGTTCATTGATTATTCTGAACGTAGGAAATTCAAAATGCTTGTCAATGGCTTAGCAGAGAAGGTGTCACGGGTAGGTTGTATAATCAACTCTCGTAGTGTGCCAAGGGGACAAACCTCAACGGCACACTTTTTGGGGTCTATATAACTTTCAGCGTGAGATTCTATCTGTTCGTCATCAAGCAGTGGTTTTCCTACGACCAAGAATAAGTGACGAGCAAGATTAGTTTCTCGCGCTTTTCGTTTAATAAATATGATTGTATAATCTTCAAAAAGTGGAAGTATGAAAAAGAGTATGATTTTAGCTATCGTTGGTATGGCGATGAGTATGAGTGTCCATGCACAAGTGCAATTCTCTAAATTTAAGTTTTATGTTGCAGATATTATACCTCAGTTCGGGATAAGAAATAGTGCCTAAAAAAGTTGGTAATCTCCGATA
>SAMEA3663069__coassemble_5022_pt1 | contig 2982 bp, 3 predicted proteins | sample SAMEA3663069__metabat2_high_PE_005 | metagenome-assembled genome bin SAMEA3663069 (sample SAMEA3663069) | pig gut metagenome | biome: pig gut; feature: pig-associated habitat; material: faeces | place: France | collected 2012
ACTGAGGATTCGGATCTGTCTTTTTAAACATAGTCATTCTGTTTGATTGATGGTGCAAAGATACGAAAAATACTCCTGATAACGGCATAAATCGAAGATTATTATCGTGAAATATAAACATTTTAAACAGGCCTTACTTTTTAAAGTGGGCTCAGTTTATAATTTTAAAGTTTATAAGGAATGACGGAAATCTTCAAGATATCTGAAATTCCATCATAAACGCTTTTAGCAGTAAGCCCCCCAACTGTGAAGTTGGAGTTTTTTATTTTTATCCCGAAAGAAAGCCCAAGTTTCTGTAAATTACTCATAGAAAGCTAATTTTATCTCAGTCTTGTTTAGAATTCATAATTTCTGTTACTCTTTTCTCTTTATATAATAATGTGTAATCCTCTATTTTCATCTTTTCTATTCTTTTTCTAATACTAAAAATATAATTTTGTGTTAAATTCTGTTTCTTCTTAGTTACATTCTGTGTTTTTATCGTTATATTTGTAAATAAATAAAAGACTAATAATTATGACTAATAACTCATTTTCAATAAGATTGCGAGAAGCACGCCTGATGATGAAGCTCAGTATGGATAAACTTGTAGCGCGAACCAACGGAGCCATCACCAAGCAAAGTATATCCCGTTATGAGAATGGCATCATGCGCCCCAAGCGTGATGCTCTGCGAGCCATAGCTCAAGCCCTCAATATCAGCGAGGAATATTTTAAAGGAACCAATCTCAAAATAGATATTCCAATGCTTCGCACCACTTCAGACGGAAAACTATCAGAGGAAGAATTGCAGTCTCTTGAAGCCCGTCTTTCGTTTTGGGCAGAGCAGTATCTTAACAAGGAACGTCTGGTACAAAGTGTTTCTAAACCAGATAAGGAAGCTAAAAGGTTTGAAAGAGTTATTTTTAGAAATCCTATCAGAGGCACAAAGGTTTCCACCTTGGAGGATGCAATCCATGCCGCCGACTTGTTGCGTGAACAATGGCATAGTGGGGATGGACCGATAGCCAGTATCCTTCGGTTAATAGAGCGAAAGGGCATCAAAATCTTATCTACAGAATTGCCTGATGGAGTATGGGGAATGAGTACGTGGGCAGATAAGTATCATCCCCTGATCGTTCTCGATATGCGTCCGGCGAAAACAACGATAGAACGTCTCCGCTTCACGGCAGCTCATGAGTTAGCACATCTTCTTTTGACATTCCCTGCAAATCCAGAGTTGGATGTAGAGAAATGTTGTAATAAATTTGCCGGCTTCTTCCTCTTTACCAAGCAGGCTTTAATCGAAGAAATGGGCGGCGAGAAGCGCGATGAACTTCTGCTTGAGGAGATGATAGATCTCAAGGAAGTCTATGGAATATCGATTGCAGCCCAAGTGCATGCAGCCTGGGACATCCGTATGATTTCCCGAGAACACTACGACTGGTGGTTTGATGAGAGATTAAAGAAGAACAGGCTGGAAGTAGGTTGGGGGGAATATAAATTCCCTGAGACTATCGGAAGAGAGAAGAGGCTGGAAATGAGGATTAATGAAATAGAAAGAAGAAAATGAATATGCAGAATGAAAGTCAAAATATAGAATATAAGGAATCATGGCGTGATGAATATCTGAAATGGATATGTGGTTTCGCCAATGCCCAAGGTGGGCGTATTTATATCGGTGTAAACGACCAGAAAGAAGTAATCGGTTTATCTGATGCCAAACGGTTGCTGGAAGATATTCCTAACAAGATAGTTAATTATCTGGGCATCGTAGAAGATGTAAACCTTCTTATGGAAGGTGATAAAGAGTACATAGAGATTGTGGTCTCACCAAGTAATATGCCGATAGCCTATAAAGGTACGTATCATTATCGTAGTGGTTCTACCAAGCAAGAACTCAAAGGGCTTGCTTTGCAGCAATTCATTATGGAAAAGATGGGTCATTCATGGGATGATCTTCCTGTTTATGGTGCTACTCTTGATGACATAGACCGCAATGCGATTGACTATTTTTTGCAATGTAGTATCAAGGCAGGTCGTATGGATGAATCAGAGGCCAATTCGTCAACCGAAGATGTATTGCGTAATCTTGGCTTGTTCACCAGGGAAGGTGAATTGAAAAATGCTGCCATCTTGCTTTTCGGAAAGCATGTTGGTCAGTTCTTCCCATCTGCGGTATTCAAGATAGGACGTTTTCATACAGATGAGAGCGATTTGATTATTCAGGATGTGATAGAAGGCAACCTGATTCAGATGGCAAGTCGAGTGATGGACGTACTCCGAACCAAGTATCTGTTTTCGCCTATTCACTACGAGGGATTACAGCGCATAGAGCAGCTGGAGATTCCTGATAAAGCATTACGAGAGTTGATATATAATGCCATTTCGCATAAGGCTTATACTGGTCCTGCCATCCAGATGCGTATCTACGACCGCAGCATAGAGTTATGGAATTATGGCTTGTTGCCAAAAGAGTTGACTCCGGCAGCCTTATTGCAGAAGCATTCATCTTATCCTCGTAACCATAATATTGCTAATGTTTTTTACAAAGCAGGCTTTGTGGAGTCATGGGGACGTGGTTTCAAGAAGATTGCCGAGGAGTTAGAACGTGCCAGCTTGCCATTGCCAACGATAGAAGAAAATGGAGGTGGCGTGATGGCGATTATCCAGCGCAAAACGATAGATGAAGTTATCGCAGAGCGTGGCGGGGATGTCGGAGACATGTCGGAGATAAATGTCGGAGACGTGTCGGAGATTAAACTGTCTGATAGACAGCAAATTATTGTTTCAATAATAAGGTCTAATCCAACAGTTTCTGCGAAACAAATGTCGGAGACTTTGTCGGTGACTTCGAGAACGATAGAAAGAGATTTGGCGGTAATGCAAAAAGCGGGTTTCATAAGGCACGAAGGTAAAGATAATGCCGGTGTTTGGGTGATACTCGAACAAGGAAATACTAATTCTTAATAGTGTTAGATATAAAGCAGAATAATAATGAACA
>SAMEA3663069__coassemble_13609_pt1 | contig 1628 bp, 1 predicted proteins | sample SAMEA3663069__metabat2_high_PE_005 | metagenome-assembled genome bin SAMEA3663069 (sample SAMEA3663069) | pig gut metagenome | biome: pig gut; feature: pig-associated habitat; material: faeces | place: France | collected 2012
ATTCTGGCTTGGCATTTCTCCTTGTGTGCCTCCGCCATGTCAAGTTCATCACGCAATTGTGATATCATATCAATCTCTGCAAGACTTACCACGCCTTTGAGTGATGCTGTGATGACATCGATGCCGTGGTGGTTGATGATGCGCCCATGTATTAGCTTCACCAACTCTTCGGGGGCGGTAATCCCTTGTGAGATGGCTCTCACCACGGCTTTGTAGCTTTTGCTGTCAACATTGGAAACGTAGTTGCTCAGACGTATGTTGCAGCGTTGCAGCACGGCATCAAGTTTGGACAGCTTTCTTACTATCTCCTCGTTGAGGTCGAATATACGGCGGTCGTACTGACGCAGCTGTTGGATTGTCTCAGGAGGTACGAAGCTGCCGCGTATAAGCTCCTTCATCGTACACTCGGCAATCCACTGCGCATCCTTCACGTCACTCTTGCGACCAGGGAGCTGCTTGATGAAATAAGGGTTGGCAAGATTCAGCTTGAAGTGTGGAGACAGCACACGCCATATTGGAATCCAATAGACGCTGGTGCTCTCCATTGACACCTCAACAACATGGTGATGAAGCATCAGGTCACGCATTTCTTCCAACTGATAAGTTAAAACTCCGAAAACTTTTTCAATAAGTTCTCCAAACTCACTCAAAATACAAAGATAAACGCTATCTTTGTGCACGTCAAGACCACATACTGATTTCATAGGCTTGCATATTTGGGGGTTAAATTCTTCCCAAAAATAAATATTATTTGTGACTTAGAGCACGTTGATGCAAGATTTTAAGTATGTCGGTCTTGACATTTTAACTCAAGCAGCGAGCACTCGGAGATATTCATTTCTGTTTTTTATCCCAACTGGCTTATAATTCGGAAATTTTATCTAAATTTGTACCCAAATTTAGTGGGGATAAGCATAAATCTTTGCAAGTCGATACAGAAAGAACTTTTCATCAACGATACCCCTTAGTGATGCTCTGAAGGCTTTGATTTTCGCATTAAAGGATTCAGCTGCAGCATTAGATGGGCTCAGTGGAAAAGTAGTCCCTCTCCTGTCCATTCTCATTGTAAGGTCGCTTCTCATAATTACAGAAGAAATAGATACAAGCAGCTAAGAAGTTCACAGCTGATGTTTGGAAGAACTGGTCACTTCCGTCACCTCCTTCTTTCTTGGCGGTTAGGTATTCATTTAAGGCATGGATAAAGAACGAAGGGAAAAAACTTTGTAAAGAGTATAAAGTTAGCGCATACTTCTTCTGATTTTCCAAGCGGAATAAAGGGAATTTATAATCCTGTAGAGGGAATGGTTCTACCAATGCTTATATCCGACTTCTGTTTTAGATTTACTTCGCCTTGTAAAGAAACAATATACCCAAATGAAATTATTGAAACAGGACATTATTCACTTGAGATACCAATCAAACCTTAATTCCGCAACCTAACCTTTCAACGTCATTCTTGCGTGTACACGTTCTCTCTCATTAGTGTATTTGCTGATAAATTGAACTGAAATACCCACTTGCGGCCTACCTTCATCCCCTTACCCCACAATGCGACTTGAGACAACGTGAAGATGATGGCGATACATGCGATGTCGCAGGTGAGGATCCGTCAGCCAAGAGTTCTTCTG